>Ga0070741_10006965_pt1 | contig 23821 bp, 22 predicted proteins | sample Coa_R1_4_FD_66440 | JGI IMG/M metagenome (GOLD analysis project Ga0070741, IMG submission 66440) | Surface soil microbial communities from Centralia Pennsylvania, which are recovering from an underground coalmine fire - Coalmine... | ecosystem: Environmental > Terrestrial > Soil > Unclassified ...
TCCTCGGGCGGCACGACGTGAAGCAGGGCTCGGTCGTCTTCGTGGCGGCCGAGGACGACGAGAAGCTCCTCGGGCGGCGCGTCTACTACTCGTGGTTCGCGAAGGTCTCTCCCGACGCTCCGCCGCCCCCGACGCCGGACGGGACGAGCGCAACCTTCGAGTACATCCCGGAGTTCCCCGAAGGTATCCCGCTCCACGTGCATGCGGGGAACGGCCTGCGGTTCGGGACGCCGCAGACGGAAGACGAGTTCCTCGCGCGGGCGCGAGAGTTGAAGCCGCGGCTCATCGTCCTCGATCCCCTCAAGGACCTCGTGGACGGGAAGGCGCTGGAGAAGTTCTTCGCGAGCTTCGTCGAGCGACTGCCGCGCCTTCGACAGCTCCAGCGGGACATCGGCTCGTGCGCCGTCGCCGTGGTGCATCACGTCGGCAAGGATGCCGAGCGCCAGGGGACCGATGCCGCGACGTACGGGAGCAGCTTGTTCAACGCCTCGTTCGACACGCGCTGGATCATTGAGGAGGTCGCGGGCGGGATGGCGCTCACGCGGAAGATCAAGGGCGTCGCGAGGCCGGCGGACGTGTACCTCCGCTACGCTGTCGACGGCGAGCGACTGCGGTTCACCGAGAAGGAGATCGACGACGACGAGCGCGCGCAGCTCAAGTCGCAGAACACGAAGGACCAGGCGATCCTCGCGGCGATCCGAGAGGCCGGCGAGATCGGGATGAACGACCTGCTCCGCGCCGTGAAGTCCCGAGGGATCACGGGCAAGAGCACGCTCACGCGACGCCTCGACTGGCTCAAGAGGCACCTCCTCGTCGTGCAGGACCCGACGAGCAAGAAGTGGAAGCTCGGCCTGGAGGACAGCGAGGTCTCGTAGGCGAGCCGGTCGAGTGCGCTCACGACGAGGGCGTGGGGAACCTGTGGATCGGGGCCACGGGGATCGCCTGCGTCGGCGGTCCTCACGCTCTCGTCGCGAGCGCGCTCAAGAAGAAGGGGAACATGGACACGAACGAGAAGGCGCGAGGATGAGCGCCGGCGTCACACTGGCGGAGCTGTTGAAGCGCGCGAGCGCCGTCCCGGCGACGCACAAGCCCGCGTCGCGACCTCATCGACCCGTGTACTCGATGCCGGCTTCCGCCTTCGACCCGCAGCCCGAGCGCGAGACGGAGACCGAGCCCGCACGGGTCGGTGCGATCCCCGTCGCCGATGATGGGGAAGAGGAGCCCGCAAGCACCGAAGCGGAGCCCGCCGTGATCCCGGCGGACACCGAGGTGCCGGTCGCGCCACGATTGCCGCGGTCGGATCGTCCCGGCGCGCTGAGCGAGCGGCAGCTCTACCAGCTTTGGCTGCGCCTCACGCTCCAGCCCGACGCGCCGGTCATCATGGAGTGGCGGCAGATGTACCTCGAAGCACGGGAACTGGGACTGACGCGACTCGGGAACGGAAACTACCGGCCGGACCAGTGGCGGAAGGCGGTCCAGCGCCTCGTCCGCGAGGGACTCGCGCCTGCCTTCTACTGGCGTACCCGAGGACGCCCGCCGCGGACGCTCACGACCCGGCAGCACCTCGCCGCCTGGGCCATCGCCGGGTTCGCTCGGCTCCTCGGACGGCGGCGACGTACATGGCGCGACGACATGGGCCCGAGGACCGCGCCTTCCCCCGTCCCGAGCGCGCGCCACGCGGAAGAAGCGGCGGCAGCCCCCCGGGCGGTAGCGGCGTCGCCGGGCGCCTGCGAGCTGGAGACCGGCCAGTGCGCCCGGTACAACGAGAGCGTGGCGGCGCGACGCGAGCGGGCTGAGCTTCAGGCGCGGTTGCCGAAGTGGGGGTCGCGTGAATGGACGGCGTTCCGCCGGGGCTTCGAGAGCGGGAAGTCCTTCGGGCGGAAGGACGCGGAGGCGAGCGCCGCGAGCCGCCCGCGCGTCGACCGCACCATCCGCATCGCCGAGGTCATGCACATCACCGGCCTCGGGCGCACCACGATCTGGAAGCTCGAACGTGCGGGCGACTTCCCGAAGCGCGTACCGCGGCTATCCGGTTCGCGCAGCCGTGCGGTGGGATGGTCGCTTCGCGAGGTGGTCGCGTGGCACGATGGCCGGAAGGCGGCGCGCAGGGCGTAGCGCATGGAGAGCGCCGGCAGCGCCATCGTCTGGGGTAGCTGTGGGGTAGCTGGCGCCGCCGCGCGTTCGTCCGTCAAGCTGCAAGTCGTTGATTCTGCGAGTGGGCCGCCGGAGACTCGAACTCCGGACCCGCTGATTAAGAGTCAGCTGCTCTACCAACTGAGCTAGCGGCCCGTACCGTGGAAGCGGAGTAGCATGGGGTGAGTGAAGGGATTTGAACCCTCGACCCCCGGGGCCACAACCCGGTGCTCTGCCAGCTGAGCTACACTCACCATCGTCGTCGTCTTCGTTCGTCTCTTCTCGTCTACCGGTCACGACCTCCACGGACGTGCGCCAGAAGGGATTCGAACCCCTGACCCACGGCTTAGAAGGCCGTTGCTCTATCCAGCTGAGCTACTGGCGCGGACGTCCTGGTATTGGTCGGGGTGAGCCGATTTGAACGGCCGACCACCTGCTCCCAAGGCAGGTGCGCTGCCAGGCTGCGCTACACCCCGAGGAACCACGCGAATCCCTAACATGGACCCGCGGGCACGCGCAACGCGCGGCGGCGAAGCGCCGCCCCGAGGGCGCGCATCGCGCGGGCGCGGAAGTCGACCCGCCGCTTCTCCCCCGCGGGCACCTCCGCGAAGGTCACGCCGAGGTCGTCCGCGACGAACACGGGATCGTAGCCGAACCCGCGCGCGCCGCGCGGCGCCCGCGCGATACGGCCCTCGCATACGCCCTCCGCCGTCTCGACCCGTCCGTCGGGCCACGCGAGCGCGACGACGCACCGAAAACGCGCGGTCCGCCGCGCGTCGGGGACGTCGGCGAGCGCCGCGAGGAGCCGCGCGTTCCGATCCGCGTCGCTCGCGTCGTCACCGGCCCAGCGCGCGGAGCGGACGCCCGGCGCGCCGCCGAGCGCGTCGACCTCGAGCCCCGAGTCGTCCGCGAGCGCCGGAAGTCCGCTCGCGCGTGCCGCGGCGCGCGCCTTCGCGATCGCGTTCTCCCCGTACGTCCCCCCGCCCTCCGGGACGCGCGGGGCGCCGGGAACGGCGGCGAGCGGGACGCACTCGACGCCCCCCCATTCCCGGACGAGCGCGACGAGCTCCGCGACCTTGCCCGGGTTCCAGCTCGCGACGACGAGGCGGGCGGGGATCATCGGGCGCGGAGCTCGACGCCCGCTTCGCGGAGGACGTCGTGCTGGAGCCGGGTGAGGGCGCGGATGCCCTCGCGCGCCGTCGCGAGCAGGCGGTCGAGCTGCCCCGGCGTGAAGGGCTCCCGCTCGGCCGTGCCCTGCACCTCGACGAAGCGGCCGGCCCCGGTCATGACGACGTTCAGGTCGACCTCGGCGGTCGAATCCTCGGCGTAGTCGAGGTCGAGGAGGACGCGCCCTCCGCAGACCCCCGCGCTCACCGCCGCGACGGTCCCCGTGATCGGCAGCCGCCGGACGGTGCCGGCGGCGCGGAGCTTCTCGAGGGCGAGGACGAGCGCGACGAAGCCGCCCGTGATCGAGGCGGTCCGGGTCCCGGCGTCCGCCTGCAGCACGTCGCAGTCGACGAGCACGGAGCGTTCGCCGAGCGCCTCCATGTCGACGACCGCGCGCAGGCTCCGCCCGATGAGGCGCTGGATCTCGTGCGTGCGGCCGCCCGGGCCCCGCCGCTCGCGCTCGATCCGCTCGGGGGAGCTGCGGGGCAGCATCGCGTACTCGGCCGTCACCCAGCCCCGCCCCTGGCCGCGGAGGAAGGGCGGCACCGTCTCCTGGACGGTGGCGGAGCAGGCGACGCGGGTCGACCCCGTCTCGATCAGCACCGACCCTTCGGCCGGGGGCAGGAAGCCCGGCACGATCCGGACGGGCCGCAGCTCGTCGGGCCGGCGCCCGTCCGCGCGGCGCTTTCTCGCGGGCTCAACCATTTCGACCTTCCCGCCGATATAGGTCCCGTCGGGCCTTCCGCACGGCGGCCCGCATAGCACGCGGCTCCGACGCGTGCCATTTCCGATTGAGAGGCCAAGGGGCGACTGTTACCGTTTTGACGGAGGACGGCAGGTCAACGTGAGCACGGCAAACGGGTCGGCCGAGACGTATCCGCAGCTCGTCGGCGAGCATTTGCTCATCCAGAAGATCACCCAGCTCGTGAAGAAGGTCGCGGTGACCGACGCGACGATCCTCATCACGGGCGAGAGCGGCACGGGGAAGGAGCTGGTCGCCCGCGCGATCCACGCCTACAGCACCCGCGTCGACCGCCCCTTCATCCCCGTCAACTGCGGCGCTATCCCGGCCGAGCTGCTCGAGTCCGAGATGTTCGGGCACGAGCGCGGCGCCTTCACGGGCGCCGTCGGCGCCCGGGCGGGCATGTTCCAGCTCGCGAACGGCGGCACGATCTTCCTCGACGAGGTCGGGGAGATGAGCGCCACGCTTCAGGTGAAGCTCCTTCGCGTGCTCCAGGACCGCGAGGTGCGCCCCGTGGGCGCGGACCGGTCGTTCAAGGTCGATGTCCGCGTGATCGCGGCCTCGAACAAGGACCTCGCGGCCGAGGTGGACGGCGGCCGCTTCCGCGAGGACCTCTTCTACCGCCTCCAGGTGATCCCGATCGTCATGCCGCCGCTCCGCGAGCGGCGCTCGGACATCCCGCTCCTCGTTCAGCACTTCCTCGAGAAGCACAACCGCAAGCGCCCGGGCGTCCCCGCCCGCATCGGCGAAGAGGCGATGGTACATCTCTGGGAGTACGACTGGCCGGGCAACGTGCGCGAGCTCGAGAACCTGCTCGAGCGCCTCGTGATCCTCTCCGAGGACGGGCACATCGGCGTCGAGCACCTGCCGCCCGCAATCCGATCGTTCATCTCCGAGAAGAAGATCCCCCGTCCCACGCTCGGCGAGGAGGGCCTCGACCTCAACACCGCGGTCGAGGAGTTCGAGAACCGCCTCATCGAGGAAGCGCTTCGTCGCACGAAGGGCAACAAGCAGGCGGCGGCGCGGCTCCTCGGCTTGAAGCGCACGACGCTCGTCGCGAAGCTTCGGCGGCGCAAGGGCGTCGAAGTCGCCGACGACGAGCCGGATCACGAGGTCGCAGAATGAGCGAAGCGAACGCGAAGCCGACGATCCTCGTCGTCGACGACGATTCGAGCTGCCGGGACATCGCGGGCCGGCTCCTCCAGCTCGAGGGCTATCGGATCCGCGCCGCGAGCTGCGGCGAGGAATGCCTCGCCATCGTCGAGCGCGAGCCGGTGGATCTGATCCTGCTCGACATCATGATGCCCGGCATGGACGGCTTCGCCGTCTGCGCCGCGCTCCGGGAGATGGGCCGCCGCATCCCGGTCATCCTCCTCACGGCGAAGGACGATACGGACACGCGCCTCGAGGGGATACACCACGGGGTGAGCGAGTTCCTCACCAAGCCGATCAACAAGCGCGAGCTCTTCGCCCGCGTGCGCGCGCAGCTGCACATCCTGGAGCTGGCGCGTCAGCTCGAAAGCGTGGAGAAGAACCTCTCCACCATCCGCCAGGCCCCCGCCTCGCGCGACTAGAAAACATTTACGTGAGGCGGACTGACGGGTTGTCGCACCCCCGTTGCCGTCGCTGTCTTAATAAGTTAAGTAGCTCCTCGCTTCCCTCCCCGGGGTGGGCAACGAAGGAGTAGCCTACGATGGCCAAAGACGACGACGTCCTCATCCAGCTGGCAACCCGCATCCCCAAGGGGCTTCACCGGGAAATCAAGCTCTTCTGCGTGCACAACGGCATTTCCGTCATGGAGTTCGTGGCGACCGCCCTCGAAGAGAAGCTCCGCAAGAGCTCCGTTCGGGGCGGCCGGCGCATGTCGAGCCGCTGAGCGGCGACGCCGGCGTGCCCGGCGTCAGTGGACGGACGGTCGGACCGATTCGGTTCGCGCTTCGGTGAGCACGCGCAGCCGCAGGCGATCCGGGTCGATGCCGAGCGCTTCGCAGATGTTCTCGAAGGCGAACACGTCTCCGCGCTCCTGGCTGGTGAGCCAGGTGAGCGCCTCCCGTCGGAGATTGAACGCCCGGCCGTGTGTGGCGCGCGCGTATTTGAGGAGCGTGCGGATGCCGTCCTCGAGCACGGCCAGGAGGAGCCGCCGTTCCCCCGACGCCGGCTCCGCTCGGCGGTAGACCGCCTCGTAGCGCACGCACACGTCCCCATCGTATCCGGTCACGTCCACGATGCGGTGTCCGGTGTGCGCGAGCGCCGCGCGACGGCGCGTCGTGTGTCCCGCGGGATGGCCGGGCTCGGGAATCGGGCTCGACGTTCTCGCCAACAGCGCGGCAGCGGTGCGACCAGCTCTCCGGATCGGCATGGCTTGCCACCTCACCCAATCGCGGGTGCGGGAACAATCGGATGAAAGCTGGATTTTCCGTCCCGAAATGTCGTGAGAATCAGTCGAATTCCATTTCCCGAAGGTCGGGGGCGACGCGCAGCGGCGCGTCGGTGAAGGCCCGCACCCGTTCGAGCGTCACCCCGGGCGCCAGCTCGCGCACGACGAAGCCCGTCGGTTCGACCGTGATGTACGCGAGGTCCGTCACGATCTCGCGCACGCACCCGACCGCCGTGAGCGGATACGTGCAGTCGCGCACGAGCTTCGGCCGGAGGTCGCGGGTCGTGTGATACGTGAGCACGACGACGCGCGCCCCGCCCGCCACGAGATCCATCGCGCCGCCGATCCCGCCCTTCCCCGTCCCCGGGACGTTCCAGTTCGCGAGGTCGCCGCGCTCGGAGACCTGAAACGCCCCGAGCACGACGGTCGACACCCGCCCACCCCGTGCCATGCCGTGCGCGTCGACGCTGTCGAAGAAGCTCGCGCCGGGCAGCATCGACACGAGCTGGCCGCTCGCGTTGTACAGGTCGACGTCCTCTTCGCCTTCGTCGACGAGCGGCCCGAAGCCGAGCATGCCGTTCTCGGAGTGGAAGACGACGTCGCGCTCCGGCGTCACGTGGTTCGAGACCAGCGTCGGGAGACCGAGCCCGAGGTTCACGTACTCGCCCGGCCGGAGGAGGAGCGCCGCCCGGCGCGCCATCAGGTCGGCCGGGATGCCGCCGACGTCGGGGCGGGGGTCGACGTGGACCGCGCGCCCGTAGCGGCGCGAGAGACGGCGGATCTCCGCGACGTCGAGCGGATGCTCCGTCCGCACGACCCGGTCCACCCAGATGCCCGGCGTGACGACGCACTCGGGGTCGATCGCGCCCGGCGCGACGACGTCGTCGACTTCAGCGAGCGTCACGCGCGCGCCGGTGGCGAACGCCGGATGGAAGTTCCGGGCGCCCCGCCGGTAGACGAGGTTCCCGTGCCGGTCGGCGCGATGCGCGCGCACGAGCGCGTAGTCGGCACGGATCGCGGTCTCGAGCAGGTACTCGCGCCCCGCGAACGTCCGCCGCTCCTTCCCCTCCGCGACGAGCGTGCCGACGCCGGTCGGCGTGTAGAACGCGGCCAGGCCGGCGCCGCCCGCGCGCACGCGCTCGGCGAGCGTGCCCTGAGGGACGAGCTCGACCTCGATCGCGCCCTGCTTCAGCTGCTCCTCGATCGCCGTCGCCCGCGTGGGGTACGCCGCGAAGGACGCGATCACCTTCCGGACGAGCCCCGCCTCGGCGAGGATCTGCGCCGAGAGCGGTCCGACGCCCGGTGTGTTGAAGATGAGGGTGAGGTCACGCGGCCCGCGGTCCCGCAGCGCGAGGAGGAGGCTGTTCGGCCATCCCTGGACGACGCCGAAGCCTCCGAAGAGGATGCTCGCACCGTCGGGCACGTCGGCGACCGCGGCGGCGGCGCTCGCCACGACCTTGTCCATCCCGGCGCGGTTCTAACCCGGCGCGGGAGCGAGCGGCAATGCGACGCCCCGTTGACCGCGCCACCGCCCCCCGCTATCCCCCCGCCTGTGCCGACGGCGCTCGAGAGCGTGGCCGCGTGCGCGCTGGCCGCGCCTCCGGAGGACGCATGCCGCCGCGTGCTCGAACGCGTCCGGCACGACTTCGACGCCGACGTGGCCGTCCTCGCGGCCTGCGACGGGGCGGCCGGCGCATTCGTCGACCGCGCGCCGGCGGCGGCCGCGCTCGAGCCCGACGCGGACCTCCTCGCGGCGGCCTTCGGCCAGGGCGAGCCCGTCGCGCTCCACGGGCGGGAGAGCGAGCGGCTCCTGGCGATCGGGCTCGACCTCGCCGAGGCGGGCCGCTGGTGCCTCGCGCTCGGCCGCGCGGCGGGTGCCCCGTGGACGACGCGCGACGAGCGCGCGCTCGCCGAGCGCGCGCCCGGGCTGCGCCTCGCCTTCGCGAACGGGCTCCTGCGCCGGCGGCTCGCGACGGAGCGCCGCGAGGCGGTCGCGGTGCGCGAGCGCCTCCTCGGGTCGGTCTCACACGAGCTCCGCAATCCGCTCGCGCCCATCCTGATGTGGACGACGACGCTCCGCCGCCTCCGGCCCGAGGACCGCGACGTCGCCCGTGCGGCCGATGCGATCGAACAGGCGATCGAAGTCGCGCGCGGAGTCCTCGACGACCTCGCCTGGATCCGGCGGCTCGAGAGCGGCCGGGTCGAGCTCGAGCGCCGGCCGATCGACCTCGCACGGCTCGTCGCCGAGGAGGCGGATCGTCGCGAGGTCGGCCCGCGCGCGCGAATCCGCGTCGCGACCACGGTGCCGCCGGAGCCGGTACCCGTCGAGGGGGACGCGGCGCGCCTCGCGCGCGCGATCGGCGCGGTCCTCGACAACGCGATCAAGTTCTCGCCGCCCGACGGAACGGTCCGCGTCCGCGTCGTCGCGCGCTCCGCGACCGCGGAGGTCACGGTCGCGGACGAGGGCCCCGGGATCGACCGCGAAACCCTGCCCGAGCTGTTCGCCCCGTTCGCGCCCAGCCACGGCGCGCGCAGCGGCCTCGGCGTCGGCCTCGCGATCGCGCGCTCGCTCGTCGCGCTCCACGGCGGGCACATGGAGGCGTCCTCGCCGGCCGGCGGGGGGACGTCGATCGTGATCGCGCTCCCCCTCCTCGCGAGCGACGCGGGCCGCTCGGCTCGGGCGTGACCGCGGCCGATCCGCCCGGCATGGATTTCGACGCACTCCTCCGCGAGATCAGGCGCTCGCCGGACACGCTCGGGCCCTTCATCCGGCAGCAGGCGAGCGCGATACCCGACCGCGTCGCCCTCCGCTTCGAGGACGGGACGATCACGTACGGCGCCTACGACGCCGCCGTCAACCGCCTCGCCGACGGCCTCGCGCGCCGCGGGGTCGCGCGCGCGACACCCGTCGCGATCCTCGCTCGGAACGGCCCGCTCTTCCTGACGGCGCTCGGCGCGGTGGCGAAGCTCGGGGCGATCGGCGCACTCGTCAACACCCACGTCACGGGCGACGGGCTCGTGCACGTGCTCGCCGCGTCCGGTGCCGGGGTCGGCGTCGCCGACGCCGAGGCCGTGCCGGCGCTCGCCGACGTGGCGGAGCGGCACCCGGTCGCGTTCCTCGCCGACGTCGGCCCGACCCACCCCCTCCCCCCGGGCGTCCGGCCGCTCGGCGACGTCCTGGCCGCGGGGCCCGTCGCGGAGCCGAACATCCCGGATCTGCGCGGGGGCGACGTGTTCCTCTACATATATACGTCGGGCACGACGGGCTACCCGAAGCCCGCGATCGTCCGCCACCTCCGCTTCACGATGGGCGGCATCCACCTCTCTCAGCTCCTCGGGATCGAGCCGGGCGAGACGGTCTACGCGCCCCTGCCGCTCTACCACGGCGAGAGCCTCTTCGTCGGCTTCGCGCCGGCGTTCCGCGCGGGCGGCGCGTTCGCCACGCGACGGCGGTTCAGCGCGTCCGAGTTCCTGGACGACGTCCGCCGCCACGAGGCGGTCGCGTTCGTGTACGTCGGCGAGCTCTGCCGCTACCTCCTGCGCCAGCCGCCGACGCCGCGCGACCGCGACCACCGCCTCCGCGTCGCCGCCGGCGCGGGGCTCCGCCCCGACGTGTGGACCGCGTTCCAGGAGCGCTTCGGCGTCCCGCGCATCGTCGAGATGTACGGTGCGACGGAGGGCAACGTGTCGCTCCAGAACCTGGGCGGCCCGCCGGGCTCGGTCGGCCGGCCGAACCCGCTCCTCGAGGACACCGTGCGGCTCGCGCGCTTCGACCCCGTCCGCGGCGAGCTCGTGCGCGGACCCGACGGCTTCTGCGTCCCCTGCGAGCCGGACGAGCCCGGCGAGCTGTTGGGGCTCGTCTCCGGTCGCGCCGCGGCGATGGAGTACGACGGCTACACCGACCGCGCCGCCACCGAGAAGAAGCTCGTGCGCGGCGCCTTCGCGCCCGGGGACGCGTGGTTCCGCTCGGGCGACCTCCTCCGCCGCGACCGCGACGGCTGGTACTGGTTCGTCGACCGCATCGGCGACACGTTCCGGTGGAAGGGCGAGAACGTCGCGACGCAGGAGGTCGCCGACGTCTTGAACCGCGCGCCTGGCGTGAGCGAGACGAACGTCTACGGCGTCGTCGTGCCGGGGGAGGACGGCCGCGCCGGGATGGCGGCGGTGGTCGTCTCGCCCGGCTCGACGTTCGACGCGGCGGCTTTCTGGGCACACGCGGAGCGCGGGCTCCCGCCGTACGCGCGCCCGGCCTTCGTCCGCCTCGTCCCGGAGATGGACGTCACCGGGACGCTGAAGCAGCGCAAGCTCGCGCTCGTGGCCGAGGGGTGGGGCGAGGAGGTGCCGGCGCTCCTCGTGCGCGACGACGCCCGGCGGACCTACGTCCCGCTCACCCCGGCGCTCCGGGCCGCGATCGCGGCGGGTCGCCACCGTCTCTGACGGCCGCCGCGCGGCGCTCCGCTTCGGCGCGCAGCGCGGCCTTGTCGACCTTGCCGCTGCCCTTCTGCGGCAGCTCGTCGTCGCGGACGAGCCAGAGGTGGCGCGGGACCTTGTAGCTGGCGAGCTCGGCGCGGCAGTGCGCGAGCAGGGCGTCGACGGTGACGGGCGCGGTCGCGACCACGAAGGCGGCGACGTTCTCGCCCCGCGCCGCGTTCGCGACGCCGACGACGTGCGCGCCTGCGACCGCGGGATGGGCGAGCAGCACGCTCTCGACCTCGGCCGCCGCCACGTTGACGCCCGCCGTCTTCACCACGTCCTTCAGGCGCCCGAGGAACGTGAGCGCGCCCGCCGCGTCCACGCGGCCGAGGTCGCCGGTGTGGAAGAAGCCGTCCGCGTCGAAGCACTCGGCGGGCGACCGGCCGTAGTAGTGCGCGAAGAGCGTCGGACCGCGAACGCAGATCTCGCCCTCCCGGCCGGGCGCGAGCGGCACGCCGCTCTCCGGGTCGACGATCCGGATCTCCTTGCCGCGCACGGGCGGGCCGTGGCTCCCGGCGCGCAGCGCGAGCGGCGCGTCCCACGGCCACGCCGTGCAGAGCGGCGCCGTCTCCGTCATGCCCCACGTGCCGACGGCCCGATGGTCGGGCGGGTAGAGGTGCCGCGCCCACTTCGTGTTCGCGCCGACGCCTTTGCGGAGGCAGAGCCGCGTCGCGGGGAAGCGGGGGTGGGCGAGCAGCGCCTCCGCCTGATGCGGCCAGGCGAAGAAGACCGTGCAGCGTTCCGCCTCGAGCAGCGCGAGCGTCTCGCCCGGATCGAACGCGTCCTGGAGGACGACGGCGCCGCCGCGCGCGATCGTGGCGAGGGCCACGGCGACGAGCCCGCCCGTGAAGAAGAACGGCAGGTAGCCCCAGGTCCGGTCGTCGGCCTCGAGTCCGAGCACCCAGGCGACGTCGTCCGCGGCGCGCGCGAGCGCGGCGTGCGAGTGCACGACGCCCTTCGGATCGGCCGTCGTGCCCGAGGTGAAGCCGACGGTCGCGGGGTCGACGGGCGCGACGGCCGCCGCGAGCGGCGCCGGCCAGCCCGCGGGCAGCGCCTCGCCGCCCGCGAGGAGCGGGGCGAGGTCGACGCGGGCGCCGTCCGGTGGCGCGTCGATCCACACGACGTCGCGGAGCGCGGGCAGCGCGGCGTGACGGAGCGGCGCGGGCGCGGCGGCGACGCCGGGCGCGACCGCGTCGAGCGCGCCCGCGTAGTCGTGCCGGAGGAATCCCCGCACGGCGACGAGCAGCGACACGTCCGCGTGCCGGAGTGCGTGGCCGAGCTCGCGCGGCCGCGCGAGCGTCGAGAGCGGGACGAGGAGCCCGCCGCAGCGCCACACGCCGAAGGCCGCAGCGATCCACTCGGGCCAGTTCGGCAGGAGGAGCCCGACGCGCGTCCCCTTCCCCACCCCGCGCGCGACGAGGCCCCGCGCGATCGCGGCGGACTCCGCGGCGAGCTCCGCGTACGTCACCCGGCGGCGCCGCGACACGAGCGCCTCCCGCGCGCCGTGCCGCGCCGCGGCCGCGTCGAGCAGCGCCGGGAGCGTCGCGGGCGCGTCCACGACCGCGATCGCTACGCGGCCCGGCCCCGGGGCACGCGCGGCCACTCGTCCATCGGCCGCACCCGCTCGAACGCGCGCGCGACCTGGAGGAGCAGGTCCTCGCGCCCGCGCTCCGCGACGAGCTGGAGGCCGACCGGCAGCCCGCCCCCGCCGAACCCCGCGCGGACGGTCGCCGCCGGGTGGCCGGTCATGTTGAACGGGTACGTGAACGCCACCGCGTGGATCGGGGAGTCGAAGTCGCCGCCGTCGGCGCCGCGGGGCAGCGGGCCGGCCGCGGCGAAGGCGACGGTCGGGAGCGTCGGCGTCAAGAGCACGTCGTAGCGGGCGAAGAGCGCGTTCACCTCGTCGATGAGCTGGCGCCGGAGGTTCATCGCAAAGCCCATCTCGACCGCCCCCACCTTGCCGCCGAGCTCGAGCCCGTGGAGGAAGTCGGGCTCCCAGTCGTCGCGGTGCGGCTCGATGAGCGACGCCACCCACGCGTGGCGCTCGAAGCAGTTGATCATCGCCCACGCGAGGCCGACGTCGGTCAACGCGCCGGGCACGACGTCGACGGGGCGGTCGAGCGCGCGCGCGAGGGTCTCGACGGCGTCCTCGACCGTGCGCCGCACGTCGGCGTCGACGCGCGCGTAGCCGAGGGTGGGACTGTAGCCGAGGCGGAGCCCGCGCGGCACGTCGTCGAGCCGTGCGAGGTAGGAATAGCCGGGGTGCGGGAGCGAGTCGCGGTCGTGCGGATCGTAGCCGACGACGGCGTCGAGGAAGAGCGCCGCGTCGGCCACGGCGCGCGTCATCGGCCCGGGCGAGATCGTGTCGATCCAGTCGAAGAACTGGAACGGGCCGCGCGAGATGCGGCCGTACGTCGGCTTGAGACCGAAGAGACCCGTGTACGACGCGGGGATGCGGACGGAGCCGCCGCCGTCGAAGCCGGTCGCGAGGGGTACGATGCCGGCGGCCACGGCCGCGGCCGAGCCGCCGCTCGATCCGCCCGGGGTCCGCGTGAGGTCCCACGGATTGCGGGTCGTGCCGAAGAGCCGGTTCGTCGTGAAGGCGGTGTAGCCGAACTCCGGCATGTTCGTCTTGCCGATCGGGACCGCGCCCGCCGCGCGGAGGCGCGCGACCTGCGTCGAGTCGCGCGCCGGCACGTGGTCCTTGAACACGCGCGAGCCGCGCGTCGTCGGCAGGCCGGCGAGGTCCTCCTCGTCCTTCACGCCGAACGGGAGCCCGGCGAGCGGGCCCGGGTCCTCGCCGCGCGCGATGCGCTCGGCGAGGGCGCGGGCCTCGGCGAGCGCGTCGTCCTCGCGGAGCGCGACGAACGCGTTCAGCACCGGGTTCAGCGCCGCGAGCCGGTCGAGCGTCGCCTGCATGAGGTCGACGGGCGAGAGCTCGCCGCACCGCACGGCGGCGGCCAGCACGTGCGCGGGCGCGAACGCGAGGTCGAGCATGGCCGGTAGTCTGCCCCGGCCGGACGCCGGCTGTCCAGCCGCCGCGGACGGCCCCCTCGACCGCGCTGCGCGCGGGTCGGCCGGGACGCCGCGTCGCCCTCAAGTCCAGAGCGGCCGCTTCGCCAGGAAGTGGACGATCCGGTCGGTCACGGGCTTCGGCGTCTCGAGGAAGCACGCGTGCCCCGCGGCCGCGACCACCGCGACCTCGCTCGCGAAGAGCGAGGCGGCGATCGCCCGCGCGTAGCGCGGCGGCGTGAGAATGTCCTCCTCGCCGACCAGGACGAGCGTCGGCGTCGTGAGCAGCGGAAGGAGGTCGAGCACGTCGTGCGCGAGGCACGCGTCGACCTGCCGCTGGTACGCGGCGACGGACTTGAGCGGCCCCCGCTCCGCGAGCGCCGCCTGGAGCGCCAGGACGTCGGGCGGCGGCGCCGCGAAGAAGCGCGACGTGAAGGCCCAGGGCGCCAGCACGGCCAGGAGCTCGGCGGGGGCGAGCCGCTCGACGAGGAGACGCCAGCTCGCGAGGACCGCGCGCAGGAACGCATCGGTCCGTCCCCACGTCGCGACCAGGACGAGGCTCGCGACCCGCGTCGGCGCCTGGAGCGCCAGGTGCTGCGCGATCGCGCCGCCCATGGACGCCCCGACGACGTGAAAGCGCTGGATCCCCAGGTGGTCCATCACGCCGAGCGCGTCGCCCGCGAGGTCGGCGATCCCGTAGGGCGCGCGCGCCTCGTCGCTCGCGCCGGCGTCGCGGCTGTCGAGGAGGACGACGCGATGGCGCGCGGCGAGCGCCGGCCGCTGGAGCGCCCAGCCGTGGTGGTCGCCGCCGAGCCCCATGAGGAGCAGGACCGGGTCGCCCGTCCCCTCGGTCTCGTACCAGAGCTCGTGCTCCCCCACCCGCACGCGGGGCATCGGCGCGAGTCATGGCGGGGCGCGCGCGAGAAGTCAACGCGGGCCGCCCACCTTGCCTCGCGTCGCGCGCCGGCCCTATGGTTTCCGGATGCAGGAGAAGTTCACTCGCCTCACGCCGGAGCTCTACGCCTACGTCCTCGCCCACAACCCGCCGCCCGACGACGTCCTCGCCGACCTCGCGAAGGAAACGGCGGCGCTCGGTCCGATCAGCATGATGCAGGTGTCCGTCGAGCAGGGGGCGTTCTTGACGCTGCTCGCCCGCCTCCTCGGCGTGCGGCGCGCGATCGAGATCGGCACCTTCACCGGGTACAGCGCGATCTCGATCGCCCGGGGTCTCGCCCCCGGCGGCACGCTCCTCTGCTGCGACGTGAGCGAGGAGTGGACCGCGGTCGCGCGGCGCTACTTCGCCCGTGCGGGGCTCGACGACCGCATCACCCTCCGCGTGGCTCCCGCGCTCGAGACGATCCGCGCGCTCCCCGAGACCCCCGAGGTCGACCTCGTCTTCATCGACGCCGACAAGACGGGCTACCGCGGCTACTACGAGGCGCTGCTCCCGCGCATGCGGCCGAACGGCCTCTTCGTCTTCGACAACGTGCTCTGGGCGGGCGCCGTGATCGACTCCGCCGACACGAGCGAGAGCACGCGCGCCCTCCGCGCGCTGAACGACTTCCTCGTGACCGACCCGCGCGTGGACGTCGTGATGCTCCCCGTCGCCGACGGGCTCACGCTCGCGCGAAAGCGCTGACCACGGCAGTCAGCGGGCGACGCTCGCGCGGAGCGCGGGGACGAGGTCCGCGTACCGCCAGCGGTAGCCGAGCCGCTCGGCGACGGCGGGGAGGACGCGCTGGCCGGTGAGCAGCATGTCGGCCGTCTCGCCGAGGGCGAGCCGGAGCACCGCGGCCGGAACGCGGACGAGGGTCGGGCGCGCGAGGATCCGGCCGAGGACGCGGGTGAACTCCGCGTTCGTGACCGGGTGCGGCGCGGTCGCGTTCACCGGGCCGCGATACGCCTCCTTCGCGAGCGCCTCGAGCACGAGCCCCACGACGTCGTCGCGGTGGATCCACGACATCCACTGCGCTCCGCTCCCGAGCGCGCCGCCCACGAAGGCGCGGAACGGCGGGAGCATGCGGGCGAGCGCGCCGCCGTCGCGCCCGAGCACGAGCCCGAAGCGGAGCCGCACGACGCGGAGGCCGAGCGCCTCGGCCGGAGCCGCCTCCGCCTCCCACGCGCGGCACACCTCCGCGAGGAAGCCCTCGCCCGGCGCCGCGGTCTCGTCGAGCGGCTCGTCGCCGTGGGGCCCGTAGTACCCGACGGCCGACGCGCTCACGAGCACGGACGGCCGCGAGGGCGCGGCCGCCACGGCCGCGACGAGCCGGCGGGTCGCGTCGACGCGGCTCCCGCGGATCTCCGCCTTCCGGGCGTCGGTCCAGCGGCCGGCGGCGAGAGGCTCGCCGGCGAGGTTCACGACGGCGTCCGCCGCGGCGACGGCCGCGGGGACCTCGTCCCAGCCGACCGCGGCTCCCCGCGCGCGCCCGGGGTCGCGCGTCACGAGCGTCACGGTGTGGCCGGCGGCGGCGAGCGCGTCCGCGAGCGCCCGTCCGATGAACCCCGTGCCCCCGGTGAGCAGGACCCGCACGAGGCGGTTCTGTCACAGGGTGTGCGTCGAGCGGAAGAGGCGGTTCGTGAGCCCGCCGAAGAGCGCGAGGTTGTTCCGCAGCATCGCGGACCGGAAGCCCGGGAAGTCGTGGAAGAAGCGGCTCCGTCGGGCCGCGCGCGGGTCGAAATAGAGCTTCACGCCCTCCCAGACCATCGCGCGCGCGATCGCGTCGCTCGACAGGTGACGCGTCCGCACGTTCACCATGTAGCCGTTGTAGCGCGTGAGGTCGTCGGGGTTCGTCACCAGGCCCTCCGCGAGAAGCTCCTCCCGCATCTCCGTCCGCGGATACGGCGTGAGGCACTGCACGATGGCGAAGTCGAGGCCGAGCCGGCGCGCGTACGCGAAGGTCCGCCGGATGGCGGCGCGGTCGTCGTCGGGGTTGCCGACGATGAAGCCGCCGACCGCCTTGATGCCGTTCTCCCGGAGGAGCCGCACGGCGCGCGGCGTCTCGTCCTCCGTCTTCCCCCGCTTCGGCGCGATGTCGAGCGCGGCCACGTTCGCGTCCTCGGCGTTCTCGACGCCCATGAACACCGTGTCGAACCCCGCTCGCGCCATCTTCGGCGCCAGCGCCGCATCCTTCGCGATGCCGTGCACGGACGCCTGGACGATGTAGCGGAGGTGCCCGAGGCCGGCCGCGTGAATCTCGTCGCACAGCTCCTTGAACCGGGGCACGTCGATCGTGATGTTGTCGTCGACGAAGAAGACGCCCCGGACGCCGCGCCGCTCGAGCGTCCGCAGGTCTTCGAGGACGCGCGGAATGGGGAAGCGCCGGAACGTCCGGCCGTACATGCGGCGGATCGAACAGAACGTGCACGGGAGCGGGCAGCCGCGCGTCGTCTCCGCGACGTCGAAGCTGCGGTCGAAGTAGAAAGCGCCGTCCCACGTGCGCGCCTCGCGGCGCGGGAGCGGCAGCGAGTCGAGCTCGAGGAGCTCCGCGTGGGCGTTGTGCCGCCAGCCGCGCGGGCCGCGGAAGGAGAGCCCGGGGACGCCGTCGGGGTCGAAGCGGGGGCCGGCCAGCCCGTCGACGAGGGCGCGGAACGCGACCTCGCCTTCGCCCCGCACGACGAAGTCGAAGACGCCGGGGTCGTCGGCGGCGACGCGGTCGGCGAGGACGGTCGCGTGGTAGCCGCCGAGCACGTGGAGCGCGTGCGGCGCGGCGGCTCGGACCGCCGTCGCGAGCGCGCGCGCCGTCGCGTACTGGAACGACATCGCCGAGTAGCCGACGAGGTCCGGTGCGAACCGCGCCACCTCCTCGAGGACCTGCCGCCGGACGGCGCGCGGGCGCAGCACGAGGTCGAGGATGCGCACCTCGTGCGCCGGGACCTGCGCCGCGATCGAGCAGAGTCCGAGGTTCGGAAACTTCATCACGCGGTCGAGCGACGACGCGGTGTCCGGCATGGCGAGGAGGAGGATCCGCATGCGGCGCCTATCGCCCCCGACTCGGCCGCTGTCAATGCGGGTTTCGCGATGTGATAAGGAGAGCGGGCGTGCCGGCCGTGCTCGTCGACGGGCTCACGAAGCGCTGGGGTGCGCGCGTCGCGCTCCGCGGCGTCTCGTTCACCGTCGAGCGCGGCGAGATCGTCGGGCTCCTCGGCCCGAACGGCGCCGGGAAGTCGACGACGCTCGGCGTGCTCGCGACGCAGCTTCCGTTCGATCGGGGCCGCGTCGTCATCGCGGATCGGGAGCTCCCCAGGGACGCCGGCGCCGCACGCCGCGTCGTCGGCCTCGTGCCGCAGCAGATCGCGCTCTACCCGACGCTGTCCGCGGAGGAGAATTTGCGCTTCTTCGGCCGCGCGGCCGGGCTCACCGCGGCCGCCGCGGCCGTCGCGGCCGCGACGGCGCTCGCGCGCTTCGGCCTCGCCGAACGCGCGCGCGAGCCGATCGCCCGCCTGTCGGTCGGGATGCGACGGCGTCTCAACCTCGCGTGCGGCATCCTCCACGCGCCGGCGATCGTCCTCCTCGACGAGCCGGTCGTCGGCGTCGACCCGCAGTCGCGGGAGCGGATCTTCGCCGCCGTGCAGGAGCTCGCCCGCGGCGGCGCCGCCGTCGTGTACAGCACGCATCAGATGGAGGAAGCGGAACGGCTCTGCGGACGGATCGTCCTGCTCGACGGTGGCGAGGTGCGGGCCGCCGGAACGCCGGCCGCGCTCGTCGCCGCGACCGGCCTCGTCCCGCACGTCCGGCTCCGCACGATTCGGTCCCTCGGCCCCGGCTGGCTCGACGGCGTCGCGGGCGCGCGCGTCGTGACCCTCGCCGACGGCGCCTGCGACGTCGCGCTCGCGGACGCCTCGGCAGTGCCGGCGGTCCTCGCCGCCGCCGACCGCGGCGGCGGGCGCCTCGTCGAGTTTCAGGTCGTGCGGCCGAACCTCGCCGACGCCTTCCTCGCGCTCACCGGACACGCGCTCCGCGACGACGACCTCGCGTGATGCTCGCCGGGTTCCGCGCCGCGCTCGCCAAGGACGTCCGCCTCCTCGTCCGCGACGGCGTCGGGCTCGTGTTCCTGACCGTCGCCCCGATCGTCGTGATCACGGTCGCGGGCCTCTCGCTCGCGAACCTCTACGGCCCGGACGCCGGCGCCTCGCCGATCGTGCTGCCGCTCGTCGACGCGGACGGCGGGCGCGTCGGCCGCGCGATCGCCGAGCGGCTCGCCGCCGAGCCGGCGGTGCGCGCCGAGCCGGTCGCGGACGCGGACGCCGCGCGCCGCCGGGTCCGGGAGAAGGCGGCGGCGGCCGCGCTCGTCGTGCCCGCCGGCACGACGGACGCCATCGCCGCCGGCCGTCCGGCCCGGCTCGTCGTCTTCACCGACCCCGTCCGTACGTTCGAGCTCGCGCGCGTGCGCCTCCTCGTCGAGGAGCTGCGGCACGCCGTCCAGGCAGGGCTCCGTGACGCCGCGGCGGGGGAGCTCGACGCCGCGCGCGCGCGTGCGGACGCGGCGCGCGCCGACCTCGACCGCACGCTCGACCGGCTCCGCGCGGACGTCGCCCGCCTCGCGGCGGCGCGCGCGGCGGCGCGGGCGCAGAGCGCCGCCGCGAAGCGCGAGGCCTCCGCGCGCGTGGACGCCGCGCGGAAGCGGCTCGCCGCCCGGCTCGTACCCCTCCGGACGTTCCTCGCCGACCTCGAGGCGCGGCGCACCACCTTCGACGCCTGGCTCGCCGAGGTCCGCAAGCAGGCGGGCCGCTTCGCCGACCGGGTGCCCCCGCCGCCCGCGCCGCCCGTCGTGCCGCCCGAGGTCGCAGCGCTCGCCGCCGCGGACGAGCGCACGCTCCTCGCGCGTCTTCTTCCCGACGACGGCGCGCTCGCGTCGCTCGCACGCGTCGACCTCCCGCCGCCGCCGCGGCTGCCGGCCGTCGAGCTTCCCGCCTCCCCCGACGTCCGCCTCCCCGGCGCGCTCGCGGCCGAGGAGACGAGCGTCAGCGGCGCGCCGCGAACGCCGAACCCGTTCGACCAGAACGTCCCCGGTTTCGCGATCACGTTCCTCCTCCTCGGCGTCCTCCTCGGGGTGTCGCTCGCGCTCCTCGACGAGCGGGACTGGGGGACGCTCGACCGCCTGCGCGCCACGCGGACGCCGCTCGGCGCCGTGCTCGGCGCGAAGCTCGTCGCGCGGGCCGCCGTCGGGCTCGCGCAGATGGCGCTCCTCTTCGCCGTCGGGCGGCTCGCCTTCGACGTGTCGCTCGGGCGCGCGCCGTGGGCGCTCGTGCTGCCGACCGCCGGCATCGTCGCCGCCGGCACGGCCTTCGGGCTCGTCGTCGCGGGCGCGACCGCGAGCCGCGAAGCCGTGCTCCCCGTCGGCTCGATCGTCATCCTGACGATGGCCGCCGCGGGCGGCTGCTGGTGGCCGATCGACCTCGAGCCTCGCTGGATGCGGCGCGCGGCGCTCGCGTTCCCGACGACGTGGGCGATGGATGCCTACAACGACCTGATGATCCGCCGGGAGCCGCCCCAGGCAGTCCTCCGCGCGACGGCCGCGCTCGCCGCCTTCGCCGTCCTCTATCTCGCCGCGGGGCTCCTCCTCTTCCGGCGCCGCGTGCGGCGCGGCTGACGCGCCCTGCCGCCGCGGCTTGCCTCGTCCGGGCGCGACGTGCGAGAGCCGGGCGTCGGAGGACGAGAGCGATGCCGATGCCCCTCGAAGGAATCCGCGTCGTCGACTGGACGATCTGGCAGCAGGGCCCCGTCGCCTCGGTGATGCTCGGCGACCTCGGCGCCGAGGTCATCAAGGTGGAGGAACGCATCGGCGGCGACCCGGGCCGAGGCGTGCTCCGGGCGCAGGGTCTCGACCTCTCCGACCGCCCGAACTTCTACTTCGAGGCGAACAACCGCAACAAGAAGAGCCTCACCGTCGACCTGAAGAAGCCCGCCGGGGTCGAGATCGTCCGCCGCCTCGCCGAGCGCGCCGACGTCTTCGTGCAGAACTTCCGCAAGGGCGTCGCCGAGCGGCTCGGGCTCGGTCCGGCGGACCTCCGGGCGCGCAACCCGCGCCTCGTCTACGCGAGCGCGACCGGCTACGGACCCGAGGGCCCGGAGAGCGGCGCCCCCTCCTTCGACTACCTCGGCCTCGCCCGCTCCGGGATCATGCTGGCGGCCGGCGAGCCCGACGACCCGCCGCTCGCCATCGCGGGCGGGATCGCCGACCAGATGGGCGCCGTCATGCTCGCGTACGGCATCCTCGCCGCGCTCCTCGCGCGCGAGCGGACCGGGCGCGGGCAGGAGGTGAACGCGTCGCACCTCGGATCGATGGCCTGGCTCCAGGGGCTCGGCCTCTCGGCGCGGCTCATGCTGGGCCGCGCGCTTCCGCGGCAATCCCGGCGCTGGACAACGAACCCCCTCTGGAACCACTACCGCTGCGCGGACGCCCAGTGGATCGCGCTCAGCATGCTCCAGGCGGACCGGTACTGGGCGGACCTCTGCCGCGTCCTCGAGATCCCCGAGGCCGCCACCGACCCGCGCTTCGCCACCATGCTCGACCGCATGGCGAACGCCGCCGAGTGCATCGCGCTCTTGGACGAGGTGTTCGCGCGCCGGCCGCGCGCCGAGTGGCTCGCGCGGCTCGCCGCGGGCGGCGACTTCATCGTCTCCATCGTGAACTCCGTCGACGACCTCCCCGACGACCCCCAGATGCAGGCGAACCGCTACGTCGAGACGTTCGAGCACCCGAGCTTCGGCCCGACGCGCGTGGTCGGGATCCCGGTCGCGCTCAGCGACACGCCGGGCCAGGTCCGCCTCCCGGCGCCGGAGTTCGGGCAGCACACGGAGGAGGTGCTGACGGGCCTGCTCGGCTACTCGTGGGAGGAGGTCGGCCGGCTCCGCGAGGAGGGGGTGATCTGATCAGCCGAGCATGATCATCCCGCCGTCGACCGGGATGCACTGCCCCGTCACCATCCTCGCGTCGTCGGAGGCGAGCCAGACGGCGGTGCCGGTCAGGTCGTCGGGCTCGAGCGGGCGGTGGATGGCCATCATGAAGTCGACGATCATGCCGAGCATGTTCTCGTCGACGATCTGCTTCGTCGCCTCGGTGAGCGTCGGCCCCGGCGCGATCGTGTTCACGCGGATGTCGTACTTGCCGACGCAGCCGGCCATGAAGCGCGTGAGCGCGTTCAGCGCCGCCTTCGTCACGCTGTAGTGGAACGACGGCAGCTCGTCGCTCTCGATCGGCATGTCGGGGTGCATCCACGCCGCGGACGACGACTGGTTGATGATCGAGCCGCCGCCGCCTGCCTTCATGTGCGGGAACACCGCCCGGCTCATCAGCCAGGCGCCGAAGTAGTTCACGTCGAAGATCTTCCGGAGGTACGCGTACGACGTGTTCTGGTTCTCGATGCCGTAGAAGATCGCGGCGTTGTTCAGCAGCACGTCGATGCGCCCGCAGCGGTCGACGACGGCCTGCGCGAGCCGCCGCGTGTCGTTCTCGTCCGAGACGTCGACGCGCTCGAAGAACGCGCTCCCACCGATGGCCTTCGCGACGGCGCTGCCCTTGTCCGCGTTCACGTCGGCGACGCAGACGACCGCGCCCTCCCTCGCGAACCGGCGGGCGTACGCCTCGCCGATCCCCTGCCCCGCCCCGGTGATGATCGCGACCTTCTGCTCGAGCCTCATGGGCGGCTGCTCTACCGCTGCGTGCGCCGCCGCGGCAAGCGGGCCGGGGGGCGCCGCCCCCGCGGCCGGGCGGCGCTCGCTGGCACGAAAGGCCGCGATCACGTAATGGACGCGCCCGTGTCGATCGAGCACCGACGGCACCTTCCGGTGCGGGACGAGGTCGCGGCGAGCGACCGGCGCTGGCTCCTCCTCGCCGTCCTGGTCTTCCTCGTCACCTGCGCGCTCCTCGCGGGTGCGATTGCGCTCTACCGCTGGACGGGCCCCCATCCCTCGGTCACGCTCTTCCTCCGGAGCGTGAAGCGTCTCGCGCGGCGCCTCGTCCCCGGGGTGTGACGCCTCACCTCGCTCCTACGCGGCGAGGCAGTCGCAGAGCGCGTCGGCGAGCGCTTCGGGCGCGATCGGCTTCGTGATGACGTGCTGCACGCCGTGACGTCGGGCCGTCGTCACGTCGAGCGGGAAGCCGGTGATCGCGACGGCCGGAACGCTGCGCACGGCCGGAACCGACGCTCGCGCACGCTCGATCAGCTCCCAGCCGCTGCCGTCGGGAAGGTGCAAATCGACGAGCAGAAGGTCCGGCGTCTCGTTGCGCAGCCGGTCGAGCGCGGCGTCGATCGATCCCACGGTCGCCACCGAGGCACCGCAGATCTCCAACCACCCCCGGACGGCATCGGCGCACAGGCAGTTGTCCTCGACGACCAGCAGCCGCCGGCCACCGAGTCCGAAGAGACCTTCTCCTTCGTGCGTCATCGCACGGACCTCTGACAAACCGACGCGCGCGCTTCAACCCGGGATCAGGGGACGCACGAGAATAAAATCGGGGAGCACGGTGCGTCGCGCGCGAGAGCCGCGTACGACGAACGTCTTGCATTCGCTGATCAAATCTCTCGCGCGACGCGAGCGGAATCGTGCCGCGCGCGCGACATCACCCTTGACACCTCGGCTACCATGGTATCGGATCCAGCCACCGCCGAAGTTCTGGGGGCACCGTTTCATGAGCATGAAGGGACGTCTGCTCGTGGTCGACGACGAGCCGTCGATTTGCGACGCACTGCGTGCAACGCTCGAGAGCGCCGGCCACGCGGTCCACACGTCCGAGAACGCGATCCAGGCGATGGCCGAGCTCGAGCGCCAGCAGTTCGACGTCGTGCTCGCCGATCTCTCGCTGCCGCGCGTGAGCGGGCTCGAGCTGCTCGACTCGGTCAAGCGGAGCTGGCCGACGGTCGAGGTGATCGTGGTGACGGGCCAGGGGTCGATCGCGACCGCGGTGGACGCGATC
>Ga0070741_10006966_pt1 | contig 23820 bp, 22 predicted proteins | sample Coa_R1_4_FD_66440 | JGI IMG/M metagenome (GOLD analysis project Ga0070741, IMG submission 66440) | Surface soil microbial communities from Centralia Pennsylvania, which are recovering from an underground coalmine fire - Coalmine... | ecosystem: Environmental > Terrestrial > Soil > Unclassified ...
TCGCGCGACGAGCGCCTATTGTGCAGCGCTCGCCAGATGCATTCCTGGCAGGGCTTTGTAGCTGTTCCAGGGCAGATGCAAAGTGTTCCATGAGAGAACAGCCTGGACGGCTTTTAGGGTCCGTCCCCAGGACCCTGGATCTGCGGCCGCACTCATCACCGGCTGCTGAGCTCACCCAAGGGCAATCGCTCCGACGCCGGCCGCCCCTGCCGAGAGCGTGCCGCCCCAGATTCAGCTGTGCGTGGTTGCGGCTCAGCGTGCAACGGCTGCCAGTCAGCCGGTGCAAGGCACACGCGCGGACGCACATCGTTCGAGTCGCACCGAGATCCTCTCGCTGGCCCGGTGCGATGGACGCGGGCGTGATGTCATGTAGGTGCCGTGTCATACCTGCGCGATGTCATGCCGGTGCGATGGCATGTTGGCGCAGTGGCACGTTGGTGCGATGTCGCGCACCGCTCGACTGCAGCTCGACGGAGCGGGGTCCCAGAGCACGCATTCGCTTGTAACTGACAGCGATGTTGGTGTCGCGCTTCCTGCAGGGACGCTCCAACAGCTGCTTGCGGCAATCCCGCGCCCGTCAGGCGCGAATCTGGATTACAACATCGCGCCGCGCGTAATGTGACGCGAGTCCTGCGTGAACACCGTGCGGCGGGAGCATTCTGTGCAGAAGTAGAGCTCACGCTCGACCGTAGTGCGTGCGAACAGCGCCTCGCATGCTCTCAGAGCGTGATGCATGCACGGCTCGGCGGCCTCGGGATGGCTCCGGCTGGCACCCCTCTTGCTGGAGATGGCAAGACATCTCGCGCGCTGAGGATCATCAGATGTACCGGACAATCTTTCTCGCTGCGGCAATCGCCTCGGCAGTGTTGCAGGGATGCGCAGCATCTCCCCGGTCTGCTCGAGCAGACTCGAACGTCGCGGGCTCGGACGTCAATCACGATTCAGCCAGTGCTTCGCAGAATGGTTCCAAGGCTGAACCGTCGATACACGTGGCTCAGGTGACCGAGGTCCCCGTGGAGCCAAACGCCCCTGACGTGGCGGGTCATCCCATGACGTCGGTCGTCGTGACGCGGAACCTCATCGTCGCCGTATATATGACGATGCCCGATGGGCGGCTGCTGCGGTTCGACCACAGTGCCCACGTGCCGCCCGACCAGCTCATGGACATGGCGTATTCGGCTACGCGCAGCGAGCGGGTCGAGGTCTCCTGCAATGACGTGGGCCCGGAAGGCTACGAGAAGCACGACCCAATCTGAGACCCACGTCGGTGTGTGGATCGGCTCGTCCTGGTCTCACCCGGGCCCCGCAGTCCAGTCCAAGGTAGCCGACTGGTTTGGCAGGCCCCCAGGGCGTCCCGTCGGCGCATCGTCACCGCGGCCTGGAGGGTCTCTGCCTCAGCTTGCCCCCTTAGAGCGCAGAGTTTCGAAGCCATACGGAGCACCTTTGTAGCGGACTGCCAACTCGCAACAGGGAACTCCTGTCGGCGACCGTGTCCAATCATTGCGGATTGACGCAAGTCGCCACAAAACGACGCCGGACGTGCTAATTTACGCCGCGTTCCGCATCCCACAGGTAGCCCATGCCGAACCCGCGCTCCGCCGAGCCCCAGCCCCCCGTTTTGCGCAGATCAGAGGCGCCCCGCATCTGGTCGACGACGCTCATGTTTGCGCTGACATTTCTTGCGGCAGTGACTTTGGTCCCCTGGTACGGAATCCGCCATGGATTTTCGGCAGGCGCGTGGATCTTCTTCGTCTTCTTTCTATACGCGAACGGAATGTCGATCACGGGCGGCTACCACCGTCTCTGGGCTCACCGTGCCTATGAAGCTCACTGGAGCCTGCGCCTCTTCTATATTCTGTTCGGCACGATGGCTCTGCAGAACAGCGTACTGGTCTGGTGCAGTGGCCACCGCACGCATCACCTGAACGTGGACGATGAAGATCGCGACCCGTATTCCATTCGCCGTGGTTTCTGGTTCGCGCACATCGGCTGGATGATCAGAGAATATCCGAGCGGCATTCCCGACTTCATCAATGTACCGGACCTGCGCCGCGATCCACTGCTCGCGTTTCAGCATCGCTTCTACCTGCCCCTCGCGATAGCCACCAATCTGGGATTGCCGCTGCTTGCCGGCTGGCTCATCGGCGATGTCTGGGGCACCTTCATTCTCGCAGGCATCCTGCGTCTGGTCGTGAGCCATCACGTCACGTTCTTCATCAACTCCCTCGCCCACATGTGGGGAAGCCGTCCGTATACGGACCAGAACACCGCGCGTGACAACGCCGTGCTCGCCTTCTTCACCTACGGTGAGGGTTATCATAATTTTCACCACAACTTTGCACACGACTACCGCAACGGTGTGCGCTGGTGGCAATGGGATCCGACCAAGTGGCTGATCTCGGGCCTGCAGTGGGTCGGACTGACGCGGCGTCTGAAGCGCACACCCGCCTTCCAGATCCAGCGCGCCCTCCTCACGATGCAGTTCTCGAGAGCCCAGGAAAAGCTCGCGCGGCTGCCGCAGGCCGCCGGCCAGTCGCAGATCGAGCAGCTGCGTCAACGCATCGCGCACGAGTACGAGAGCTTCCTGGTCGCCGTCTCCGAGTGGGCGCGCGTCAAGGAACTGTGGCTCGAGGAAAAAAAGCGCGCCGTTGCCGAGCACTGGCAACACGTAAACTTCCAAAAGCGGCTGAAGGAGATCGAAAGCCGCCTGAGGGTCCAGCGCCGCCGCATGCGGGTTCTTCACGCGCAGCTTGCATAAGCCGCCGAGCAACCGGCATGCTCTTTGCGAATGGAGCCCCGTCCTCGCGAGCGCATCGGTCATGCCAGCCCCGGGTTGAGATCGCCCGCCGCCCCCGCACACTCCTGCCGGTCATGGTTGCATGAACTCCTCAGCCCTCCCGTGCCGGGCACAGCAGCCGCTGACGAGTGGACCGTGTCCCTCGCCTCCATGAGGTCTGAGGCGTTTTCAGCCCACTAGACCATGGGCCGCATTTTCGAAGTCCGAAAGCACACGATGTTCGCGCGGTGGAACCGCATGGCGAAGCAGTTCGCGCGCATCGCCAAGGACATCACCATGGCCGTCAAGTCCGGCGGCTCCGACCCGGCATCGAATCCCGGCCTGCGCCGCGTCATCCAGAACGCGCGCGCGGTCAATATGCCGAAGGACAAAATCGAGGCCGCGATCAAACGCGCCTCGGGCCGCGATGCGGCGAATTACCACCAGGTGCTGTACGAGGGCTATGCTCCCCACGGCGTAGCGCTTCTGGTGGAGACCGCGACCGACAATCCGACGCGGACTGTTGCAGGTGTGCGCAACATCATCACCAAGGGGGGCGGAAATCTCGCCACCAACGGCAGCGTCAGTTTTCTCTTCAAGAAGATGGGTGTTTTCCGCCTCAATCCCGAAGGCATCGACCAGGATGATCTGGAGCTCTATCTCATCGACCACGGACTGGAGGAAATGGGTGAGAGCAGTGGCGAGAAAGGTGAGCCCCAGCTCGTGATACGCTGTGCCTTTGCGGACTTTGGCAAGCTGCAGGAAGCTCTGGAAGCGCGCGGCATCGCGCCCCTCTCCGCCGAGCATGAGTACGTCTGCACGGTGCCAACCGAGTTGCCCGAAGAGCAGGCCACGGAAGTGCTCGCGGTGATCGACAAGCTGGAGCAGGATGAGGACGTGCAGAGGGTCTTTCATACTCTTGCCTGATGAGTAACTCGCACATGCGAGGGGACCGGTGCCCCTGAACGAGTACACGCTGCAACCCGCCCGAACGGCGGAGGCTCGCCGCGTAGCGGCGATGTCACAGGAATTGATTGAAGCGGGCCTGAGGCCTGCATGGACCGCAGCTAGGATCATCTGGCACATCCGGCACGCCGAGAGTGTCGTACTGGTCGCGCGCACCGGCGCAGAGGTTGCCGGCTTCGCCATCATGCGCTACGGCGATGACGTGGCTCACCTGAATCTGCTGGCGGTCGAGGCCGCCCACCGGCGAAGAGGAATTGCCCGCAGAATGATGGCGTGGCTCGAGACCACGGCCATGACAGCCGGAACGTTCGTCATCGGGTTGGAGCTGCGCGCCTCGAACGAAGGCGCCTACGCCTTCTACGCCACACTTGGCTACCGCGAGCTGGGACGCATCGCCGGCTACTACCAGGGGGTCGAGCCCGCCATCCGCATGGAGCGCGATCTGCGCACCGGCATCGACATCGTCAGAAACTAGACAACCTCGGACCGGCCTGGGGGAAACGCCGAAGGCGTCTCGCCCTAGCGCGAGACTGGCTCGCTCTTCGAGGTCAAAAGCCACGCCTTTTGACCGCGGGCGGGAATACGTGAGGGGTCTGGCCTGCGGGAAACGCCGAAGGCGTTTCCCGCCAATAGATTAGTCAGGCATCGGCGTCATCTGGCCCGCAAGGGCATCCTCGAAGCCAAAATCGCGCAGGTCCCGCACGCGTTGCGGATACAGGATGCCATCCAGGTGGTCCACCTCGTGCTGCACCACCCGCGCGTGAAAACCCTCGACGGTGCGCTCGATCGGCGCACCCGCCGCATCGAGGCCCCAGTAGCGCAGTCGGCGGTAGCGGGGCACCAGCCCTCGCATGCCCGGGACTGACAGGCAACCCTCCCAGCCCGCCTCGAGCTCCTCCCCGATCGCCGTCAGTTGCGGGTTGATGAGCACGGTGTACGGGATGGCGCTGACGTCAGGATACCGGGGATTCTCACGCACCTCGAAAATGACCACGCGCAAGCTCACCCCCACCTGAGGGGCCGCAATCCCGGCGCCGTTGAGCGACCTCATGGTTTCGTCCATATCGGCAAGCAGCTCCGCGAGCGAGGCATCGAAACGAGTCACTTCCGGCGCGACCTGCCGCAGCAGCGGATGTCCCATCTTCAGAACGGGTCGAATCGCCATGGGTTTATTCTAGATCATTGCTGAAAGTCGCCTGCGGCGCTTCCCGCGGACATCGCTCCGTAGGCCGCGGGCAAAGGACGTGACCTTTGCCCGCTACCGCATCCGCCTGCGGCGCTTTCAGCCCGCGTCTTTCGGTATCACCCTGGCGCGTCGCGCCAGCAGTCGATCGAGCTGGTTGGCGAACATCTGCCGCTCGCGCTGGCTGAGCGCCGCGGGGCCGCCGGTGTTGATGCCGCTGCCGCGCAACTCGTCCATGAAATTGCGCATCGACAGACACTCTCGAACATTTTCGCGGGTGTAGAGCTCCCCACGAGGATTGAGCGCAAGCCCCCCCTTCTCAATGGCCGCCGCCGCCAGCGGCACATCGGCGGTAATTACGAGATCCCCGCCTGCCATGAGCTCCACGATCCGCTTGTCAGCCGCGTCCAGCCCGGGCGGCACCAGCAGAAAGTGCACATTGCCGGCCGCCGGCAAGCGTAACGGCTTGTTGGCCACGAGCGTCATGGGGACACCGGTACGCTCTGCGGCGCGGAAAAGAATTTCCCTGATCACCACCGGGCAGGCATCGGCGTCCACCCAGATCTGCATGGGGCGATTCTATCCCCACTCGTCCGGACGTCCCAAGGTCCCGCCGCAGACCGAGCTCGTTCGCGCAGCCGGCCGTTGGGGCAAAGGGTTTTCTCAATGCTCGAGGTTTCTGGGCACCGCTGCCCGGCGCGTCAGCCGCTCGATCGAGCGCCGGGCAGCCGCCTTGGCGATGTGCTTGCACCAGGGCGGCTCTTTGTGAGCGGTCCAGCGGCGAAACTTCTCGCAGTCGCAGATCCATTGAATGCGGTCGTTCTCCATGAGCACGACCTGCACCGTGCGCGTGGGGAAGGTGTAGGTGCCCAGCACGACAACCGGCTGCTGCGGCTTGGGTCGGCGACGGAATCGGATGGCCATCTTCCAAGCATAGCTCCCTCCGACTGTGGATTGTCTGTGGATTAGTTGTGGGTATATGGCCGAGCTGTCGCGCTCAGGCGCGCCAGCACCCGGCCCGACGTGGCGGATGACGACCGGCCGTTCAGATCATCGTTGGGTGTGATGGCCAGGACTACGTGAGCAGGCCGGGGAATCACCCGGTAGACATCGCCCTGCGGGGAGGACTGCCGGGCGATCCAGAAGTAGCCCGCCGAGGCCATGCGCAGATCGTATCGCAGCGTCCTGGAGCTCGAGACGGTTTCGCCCGAGAGACGTGAAGCGCGGTCGACGTACAGCAGCAGCAAGCGCTGCTTCGCCTCCGGGTCGACCCAGTCCGCATGGCCAATCTGCTCGATGCCATCCGCTTGCAGTGCGAGGGGCGCCAGACGGGCGATCCGCGCCTGCGCCGGCTCGATGTGCAGGTACGGAACGCTGAAATCGGTAGGCTCCAGCGATACCAACAGTGCAGCCTGATTCGCGTTCAGGTCGATTTCGAGCCGATAGTCCGCGCCGATCGTCGCCTGAAGGAAATCCCCGGTCGTCGGCGCACCGTACAGGTCCCCAACGATGTAGGGAAACATCAAGCGGAACTGCGACTGCGGCAAGGCTGCGCGCGCGGCCGTCAGGTCCGCGTTCAGAAACACAATCCTGGAGTGGATCACCCAGTCCGCATGCTGGGTCGGCGGTGCCGGCTTGCTGCATGCGGCGAGCAGCGACAGCACTGCCAGGGTGGTCACCGGCCAGCGAACCAACACCGTCACGAAGAGACGATCTTGGCCTTTATCGCTTCGTACTCCGCATCCGTGATGAGCTTCTCCTCCAGCATCTGCTTGGCCTCCTGCAAGCGGCGTACGGCGTCGGATGAGGCGGGTGCATTCGAGCCAGGCGAGGAGCTCACCTGGATTCCGCCGGAGCGCGCCCGCAGCTCTTCGAGCTCCCGGATGCGTCGCTTCTCGCGCCACTGCTGGTCCTGAGCCTGGCATATGCGGTAGACCGCCTGCGCCTGCCCCTTGCGCAGGCCCTTGAAATCCAGCTGGCGCGAGCCCGTGGCTCCCTGCGAGGCGAGGTCGGCGGCCCTGCCGGCACGCACCGCCAGGTCAGCGGCGAATACCCCGACTCGCAAGGTAACTTCCTCCAGGTCCTGCCAGCGGATATCGGCAACGTCGAAGCCGCCGAGGGCAGGCCGTGTGATCATGATCAGGCGCCCGCTCGTGGCCGCGACCAGTATGCGCCGGTGTGTCAGGGCGAACAGCCTGTGCTGAATGGCCCACGCTTCCAGTGTCTCGCTGGGAATCAGGACCGAGCGCAGGTAGTCCAGCGGCCGCTGCAACCCCGGCTCGACCGAATCGACTGCATCGCTCATCGAGTTCTCCTCGCCTGCCCGCCAACCTTCAGCACTCGATCAGTGGTTCACCGGCTCCTCGGGTTTGCTCGCCACGGCACTGCGTAACTCACGCAACTTGGCTTTCACGATCGCCGCATTCGCAGGCCCCATCCGGATCAGCAGTTTCTGGCCTGAGGAGAGCGACTCGAGCTTCGGATCCGCAAACTGGTAGAAGACCTTCGGCTGAGTGAGCTGAATCGGGCCCTGAACGTCCGGGGTGCGCAGCATGTCATCGATCACGGCCACCAGGCGGTCGTTGAAGTACTGGCCCGGGTAGCCGAGATCCTCGTATGACTGCTGGAACAGTGGATACAGCCGGAAATAGACCGTCGCGAGAGTCTTGGCATCGGTGGCCTGCAACACCTTCACGAAGGGGACGTAGCGATCGTAGTTCGACTGGCCCAGGGTCGTGATGTCGCCCTGTGTGGCCACCGCGGTGCTGCCCGGGGTCGGCTTCACTGGCCGCAGCTCGACAGCCGCCTTGCGGCGCGGCAGGTTATCGACCGTGACCACCACGTGGCGCACGATATTCTGCGGCACGAGGAACTGCTCGACGGCCTTGGCCCCGAACAGTCCCACGAGCGAATCACGAACTTCCGCATCGCTCTCGTTCAGGGGCGGCAGCGGCTTGTTATCGCCCGACATGCCTTCCGGGACGGGGTTTTTGACCGCGGGCTCGGGCGCCGGCGCAGGCGCCGGCTTGGGGGCGGGCTGAACTATCGGCGGGGCCGCAGATCTTGCGTAATAGCGGTAATAGACACCCGCGCCCACCAGACCCAGCACGACGATGGCGGCGGACCCCCAGATGACCTTCTTGCGAAACGCTTCATCAACGTCCGTTTCGGAATTCCACATCATCGGCTACCTGGGTGCTGCTCCGGACCGTACTTTACTCCGGGCACCGATTCGGCGGCGAGTTTCCCAGCCCGTCTGGGATGGCGCCTGGATCGACTTGCCTGCCTGCTGTCGCGAGTGAATCAAACTCTGTTCAGGGCCCGCACAGCAGGCGCGCTCGAGCGGTACTGTACGCAGTATGAACTCTCGCGCCGGCCTCTGCCGGCCCGCGGGATTCTGTGGTTCAATTCCGATCATCCCATGAAGTCGTTCGCCGTGCCGTGCGCGGCAGGTCGAGGATGAGCGTCCTTTCCTCTTTTCACCCCGCCGTAGCCAGCTGGTTCAGCCGCACCTTCGATGCGCCGACGCCCCCTCAGCAGCAGGCGTGGCCGGCCATTCAGGCCGGCCGGAATGTCCTGATCGCAGCCCCGACCGGATCGGGCAAAACGCTCGCCGCGTTCCTGGCGGCGCTCGATGGGCTGATCCGCGAGGGCTTGCAGAACGCTCTGAGCGATGAGACGCGGATCGTGTACGTCTCTCCTCTGAAGGCGCTCTCCAACGACATCCGGCGCAACCTGGAAGCGCCTCTGGCAGGCATCCGCGAAGAGCTGGTGGCGTTGGGCCTGCCGGAGATCGCCATCCGGACGTTCGTTCGGACCGGTGATACCCCGCAGCACGAGCGCAACAGTATGCGCAGGCACCCGCCGCACATCGTCGTCACGACTCCGGAGTCGCTGTACATCCTGCTGGGATCGGAGTCGGGCAGGAAGATGCTGGCGAGCATCCGCACGGTCATCGTGGATGAAATCCATGCGATGGTGGGCAACAAGCGCGGCGTGCATCTCGCGGTTTCCCTCGAGCGGCTCGCAGCGCTGACCGGCGCTCCGCTGACACGCATCGGGCTCTCTGCCACACAGAAACCGATCGAAGATGTGGCGCGATTCCTCGTTGGCATGCGACATCTGCGCTCCGACGGCACCGCCGATTGCGACATCATCGATTCGGGCCACGTTCGCGCCCGCGATCTGGCGCTGGAGATGCCGCCCTCGCCGCTCGAGGCCGTGATGTCGGGTGACCTGTGGACCCAGGTTTACGACCGGCTCGCGGAGCTCGTCAACGAGCATCGCACGACACTGGTCTTCGTCAACACCCGGCGCCATGCCGAGCGAGTCGCTCGCCACCTCTCCGAGCGAGTTGGCGAGACTCAGGTCACGGCACATCACGGCAGCATGGCCAAGGAGCTGCGGCTGGATGCCGAAAGCCGTCTCAAGCGAGGCGAGCTGAAGGCTCTCGTGGCGACCGCTTCCCTCGAGCTCGGCATCGACATCGGTGATGTTGATCTCGTCTGCCAGCTCGGTTCCCCGCGCTCGATCGCGGCGCTGCTGCAGCGGGTCGGGCGATCGGGCCACTCGGTCGGCGGCACACCGAAGGGTCGGCTGTTCCCGCTCTCACGCGACGATCTGGTGGAGTGCGGCGCGCTGCTCGATGCGGTGCGGCGCGCCGAGCTGGACCGGCTGAGGATGCCGGCGAAGCCGCTGGATGTTCTGGCACAGCAGATCGTGGCCGAGGTGGCGGCGCTCGAGTGGGATGAAGAAGCCCTCTTCAATCTGATCCGGCGCGCTTACCCCTATCGGGACCTGACGCGAGAGGAGTTCGATGAGATCGTGCGGATGCTGGCCACGGGCTACAGCACGCGGCGCGGGCGCCATGGGGCGCTCATTTATCACGACCCGGTGAATCACAGGCTGCGCGGCCGGCGAGCGGCGCGGCTCACGGCCATTACCTCCGGCGGCACGATTCCCGATGCGGCCGATTACCAGGTGATTCTCGAGCCTCAAGCCACTTTCGTCGGCACGGTCAACGAGGACTTCGCCGTCGAGAGCCTGCAGGGCGACATCTTTCAGCTGGGCAATGTGTCCTATCGCATTCTGCGCGTGGAGCAGGGAAAGGTACGCGTCGAGGACGCGCACGGTCAGCCGCCCTCCATCCCGTTCTGGCTCGGTGAAGCCCCGGGCCGCTCCGACGAGCTGTCATTCGCGGTGTCGCGTCTGCGGCAGGAGATCGAGAGCCTGCTGCCGCAGGGACTCGACTCCGCACAGCGCTGGCTGATCGATCAGGTCGGTGTAGGCGGACCTGCGGCGGCGCAGCTGGCGGGCTATCTGGCGGCCGGATACGGTGCGCTCGGGACGTTGCCCACGCAGCAAAGGATCGTGTTCGAGCGCTTCTTCGATGAAGCCGGCGGCATGCAGCTCGTGATTCATTCTCCCTTTGGCAGCAGGGTGAATCGCGCCTGGGGACTTGCGTTGCGCAAGCGGTTCTGCCGCTCGTTCAATTTCGAGCTGCAGGCCGCAGCCACCGAGGACACGATCATCCTGTCGCTGACCACGGCACACAGCTTCGAGCTGGCCGACAGCGCGCGCTACCTGCATTCCAACACCGCCAGAGCCATCCTGGTGCAGGCACTGTGTGCAGCGCCGATGTTCACAGCTCGCTGGCGCTGGTGCGCAACCGTCGCACTCGCGCTGCCACGATTTCGCGGCGGCAAGAAGGTACCGGCGCCCCTGGCGCGAATGGCGGCAGAGGACCTGCTGACCTCAATCTTTCCCGACCAGCTCGCGTGCGCGGAAAATCTGCCGGGGGAGCTCGAGATACCGGATCATCCGCTCATCCGGCAGACGATTCGCGATTGCCTGGAGGAAGCCATGGACATCGATGGCTTCGAGCACCTGCTGCGCGCGCTCGAGCGCGGCGAGATTCAGGTGGTGGCGCGCGATGTCACGGAGCCCTCGCCACTGGCGCTGGAAGTCCTCTCGGCTCGCCCGTATGCGTTTTTGGACGACGCACCGCTCGAGGAGCGGCGCACTCAGGCAGTCATGAGTCGCCGCTGGCTCGATCCGCAGAGTGCATCCGATATCGGCAGACTCGATCCCGAGGCAATTCAGCGAGTGCGCGAGGAAGCGTGGCCCGACGCTGCGAACGAGGACGAGCTGCACGATGCGCTCCTTTGGCTAACCTTTCTCACCCAGGCTGAAGTCGACTCTCACGCGGGCTGGCCCGAGTTGATTCAAAACCTGCTGTTACAAAGACGCATTACCCGGCTCGAGATCTGCCCGTCGGATGCTCCTAAACGCGAGCAGGCCGCCCCGCCCGCCCAGGTGCTCTGGCTGGCCACGGAGCGTGTGCCGCTCTTTCGCGCGATCTTTCCTGATGTCGAACCGCATCCGGCGATCGAGGTGCCGGCCGCCTACGCGCAAAGCCTGACCCGCGAGGAAGCGCTCGTCGAGACCGTTCGCGGCCGTCTGGAAGGCTTGGGACCGGTAACCGTCACGTCCCTTGCGCACTCCGTGGGAGTGGAGCGCGGTGCAATCGAAGCCGCGCTCGCTGCATTGCAGACGGAGGGTTTCGCGATGCGCGGGCGATTCACTTCGAGCGCCGAGCCCTCGGCGATGGAGGAGGAGTGGTGCGAGCGCCGCCTTCTCGCCCGCATCCACCGTTACACCGTCAAGCGGTTGCGCGCGGAAGTGGAGCCGATTCAGCCGCGCGATTTCCTGCGATTCCTGTTCGAGTGGCAGAGAGTGACGCCGGAAGGTCGGATGGAAGGGCCCGACGCGGTAGCGGCGGTCCTCGGGCAGCTCGAGGGGTTCGAGGCTCCCGCCAGCGCCTGGGAGACCGAAATCCTGCCGGCGCGCATCAGCGAGTACGAGCCCGCCTGGCTCGATGAGCAGTGCCTCGCGGGACGCTTCGTGTGGACGCGGCTGGCGCACCGAGCCTCGGGGCAGCGGAAGAATGATTCCGAGCGCGGCGCAGCCCCGGTCCGCGCCACGCCGATCGCACTCCTGTCCCGACGCAACATCCGGATCTGGTCCTCTCTTTCGGGACCGGCGGACGAGCGGCCGCTGTCCGCCAGGGCACGTCTCGTCGCCGACTACATCAGGAGCCACGGCGCTTCGTTCTTCGATGAGATCGCCGATGGAGCCGGGTTGTTGCCGGCGCAGGCGGAGGAGGCACTCGCAGAGCTCGTGGCGCTCGGCGTCGTCAACTCGGACAGCTTCGGTGGACTGCGCGCGCTGCTCGTACCATCGGATCGCCGCAGGCCCGCTGTGGGCGGGCGGCGACGCCGCAGGATCTCGCTCTTCGGGATGGATGCGGCGGGACGCTGGGCGCTCGTGCATCGGCGCCCGGCTGCGGGACCCGAGCAGGTGGACGAGACAGCCTCCCCGGCGTTGGTCCAGCGTCGCCAGGACGATGAAACGATCGAACACGTGACCAGAGTGCTCCTGCGTCGCTGGGGCGTGGTGTTCTGGCGCCTATTGGCCCGCGAGGCCGACTGGCTGCCGCCCTGGCGCGATCTGCTCATGTGCCTGCGTCGGTTGGAAGCACGCGGTGAGATTCGCGGCGGCCGGTTCGTTTCCGGGCTCACAGGAGAGCAGTTCGCCGTCCCGGAAGCCATCGGTCTGCTGCGCGACGTCCGCCGCGCAGCGCACACCCAGAGCTACGTATCACTCTCGGCCGCTGACCCGCTCAACCTGGTCGGGATCGTGACACCCGGTGCCCGTCTGCCCGCGCTCAGTGGCAACCGTGTGCTCTATCGTGATGGAGCGCCCATCGCGGTCTTCTCAGGTGGTGAAGTGCGCTTTTTGCAGGAGCTCGAGCCCAACGAGCGTTGGCAGGCACATAACCTCCTGCTGCGCCGTCACGTGCCGGCGATCCTTGCTGAGTTCGCCTGAGAGATTCGCTCCGCCATCAATAATCCAGGCCGAAACGCACACCGGTGATTCCCCCTGTCAGCAGGGAGACGATCCACCCGAGCACGAGCGCTGTGATCGCAGCCGCGGCCGTGTAGGCCGCGGAGCGCTCTGGTGGCACCTGCATCAGCGCAGGCAGCCCGGTGTACAGCAGGTAGACGCTGTAAGCATCTCCGGCGAGGAACAGCAACACACTGAAAGAAGGCAGCAGATGCGCGAATCCCGCCAGCCAGACGCCGGTGCACGACCACGCCGCCACTTTCAGCGCCTGCAGCCGATTCTGCTGTCCACCGAAGCTGGGGGCGAGCAAATCGATGACCACCGCCAGCACATAAACCGCCACGAGCGTGACGGCGTAACTGACGATCGCGGCCGCGAGGCCGGCGCCAATCCCCAGCCGGTAGACTCGGAAGCCATGCCAGCCGTAGCCGATCAGGCTGGTCTTGATGAAGGCGCAGACGGGCCCGATGGCAGCGAGCACGGCGATCGGGTCGCGGTACAGATCGGCGATCGTGACCGGCTCGGCCGCAATCACCGGCCATTCGGTCCGCGGCGAGACCAGCAGGGCGCGGACACGTTGGATCAGTCTGCTGTAATCCATACGTGCAATTTACTCGCCGTAGCCGACCAACTCCACATAACCACGACCGGAAGCGGCCGAGCCGCCCTGCGCGCTGCTGACATCCACAGCTCCCTCCCAGTATCGCGGGCGCGTAACCAGTTCCTGGTTGGCTAACACGGGTCGAATCTCGACATCGATGCCCACCACGGGTACTCGCATACGCCACCGCGAGGGATAGCGCCCACCCCGCGGGCTGACCCAGTGGTCGAGTACCTCTATCTGGACGTCCTCGCTCGCAATCGCTCTCACCTCGCCGGTCGGGCTCACCCAGGTTCCAGCGCTGTGAGGGTCCCGCGCACCATTGCCATCGCGCAACGCATAAAACATCAGCGTGCCGCCGTTATGCAGCTGGAGTGCGAACCAGTCCCAGCCCTGCTGGTGCGGGCCCAGCGCCCCGCTGCCCCATTCCCGATCGAGCCAGGCCAGGCCGTGAACTTGCATCGGATGGCCGCCGCGCACGAGCCGACCGGTCACCGCCATGCGCGGAACGGAGTAGTAGTAACTGGCCGCGCCAGGCTCGTCGGACTTGCGGCTCAACCCGGCCTGGCCGTTGAGCACCGGGGCGCCGAGTAGTTGCGCATCGAGCGACAGCTCATAGCCCTGGCCCCGGGCGCTCAAGTTCCAGGAGCCGCCCCCTCCTCCCAGAGTCCAATCGTCCAGCCAGACGCGAAACGGCTCGGCCTGAGCGCCCGCCAGCCCCAGCGCCTCTCTGGAATATTTCTGCGCAAACTCAAACACCCCCAACTCAACGTCCGTCACGGCGAAATGCGCCAGGTAGATCTGCCGTGCTCGCCAGCGTGACTGCTGCGAGCGCGCAGGGGTGTCAGTCCCGTTTCCGGGCGCCAGCGCGAAGCGGAAGAATGTCAGCTCGAAGCCGAAACGCGCCCCTCCGGCGGCATCGAGATTTCCCGTGACGTACCACCATTCATGGCGGAAAGTGGGATGCGGGCCGTGATCGAGCGGAAAGTGGAATTCTCGCGGCGCGAGGGCGAGCTCGAAACCGCTCTTTGCCCGGACCCCGCGCAGGACATCGAGCTCTGAGAGCGAGCCCGCAGCTGCCATGATCTGAGCTGCGAGCATCCCCAGCATGAGCGCTGCAAGCCTCGAGCACCACTTCGTGGCAACACGTCCCTGACCGCGCATCACTCGTCCCGGATCTCATCCGCGATGGGGGCGCGTGCGCTGCGCCATGCCGGGTACAGTCCCGCGGCCAGCGCCGCCGCAACGGCTAGCAGCAGCGCGTTGCCAAACTGCGCCGCCGTGAGATGCAAATCGATCTGCCAGCCGAAGGCGCGCCGGTTGATGACCCGGATCAGCATGAGCGCCGTGAGCAGCCCGGCCGGAATCGCGGCCAGCAGCGCCATCAGCCCCATGAATCCGGCCTGCACCTCGATCAGCACAGCGGCCCCGCGCGGTGTCATTCCCAGCGCCCTGAGCAGCCCCACCTCGCGCGAGCGCTCGAGCTCCCAGGCCAGCAACGAGCTCAGCAATCCGACCGCCGCAACGCCGGCGGCCAGCCAGTAAAGCACGCGAGTGATCACGAAGGTCCGCTCGAAGATATCCATCGAGAGCGCCCGCAGCCGGGTATTGGAGCTGATCAGCAACGCCTGCTTGCCCTGAGCCTTCGCCCGCAGTCGAGCGATTGCCTGCTCGGGCGAGGTGTGGGCGGCAAGGTAGATGCCGAGCCCGGTGATGCTGTCGTCATGCCACAAGCGCCGGTACTCGCTCAGACTCATCATCAGGTTGCCGCGATCGTTGCCGTATTCCCGATAGACGCCGGCAATCCTGAAGTTACGCGGCCCGGAGAGTGTTGGAAGCGTGAGGTCCTGCCCCGCCTGCAGGCTCATCCGCCAGGCGAGGGGCTCGGACACCAGAATCGCCCCCGTCGCCAGCCCCGACCAGGCGGTTTGCGCACTGCCCTGCACGAATACCAGCCCCGGACGACTTGAAGCGGCAGGCTGCAACGCATCGAGCGCAACATTCTCACCTCTCACTTCGAGACTCGCGTGCCGGCTGACACTGTAGTCGGCAATTCCCGGTGTTCCCAGCAGCTGCGCGACCAACTGCGGGTCGATGCGCCGCTCCGGTCCCCCAGCGCCGGGGGCCGTCACATAGATGTCAGCGCGTATGGTTTGCTGCAACCATTCGCGCAGCGACTCGCGGAAGCTTTCGACCATGATGGAGACGCCGATCATCGCAGCTATCGCCATCCCGAGCGCGGCGACTGCCACACCCGTTCGACTCAGTGACGCGGCGATGTCCCCAAAGGCGAGCCGCGCGACCGGACTGACACGAGCGCAGACTTTGGCCGCCGCCTGGGCTCCAGCACGCAGCAGCGCCGGCGTGAGTGCTGCGACGCTCAGCAAAAGCATGAACAGCGCAACGAATCCTGCCAGCAGGCTGCGTCCGGAGCTCGCTGCGAGCGTGGCTGAGCCAATCGCCAGCGCGAGGCTGGCGAGGGCCAGTCGGCCCGCGATGGCGACGGCGCGCGACTCGAGCACCGAGCGCCTGAGTCCCAGTTGCGGAGCACCGCCCGCGGCCTCCAGTGCTGGGACCAGCGCCCCCACGAGCGCGGTCAGGAATCCCGCGAGCAACGCAATTGCCACCGCACTGGCCGGCAAAACCGTCTGGTTGACCGACACGGCGAAATACAGATCGTTGATGGTCCGGGACACGAGCCTCACGAGCAGGTGCGCAATGCTCACCCCGAGCAGCAGTCCCAGCCCTGCACCCAACAGGCCCAGCCCGGCAGCTTCGGTCAGCACGACGGTCAGAATGTCGCCTGCCGTGGCGCCAAGCGCTCGCAGAATTCCCACGGCACGCCGGCGCTGCACGACCGCAAAGCTGACAGTGCCGTAGATGAGCAGCAGGCTGACCAGCAGCGCCAGCAGGCTCATGGCCTTGAGGTTGGTGGTGAAAGCTGCCGTCATGTCGATGCTTTGCCGGGTTCTGCCTTGCGCCGGCTCGAGCTGCACACCTGGCGGAAGCTGAGAGCGCAGTCGATCTGTTGCCGCCTCTCCGGGGGGTAACTTCACATCGATGCGCGACAGCTGCCCACGCAATCCGAGCCATTCCTGCGCCTGTGCAATGTCGGTCATAATCAGTGATTCGTATCCGGGAGCCGCGTTCGCCAGTCCGATCAAAGTGGCTCGCTGCTGATGCCCACCCACCTGCAGCGAAAAGGACTGATCCTGACCGATACCCAGCTCTCGGGCCGTGTTTGCCGCCATCAGCACCGAGCCCTGCTGCGTGAACCATTTCGTCGCTGCGGCGAGATCGAGCGCGGCCGAAGGGCCCTGCGACTGCGATCCGGGCGGCTCGAATTGCGGGTTTGCGAACGGGTCGATGCCAACCAGCTGCATCGTCCGATCCCCAACCGTGACATATCCTTCCACCAGCGGAGCGAGCTCGGCTTCCGGATCGTGCAGGCGCAATCCGACATAGAGTTGCTCATCGAGCCCGGCTGGGCCGCCGAGGATCTCGTGGGTCGCCGCGCCATTCACGGCGCGCATGGACAGCTCGAAGGCGCGTGCGGCGCTGGCAGTCGCTATATCCACTGCGACCAGCGTCGCGACGCCTACGGACAGGCCCACCAGGGCAAGTGCAAGCTGCGCCGGATGGCGCATCAGATGGCGGAAGCTTGCTGCCCAGAGTGTTGACATGAGATCTCCTGAAGACGACCGTCGCGCAGCTCCCACACGCGATCGGCGAGGCGTGCCAGAGCGTTGTCGTGCGTCACGATGAGCAGCGTCGCACCTCGGGCCCGCGCCATCGACAGCAGCGCAGGCAACACCTCCTGCGAGGTTTCATCGTCAAGGTTTCCGGTTGGCTCATCCGCCAGGAGCAACGCGGGCCGATGAACGAGCGCCCGAGCGATCGCGACGCGCTGCTGCTCGCCTCCGGACAAGCGGTCCACGGCGCTACCCAGCCGCTCGCCCAGACCAACCTCCCGGAGCATCTCCGCGCTGCGTGTGCGCGCCTCGCTGCCGCGCACCCCGTTGAGCTCGAGGGCGAGGCGCACGTTCTCCTCGACATTCAGCGTTGGAATGAGGTTGAAGAACTGGTAGACGAAACCGATATGCTTGCGGCGGTAGAGCGTCCGCGCGGGCTCTGCGAGCGCACTCACTTCCAGGCTGTCGATGTGCACCGAGCCGCGGTCGGGCCGGTCGATGCCGCTGATCAGGTTGAGCAGGGTAGACTTGCCCGAGCCGCTTCGACCGATGATCGCAGCGACTTCGCCCGCGCGGAATTCGGCCTCGGCGTGCTCGAGCACCCGATGCACCCGCTCGCCCTCGTGAAAGCTGCGGCACAGTTCTCGAATCCTCAGCACGCGGCCCGCTCCGGGTTGCTCAGCACGCGGGCTACTCTAAGTCGCCGCCCACGCTTTCTCACCTTCTATACGGCGCGAGCGCGGCAAAAAAACCGCAGCAACCGCCCTGCCGATAGGCCAAACTGTCGCCCGCTGCGGCTCCATGCCGCGCCTGCTCGGCGCGGCCCGCATGCCCGAGGTGCCTCATGAATGCTGCCGTTGGTCGAAGGAAGGCCGTTTGCATCGCTGCCGGAATGCTCGCGTGTGCGACCGCCGCGTGGGCCCAGGACACGCCGCAGAACAAGCCTGCCCCCTCATCCGCTCCAGCTCCCGCTGCCGCGCAGCCGAAGACCCCTGCCAGCCACAAGGGCGCGACGGGCGCGGGCGTGAAGACTCCAACCAACATGAAGGCCCAGGGCAGCTACAGCCTGGGAGTTTCGATGGGGACGCAGCTGCACGAGGCCGGCCTCACCAACGAGTCGGTAGCCACCGAGCGGTTGTCGCAAGGTCTGCGCGATGCGCTTTCGGGCAAGGCGACGATGTCCCCCCAGGACCAGCAGAACATCCAGACCTTCGTCAAGTCGGTGCGCGAAGGCCTGGCCGAGACCAACCGGGCGGCTGCGAAGACCTTTCTGGCCGACAATGGCCGCAAGAAGGACATCGTGACGACGGCGAGCGGCCTGCAGTACCACGTCATCAATCCCGGCTCGGGTGAAGGACCGAAACCCACCGATGAGGTCACGGTGAACTATCGCGGCACACTGCTCGATGGCACCGAGTTCGACAGCTCCTACAAGCGCGGCCAGCCCGCGACTTTCCCGGTGAACGGTGTCATCCCGGGCTGGCGTGAAGCGCTCGTGCTGATGAAGCCCGGCGCCAAATGGCAACTGTGGATTCCGCCGAACCTGGCCTACGATGAGCGCTCACCGCCGCCCATCCCGCCGGGCTCGATGCTCATCTTCGATGTGGAGATGATCGGAGTGAAGGCGCCGAAGGCCCCTGCGGCGGCTCCGTTACCGCAAGTGCCCCAGCCTCCGAAGTAATCATCCCCGGCAGGCGGCGGGCTCAACGCCCGCCGCTCCTCAGGTGTTGGTTCCGGGTGCGAAGCGCATCCGCTTCGTCACCCCCATCCGTGTCAGCTCCTGATGCAGGCCTCTGGCCAGCTCAGCGCAGGCGGCCGGATCAAAGGCCGGTGCGCGGCTCCAGTCGTAGGCCCAGGGGTGCGAGGCACGCAGACTCTCGGGCTCATCCCCGTATCGCGGAATGACATGCGCGTGCAGCGCCGGCTCCTGGTTGCCGAGTATCGCGTAGTTGATGCGGGCGGCGCCGGTGAGCTTCAGCAGCGCATCGCCGAGCCGCGCGACATCGAGCAGAAACAACGTCCGTTCCTGCGCACCGAGCGAATTCAGTGTCGGGACGACCGGATCCGGCAGCAGCAGCGCGTAGCCGCGCAGGAACTGCCGCTCCCCAAAGAGCGCCCAGCCTGAGTACAGCCGCGCGATGACCCGCGGCTCTCGCCCCTCGCGGGCGGCAGCCACCTGGCGGTGGATCACAGTGTCGGGCTCGTGAGCCGGGTCGGTCTTCATGGACGCGTGGAAGGTAGCACATCAGTCGTGCGCGAGATGTGACGTCACTCCTGCCAAGAGCGCACTCGCCCCGTGTCGAGGTGCACGAAACCGGAGCGCGGATAGTATCCGACACCTCCGCGCCGGGCGTCGAGCGCCAGATCTCGAAGCCGCGACAGCGGGAAATTCTGCAACCGGACGTCCATCGCCCTGCCCTCCATGTGCTGGCTGTGCTCGGCTACAGCGTGCCCCGTGTTTCGCAGGTGCTCGTTGGTCGCGGGAGCGCGATAGCCCGAAATGACCTCGTACCGAGGCTCACAACCGGCCTCGCGCGCAAGGTCGCTCAGCAAAACGTACAGCGCCGGGTCCATGACATGCTCCTCGTCACGGCGATAGTCCCGTAACAGGTGCTGCAGTCTGGCGAGCGCATCGGGGGCAATGGATCGCGCATCCCTGAAGGAGACTTTTACTACCTCGCCGGTGTGAACATTGGTGAGCTCGAGATGCCGCAACGCCTCGGTCGCGAGTAGGACCCGGGGCGCGGACACGAACGAGGTCATCAGGGCGCCGAGCAGGACGCGGCGCCGGCTCCATCCCCGCCCCCTCACGGCGCGCTCACGCTTCCTGAATCACCCGGCTCGGTGTTGACGGCCACGACGGTCGCCCGGGCGAAGAAGTTGAAGTCCGAGGCGCTGGCCCAGGTGTAGGCCCCCATGGCGCGGCCGACGATCAGATCGCCCATCCTGAGCTCGGGCAGCATGAGGTTCTCGGCGATTACATCGATGCTGTCGCACGTGGGCCCGGCGAGCACGGAGGGCAGCCGCTCCGGGCTGTCCCGCAGCGGCTCGACCGGATAGCGCGCGTGATCGTAGAGCTGGCCGCTGTAGGAGCCGTAGAGACCATCATCGAGGTAGTACCACCAGTGTCCCTCGCGCCGGGCGCGGCCCATCACCGAGGCGACGCCGATGGCAGAGGGGCCGACGATGTAGCGACCCGGCTCAGCGATGATGCGGACCCGCTCGGGCAGCCTGGCCAGAGCCGAGCGCAGCGGTGCGCAGAAGCGGCTGATGTCCTGCACGGGTTGGGCGTAATCGATGGGAAAGCCCCCGCCGATGTCGAGAGTGTCGAGCGCTCCGAGCTTCTCCCGGCGCGCGGCAGCCATGAGCTTCACACAGGCGTGCAGCGCCTCGACATGCTTCGCCGAATCCGCCGCCTGCGAGCCGACATGAAATGACAGGCCGCGGACCTCGATTCCGAGCTCGGCGGTCAGCCGGGCGAGCGGCAGAAGATCCTCCGGGTCGCAGCCGAACTTGCGCGAGAGGTCGCACACCGCGCCGGGACTGCGGAAGGAGACCCGCAACAGCAGGTCCGCACTCCCGGCGTAACGCGCGAACTTGCGCACCTCGTCGGGGTTATCGGCGACGAACGTTCGCATGCCGAAAGCGACCGCATTGCGGATGTCCTGATCGCGCTTGATCGGGTGAGTGTGGATGCAGCGCTCGGGCCCGATCCCGAGTCGCTGCACGAGCTGCACCTCGCCCGTCGTCGCCAGATCGAGGAAGCCACCTTCGCGAATCACCGTCTGCACGACCGCCGGATGGGGCAGTGGCTTCAGAGCGTAGTGCAGATCGACTCCCGGTAAGGCCTTGCGCAGCTTGCGGAACTGCACCCGGACTCGCTCGGAGTCGAGAATCAGCAGCGGTGAGCCGAACTCCTTCACCAGCCGGCGAATCTGCGTGGGCTGGAACGGATCGATGAAGCGGGGACGATGGCGGCGGCGCATGGCGCATTGTTAGAAAAACGTGACGGGCTGACAAGGGCGCGGTCGCAGTTCTGCTACATTGCCGCACACGTATGAGTCCCCCGAGCGCGCCTCAGGATCCGCGACGCGAGCTGGAAACCCTGCTCGCTTCCCGCTTCGCCCTCATCGTCATCGAGTCCCGCGAGGAGGCGCGCGTGCTCACGCTGGTGCGCGATGCGAGCCTCAAAGTGCGGCACGGCCGCGGTTGGGGTGTGTTTCAGTGGACGGTCACGGAAGGCCTGCGGCGGCTGGATGTGGACATGGGTGGCCCGCAGAAGATGCTCTCCGATCCGGGACAGTTGCTGCGGCATCTCAAGGCCACTCCGATGGCAGGCATCTATGTCCTGCTCGACTTCCATCCCTACCTCAGTGATCCGGTCAACGTGCGGATGCTGAAGGATGTGGCTCAGGGGTATGACCAGGTGGCGCGCACGGTCGTGCTGATGAGCTACGAAGTCACGTTGCCCCAGGAGCTGGAGAGCTTTGCGGCGCGGCTGCACCTGGCGCTGCCCTCGAGCGGCGAGCGCCAGATGATCATCAAGCGCGTCGCGCAGGAGTGGGCCGCCGCCAACCCCGGACATCCCGCGCAAATCGAGCCCGAGGCGCTCACCAGGCTTGCCGACAATCTGAGCGGCCTGACGGGCGCCGATGCCGAGCGTGTGGTGCGCCAGGTCATTTTTGCGCACGGCGCACTCACCATGTCGGACATGCAGAGTGTGCTCGCTGCGAAGTATCAACTGCTCAATCGCGGCGGGACCCTGACATATGAGCCGGACACCGCTCGTTTCGCCGATGTCGGCGGCCTGCAGCATCTGCGAGCCTGGCTGACGAGCCGCAAAGCTGCATTCGACGGCAGTGCGCCGGAGCTGGATGCGCCCAAGGGCGTCCTGCTGCTGGGCGTGCAGGGATGCGGCAAGAGCCTGGCTGCACGCTGTGCCGCAGGAGTATTCGGTGTGCCGCTCGTGCGCCTGGACTTCGGCGCGCTCTACAGCAAGTGGCACGGCGAATCGGAGAAGAACCTGCGCGAGTCACTCCAGGCCGCAGAAGCCCTCGCTCCGTGTGTGCTGTGGATCGATGAGATCGAGAAAGCGCTCGCCGACGGCGAGGGCGACAGCGGCACCTCCCGCCGGGTGCTGGGCGCCTTCCTGACATGGCTGGCCGAGCAGCGCGCGCGAATCTTCGTCATGGCCACGGCCAATGACATCACGGCGCTGCCCCCGGAGCTGATCCGCAAAGGTCGCTTCGATGAGATCTTCTTCGTCGATCTCCCCAATGAGCCGGCGCGCGCAGCCATCCTCGCCATTCACGCGCACAAGCGTTCGGTGCCCTTGAGCCCGCAGGAGGTGCTGGCGCTCGCACACGGCAGCAAAGGATTCTCAGGGGCCGAGCTGGAGCAGGCGATCGTCGCGGCCCTGTACGATGCCCGCTCGAGCGGAGCTCGTGTCGATGCGGCCGCCATTGCGCGTGAGCTGCAGGCGACGAAGCCCCTGTCGGTCGTGATGGCGGAGAAGATCGCGGCGCTGCGCGCCTGGGCGCGCGAGCGGACGGTGCCTGCGGACTAACTCACGGCAGAACGGCCATCGCTCCCGTGTCGTCGCTTTCACTGACGTTCGAGGCCGCGCGCAGCAAGCGGTCGCGAATGGCGTCCCAGCGGTCACCCTCCGGCACGTCCTGCACGAGGATCTGCACACATCCGGCCTTGTCGAGTGTTCGCAGGTTCGCGTAGAGATCGTGCCCGTACTGCTCGGGACGGCGCCCCGCGTTGACCCACGTTACATACTTGTGAGCTCGCAGCGGCAGACGCTGCGCGAGCACCGCTACCCGCCGTCCGCCCTCGGACAGAGCTGCCGCATGGGCATCAATCTCACCGGCTGGAATGATCGTCATCGGCGTACTGGGTGAGTAATGCGCGGGCGAGCTCCCGGGCACGCGCGGCGAGTCGTGGCTGGCGCCGATCAGCAACTCGCCCAGCACGGCACGCAACTGACCGGCGGTGACCGCTCCCGGGCGCAGCAGTCGAACGTTCGTCCCCTCGATCGCCACGATGGTGGACTCGAGACCGATCTGACATTCGCCGCCGTCGAGAATGACTTTCACCGCATCGCCCAGCTCATCGCGCACGTGCTCGGGTCGAGTCGGGGAAAGCCGCCCGAAGCGGTTGGCCGAAGGGGCTGCGATGCCACCGCCGAATGCCGTCAGGAGCTGCTGGGCCATGGGATGCGAAGGGATCCGGATGGCGATCGTATCCTGGCCGCCCGTCACCACATCGTGAACGTTGAATGCGCGGGGCATGACCATGGTGAGGGGACCCGGCCAGAACCGCTCGGCGAGCTTGTTGGCGATCTCGGGCACCTCGCGCACCCAGCGCGGCAAAAAGCGCGGACTGTCCAGGTGCACGATGACAGGATGGCTCGTAGGCCGACCCTTCGCGGCAAAGATCTTCTGCACGGCCGCGGGATTCTGCGCGCTCGCGCCGAGCCCGTAGACCGTCTCGGTCGGAAAGGCCACGAGCTCACCATCGCGCAGTGTCTGCACGGCGGTTTCGATTTCGACCTGCGTGGCTCTGACGATTCGAACCATGATCCGGCGAATTCTACCAGTCGGGGCAGTGGGAGCGCCCGGCACGAATCCAGGCTCAGACAATGTCAAAGAGAGGCAACTTCGCGTACATCGGCGTCGATCCCTCTCCGTCG
>Ga0070741_10006967_pt1 | contig 23819 bp, 21 predicted proteins | sample Coa_R1_4_FD_66440 | JGI IMG/M metagenome (GOLD analysis project Ga0070741, IMG submission 66440) | Surface soil microbial communities from Centralia Pennsylvania, which are recovering from an underground coalmine fire - Coalmine... | ecosystem: Environmental > Terrestrial > Soil > Unclassified ...
GGAGGAGGCGCCGCGGCTGCAGTTGAAGATAACGTAAACGGGTTTGTGGTGCCGCCCGATGTAGGAATGTTTGCCGATGCGATGTTGAGGTTTTTTTCGAATGCGGCGCTGGCGGAGCGGCTGTCGAGGGGAGCGCGCGAATCATCAAAAGGCTGGACGGCCGCCACCATGTGCGACGCCGTTTTAGAAGTGTATGAAAGAGCGGTGCATGAATACCGCGGCGGAGTCAAAACTTATGAGTATTCGCGAGCGGACTGAGGCTTTCGAGCGCAAGACGCTTTCGAAGTTCGCGGCGTTTTCGGGCGAAAGCGCTGGCCGAAAAGTTCCCGAACCCGAAGACGAAATCCGCACCTGCTTTCAACGAGACCGAGATCGCATTCTTCATTGCAAATCGTTCCGCCGGCTCATGCACAAAACGCAGGTTTTCATCCAGCCAAAAGGCGATCATTATCGAACCCGGCTGACGCACAGTTTAGAGGTTGCGCAAATCGCAAGGACGATCGCGCGGGCCGTCCGCCTGAATGAAGATCTGACCGAGGCGATCGCGCTGGGACACGACGTGGGCCACACGCCGTTTGGTCATGCGGGCGAAGCGGCGCTGAACGATGCGGTGCTCGCGGCCGGAAGCGAAAACGGATTCAAACATTATGAGCAAAGCGTGCGTGTGCTGACGGTCTTAGAGAACGACCGAAAAGGGCTGAACTTGTGCTTGGAAACAGTTGCGGGAATCGGGGGCCACAGCAAAGGCAGAGCCGACTTGCAGAGCGGCGATACCGAACGAAGTTCCTCTTTGGAGGCGGAGGTTGTGCGGGTCGCGGACAGGATCGCGTATCTCAATCACGACTTGGATGACGCGTTTCGCGCAGGCTGGTTTCAGCATCAGGACATTCCGCAAGAGATCGCCGCGATGGGCAGAACGCAGGGCGAACGGATCGGGTTTTTGGTGCAAGATCTGATCGAAACGAGCGCCGATTCGCCCTCGATAAGATTCAGCGAGGACACGCAGCAGCGAATAAACCTGATGAAAGAGTTTTTGTTTGAAAAACTGTATCACGAGTATCCGCGAAGGTTTCCCGATGTGGAAAAAGCGCAAAAAGTTGTGACGCGGTTGTTTCAAAAACTGCTCGATGACCCAAAGGCGCTGCCGAGCGGGTTCGAAGGTTTGCAGGGCGCGATAGATTACGTTTCGGGAATGACCGATCGGTTCGCTTTATGGATGCACGAACAGTGGTTTGGCGAGCGCGTTGTGATTGACGAAGATGGTAGAATTGCGTCTACTTGAAGCTGGATCTTGAGACTTTAAACCCCGAACAACGCAAGGCTGTCGAGCATCCCGGCGGCCCGCTGCTGGTTTTTGCGGGCGCGGGAAGCGGCAAAACGCGTGTGATCACGTATCGTGTGGCGTGGCTGATCGCCAACGGCGTTGATCCTTCGCGCATTTTGGCTGTCACATTTACGAACAAGGCCGCGCGGGAGATGCGCGAGCGGATTGCGCAGCTGTTATCCGCGCGCGAGCGGGCAGTTTGGGTGGGAACGTTTCACTCGATTTGCGGACGCATTTTGCGTTCCGATGGGCACGCAATCGGCATTCAGCGCAACTTTGTGATTTATGACGATGCCGATCAGCTGTCGCTGATTAGAACGCTGATGAAGAATAAAGGCGTCGAGGATCGTTCGGTGAGCGCGGCTGCGATTCGCAACGAAATCAGCCGCGCAAAAGAGAGGTTGATCACATCGGAAAAGTATCAGCATTGGGAGGGCGGATACGTGGAGCGGATGGCCGCGGAACTTTATCCGGCATACGAAGAGCATTTGCGAAAGAACAATGCGCTGGATTTTGATGACATGCTTGCATTTGCGGTGCGGCTGATGCGCGAACGGCCCGAAGTCAGAGAAAAGTATCAAACGCGGTTCGAACATATTTTGGTTGACGAGTTTCAAGATGTGAACCTTGCTCAATACGACTTAGTGAAACTTTTGGCAGAGAAGCATCAAAATATCACGATCGTTGGCGATGACGACCAGTCTATTTACGCTTGGCGCGGAGCCGACGTGGAATACATTTTGAAATTCGGTGCGGCATTCGCCAAAGCCACGATTATTAAGCTGGAGCGGAACTACCGCTCGACAAGAAGAATTCTTCAGGCCGCAAATGCGATCATTTCGCAAAACCGCAGCCGGGCCGACAAAAAACTTTGGACTGAAAACGACCACGGCGCGCCGATTTCGATCACCGAAGTCGGAACCGAACAGGATGAGGCTGCGCTGGTTTGTGAAACGATTTCCGCGATGGCGGCATCGGGCGGACGAAAGTATGGCGACATTGCGGTGTTGTATCGCACGAATGCGCAAAGCCGCGCCATTGAAGACTGTTTTCTTCGATACCGCATTCCCCATGTGCTGATCGGCGCGCAAAGGTTTTATGAGCGCAAAGAGATCAAAGACCTAATCTGCTATCTGCGCCTGACGGCAAATCCGAACGACGATGTCGCGTTCGCGCGTGTGATCAATGCTCCGGCAAGAGGAATCGGCGATTCGACGCTGGGAAAAATCGCCGAGAGCGCATCGGGCAGAAGTCTGTTTGCCACGGTTTGCGACGGACAGTTTCAGTTGATGTTTCGCGCGCAAACGCGCCAAAGCCTGCGGCAGTTCGTGCGGGCGATCGAGGGCGCGCAGCGGATTGCGGAAACCGGGTCAACCGAATCGGTGCTCAGGCATCTGCTGGTGGAATCGGGCTATATGGAAGCGCTGCGTTTGGAGCGGTCGGAAGAGGCAAACGGCAGGCTCGATAACCTGCAGGAGTTGGTGAATGTTGCGGCACAGCACGACGCGACCGCCGACGAGCCGGGATTGACAAACTTTTTGCAAGAGATCGCGCTGCTTTCCGATGCCGACCAGTTGCAGGAAAGTTCCGATGCGGTTACGATGATGACGGCGCACACCGCAAAAGGGTTGGAGTTTCCCGTTGTTTTTCTGATTGGAATGGAAGAAGGACTGTTTCCACATTCACGATCCATGCAGTCGGACAAAGAAATCGAAGAAGAGCGGCGTTTGTGTTATGTGGCAGTAACGCGGGCGCGCGAAGAACTGCACATTACGTTTGCGGCGCGCCGAAGCACTTATGGTCAGCCGATGTTCAATGCTCCGAGCCGGTTTTTGCAGCCTCTTGCGGCGCACGAAACGATCAGTTTGGTTGCTGCGCAGCCTTCTGCGGTGCATGATCGCGGAATTCCGCCGCGGCGCGACCCGGTTCCGATCAAGCCGCTCAGGCCGCCCGATTGGAAGGCGCCGTTTGAAGTGGGTCAACATGTGCGGCACGAAAAGTTCGGTGTGGGCGTGGTGGTGGCGTGCGCCCCTTTGCGCGATGACTGCGAGGTTACGGTGGCGTTTCCGGGCGTAACCGGAATCAAACGCCTTTTGCAATCGGCGGCGAAACTCGCATCACCTTAGCGCACGGCGCAAACGGTTCATATACTCTTCGTGCGTGATTGTGATTGCTCCCAACGTTTTTAGGTGCGGTGTCATATATTGAACGTCGAAAAGTTCGACTCCTTGATCCCGAAGGTGTTCAATCAGTTTCCAAAGCGCGGCTTTTCCCGCGTCGGTTTTTGAATGGAACATGGATTCGGCCATGAACGCGCGCTCGATGCGGACGCCATAAACGCCGCCGACGAGTTCTTTGCGCCAGTAAGCGCCCGCTGAATGCGCTTTGCTTAGGCGAAACATTTCGCAATACGCGCGGACAATCTCCTCGTTGATCCAGCTGCCCTCGGGTCTGTCGGCGCATCGGCGGATGATTGTTTCAAAGTCCGTATCGAATGCGATTTGAAACTGTTTAGACGTCCGCTTGAGCGACCTGCTTGCATGAAAGCCGTTCAGGGGAATCACGGCGCGGACCACGGGCTGAAACCAACCGATTTCGCCGTCTTCCATGGCCATGGGAAATGCCCCGTGCCGATAGGCCCATTCAAGAGTGTCAGGATCGAGGATCATCCAGTTGATGCTCACGCGATTTGATCTTGCCACATTGCGGTACGCTTTGGCGTGGAAATGCGGTTCAGCCCCTCATCCTTTTTTGGGCGGACCGCATGCAAAAGTTTTGCAATGGAGTCGGAATGACACGAGAGATTATCGTCAACGTGAGTCCGCGTGAAACGCGGACTGCGGTTTTGGAAGACGGAAGTTTGATGGAGTTGCGCGTTGAGCGTGAAGAGCGCGTCGTCGGCAGCATTTATAAAGGGATTGTGCAGAATGTGCTTCCGGGAATGGACGCGGCGTTTGTGGATGTTGGATTGGAGCGCAACGCGTTTTTGTATGTTGCTGACATTCTGCCCGACGATGATTTGGACGGCGAAAGTCCGGCGAGCATCAAACGGTCCGACCTTCGCCGCCGGCAGATTAAAAATCTTTTGAAGCCGGGTGAAGAGATCATGGTGCAGGTGATTAAGGGCGCGCACAGCACCAAGGGCGCACGCGTTTCAAGCCGGATTTCTCTGCCAGGAAGATATGTGGTGTTGGTGCCGAACGGAAACCACGTGGGAGTGAGCCGAAAAATCGAAAGCCGCGAAGAGCGTGAAAGGTTGAAAAAAATCGGCGACAAAATCAGACCGGAAGGTTTTGGCTTGGTGCTGAGAACCGAATGCGAATCGCGCACAGAAAGAGAACTCCGCGCAGATGTCAAGTACCTGGTTGCGTCGTGGGAAAGAATCGAGCAGAATTCGCGCAGCATGCGCGCTCCGGCTTGCGTTTATCGCGACCAAACGCTGCTCTATCGCACGCTTCGCAACATGCTTGCCGAAGACATCAACCGCATGGTGATTGACGATCCCGATGAATACGAAAAAGTGCACGCCATCGCCGAGATGATTTCGCCCAATTTGAAAGGAAAAGTGCAGTTGTATGATGGTGAAAGCCCTGTGTTCGATACGTATAACATCGAACGCGACCTCGAAAAACTTCTGAAGCGAAAGGTGTGGCTGAAATCGGGCGCTTATCTGGTGATTGATGAGATGGAGGCGATCACCGCCATTGACATTAACACCGGCAAAAACGTGGGCTCGACGAACCTGAACGACACGATTCTCAAGGCGAACTTGGAGGCCGCCGAAGAGGTGGCTCGGCAGCTGCGCCTGCGCGATATGGGTGGAATCATCGTGGTTGATTTCATTGATATGGCCTCGGCCGCTGACCGCAAAAAAGTGTTGACCGAGTTTTCCAACATTTTGAAGCGCGACCGCGCAAGAACGCGCGTGGGCAAAATCAGCAGTTTGGGATTGGTGGAACTCACCCGAAAACGCACCGAAGAGTCCATCACCGAAGCGCTCACCACTGCCTGCCCAACGTGCGAAGGCGTCGGGCGGGTGCCGAGCAGCGAAACCGTGTCGCTGTGGGTGGAACGGGATTTGCGGCGCGCATTGCAAGAGCCGGGTAATGCATCGCTCGTTGAATGCCACAGCGATGTTTGCGAAGCGATCATCGGCACCGACGGCGCAAACATCGAAAACTTGGAACACACTTTGCGAAGGGCGATTTATGTTCGAGCGAACGATCAGTTAGCGCACGATCAGTATTCCATCGAAACCGGCATGATGGATGACATCGAGGCGAGGGCGATGGGTTTCCGCCGCGCTCAAGTGCTCGAATGCAACGTTCGGCAAAGCAGCCTGAGCGGCCTCACGAAATCCGTCGGCTGGACAGATTCGGGATATTACATCGAACTCACAGGAGGCGAAGAACACATCGGCAAGCGAGTGAAAGTCTGCTTGGAAGATATCCGCCGGTCTTTCGCCGTTGGCAGCGTGATTCTTCAAGGCGCCATGCGCAATGGGCATCAAGATTGATGGTGAGCCGAGTGGGGATCGAACCCACGACCCACGGCTTAAAAGGCCGTTGCTCTACCGCTGAGCTACCGGCTCAATCCAGAGGCCGCACATTCTACCGGATGAAAGCGATTCGTGAGTAACGGGACGAAAGGAATCGAAAAAATCTGGCTTTTGGAAAGCCCAGCCTCGCGCATCGCATCGCTTGCGATGGTTCCGCTTTCGTGGCTTTATGCTGCGGGTTGGAAACTGTATTTGGGCACATATCGTGGGGGGCTGAAACGGCGCAAACGTTTTGATGGGCTGAAAGTTGTGGGCGTTGGAAACCTTCTGGTTGGCGGAACGGGAAAAACGCCCATCGTGATCGCGCTTGCTTCGCTTCTGAAGTCGCGCGGCGTTGATGCGGCGATTTCGGTGAGCGGTTATGGCAGCCCGAGTTCTCGATCGGCAGCGATCGCGCCCGAAGGCGAACTGAATCCTGATGTGCACGGAGATGAAGCGTGTTTGATTCGCGAAAACCTGCCGAACGCGGTCATTTTTTTGGGCAGAGATCGAGTCAAGGCCGCGCAGCTCGCCGCGCAGCGCGGTGTGGAGCTGCTGATTTTGGATGATGGTTTTCAGCATCTGCCCCTATTTCGCGATGTTGACATCGTGGTTTGGAGCGGCTTCGGCGCCAACAAGCGGTGCCTGCCAGCCGGGCCTTTGCGCGAGCCGCTCTCCGGCCTCGATCGCAGCGACGCGGTTTTCGTTTCCCAGCCTGAAAGCGGCCTTCCCGATGTTCAGGCTGCAAAGTTTGGGTTCAAAAGAGTCTCACAGCAGATCGCTTCGCTGGATGCGGATCCGGTTCCCATTGATTGGCTCGCAGGCCGCAGCGTGGACATCTTGTGCGCCATTGCGCGGCCCGATCGGTTTGAACAGTCGGTGCGTGCGCTTGGCGCGATCGTCAAGAATCGGTACTATCTGCGCGATCACGATTCGATGCAAAACCTTCCGGCCGCGCTGCTGCAAGATGCGGAGACGCCGTGCATCGTAACCGAAAAAGACGCCGTGAAACTGCGGCGGCGCGGGCTTTGCAAGCAGAAGTTTTTTGTGCTGAAATCCACAGTTGAATTCGATGAACCTGAGGCGGTTTACAGTTGGCTGATCGAAAGAGTTCGCTGAAACGGCGGTTGGGATACAGGTTAGGCGGCATGCTGCTTTCGGCTGGCATGGGGCTGGCAAAAATTCTGCCGCTTTCATGGTGCGATTCGTTGGGTAAGGGCGCCGGCAAACTGGGGTTTTATCTGAATCGCAAACACCGAACGCGCTGCATATCAAATTTGCGGATGTGCTGGCCCAATTGGAATTCCGAACAAGTCCGCGCCACGGCGATGGGAGTGTTCCGGCATTTCGGCAAAACCGCGATGCGATTTCTTGCAAGCGGAAAACTCGAAAAGTCCCAGATCCTGGATTCGGTTGCGGCATTCGATGACAAGCCGATTTTCGATGCTCACGCCGAAGGAAAAGGCGTGCTTCTGATCGGGGCGCATTTCGGAAACTGGGAAAGAGCTGCACAATATCTTACGGCCAAAGGGTTTCAAGTGAGCGTGGTTGCGCGAAACGCAAACGACGCGCGGACTACAGCAAAAGTCAACAAAACGCGCGAAGGGCACGGGCTTGAGGTGCTCGCGCGCGGCAATGCAGCCAAAGAGATTCTGCGCGCGCTGCGCAATCAAAGACTCGTGGCGATTCTTCCCGATCAGAATGCGTCCGATGTTTTCGTTCCGTTTTTTGGTTTCATGGCAGGAACGGTTTCTGGCCCGGCTGTCATTCATTTGCGTACGGGCGCTCCGATTGTGATCGTGATGCTGTGGGAACGAGAAGACGGCCGCTACGAAGGGTACTCAAAGCGATTGATTGTAGAAACCGCGGCTGAGGATCGAGAAAAAAGCGTCGAGGCGATCATGACGCAGATCAACAAGGAGATCGAGGCGGCGGTCCGCGAACACCCAGAACAGTGGCTTTGGATGCACGATCGGTGGAAAACCGCCCGCGAGCGGGGACTTCTGAATGCCTGAACGCGTGTTGATCATTCGGTGGTCGGCAATGGGCGACGTTGTGATGGCGCTTCCGGCGGCGGCATCGGTGAAGGCCAGCGGCGGTCATTCCACCGCCTGGATGATTGATTCCAGGTTTTCAGAACTTGTGTCTGATCACCCTGCAATCAACAGTGTGTTTCAGTTCAACCGCTCGCGTTACAAAAGGTCGTGGATGGCGCCCTGGCTGTGGCGGCGTCAGATTCTGGCTTATCGCTCGGTTCGCGCTTTTGCGCCCACAATTGCGCTCGATCTTCAAGGTCATTCCAAAACCGCGATTGCGCTGAAGTTTTCTGGTGCACCCATTCGCGTGGTGTTGGATCCGAAAGATCTGTTGGCAAAAAAAATGGCAAACCGCATCATCTGTTCCCATTCAGGCACGCACGCCGTCGTCAGAAATCTTGATGCGGTTCAGGAATTAGGGTTCGCTTCAAGAGTGATCGCTTTTGACGTTCCGTTCGAAAAGCAGATCGAGCCTCCACCGCATTTTATTTCGATTCACTTGGGGGGCACGCATTCAAAAAAGATTTGGCCGGTCGAAAACTTCTGCGCCGTCGCCCAGAAACTGAAACTCCCAGTTGTGCTGGTTGGCGGATCGAACGAACTGCACGCCGCACAGCGGTTTGAAGCATCCGCGTCAGCGGCGATGAACTGCGTGGGCAAACTCAGCCTGCGGGGACTGGCTTACGTTCTTTCAAAAAGCAGCCTGCATATCAGCGGCGATACCGGCACGGCGCACATCGCGGCGAGTTTCGGCGTCAAGTGTGTTACGCTTTTCGGCCACATGCCCGCCTGCGAATACCACGTGTGGGGCCAGCCTGAAGCCGTGATCGAGTCGGACGGAGATGTGCGCTCGATTCGGCCCGAAAAGGTGCTGAAAAAAATCGAAGAGCGTTTGGGTGAGCAAAATGCCAACTAACCTGCTCCGCGTTCTTTTCATCAAGCTTTCCGCAATGGGTGACATCGTGCACGCGATGCCCTCTGCCATGGCCATTCGATCTCGATTCCCCAACTGCGATCTCCGCTGGGTGGTTCAAACCGAATTTGCCGATCTGCTGAAGAATCATCCGGCCGTAAGCGGCATTATCGAAGTTCCAAAACGCCCCTCGATTGCCGACCTGATGCGTTTGCGAAAAACGCTGCGCGAAAACGTTTTCGACTTCGCCTTGGACATGCAGGGGCTTTTCAAAAGCGCACGGATTATCGCCATGGCAAAAAGCAGCCGAAAGCTTGGGTTCCAATGGCAGCGCGAAGGTTCGCGGTTTTTTTCCAAGCCGATCAGAACTGATGCGCAGCACGTGGTGGATCAGTATTTGGCCGTTGCAGCAGCCGTCGGCGCCGATACCGCAGATGTTTCGTTCGGCCTTGCTCCTATGCCAAGTGCGCTTGAATCGGCAAAAGCCAAACTGCAAGCGCTCGGCCTGCAAAAACCGATCGTCGCAATCAATCTGGGCGCCGGAGCCGAAGAGAAGCGCTGGCCGGCAGTTAAGTTCGGCGCGCTCGCAAAAGCGCTCATCTCGCACGGATGTTCGCCGTTCACCATCGGCTCGCCGAACGAACGCGAGCTGGCGGCGCAGTTGAACATCCCGTCGCTTGCGGGCCAAACGTCCATTGCCGAACTGGTCGGCGTGCTTTCGTTGTGCGACCTTCACATCGGTGGAGACACCGGATCGGTTCACATCGCAACCGCGCTCGAAAAGCAGGTGGTTGCGATCATGGGGCCCACACGTCCCGAACGCAGCGGGCCGTATCGCAGAATGGAATCCGTCGTGTATTCACCGTCGGGCAGCCTCGCCTCGATTTCGGAACAGGAACTGCTTGAAAAAGCGTTAGCGCGGCTGAAGCTCGTTCGAGAAATCTAACGATCCCTGGCCTGTGCGCACGGTTGCGAATGCGCCGACCTTCGGCCGCTCGAACATATCTTTTTGAACGTCTTCGGGAATCGGAATCGGATATTCGCCCGTGAAGCACGCCAAGCAGAACGTGTCTTTGGGCGATCCCACCGCTTTCACGGCGCCTTCTACCGAAAGATATCCAAGCGATGCGGCTCCGATCCGTTCGCGAATCTCATCAACGCTGAACTTCGCCGCCGCCAGCTCTTCTCTTCGCGCCATGTCAATGCCATAAAAGCAGGGATGACGAATCGGCGGCGCCGTGATGCGCACGTGCACTTCTTGCGCGCCCACTTCATACATCATTTTCACCAACTGTTTGGTGGTAGTTGCGCGCACGATCGAATCGTCAACCAAAACGATTCTTTTTCCGCGAATGTGTTCTTCCAAAGGCGTGAGTTTCAGCCTGACGCCCATCTCGCGCATCCGCTGGTCGGGCTGAATGAATGTGCGATGGATATACCGGCTTTTGATGAGGCCTTCGGCGTAAGGCAGACCGCTGACGCGCGAAAAGCCGATCGCCCCCGGAATGCCGGTATCGGGAACGGGCATCACGCAGTCGGCTTCCACGGGGTGTTCGCGTGCCAACTCTTCGCCCATGCGCTCGCGCACGACATGCAGCCGTGTGCCATACATTTTGCTGTCGGGCCTTGCGAAGTAAATAAATTCGAACATGCACATCGCGGGGCGCTGCGCGGTTTTGGGTTTCAAAATCCGCGGTCTGGATTCGGTAATGACAGCGATCTCTCCCGGCTGCAGTTCGCGGAAAAACTCGGCACCAACGGGGTTGAACGCACACGTTTCGCTCGCCACACACCATCCATCTTCCAGCCTGCCGATGGAAAGCGGCCTGATTCCATTCGGGTCGCGAAATGCGGCGATCTGCTTGGGAGTCAGCACCACAACGCTGTAAGCGCCTTGAATCAGTTCCATCACGCTGCGAATCGCTTCGCCGATGTCTTCTTTAAACGTGCGCGATAACAGTTTGGCGATCACTTCGCTGTCGTTGGTCGTGTCGAAAATTTCGCCTTGAGCCTCAAGTTCGGCGCGGATCTGTTGAGCGTTGATCAGATTGCCGTTGTGAGCGACCGCAATGTCGCCCGTCATCGAAGTGCACGAAACCGGCTGGGCGTTGCGCTTGACGCTGGATCCGGTGGTGGAATACCTGTTGTGCCCGATCGCCATGTGGCCCGGCAAAGTTGCGAGAATCTCCTCGTCGAACACCTGCGAAACCAGCCCCATGTCTTTGTACATGCGCACGCGCGATCCGTCGGAAACGGCGATGCCGGCTGATTCCTGGCCCCGATGCTGCAGGGCGAACAGCCCGAAAAACGCAAGACGGGCCGCTTCGGATTGCGGAGAAAACACTCCGAAGATTCCACACTCCTCCCTCGGCCGGTCGAATTCGGCGTCGAAGGCGTGCTCCATTGCCACCCTCATATTATAGCCTTTGTTGGCGTTTGTCGCGCTTCAACTGGGCATAGGCGTTGTGAGCGTGAATGGATTCGAAGTTCTCGGCCTCGATTTCATAAGAAACAATCCGTGGGTCGCGGTCAAAGGCGATGGCCGTCTCGCGGACGATGTCTTCCACGAAGCGCGGATTGTCATACGCTTTTTCGGTCACAAACTTTTCGTCCGGCCTTTTCAACACCGGATAAAGATCGCAAGAGGCGCACGATTCGATCGTTTCGATTATCTCTTCCAGCCACACCATGCCCGAGGTTCTCACCTTGACCCGCACTTCTCCGCGCTGATTGTGCGCGCCCCGCGAACTAATCTCTTTGCTGCAAGGACAAAGCGTGGTGACCATAACATTCGCCATGATGACGAAATCATCCTCGATTCCTCCTTTAGCATAGAACCCGCACTGATACTCCATCATTCCAGGGTTTTTTGTTACCGGCGCTTTCTTGCACATAAAAAACGGAAACATCACCTGCAAGTCAGAACGATCCGCATCGAGCCTTTCGCGCAAACGGGCAAGAATCTTGGGGATTCCATGCACGCTCATTTCGTTTGCGTGTTCATTCAACACTTGCATAAAGCGGCTCATGTGCGTGCCCTTAAAGTGGTGAGGCAGTTCAACCGTCATGGACAAGGTTCCGATGGTATGTTGAATTCCGTTGGCGCGGTCTAACACCTGAATCGGATAACGAATGCCGCGCACACCCACCCTGTCGAGTGCGATATTGCGCGAATCGGCGCTGGCCTGAACGTCTCGCAGGGATGCAGAATTATCGCTGTCAGACATCTTTTCGAGTTACTCCAAGGTTGTGCCGTTGATAATCAACCGAAACGAGTATCCTAAAACCTCGGCGCTGGCGCGGCACATAACCATTCGAGAAAGGAAGATTTCAAAATACTCAATCAGCGTTGCAAATTTTGTGTCAATCTCCAGTTCCAGCACAATGTCGTGCGTGTTGGCCATTTCGATTCGGCTTTTCTGGACGGCATAGTTTACTCGGTCGTGAATGTCAAAAGTTTCGAGCACGGGGTTTTGAACTCTGGAATAGTGGACGTCGCTCTTGTCGGCGATAATCAGCGCGGCGCTCATCCGGCTGATCGGCTGGCCCTCGTTCTCTTCGTGATTTCCAATTGCGCCGATAATCGGCACAATTTCATGGTTCGGCATTCCCGCATCGCGCAAAATGCTTTCTGCCAAAAGCGCGCCGATCATCGGGTGAACAATCCGGTTCACCACGTTTCCAATGTCGTGCAGATAGGCGGCGATCGCTCCCAGTTCCTGCTCGCGTTCGGGCGCGCCCGCATGTTGAAGAATGTAGCGCGTCATTCCGCTCACAATCTGCGCGTGCCGCGTTCCGTGCTCGGTATATCCCATCGAGCGCAAAAGTTCGTTGGCGCCTTCGATATAATCTTTCACGCGGGGATAGTTGCGAACCTCTTTCAGCGTGATCGGCGCAGGTGCCCCTTCAATCATGTGCAGATTATGAGACATTCGGCCATCCGAAGGAATCCCAGGACGAAATGAATCACGAAACTTTGCTTTGGGTGGCGTTCAATCTGGTGGTGGTTGCGCTCATGGCGCTCGATCTTGGCGTGCATTCGCGCGGCAAACACGAAGTGAGCCCCAAAGATTCCTTGCTGTGGAGCGCAGGCTGGATGCTGGTTGCGCTTCTCTTCAATTTGGGAATCTGGCTGTGGTGGCCGCAGCCGGTTCAACCCGGAGACTTGAAGCCCGGCGATGCCGCAATGCAGTTTTTCACCGGCTACCTGATCGAACGCGCCCTGAGCATTGACAATCTCTTCGTTTTCATCGTCATTTTTGCGCACTTCAGAGTTCGAAAAGCCGAACAGTTCAAAGTGCTTTTTTGGGGAATCATCGGGGCGCTTGTGCTGCGCGCCGTGTTCATTTTTGGCGGAGCGGCCATCATTCACCGTTTCGAATGGACGATATTTCTGTTTGGAGCGTTCCTTGTTTATACGGGCATTCGGCTTGCGCTGGAAAAGAACAAAGAGATCGAGGTGGAGAACAACCCGATCATCAAGTTCCTCAATCGCCATTTGCGAACGACGGACAAATACCACGGCGGCAAATACTTTGTAAAGATAGATGGAAAACGGTTCGCAACGCCTTTGGTAACGGTTCTCGCCGCCGTGGCTGTTACCGATCTGGTGTTCGCGCTGGATTCCATTCCGGCGATTTTCGCAGTTACGCGCGATACGTTTATCGTTTATTCATCCAACATCTTTGCGGTGCTCGGTCTTCGAGCGCTGTATTTCGCGGTTTCGGAACTGGTTCAAAAATTTCACCTCCTGGCCTACGGATTGGCGGTGGTATTGGTGTTCGTCGGGGCAAAAATGCTGCTGCAGTCGGTGCTCGAAATCGGCGTGGCGGTTTCGCTGTTTGTGGTTGTGGGTGTGCTGGTTGCGGCCGTCGTTGCGTCTTTATTGTGGCCGGCCAAAAAGGGAGCAAAATGAGCGTAAGACCGTACGAGCCCTCTGATCGAGAGACCTTGAGCCGAATTTGGAGTGCGGCTTTTGCAGGCGGACGGCGCCCGAAAAACGATGAACCCGAAATCCGCCCCGATTCGCCGATTTTCGTGTGTGAAAGGGAGGGCAGACTGGTCGGCGGGTTCCGCATTCATGAAATCCAGCATACGTTTCGGGGCGGCAGCGTCTTATCAGGCGGCGTCGCCGCCGTGGCCGTTTCACCCGATCGCAGGCAGCAGGGCGTGGGGCGCGAGATGATGCTCTGGGCAATTGATTATCTTCGGAATCGTAGAGTTCCGTTTGCGTCTTTGCATGCTTTCAGCGAAAACTACTACCGCCAGTTCGGCTATGAGTGCTGCGGACAAAAAATCGAAATCCGATGCGACAGGTCGGCTTTGAATGCCGAAAGGATTGCGGTTGACAGCGTGCAGTTATCCGCTTCAGATTTTCCGCTGCTCGAGCCGTGCTATTCGCAATTTGCCGATCGCTACAACGGAATGATTCGGCGCACCGAATGGTGGTGGAAGCGCGCTTTGAATTCCGACGCGCAAGACCGCCAGATTTTCGCTTTCGGCGATCCGGTAGAGGCTTACGCAGTCGTGAAATTCACCTCTGACTTTTATGTGGATCAAAAAATCGAAGAGTGTGTGTGGAGCACGCGGCGCGGCTACGATGCGCTGATGGCTCTTTTTGCTGGAATCGCCGTCAATCGAAGCCACATTTCGTGGTTCGAGCCCGCCGACGGACCGGCCATCCATTCGCGCCTGCAGCAAGGGTGTTCGTTCGCCGTAAAGCCCGCGATTATGTTTCGGTTAGTATCGCTTGCCGAGGCGCTGCAATCGCTGCCGGTTGAAAGAAACGGCGAATTCACCATGCAGATCGAAGACGCTTTGATCGAAGCCAACCGGGGCCCGTGGAGCATCCGGTGTTCCAGCGGTCAGCTCCAGTTGGAGCCTGCGCAAAAAGGCCAAATTCGCATTTCGGAGCGCAAACTTGTGCAGGCGCTGTTTGGTCAGCCGAGTTTCGAAAACCTTCTTCGTGCGGGCGACATCGAGGTCGAATCTCGCGCTGCCGCGCGCGAGGCCGCCCGGCTGTTTTCTGCGCAGCAGGCCTGCTGCATTGATTTCTTTTGACCATGACCCGGCAAACGGCTATCGTTCTTTTAAGCGGCGGATTGGATTCGGCCACGTGCCTTGCGATCGCGCACAATCAGAACTACGCGATCCACACGCTTACGTTTGATTACGGCCAAAGGCACGGCGTCGAGCTGCAATCGGCCCATGCGTTAGCCGACCATTTTCAAGTTGTTTCGCACACAGTGTTTCCGTTGGCGCTGCGCATCATCGGGGGTTCTGCGCTCACATCAAGCCAAAAAGTGCCAAAGCAGCGCGATCTGAGTTCCAACGAAATACCGATCACATATGTTCCTGCTCGCAACACCGTTTTCCTTTCCATCGCTTTGGCGCTTGCCGAGGTTAAACAGTGCAACGACGTTTTCATCGGAGTGAACGCAATTGATTACAGCGGATATCCCGACTGCAGGCCGGAGTTCATTCATGCCTTCGAAAACCTTGCAGCGATTGCAACCAGAGCGGGCGTCAGCTCTTCCCGAAAACTAAACATTCACACACCGCTGATCGCGTTTTCGAAAGCAGAGATCGTCGCCGAAGCAGCTCGGCTGAACGTTCCGTTTGCACTAACCTGGAGCTGTTACGATCCGCAAGAGGGAGCGATTCCTTGCGGAGAATGCGACGCATGCCGGCTGCGGGCAGAAGGGTTCGCCAAAGCGGGCTTTGCCGATCCGATCGCCGCCAAACCCCGCCATGCCTAAAATCTATTCCGTCAAAGAGATCTACTTCACGTTGCAAGGCGAAGGCGCAAACGCTGGGCGCGCGGCAGTGTTTCTTCGGTTCAGCGGGTGCAATTTGTGGTCGGGGCGCGAACAAGATCGCGCGCAAGCGGTCTGCACATTTTGCGACACCGACTTTGCGGGAACCGATGGAGAAGGCGGTGGAAAATACGATGCGGAACACCTCGCCCGCGCCGTCGAATCCGTTTGGCAGGGCGGCAGCGAGCGCCGTTTTGTGGTTTGCACAGGTGGCGAACCGCTGCTGCAACTCGATCAACCTCTCATCAAACTTCTTCACGCTTGCAATTTCGAAATCGCCGTGGAAACCAACGGCACGATTGCGGCTCCCGAAGGGATTGATTGGCTTACGGTCAGCCCCAAAGCGGGCGCGCCGCTCAAGCAGTCAGCGGGCAGCGAACTCAAACTCGTTTATCCGCAGGAAGGCGCCGAGCCCCACCTGTTTGAAAACCTGCGTTTTGATCATTTCTTCATTCAGCCGATGGACGGCCAGAACCTGCAACGCAACACCCAAATGGCAATCGAGTTTTGCAAACAAAACCCAAAGTGGAGGCTGAGTTTGCAAACGCACAAACTGCTGGGAATCCCCTAAAACGTCAACGAATGCCCAAACAGACCGTCGCGCCGCCGCGGACTCCCACATAAATCCTGCCTTCAAACACAATCGGCGATCCTTCCACGTTCGCACCCAAACTGAAATACTCTCTTCCCGAAATGAGGTTGCTGCCGTTTCGAGCATCCAAAATATAAAGCGATCCGGCGGCGTCGCACGCGACCAAAACCCCGTCGGAAACGATCGGCGAACTCCAAGAATAACTCCGAAGGCGCTTGGTCCACACCGGTTTTCCGGTCTGCCGGTTAAGCGCCACAAGCCGGCCCATGCCGATCGTCGGGTCGTGCGAAGTCGTGTAAAACACCAGGTTGCCTTCGGGCCAAATCGCGGCGCTTGAAAGAATGCCGCCATTAATCGGGTTGGCTCCGCCGCCGCCGTACATTGAACCCGCGCGAAAACTCCATGTCCACAACACCTTGGCGCTTTTGGCGTCAATCTTATAAACCGTGCCGCTGCCGTTCTTTCGCTTATCCACCTCGATTCCCACATAAAACGTTCCGTCTTTGTCGAAACTGATCGTCGAATCGGTGTCATCGCCCAAGTCGAAAAGTTTTTTAAACTCATCGGGATGATCCAGATCAATTCGGAACAACTGTCCTCCATTGTCTGCGCAGTAACCGTATCTGCCCCAAACCGCCATCGAGTTTTCCACCCCTTCTTTTGTCAGTCGAATCTTTCGGAGTTCGGGCCTGATGCTGATCTTTCCAAACTTTGCATCCCACACAGTGTTCAGTTTTGCGCAGCAAAAATATCCGTTTTCTGCTGGCGCAAACAAGGTGTCTTTCAGCACCAAACTGTTCGAATCCCAGCCGCCCCAATCGCGCGGTGCCGATGGATCGGCGCTGTCAATCCAAAAAAGCTCCTTAAAATCAATCAACGAATAGATGTGAAAACCGCCGTGCGGCTTTTTCAAACCCGTTCCTACAAACAGAAGCGGATACCCGCGCGGATCAACCGAAACCGTTCCTTTGATCGGATTGAATGCCGGCATCGGCAATGACCTGCGCGATGGCAGACCCGTGTCGGCATCGAAAAAATGCACCCTTCCATCCAAAGCGCCCTGAATCACCTCGAGGCGCGGCCCGCCGGGCTTTGAAAAGTTCATAAACGGCCTGACTTCTGCCGGCCAATCCACAATCAGCGGCTGGCCCGTCCACCCAACCCCGTTCCAATGCCCGTCCGGGTTCGATCCGATAGGCGCCCGCCACAAGACCTTTACCGGCCCGGTGGGAATTGGCCCTGTGCCGTAAAAGTTCCGCTGAGGGTTGCCCCTGAAGCAGACCACGCCCTTGAAATCCACGTTCAGCGGCTCTCCCCAGGCCGCAGGCGGGAACCAGTCGGGCCCCGAACGGTCGGCCCTTTGCAAACCCGCCTTGTTTTCTGCGCGGCTCCCGGAGGGCGGCACGCCCCTGACCGAAACCTGTTCATGCCGGCAAGCCGCGGCTCCAAGGACACAGGCAAGCGCCATCGGCCAGATCCGGTTCATGCTGCGCATTTTGCCGGAAGTCAGGGTGTGAAGGTACATTCGCCCCGTCATGGCTTCTGTATCCCTTTCCGGCGTTTCCAAACGGTTTGGGAAAGTGCTCGCCGTTGATAACCTCACTCTCGATATCGAGGATGGCGGATTCGTGGTGCTGGTCGGCCCGAGCGGCTGCGGCAAAACCACCGCGCTTCGGATGATCGCCGGTCTTGAAGAGCTCAACTCGGGCGAAATCAGAATCGGCGATCGGAAAGTGAATCATGTGGCCCCGTCGCAGCGCGACATCGCAATGGTGTTTCAAAGTTATGCGCTGTATCCGCACATGACCGTGTACGAAAACATGGCGTTCAATCTGCGCATCCGCCTGCTCAAATCGTGGCTGTGGCAGTTGTTCAACGCAAAAGAAGCCGCCAAGCGAAAACAGGACATTGACCGCCGCGTCAAAGAGACCGCATCGCTGTTGGGGCTCGAAGATCTTCTTCAAAGAAAACCCGCGGAACTCAGCGGCGGGCAAAGGCAGCGCGTTGCTTTGGGAAGAGCGATCGTTCGCGAACCGAAAGTGTTTCTGATGGATGAACCGCTCAGCAACCTCGATGCAAAACTTCGAGTGCAAACCCGCGCCGAACTCATCCGATTGCATCGCAAACTCGGTGTCACCACCATCTATGTTACGCACGATCAAGTGGAAGCGATGACGATGGGTCAAAAAATCGCCGTTATGCGAGATGGAGTTCTGCAACAGTACGCCACACCGCAAGAACTGTACGCCAAACCCAAAAACGCGTTCGTGGGTTCGTTCATCGGCATGCCTCCGATGAACCAGATCGAGCTGCGAGTTGAAAACGGCTTCGCCGTGATGGGGGAAGCACGGTTTCCCGTCCCCGATGGCCGGGAACGAATTCTGCTGGGCATCCGCCCCGAAGCGTTTCGGCTTGAAGCAAACGGAATCGAGATGAATCCCGTCGTTGACGTGCTCGAGCCGCTCGGAGCGCAAACCACCGCGTATCTGCAGCTTGGCGGCCACACGTTGGTTGCAACCCTTCCCGCCGACGCGCCCGCAAAAGAAGGTGCGAACATCCGTTTATTCGTCCGCCCAGCCGATCTGTATTACTTCGATTCACACACAAAAGAGGCCGTCAGTTAGATGCGGTTGTGGCCGTTTTCAGGCAAACAAAAATCTCCCGAACTCGTCATCAACAAAAACTTCTTTATGGCGGTGTTCACCACCGAAACCACTCTGCCCACGATTTTGCAGGTCATCAATCCCGACGGAACCAACGGAGCCGTTCAAGGTTTCGGAGCGCCGCTGATGGAAAACGCCTCGCGCGATCTGCTTAACACGCCCATCTCAAGCGGAGATTATGCGCTCGCGACCAAAGATCGCACGACCGTCATTCGCTTAGTGGTTCGCGCAAAAGGCGAAGATCCAACGCCAGACACCGCCGCACTCACGCAAGCCGAAGCCGAATATTACGGACTCGACACCGAGTCGTTTCAATATCTCAAGCGGTGCGAACGGTTCATGGTGCTTCATTTTGCTGGATATTCGCCGAAAGTGTTTGACTCCATAAGATTTCTCTTCGATCTTATAAGCAGGCTTGCGCTGCTCACCCAAGGTCTCATTTATGATCCGCTGGCCGAATGTTATCGCAAGCCTTCCGAACTTGATCGAAACTCCAACGTTCAGGAATCGGTGGATGCACTGAACCTTTGCAAAATCAAAACGGTTCGCGGCGCCCAGGGCATCTGGTGTTCCACCCGCGGCCTTTCAAAGCTCAACCTCCCCGAATTTGAGATGTACGATGTGCCTCAAGAGCTGACGGATGTGGCCGCCTTGATGCTGATTCTGGCTGCCGAAACCGTGCTCATGGGCACCAAAATGAAGCCCGGCGAAACCGCCTTCGCCCCCGATTCGCCCCTTCGCATCGTTGCAGGCACAAAAAACCGCGACGATTGGGGTGATCGTCCAACCCTCGAGTTCCGCGGCTCCAACGGCAGCATTGCCGACGGAATTCTGGCATGGCAGCGATCCCAGGAACCCGCCTGACCGCCGAAAGCGTTGCATTCTTGCAAGTACACTCTATCAAACATGCACCCTGTCTTGTTCAAAGTTTTCGGATTTCCTATTCACAGTTGGAGCGTGATGCTCATTCTGGGGTTTCTTGTGGCGTGGTGGCTGGCGGTCAAGCGCTGCACCCGATATGGCATCACCGCCGATCAACTGAGTTCGCTCGGAATCACCATGCTTCTTTCTGGCATCGTGGGAGCGCGAGTTTTCTGGGTTGCGCAGGAGTGGAAAAGTTATTCGGGCAACTGGCTGGAAATGCTGAACGTTACGCAAGGTGGAATGACCAGTTTCGGCGGTCTGTTTTTTGGAATCGCTGCGCTGATCATCTGGTGCAAAATGGCGCGCATCCCATCGCTTGCGGCCCTCGATCTGATTGCGGCTCCTGCGCTTGTGGCTATCGCAATCGGGCGCGTCGGCTGCTTTTTGAACGGGTGTTGTTATGGGGGTCCGTGCGATCTTCCGTGGGCGGTTACCGTGCACGATGAATCCGGCCGCACGTATTTGGGCCATCCCGCCCAGCTTTACGATTCGGCGATGAACCTTGCGGCCGCTCTTGCGCTGTTTTGGTACGAATCGCGCGCCCGATCTGCCTCGACTTATCGCACCGGCACCCTGTTCGGTTTCGGGCTCATCGCCTATGGAGCGGCGCGGTTCATTTACGAGTTCTTCCGCATCGGATCCAGTTCCGAGCCGGTTCGGCCTGGATTCCCGCTCACCGATGCGCAGATTGTCGCTGCCTTGATGGCCGCGGTCGGCGCCATCGTCGTCTGGCGAGCTGCCCGAACTCCTGCCCTCGCACGCAAGCCGTCCTAACGCCCGACGGAAGCCCCAGGAGCGGCCGGCGAAATCGCGTAGCAGCGAATCATCAAAGCCAAAACCAGCGCCGCCGCCGCGCACACGAAATACAAAACGGTTTTGCGCGTCACGTTCGATCTCCTTTGGCAAAAGCGATGATTCCTGCCGCAATCTTGCGTGCGATCGCTTTGCGGTTGTCGAAATCCGAAATAATCTTTCGAGTCGAATCATCCTTCAGATTTCCAAAAGTAACGATCACCGCGGGCATCACCGACTGCCGCAGCAGATACGCATCCATGGTGCGGATTTCGCACCCATCGAGTTTCGAAGCGATGCATTCAGCCAGAGCGCGTCCAAGACTGCTGCTCGGATCGTATCGCACAACAGCGTTCGAAAACTCGGTGCTCGCTCCGATCGAAATCAGCAGCGCGCCTTTTTTCACATTGGCAAAAACGGTGCGCTCTTTTTCCGTGAGCGATTCATCCTGCGTTCGCGTGAGAATCGGTTTTGCGCCCGCCCCCGAAAGCTCATCCGCCGTCAGTTTCGCAATCTCCAAATCAATTTCTGACTCTTTGTAATCGGCTCCGCCAATCGAAAACGTCTGACCCGCATCCGCGCCTCCTCTTCGGGGGTCAATCACAACGAACAAGTTTTTGATTCCCGATGCAGCCGTTTTTGGAGGCTTTGCCCGCACAACGATTTCGCCTGCTGCCGCGGCGACGCTCGGAATCATCAGCCTTGAAAAATCCATGCGCAGCCGCGCCCCGTCGCGAGTCCGAGTGAGCGAAAGCGATCTCACAAACTGCCCGTTCATCACCTGAATCTGGTTGGGAGCCAACAATCCGGCTTCAGAAAAGTCCACAACGTAGGCTCCCGATTCGTCGTGCCCAATCACCGGCGAACCCAACGTCTTTCCAAAATACGGAATCGCGATCACAATTTCCGATTCCGAATCTTTTTCCAGCCTCGGTGCTCCCAGCCTCAAAGGGAGCGATGCCGAAGCGGGGGGAAGTTCATCAGGGTTGTGCGGCGAACTAACGGCCATCGGTTCCAAATAAGCGGGCGGCGGTTTGTAAGGGTCAGCCGGCACCGATTTCGCCCTCGTCCAGCAGACGGCGACACCCGGCGCGTTATCCTCGATTCTTGCATCGGAAGCCAAAACGTCGGTTTGCACAACAACCCGAACCGTATCGTTCGAAAACTGACTGAATCGCACTGATCCGTCTGTCGAAACCGAAGAATCAATCCTCGCGTTTTTCAAATCCACAACCACGCGCGGCGGATCGCTTACAATCACGGTTTTGGCGTTCAGCGGAAGCGAACATCCCACAACAACGCGATCACGCTGAACCGAGATAGAGAGCACCTTCGAATACACCACCAATCCGTCGGCAGTCCATTCGCTGATTCCGTTCAGAAGCGAAACGATCGCGCGGACAGGAAGCGACGGCACGCCGTCTACGGATCGAACAAAACTCTCGAACTCTTTTTGAGCGGCTTTGATGGTTGCAGAATCTCCGCGGCGTTTCACATCCCATCCCAACCGCTTCGCGGCATCCAAATCCAACAGCGCTTCGTCGCCCAACCGGCGGCACAAAATCGGTGGGTCGAACGGGCCGTTCGAATAAACAACGGGATACGTCGCAGCCTGGTTCAACGGCTGCGCAGCGATCCAAAGTGCCGGCGCAATCCAAACGCTAATAACGCCTCCTGCAAAGGTTTAGATTCGGGCAAGCGAAATCCGTTTCGCTCCCGCGCTCGAACAATTATAGACGCTAAAGCGTGCTTCGCGTGCGCTCCACAGCGTGCGCCGTAATCTCGCGGAGCGATTGCTGCCAGGTTGAAGCGTCATTCAAATCAATCTCAAAATCATCGCCGTCGTTCAAACTGTACGTCAGTCGGAAGGTGGAACCCGAAACGGGTTGAATCGCGGCCATCGGCATGCCAACGCTCACCACATATTCGGCAATGCTTTGATCGCGCTCCACCGTTTCAGGATTCTGCTGTGCAACCCCGTTTGAATCAATCCGCACGGGAAGCACGACCGGCATTCCCGGATCAAGTTCGTGCCGAAGCGTTATGGACATCTCGATGGTGTGCCGTGCGAGCATGCGCGGAAGATCGGGGCGGTATCCGACGGCATAGCCGAACGGAACCTGATGATGAACACAGATGCCGAGTTCATCCGAAAACGATCGCATCGCGCACGTGATCGCGCGTTCCACTTCTCCGCGAACTAAACACCCTTTCTTTGCGGGCGCCGACGTTTCCGCCCATTTCAAAACCGATTCGATCGCTTGAGATTCGCCGCGGTCATCAAACTGCAATCTGCCCGAAAAGCCCGGCCGTTCAAATCGAAACGACCCCCTGCCCGCAACCTGCTCCACTTCGATGTAAGGCAGATCGGCGTTGCGATACAGATCGCGGATGCCGGCGCTGATTGCGTCGGTTTCAATGATCAGCACAGGTTTGGCCTGCGGATCGCTCTCCTCGACCAAAACCCCGAACGCAGGCTTGTTCAGTTCCACGCTCAAAGAGACCGCCGTTGGTTCCACGTCGAAAAACCGTTTGCGCGCGGGCCGAAGTAGCAGCAGTTTCGAAGGCGAACGGGCGAACGACTCGACAACCAAGCGGTGCGAGCCTTCCAGGATCAGTCTATTTGGTTGGTAGCTCAATGAACCTGCTCCCCTCAGCGAAAATCAAAACGGCCCCCCGGCGCGTCTCCCCCAAACCAGATACTGTATTTTGGTGTCGTTAATGGCAATTTAGCAACAAAAAAGCAAAAATTGGTTGAACTTTTTGGAGGTGCTTAGATGACGGAGGGTGGATTGCGGGCAGGCCTGGCCGAGGCCTTTGGCGTATTTTTGCTGGTTTTCGTGGGCGGCTCGGCCATCTGCATGGACTACTACACCGCCTCCCTGCAGAGCCACCAGGCGATCGGAACCGTCGGAATCGCCCTGGCCCACGGCCTGGCGCTCATGATCGGCGTTTACTGTTCCGCGGGCATTTCCGGGGGCCACCTCAACCCTTCGATCAGTTTTGGGCTGTTTACGATCGGCAAGTGCAGCGGCTCGCGCTTGGCTGTGTACGTGCTGTTTCAACTGATCGGAGGCGTGCTTGGCGCCGTGGCCGTCATGGGGCTGTTTTCTGAGTACCGCGCCGATGCTCCGTTTTTGGGCACTCCGCACTTTATCACCGAGGGCGACGGCGCCATCAGCGCGATCAAAGCCGTAGGAATCGAGGCGCTCTTCACGTTTAT
>Ga0070741_10006968_pt1 | contig 23817 bp, 20 predicted proteins | sample Coa_R1_4_FD_66440 | JGI IMG/M metagenome (GOLD analysis project Ga0070741, IMG submission 66440) | Surface soil microbial communities from Centralia Pennsylvania, which are recovering from an underground coalmine fire - Coalmine... | ecosystem: Environmental > Terrestrial > Soil > Unclassified ...
TCCACGCCCGGCGAGAGCCGCCTTGCGCCCGCACACGGTTCGGCCGCCGCGACAGCGGTTCCAGTGACGACGATCGACGCCTTCTGCGCGCGCCACGGCGTCACGCCCGATTTCATCAAAGTCGATGTCGAAGGCAGCGAGCTCGACGTGCTCCGCGGCGCGCGGCAGACGATCGCTCGCACGGCGGGCCGTCTCGCGCTGTTCGTCGAGTTGCACCCGTCGCTCTGGCGGGAGCGCGGCATCTCGCGCGCCGACGTCGAGGAGGAGCTCGATCGCCTGAACCTATCCGTCGTCGGCTTCGAGCCGCACGCCGATCCATGGACGCTCGAGGGCGTCTGCGTCCGCCTCGTCCCGCGACACTGATGCGCATCCTGATTGCGAACGACGGATTCGAGGACGCCGGCGGCGTTCAACAGTACCTCGACGCCGTCGCGGGCGCGTTGATCGCGCGCGGTCATCACGTGGCGGTCATGCATCGTGACGTCGTGCGCGGGCCCGGCACGTCCCTGTTTTCGTCACTGCCGCAGTTCAGCGTTGTGACTGCCGGCATGGACGCGGCGATCGCGGCCGCGCGCGCGTGGCGGCCGGACGTCTGCTACTCGCACAACATGAACGTGCTCGAGGTCGATGCGGCGCTCGCGTCGACGATGCCGGTCGTCAAGTTCATGCACGGCTACTTCGGCACGTGCGTCAGCGGCCTGAAGCAGCACGCGTGGCCGACGCCGACGCCGTGCGACCGCGCGTTCGGTCCGATGTGCGCCGCGCTTTTTTTTCCGCGGCGGTGCGGTCAGGCGTCGGTGACCGTCTTGCGCCGCCAGTACGCCTGGACGCGCCGGCAGCACGATCTCTTTCCGCGATACCGCGCGATCGTCGTCGCCAGCGAGCACATGCGTCGCGAGTATCTGCGTAACGGTGCCGACGCCTCGTCGGTTCAGACGATTCCGTTGTTCGCGACCTGCGCGCCGTTGGCGTCGCCGGAATTACCGACGGCGGAACCGCACGTCGCGTTTCTCGGACGGATGACGCCGCTGAAGGGCAGCGAGCTTCTCATCCAGGCGGTTGCGATCGCGAACGCCGCGCTCGGCGAGTCGATCCGGTTGACGATGATCGGCGCCGGTCCCGATCGGGCGCGCTACCAGGACATCGCGCGTCGTGCCGGCGTGAACGGCGACATCATTCCGTGGCAGACCGGTCCAGAACGCTTCGCCCTTCTCCGACGCGCGCATCTTGTCGCAATCCCGAGCACGTGGCCGGAGCCATTCGGGCTCGTCGGCCTCGAAGCGTCAGCGAACGGCGTGCCGGCGATCGCGTTCAACATCGGCGGTATCACGGAATGGCTGCGCCCCGGCATCAACGGGATCCTCGTGGACGCGCAACCGCCGACCGCCGACGCGTTCGGCCGCGCACTGGCCGACGCCTTTGTCAATCGGGACCGCCTGGTCGCCATGCGCGAGCAGGCGCTCGGTGTCGCGCGCGACATGTCGCTGGCGCGCCATGTCGACCGACTCGAACAGCTTCTCGCGCGCTGCTGCGATGCGAGCGACACACAGCACGTCGTCAAGGAGGCGCGATGGGCACGCGGGTGACGGTCACCGGCGGAGCCGGATTCCTCGGTCAATACGTCGTGGAGAAATTTTCGGCGCATGGCTACGACGTGTTCGTGCCGCGCCACAGCGACTACGACTTGACGCAGGAAGCCGACGTTGCGCGAATGTACGACGACGGCCGGCCGGAAATCGTGATCCATCTGGCGGCGGTCGTTGGCGGACTCGGCGCCAACGTCGCGAACCCGGGAAAGTTTCTGTACGACAACGTCCTCATGGGACTGCACCTGATGGAGCACGCGCGGCGCCGCGGCGTGCGCAAGTTCGTCACCATCGGGACGATCTGCGAGTACCCGAAGATTACGCCGCTGCCGTTTCGCGAGGCCGACTTGTGGAACGGATACCCCGACGAGGCGACTGCCCCGTACGGCATCGCGAAGAAAACGATCCTCGTGCAGGGCCAGGTGTACCGGCAGCAGTACGGCTTCGACGCGATTCATTTGCTGCCGGTCAACCTGTATGGACCGCGCGATAACTTCGATCCCCGCACGTCGCACGTTGTGCCCGCGATGATTCGGAAATGCGTGGAAGCGGCCGATCGCAAGCGCCAGCAGGTGGTGTGCTGGGGTGATGGCACAGCGACGCGCGAGTTCTTGTACGTCGACGATTGCGCCGAGGCGATCCTGCTGGCCACCGAGCGATTCAGCAGTCCGGAACCGGTCAACCTCGGATCCGGCCACGAGATCTCGATGCGCCGGCTGATCGACCAGATTGCCGAGATCTGCCGCTTCGAAGGTGAAATCGTGTGGGACGCGTCGATGCCGAACGGTCAGCCGCGACGATGTCTGGACGTGACGCGCGCCGAGGCGTGCTTCGGTTTCCGCGCGACGACCGATTTTCGCGAGGGTCTGGCGCGCACCATCGAGTGGTACCGCGGAACGCTGTGACCCGTCGTCTCTCCATTGCGCTCTGCGACGACTTCCGCGAGGAAGGGTGGCCGAGCATGGACCGCGTCGCGGAGACGCTGCACGCCGCGCTCGTCGCGCACCACGCGTCGGAGTTCTCCGTCGAGCGCATCGCGCCGGAGTTCGCGCGTGCCGCGACGGCGATGCCGCTCGTCGGCGAGGCACACGTCGCGACGAAGATCGATCGCTTCGTTAATCGATTTCTCCGCTATCCGCAGCACGCGCGCACGTTGACCGATCGGTTCGACGTGTTCCACATCGTCGATCACAGCTACGCGCACGTCGCACACGCGCTGCCGGCCGAGCGGACCGTGATCACCTGTCACGACCTGGACGCGTTCCGATCGATTCTCGAGCCGGAGCGCGAACCGCGGTCCGAGGCGTTCCGTCTCGCCACGCGTCGTGTGCTGACCGGGTTACAGCGCGCGGCGCGGGTCATGTGCGATACCGCTGCGGTTCGAGACCAGCTTGTCGGTGCGAACCTCATCTCCGCGTCGAAGATCGTCGTCGCGCCGCTTGGCGTCGACGACGCGTTTTTTGCCGAAACGCGTGACGCTGACGCCGCATCCGGCGCCATCGAGTTGCTGCACGTCGGGTCGACGGCGCCGCGCAAACGCATTGACGTCCTGCTGCGCATCGTCGCGTCGCTTGCGCCGGCGTTCCCGCGCCTCCGGCTCGTGCGAGTCGGCGATCCGTTGACGGACGAGCACCGCGCGTTGGCGCGCAATCTCGGCGTCGCCGACCGCATCGACGAGCGCGGGCTCGTCGACGAAGCGACGTTGCCGTCGCTCTATCGTGACGCGACGCTGGTCCTGCAGCCGTCGGACCGCGAAGGATTCGGCTTTCCGGTCATCGAGGCGCTGGCATCCGGCACGCCGGTCGTCGCGAGCGATCTCGCGGTGCTGCGCGAAGTGGGCGGCGCGGCGGTGACGTTCGTTCCGGTCGGCGATGACACCGGCTGGGCGAGCGCGGTGGCGTCGCTGCTGCGCGAGCGTGCCGATTGTCCGGCGCAGTGGGACGCGCGTCGAGCGGCCGGCCGCACGCACGCGCGCCGTTTCACCTGGTCTGCCTACGCGGACATCGTCGCCGCCGTCTATCGCGGCGTGGCTGCGGCCGTGCCCGCATGATGAGGGTCGTTCACGCCGCGAAGTTTTATCCGCCCGTGCCCGGCGGCATGGAAACGGTCGTCGGCGATCTGTGCACCGGTACTGCCCGCGACTGGGAGAACGTCGTCGTCGCGGCGAACAACACGCCGCATTCGGTCCGTGAGTCGCGCGATGGCGTGACGGTCATCCGCGTGGCGTCGTTCGCGCGGCCGGCGTCAGTACCGCTCTGCCCGTCGCTGCCGTGGCATTTGTGGCGGCAGCACGCGGATTGCGTCGTGCTGCACGAGCCGAATCCGATTGCCGGCACATCGCTGTGGCTGCGCACGCCGGCGCCCCGGCTCGTCATCTGGCATCACAGCGATCTGTTGCGCCCGTGGTGGGCGCTCCCGACGTACGCGCGCGTCGTGCAGCGCGCGCTGTATCGGCGCGCCGATTGCGTCATCGTGTCGAACCCGGTGCTCGCGACGCGATCGCCGTTGGTGAGGTTCGCGCGGCGCGTCGCGGTCATTCCGTTCGGCATCGATCTCGCGCGCTTCGAGCGGACACACGACGCGCAACAGACGACGAGCATCGCGGAAATCCATCGTGAAACCCGCGGACCTCGACTGCTGTTCGTCGGACGACTCGTGTACTACAAGGGCGTCAACGTGCTGCTCGATGCGCTGCGCGACTGGCCAGGTTCGCTCATCGTCGTCGGGGAAGGGCCGCTCGCACACACATTGCGGCAGCGCGCCGAGGCGCTCGGCGTCGCGGATCGGATCATGTGGGCGGGTCACGTGGCGGATGCGGATCTCCCGGCGTACTACCGAGCTGCCGACGCGTTCGTATTGCCGTCGCTGGCGATCACCGAGACGTTCGGCGTCGCGCAGGTCGAGGCGATGGCATCGGGGCTGCCGGTCGTCAGCACGAACCTGCCGACCGGCGTGCCATGGGTCAATCAGCACGACGTCAGCGGTCTGGTGGTCGAGCCGAACGATGCCGCGGCGCTCGGACGGGCGCTGCGACGGCTCGCCGCCGACGATGCGCTGCGGCGAAGGCTGGCGGACGGCGCGCGGCAGCGGGCGCGATCGCTCTTCAGTCGTGAGCGCATGATTGCGTCGTTTCGCGACGTCATCGACACGGTGGTGCGCACACCCGAGCGGCTCGACGAACGGCTGGCCGCTGCTGGAGTGCGATGAACCGCGTGGCGAAGCGCACGTTGGACGTGACGCTCGCCGGCCTCGGCATCGTCCTGTCGTCGCCGCTGTGGGCGGTGATCGCGGCCGCGATCAAACTCGACTCGGATGGTCCGGTGTTCTTCCAACAGGCGCGCGTCGGCGCGGCGGGACGTCCGTTCCTGGTGTTGAAGTTTCGCTCGATGATTGCGGACGCCGAGCGCGCGAGCGGTCCGTTGCAGGCGGAAGATGCCGACCCGCGCGTCACGCGCGTCGGTCGTCTGTTGCGCGCGACGGCGATGGACGAACTGCCGCAGCTGTGGAACATCTTTCGCGGCGACATGAGCTTCGTCGGCCCGCGCGCGCTGAGGCCGGAGGAAATGGAAGTCGCCGGCGGGGAAGTGATCCCGCTCGAGCGCATTCCCGGCTTCGAGGAACGCTGCGCGGTGCCGCCGGGCCTGACCGGCATCGCGCAGATTTACGCGCCGCGCGACATCACGCGCCGGCAGAAATTCCGCTTCGATCGGCTCTATATCCAGCGTCAATCGTTCCTGCTCGATGTTCGGTTGATCGCGTTGTCGTTCTGGATTTCGTTGAGAGGCACGTGGGAGACGCGAGCAAAGAAGTTCTGACCGCGATCAAAGACGGTCATTACGCGGCGAAGCAGATTTACTGCAAAGACCGGATGATCGCGTGGAGCCACCGCCGTCGCTTCGAGACGGGGCTGCAACTCGCCGCGCGCTTTCGCGGCCAGCGGATCCTCGATTACGGATGCGGCGACGGTACCTTTCTCGCGTTGCTGCTGGCGTCGCCTGACGCGCCGGGTTCGGCCGTCGGCGCCGAACTCGACGATGTGCAGGTGCACGATTGCCGCGCGCGGCTCGGCGCGTTGCCGGGCGTCGCCTTCGAGCTGATTGCGAACCTCGATCGGCCGGAGCACGCCGGCGCTTACGACGGCATCGTGTGCATGGAGGTTCTCGAACACGTCGTCAACGTGGACGCGATCGTCGACCGGCTGTGGCGGCTGCTCGCGGACCGGGGGACGCTGCTCGTGAGCGTCCCCGTCGAAACGGGTGTCCCGCTGGTGATCAAGCAGTCGGCGCGGCGGATTGCCGGTTGGCGACGACTCGGTGATTACGACACGACGAGCCGCTATACCTGGCGCGAACTCGCCGCCGGCGTTGTCGCGGGCCGCGGCCAACACATACGCCGGCCGGTCTACGAAGGCACGGCGGGACCGCCGTATCACGATCACAAGGGGTTCAACTGGCGTGCGCTGGCCGACCGCATTTCGCGCCGGTTTGCGATCGAGTCGATCGTCGCCTCTCCGATCCGGTGGCTAGGGCCGTCGCTGGCGACGCAGGTCTGGTTCGTGGCGCATAAAAGGCCCGTATAATCTCTCCCGTGTTCGACGCGATCATCGTCGGCGGCGGCCCCGCCGGCCTGTATGCGGCCGGCGAGCTTGCCCGTGCCGGCGCACACGTCGTCGTTGTCGAAGAACACCCGACGATCGGCGAACCGGTGCATTGCACCGGCGTGCTGGCGGCGAGCGCCTTCGACGAATTCCGCATCCCCACCCATTCGGTATTGAACGAACTACGGACGGTGCAGTTCTACGCGCCAGCCGGGTTCGCCATCGGGTATTCCACGCCGACGACCGAAGCGGTTGTCATCGATCGGGCGCGGTTCGACGCCGATTTGGCCGCTCGCGCGACGTCGGCCGGCGCGACGCTCCATCGCGGTGCGCGCGCAACGGCGCTCACGGTCGACGAGGACGGCGTGTCGCTGGCCGTCGGTGACGAGATCCTGCGAGGCCGCACGTGCGTCCTCGCGTGCGGCGCCCACTACGCGTTTCAGCGCCGCGTCGGCCTCGGCATGCCGCGGCTGATGTTGAATTCGGCGCAGGCCGAACTGCCCGCGTCGCGCCTGCGCGACGTCGAAGTGCACTTCGGGAGTGCGATCGCACCGGCTGGATTTGCGTGGGCGGTGCCGGTGCAGCGCGACCGTCCGTACGTCCGCGTTGGCGTGATGTGCGAGGGCGACGCGGCTCGGATGTTCCAGCGCATGCTCGAGGCGATCGCGCCGCGATGGGGCGTCGACGCCACCGCGCCGCAGCCGCGGCAGAAAGTCCTGCCGCTCGCGCCCCTCAAGCAGACCTACACCGATCGCGTCGTCGTGCTCGGCGACGCGGCCGGACTCGTGAAGCCGACGACCGGCGGCGGCATCTATTACAGCCTCGTGAGCGCAGCGATCGCGTCGACGACATTGATTCGCGCGCTCGCGCGCGACGACGTCTCTGCGGCGACGTTGTCCGAGTACCAGGTCCAGTGGAGGAGACGGTTGGGCGGCGAACTGCGCTGGCAGCTCGTCCTCCGCCGGATCGCGCAGCGCCTGAGCGATTCGCAAATCGACAGTCTCTTCGATCTCGCGCGCACCGACGGCCTCATGCCGCTGATGCGCCAGACCGCCGCCTTCAACCGCCACAGCGACTTCATCGTCGCGCTGTTGAAGCATCCCCCCGCACGCCGCGTGCTGTTCCGAGCCGCGCTCGCCTAGGGTTCCGTGACCGCATCACAGTTGGCTGCGTGCCTGCGCACGGGATCAGCGCAGGACACCGCGGGTGTCGACGTCGAGGCGCTCGTGACGTCGGCGACGCGGCACAACGTCGCCGCGCTGGTGTACGTCGCGCTGCGCGGCGGCAGGTCGGCGGCGGTGGACCGGCTTGGACGCATCGCTCGCGAGCACGCGCTGATGGAGTCGGTGCAGCGCGCGGACGCGATCCGTGTCATCGAGGCGCTTGGCGCGGCGGGCATTTCGGCGCTTCTCTTCAAAGGCACCGCGCTCGCGTACTCCCTCTACGAGGAGCCCTGGCTCCGGCCGCGCGCGGATACCGACCTTCTGATCCAGGAGGCAGATGCGGCGCGGACAGCGGAGATCCTCGACGGCATCGGGTACGCGCGCGTGCCACGTCCTGAAGGCCAGTACGTGACGCATCAGTTCACGTACGTCGGTACGGCCGATGGGATCGCGACCGCGTACGACATCCATTGGCGAATTGCTGATCCGCAGGTCTTCGCGCGCGCGTTGACGTTCGAAGGACTGCAGGCGCGGTCGGTCGCCGTTCCGGCGCTCGGCACGGGTGCGCGGCGCGTGAGCGACGTCGATGCGCTGGTGATCGCGTGCGTCCACCGCGTCGCCCATCACTACGACGATGACCAACTGATCAGGACCGTCGACATCGACCGATTGAGCCGACGCCTGACGAGTGGGGACTGGGACCTGTTTGTTGAAATCGCAACGACCGCTTGCATCCGCGCTGTGTGCGGCCGCGGGATCGCGCTTTCACAAGATATGTTCGAAACACCGGTCCCCGACTCGGTCGTGCGCGCTCTCGAGTCTGCGGACGGAGAGCCAAGTGCGACCTACTTGCGCCCTGGGTTACGAAAGATTGACATCTTGTACTCTGACCTGAGGGCACTGACGAACACGGCGGCTCGTGTCCGATTGGTCCGAGAACATCTCTTCCCACCACTTACAGTTGTGTCAGCGGATTCCACGAACTCTGCTCGCAAGTTCTTAAAAATAGGCTATTTGTGGCGTATAATCCACGGTGCGTCAGGCTGGTTCAAGCCGCTGCGTCCGCCAGAAAAAACCTAAGCTGAGCCGCAGTTTTCCGTTGCGCGACTCTATCCGTTGGGCTATCCTTCTAGGTACCTAATACTGCCACCAAGTCCGTTATTGTCATATGCGTATACCACTTCTCAAAAGGACCCTCATCGCTACGACCTTCGCGGTCGCGCTTGGCGTGACGATGGTCGTCACGACGCACGCACAACCAGCGTGCAATCGTGGCGCGAATGGGACGGGCTGGTGTTCAGGCGATTTGTTGATCGGCTCCGGCGCCGTCATCGATCAGCTCATTCATCAGAACGCTCAACCGGCGGGCTGCCAACTCGGCAACGGCGCCGATTCGAATCCGATCAAGGACGATAACGGCAACATCATCAAAGACGCGAACAATCGCTCAATCTGGGACTGCGCCGTGCGCCAGAACGCCGGCACCTATTTCCTCTACGATCAAAACGGCGCGCAGGTCACTAACGGAGCGGGTGCGGTCAAAGTGACCGACGCGCTTGCGTCCGGAACGAGCATCATCGACGCGCAATCGCATCAGGCCGCGAACACGACGTCGTGGGACATCGTGACCAACACGATGACCACTCACGAGAACTCGTGGTGGACGACCGGCTGCGCGCAGTCGCCGACGATCGCCGGACCGCTGCTCACCACCGGCTTCTGGTCGAACGTCGTCAGCGCCGTGCCGAACGGCGGCACGGCAGCGACGCAAGGTCTTTCGCTCGGCAACCTCACGCGCGTGTCGAACGGTGTCGGCGGTGTGTACGGCGGTTTCCAACCAGGTGGCGCCGAATCGGTTGTGTTCGATCGGGCGGGCAACTACTACATCGGCACGGTCGACGGCACGAACAACATCTTCAAGTTCGATCCGAACGGCACGCTTCTCGACACATGGACGGTGCCGACGATCAATAACGGCACGGTCGAACAATCGCGCGGCACCGATTGGCTCGAGCTCGCGGCAGACGGCCAGACGATGTACTACACGTCGGAGAGCGACACGATCACCGTGTTCCGTCTTGATCGGCAGCCGATCAGCAACTCGAAGGTGGCGCTCGATCCGTTGAACCCAAGCGGTCCTTCGACGACCCTGGACACGCTTGTTGCGCCGATTACCGACTTTGCCGGCGACCCGAGCAACTCGCTCTTCGGAAAAATCCAGCTCCAGGCGAACAACGGCGTGAACCCGCCGTCGACGACCTACGCGCTGCGGCTGCTGCCCCCGGGTGACGGCAGCGGCGGTTTCATCGTTGCCGGCGGCTACGACGTGTTCCGCCTCGGCCTCGATGGCAAGCTGATTAGAAGTTACCTTCAGCCGTCGCAGCAGGGAAAAACCTGGTTCGCGATGGACATCACGCCGGACGGTCAGTTCTTCTGGACCGCATCGCTGCCGCTCGCGTCCGAGTTCGGCTGGACGATGTGGGATCCCACGGTCAACCCGAGCACGGTTCTGAATTTCCACATCGGCACAGGACAGCAGGTCGGCTCGTTTACGCCGCAGGGCGGCTCGGTCACCGGTCTGTGCATCGTCAAGGAATACACCAGCGGTACCGGCCCGGACTGCAGCGATCCTGCCAACTCAGCGAATTCGCTCTGCCACCCGATTCCGGCGAGTTGCGATGTCAACTCGACCGATCCAGCGTGCAAGATCAACTTCGCGCCGGTCGTTGGCCCCGTCCCGGATCAGCACTGGGCGGAAGGACAGGCGATCACGACGATCACGATTCCGGTCACGGATCCGACGAATACCACGCTCACGATGAGCAAGTCGTTCCTGCCGGCGGGCGTCACGATTACGCAGAGCGGCAACACGTTCACGATGAGCGGCACGCTCGGCTTCAATACCGACACGACCGGGACGCCGACGACGCTCACCGTTACGAACGGCCGCGGCGTGTCGGCGTCGACGACGTTCACCTGGTTCATCACCGGCACCGACGCACCGCCGACGCTCGTGGCGAATGGCGTCACGCCGTCGTCGGTGACGACCGGCGTCCGCGTCCAGCACGGCGTTCCGTTGACCACCGCGTCGCCGTTGTCGCTGGGATCGAACATCGTCGTCCAGTCGCAGGATCAGGACTCGTGCGACGGCCCAACCGGTTCGCTGCAAAACGGACCCAGTGGCCTCACGTTCTCGACCAGGGTGAACGCGACGGCATGCCTCTCGTCGAGCGACATCTGGCTCACGACGATCAGTGGCGCACCGTACGTCCCGGTCGCTTCGCTGCCGCCGGTCACTGGCTACGGAACGAACGGCGTGACGTTGTCGAGCACTTTCGTGCTGACCGACGGCGGCGGCAAGACGGTCACCATGCCGATCAGTTGGGTGCTCCTCAACACGGCACCGGTTCTGACTGTTCCTGCCACGCAAACGCTGCACGGCAGCGTGACGGCGCTGCACGCGACGGCAACTGATGCCAACAACGATCCGGTGAAGTTCACCGCGACGGGATTGCCGGCAGGCGTCACAATCGATGCGACCACCGGCAATTTCAACGGATCGCCGACCGCCGCGGGTGTGTTCACGATCAATGTGACGGCCGATGATGGCGTCGGCGGCGTGACGACCAAGTCGTTCACGCTGACGATCGCGAACACGCCGCCGCAAATCACGGTTCCGCCGAACCAGACGCGTCACGTCGGAACCGTCATTTCGCCGGCCGTCGTCGCCACCGCGAAGGACAATGACGGCGATCCGTTTACGTTCACTGTCGATCCGACGACGCTTCCGCCTGGCGTGACGGCGTCCGCGCCGACGACCGTCAGCGGCGTCACGACGATCCAGTTCAGCGGCACGCCGACCGCAGTCGGCAACTACACGACGAAGCTGACGGCGACCGATAGCTTCAACCAGACGACGACGGCGACGTTCACGTGGGCGATCACCAACGCGGTGCCGACGTTGACGAACCCCGGCTCGCAGTTCTCTGTGCCGAACGCGCCTTTCGCGCTGCAACTTCAGGCGTCGGATGCCGACCTGGATCCGCTGGCGTGGTCGATCACCGGGTTGCCGGCTGGGTTGACGTTCAACACGTCGACCGGTTTGATTTCGGGAACCGCGCCGAACGTGACGACGGCGACGACCTATACGATCGTGGTGACGGTCACGGATCGGTTCTCGGCGCCCGTCAGCGTGACGTTCACGCTGACTGTGAGCACGAACCGCAATCCGGTCTGCGGGACGGCGACGGCGAGCCCGAACTTGCTCTGGCCGCCGAATCACAAGTTCGCGACGATCAAGATCAACGGCGTGACCGATCCGGATCCGGGCGACACGGTAACGATCACCGTCACCAGCATCTACCAGGATGAACCGACGCTCGTCGCGGGCAGCGGCAACACCGCGATCGATGGCATCATCAGCGGCGCCACCGCGCAAGTCCGAGCCGAGCGCTCCGGCCTCTACAACGGCCGGCTGTATTTCATCGGCTTCTCGGCCAGCGACGGGAAGGGCGGCAGCTGCACCGGCACCGTGACGATGGGTGTGCCGCACGATCAGGGTCAGCACGACCTGCCGATCGACTCGGGCATGCGGTACAACTCGACCGTTCCGGGCGTTCCGCGCCTGCGCTAAACTGACGCGAACGCCGGGCGCCCGCAGCCCGGCGTCTCAACACCATGACCGAAGTGTCCCTCAACACGACGTTGCGCGTGAGCGACGACGTCGTGTTTCGCGAACTGGACGGGGAAGCAGTCATCCTCAACGTCGAGTCCGGCATTTATTTCGGGCTCGATCCCGTCGGCACGCGCATGTGGCAGTTGATTGGCTCGCATCCGCTCCTCGATTCGGTGCTCGCGGAACTCGAACACGAATATGACGCGCCGCGAGAGGTGCTGGAAGGCGATCTGCTCGGGCTCGTCCACGAGTTGATCGCCAAAGGGCTGCTCGCATTCGATGCGACGCCGACTGCGTAAGCTCTATGCGCTGGCGCGCGAATGGCCGGCGGCGTACGAAGCCGCCGCGCTGACCTTCCTGACCGGAACATCGCTGCGCGTCGCATCGTTCGAATCGGTCGCGCGGTGTCTGCTGCGCACCGCCCGCATCGGTCCCGCCGTAACCCCGGACGATATCCACCGTCTCGAAGAGATCGTCAATATCGTCGCTGGACGCGTCGGGCGTCAGCAGTGCCTGACGAAAGCGATCGTGCTCGCGACGATGCTCGAGCGGCGCGGCGTGTCGTCGACGATTTACATCGGCGCGCGCCGCGGCGAAGACGGGTTCGCGGCGCACGCCTGGCTGCGCTGCGGTGATCGGCTGTTGCCGGCGACTGGGCACGAGCAGTATGCGCCGTTGCACACGATCGCGATTCGGGAGCACGCATGAGCGCGATGGTCGGCTGCGTCTACCGGGCCGGCGCACCGGCGAGCGGGGAGGAGGTCGCCGGCATGCTGGCGGCGCTCGCCGCGCGCGCGCACGATGCCGAGCGCGTCGTGACGGCGGGCGCGGCAGCATTCGGGTTTCAGGCCTTCCACACGACCTGCGAATCAGAGTCGGAGATCCAGCCGCACGTGGACATCGGCACCGGACGCGTGATCGTGTTCGACGGACGGCTCGACAATCGGGACGAGCTCGGCGCCGGCACGCGCGGCGATGCGGCGGTGGTCCTTGATGCGTATCAACGGTGGGGCGCCTCCGTCTCGAACCATCTGGTCGGCGATTTCGCGTTCGCCGTCTGGGATCCGTCAGCGCAAACGCTGTTCTGCAGTCGTGATGCGATCGGCGTGCGTCCGCTCTATTACCACGTGACGGCCGACCGGTTCCTGTTCACGACCGATTACCGCGCGCTGATCGCGAGCCGGCTGATCGACGTTCGGCCGAACGAAGGCATGGTTGCCGAGTACCTGTCGAACGAGCTTCGTTCGGTCGATCAAACGTTGTACGACGGCGTCCGGCGGCTGCCGGCCGCGCACTCGTTGATCCTGACGCGACGCGATCTGTCGATCCGGCGTTACTGGGATCCGACGGCACTGCCCGACGTCGTCCATCAATCCGATGACGAGTACGCCGCCCACTTCTTCCATCTCTTTCGGCGTTCGGTCCGGTCCTGCATGCGATCGTCGCGGCAGCCGGTTGGCGTCTATTTGAGCGGCGGCGTCGATTCGTCCGCGGTCGTGGGCATGGCCCAGACGCTCGCATCAGACGGTGCGGTTGCACCTCCGGTCCACACGTTCTCGATGGTGTTTCCGGACGATCCCGAGGCCGACGAACGTCCGTACCTCGATGCGGTCGATTCGAAATGGCAACTGCCCTCGCATCGTTTCGTTGCGACAGTCGACGACATTGATGCGATCCGCGCGCACGTCGCGCGTCGACTCGACGTCGCCGACGCGCCCGCCGATCTCGGTGTCGTGCCGATTCGACAGGCTGTCGCGTCGCAGCGCGGCCGCGTCTTGCTGAGTGGCGTGGGGGGCGATCACGGGTTCGGCGGGAGCCTGTTCCATTACGCGGAGCACATCCGGAGCGGCGAGTGGCGCGCCTGGTGGCACCAGCTGCGCGCCGACAGGCAGGTGTCCGACATGGGCTTCTCGTTGCGCAACGTCGCGATGCACAGCCTGCTGCCGCTTGTCCCCCGGTCCATCAAAGACGCGACGCGTCCGATCGCACAGCGTCTCGGGTGGCCCGGCGGCGCACCGCCGTGGATCCGCAGCGATTTTGCGGCGCGCGTCGCGCTCGGCGATCGCCTTCGCTATCGGACGACGCCGTCGAATTCCGCGCGCGCCGACGTCTGCGAATCGTTCGTGCACGCGTGGATGCCGTGGGGCCTCGAGAAACTCGATCATGCCGGGGCGGAATTCGGCGTCGAGGATCGCCATCCGTTCCTCGACCGCCGGCTCGTCGAATTTGCCATCGGCATCCCGGAGTCGCAGCGCTGGTCGGGGACGAAGACGAAATTCGTGCTTCGTCGCGCGATGCGAGACCTGCTGCCCGAGACCGTGTACGATCGCACCGACAAAGGCGATTTCACGGGGGCGGTCGCGCGGGCCGTCGATGTGCTCGCCGCGGACGGCGTGTACCGTAACATGCGGTCCGAGGCGTACGGTTGGGTCGACGGCGAACGTGTCAGGCGGATGTACGACGACATGCGGCGAAAGTACGCCGTCCGCGACAGCGACTTCGGCGATCACGTGTTCCCGTTGTGGTTCGTCGGCGGCATCGAACTCTGGCTCAACGCGGCATTCTGCTAGGAGCGATAGATGAGCGAGCAAGACAAGAAACGGACGCCAGGCGACGGCGATCCTGCGGGCGCGCCGCGGCGGAAGCGGCGGTACCAAAAACCGGAGTTGATCGAATACGGATCGGTCGCCAAGCTGACACGCGGCAGCAAGTCGGTCACGTCGGACGCGGTTGGCGGCGGCAAGAAGTCGAAGGCCTGTCTGTAACGACGTCCGATGTCGCTGGTCGTCGATACGCATCGCCAATATCTGTCGGATCGCGTGCGCCTCGACGCGTTTCGGCGCGCGGTCGGCGACGTCGTGCGGCCAGGACACGTGGTGCTCGATCTCGGCAGCGGCACGGGCATTCTTGGCCTGTTCGCGTGTGCCGCCGGCGCCGCACACGTTCATTCAGTCGACAACAGCGGCATCATCGAAGTCGCGCGCGCGGTGGCGGCTGCAAATGGATTCGCCGACCGCATGACGTTCCACAACGTCCACTCCGCTGAATTGCAGTTGACGGGTCCGGTCGACGTGATCGTCTCCGATTTGATCGGCCGCTTCGCGATCGATGGCGGCCTCGTCGAAGATGTCGCGCAGGCCCGGGATCGCTGGCTCGCACCGGGCGGCACGATCGTTCCCTCGACGGTGACGCTCGAGGTGGCCGCGGTCGAACATCCTGAGGGCGCCGCGAACATCGATTTCTGGAACGCGAGACCCGGCGGCTTCGACATGGCGCCGGCCCGTCAGTGGGCGGCGAACACCGGCTACCCGACGCATTTCGCGCCAGGCGCGCTTCTCGGGCCACCGCGCGACGCGACGCGCCTCGACATGGCAACCGTGCTGCCGGCGCCCTTCGCGATCGACGTGACGCTGACGGTCGATCGCGCCGGCACACTCCACGGAATCGGCGGCTGGTTCCGCGCGCAGTTGTCGCCGTCGGTCACGTTATCCAATGCTCCGCTCGCCCGGCCACGGTTGAATCGGCGCGACGTGTTCTTTCCGATCGATCGTCCCGTCGCGGTCACGCCGGGCGATCGCGTGCGCGTCCACATGCGAATCATTCCGGCCGAAACGATCGTTCGCTGGACCGTGGAGGTGCACGGGTGCACCTTCCGCCACTCGACGTTCAACGGGATGCTCGTCGCGCGCGAGGATCTCATGCGGATGCGTCCGCAGTCCGTGCCGCAGCTGACCGCTCGCGGCGGCGCGCGCTTGTCGGTCCTCGAACTGTGCGACGGCGCGACGCCATTGGCCGACATCGAGCGTGAGGTCTTCCGGCGCCATCCCGATCTGTTCCCGTCGGTCGCCGACGCCGGCGCGTTCGTCGCCGAGGTTGTCACGCGCTACGCGCGCTGACCTGGTCGTGCTGTACCGCGCGTACGGCCTCATTCTCTCCAGTTCACATCGCATACCCGAACTTGCGCCGGTGGGGCGCGGAAGGGCGGCGCTGCGTCTGCAGTTCGAGCGGGGGACGCTCGCAGGTCAGCGCTGGTACGGCGCGTCGCCGCGGCCGCAAGAGGACGGCCGGCCGTGGCTCATCGTGTCGCGGCGCGGCGAGCTGCTCCGCATGCAGTTTCGGACGCTTGCCGATTTCGTGTGGGATCCGATGACGCGAACGCTGACTGCGTTTCGTCGAGGCGGCACGCCAGCGCAGACGATCCGTCACCTCGCGCTCGACCAGGCGTTGCCGCTCGTGCTCGGGCACGAAGGGTTCACCGTGCTCCACGCGAGCGCGTGCGTCACCCCTGCCGGCACCGTGGCGTTCCTCGGACCGACTGGCGCCGGCAAGTCGACGATGGCGGCCGCGTTCGGCGCAACCGGCTGTCCGGTCATCGCGGACGATGCAGTGTTGCTGACGCAGCGAGGCAACGCCGATCTGATCGCCGTTCCTGCGTACGCCGGATCGCGGTTGTGGTCGGATGTGCTCCCGGTCGTCGACCCGCGACGCCGCGGCGCGTCACGCGGCCGCACCAAACGGCGCCTCGGACGCCACGATCGGACCCTTCGGTTTGCGAAAGATCCCGCGCCGCTCCGACGCGTGTACTTGTTGAAGCCGCGGAAGGGCACCGACGTCCTGATCGAGCCGCTGTCGCGTCGCGACAGCCTCATCGAACTGATCAAGCACACGTACGTGCTCGAAGTCCGCGATCGCGCCCACTTGCTCGCGCATTTCGACCGGCTGACGCGCGACTGCGTGCCGCTTGGCATCCGCATGCTGACATATCCGCACGACGTTGCGATGCTGCCGCGCGTCTGCGCCGCGATCCTGGCGGACGCTAGCTCGGCGTGACGCGTTGCAGCGCGTCGGCAATTTCGAGAAAGCGCGACATCAACGGATCGTGATCCGCGTACTCGTGGATGCACCACCCGAGCGTGCGAAGCCGTTCGTCGAACGAGGGTAGGCGGTCGAGCGGCAGCAGCGGCACTTCGTGTGCGGCAGGCGTCGCGCTCGCCGCAATCAACTCGAATGACACACTGCGGCGCTCGGCCGCGCGCGCGGTGGCATAGCCGCCCCAGTGCACGATGTCGAATCCCCAGCTCAAGAGATCGCCGGTGCGCGCCGGGAGCGGTCGAACGGCGTGCAGCGCATCGATGAGCTCCGATCGCGTGAAGCGATCGGCGCGGTCGAAACGCTCGACGACCTCACGCGGTGCCGCCCACCGCGGCAACAGGTAGATGCATCCGCTCTCGAGCGTCGCGTCCGTCAGGGCGAGCCACGTCGTCAGCCGACCGGTCGCGTCGAACGATTCGACGTGCGCGCCGAACCCGGCCGAGTCTCGCGCCGGTCGTACGACGTGCACCCACACATGCGGAATCAGGCTGTAGCGACCGCCGAGGGCGCCGGTCGCGAAGTCGACGACGGCGGGCGACCGCGCGAGCAGCCACAACGCGTCGAAGACGAACGCAAACAGCGGCGGCCACTTCGCGGCGACCACTGCGTCGATCGCCGCGTTCGCCGCCTGCACGAGCGCCGGATCGAGTGCGCCGCGGAGATGACAGTATCCGTCGCGCTGCAGATCGGCGACCGCCGTCGCGATCGCGCCCGACGGCGGCGCGGCGGCGATGGCGACCGGCCGGGTCGAGATCGTCGTGGCCGGCGCGATCGACTGCCAATACGCAACGTCGCACGCGCGGTCGGTGCGTTCCCGCGCGGCCGCGCCGGTGATGCGTGCGTCCGCGAGCAGTTGCTGGAAATCAGTGAGTCGCGGCGGCACGGTGCCGATGACCTCCATTCGTCCCCGACGACGGGCGCACATGCATCGCGATGGCCGCGAGCGTCGCGAAGAGCAAGCCGGTGGCCGGCACGCGCAGCGTCATTTCGAACATGTTCTGCACGGCGATCGCGACGAGACCGCTTGCGGCGCCGGCGCGAATCGCGAACATCGCGCTGCGATCGTCGCGCAGCCGTTTCCAGACCAGCGCAATGCCCGTCACGAGCACGAGCGCGACCGGAATGCCGACCAGCGCGCCACCTTCCGCGATCGTCTGCAGCAGCTCATTGTCGGCGTGCGAGATCGTAATCAATACCGTCGATGTCTGGTAGAAGGGCATAACGCGGCCGAAGGATCCGACACCGGCGCCGACCGGCCAGAAGTCGAGCGCCATCGGGATGATCTGCCGCCACTCCGCGAGGCGCGAGCCAAGGCCTTCGCTGCCGATCGCTTCGAGGCGTGCCGACAGGAGACCGAAGTTGGCGAACAGTCCGGCGATTCCGACGAGGACGAGCAGCGCGATGGCGAGCCGACGGAGGCGTCGTGCCGACACGTCGCGCTGGATGATCAACAAGAAGGTGATCATGCCGATCGCCAGCCCGAGCAGTCCCGATCGCGACAACGACACCATGATGCCGGCCGTCATCAGACACAGCGCGACCGCGAGACGCGTGCCGGTGTCGTCGAACGCACGCTCAGGGTCGAACGGCTCCCCATGCTGATGGCGCGCCTGAAGACGGGCGACGAGGTAGCCGAGCGTGACCATCACCGCTAAGAGCAGCCAGCCCGAGTAATCATTGCGGTTGACGAACGGTCCCCACGGTCGCAGGTCGCGGCGCGTCACCGGCCAGATCAGATCGAGAATCGGCACCATCGTCAAATGCTGCGCGATCCCGACGACGGCGACGACGAGGCCGATCATCGCGATCCAGCGCGACAGCCATCGCAGTCCGCCGCGGCCGAGCGCCGTACGCGTGGCCCAGAAGGCCAGCATCAGCGCGCCGACGAGCAGCAGCGCCGTCGTGGTCGCTTGCGGATCGACCGAGATCGATTGCGACCGGCTCTGGATCGGCGCCACCGTCATGATCCGCTTGAACGCGATCGTGCCTGGCGCGATCCGCGCGAGAAGATCGAGCGGCAGCGGGATGACCTGCAGTCCCATCGCGGCGAGCACGAGCAGGAGGCTCACGTCGAGCCAGCGCGTGGCTCGGCCCAACACTGCCGCCGGGGCAAGCGCGAAAACAGCAACGCAGCCGATCGCGATCGGCCACGCCGTCAGCAGGTAACGGTGTGCGAAGAACAGGAGAGGAACGACGACGAGCGCCGCCAGGAGGCGGAGCGCGGCGGGGACGTCAGACCGCCGCTTCAGCGTAGTAGTTCTTGTACTGGTGGCCGTAGTAGCGCGAATAGTAGTACCGGTTTCGCGCGAAATCGACCTTATTGAGCACCACGGCGGTGAATTTCGGCTGGGTTTGCGTGACCGTTTCGATCGCGCGTTCGGCGAGCCGACGGCGCGTCATCTCGGCGCCGATCACGAACACGACGCCCGCAACAAGCGGGGCCAGAATCACCGCGTCGGTGACCGCCAGCACTGGCGGCGTGTCGATGATGATCCAGTCGAACGGTCCGTGGGCGAGGTTCGTCAGCAGCGTCCGCATGCGTTCGGACGCGAGCAGTTCCGACGGGTTCGGCGGCGGATGTCCCGCGGTGATTGCGAGGAGATTCGGGTCGATCGTGCGCTGGATGACGTCGCGCACGCGCGCCTGACCGACCAGCACCTGCGATAACCCGCGTTCGTTCGTCAGACGCAGCGGCCGGTGCAGGCCGGGCCGCCGCATGTCGGCGTCGACCAGCAGGACTCGCGCGCCGCCGTACGCGAGCGCCATCGCGATGTTCGCCGCCGTCGTCGTCTTGCCTTCGAGCGGCTGCGCGCTCGTAACCACGATGATCTTCGTGCCCGCGCCAGCGAACTTCGTGAGCAGGGACGTCCGCAACGCGCGGAACGACTCGCCGAAATCGTGTGGCACGCGCGCCGACGCGAGCAGCGGGTGTTTGTCGCCGCGGACCGACGGCACGAGGCCGAGGAACGTCATCTTCAGGCGCCGCGTGACATCTTCCGGCGTCTTGATCGTGTCGTTCATGTAGTCGAGGCCGTACGCGACGCCGAGTGCGAGCACGAGGCCGATACCGACCGACACGAGCCAGGTGCGGCGGCCCGTCGGGGTGATCGGCGCCTTCGGCACTTCGGCGTGATCCACGACGCGCACGTTGTTCGCGCGGCTGTTGCTCGAGACACGCAACTCGTTTTCCCGCTGCAGCAGCGACTGATACACGACGCGATTGCTGTTCGCTTCGCGCTCCATGACGTTGTAGTCGACGCTCTTGCGGCTGAGATCTTGCGCGTCCGACTTCGCGGCATCGAGCGCGCGGCTCGTCATCTGTTCCTCGAGGATCGCCGTGTCGTACTCGTTCTTGATGTTCTGAACGGCGCGGCTGACTTCGAGGTCGTAGGCACGCTGCGCATCCTGCAGGTCGGCAATCGCCTTCTGCATCGTCGGATGCTTTTCCATGTACTTCTCGGCGAGCGAGTTCTTGATGCGCTGGGCGTCGACCACCCGCTGCTTCGCCGTCTGGACCGCGGCCGACTGCGCGACCGCGGGAATCGAGTCGGCGGGCTGTCCGTTGTTGATCGCCTTGATCTGGTTGAAGAGGATTTCCCTCTGCGCCTTCTTCGTCTTCGCTTGCAGGAAGTCGTCGTTCAGTTTGTTGACGCGCGCGAGGACGATGTTCTGCTTCTCGTCGAGCGACAGGGCGTTCTGCTTGTCGCGGTAGTTCGCGAGCGCGCGTTCGCTCTCTTGCACCTTCTGCGACTGTGCCGCGACTTCGCGGTCGAGCCACTCGAGCATGTTCTGCGTGCTCTGCAGCTTGATCTGCAAGTTCTGCTCGACGTACTCGTCTACCAGCGTGTTGACGGCGGTGGCGGCGAACTGCGGATCCATCCCCGTAAACGTCACGTCGACGAGGCGGCTGCCCTGAATCGGAATCACGTCGACTTTCGCGAGAAACGCGCTGACCATCGCCGACTCGTCAGACGATTCGTCGGCCTTTGGCGCTTCGACTGGCGTCGTGATGGCGGGTGCCGGACGGACGAGCGCGAGCAGCTTGTCCTGGAAGTTTCGCAGCGCGACGGCGGGGCCGGTCGGCTTGACGGCGGTCCCATTGAACTCGGGAACGGTTTCGAGATGCAGCCGTTTGATGACGCGACGCGCGAGGTCGCGGCCCTTCAGAATCCGGTACTGCGTGCGATAGTACGGTTCGGGATCTTCGAAATAGGTGTTCTCCGCGTTCGTGATGCCAGGCACCATCGTCGAGCGCTCGTCTTCGATCATGATTTGCGCGCGCGATTGGAACAGCTGGATCGACGAGTAGCCCTGAATCATCATCGCCGCGGTCGTCAGGATGAACACGGCGGTTGCGACCTGACGATAGCGATAGATGACGGCGAGCCGGTCGAGGATGTGGACGTCTTCCGACGCCGAGAAATTCGTCGGCGGCGCGGGACGCGAGCCGCTACCCGGCCCTCCCGGCGGCGGCATCATCCCGTTGGACTGCGCGGCCTGGCGCGACGACGAGGATTCGGAATGCTCAGGCATTAATGCTGCAACTCGCACGCGGGCGCCGAGACGGGCGGAGGGGCGACAACGAGGACGCTCGACGCCGCGGCTTCTGACACGACAGCGGCCGCCGTCGTCGGCGTCGCCGTTGCGGCGCCGCCGCCGCCGAGGATGCCGGCAAATGGCGGCAGCTTGAACGGGAGTTTGACGACGGCCGACACGACGTCACCGGCGTTGACGTTCAAAATCTGACTCGCGGCCATCACAGCCGACTTGTCCGCCGAAAGAATTTCGACGATGTAGCTGCCCGGGTCGACGGCCTTGAATGCGTACAACCCGGTCTTGTCGGTCATCACCGTATCGACGATGCGACCGAATCGCGCATCGCGCAGCCGAACGAGCGTGTTCGACAATTGGCCGTTCGTCGAGTTGAGCGCGTTGCCTTGAATCGTGCTGGAGAACGTCTGCCCGCGGACGGCGCGAGCGGCGGTGCGAGTTGCCGTCGCGATCGATGGTTGCGCAGGCGCGGTTGCCACCTGCGTCTGGGCAGCGACGAGCTGCGGAAGGACACCCAGAGCCGCTACGACCGCGGCGACGGCAGCATGTCTGGGCATAAGGAGCTCACTTTAAATATCGGTCGAAAACGCGTCGGACGCCAGCAGCAAGTCAGAATGACTTTATGTGACAATAACGTCAATTATAGACATATCGTAGCACGACCGTTGCTGTACAGCAATCGGAAGGGCACAGATAGCGTGCAACTGGCTAAGCTATTGATCAGCTGCTGTTTACAGTTCAATTCTACCGCACCTTCGGGGTGCCGCCCACTCCCGGACGAATCGTTGTGAAGCGGACGATTGGGATTGCCGCTCTGGCGCTTGCCGCCCTGACGCTGCCGCTGCCGACCGCACCGGCGACGGAGCGGCTATACAGCAGCGGGATATACCCGCATTTACAAGCGCTTTTGACCGGCATCTCCAACCATGTCGGTATCGCATTCTTGGACCTGCTCATGGTGGCGGCGCTGGTGTCGTGGTCTGTCTTTGCGCTTGACGATTTCCGACGGTGCCGCGTACGCGGACTGATCCCGATCGTGCGCCGGACGGTGGAGTGGCTGGCCCTTGGGTACCTCGTCTTTTTGGCGTGTTGGGGACTCAACTACCGTCGCGAACCGGTGACGACAAAAGTCGGCATCGACACGGCGAACGTCACGGCCGCTACGGCTCGCGCTCTCGCGCTGCAGATCGTCGAACGCCTCAACGCGCTGGCGGCGGATGCGCACCGCATGGGATGGCACGAGACGTCCGACATCGATCCCGACCTCGCCGCGGCGCTCGAGCGTACGATGACGTCGCTCGGATACGCGGCCCCAGTCGTGGCGCGCCCGAAACGCACGATTCTCGACATGTACTTCCGGCGCGTCGGCGTCGACGGCATGACCGATCCGTATTTCCTCGAGACGTTCGTCGTGAGCGATCTGCTGCCATTCGAGCGGCCGATGGTGATCGCGCACGAATGGAGCCATCTCGCCGGGATTGCGAACGAAGGCGAAGCGAACTTCGCGGGGTGGCTCACGGCGATTCATGGCTCCGCCGCGGATGAGTACAGCGGATGGTTGTTCCTTTACGGTGAACTCGGCATTCCGGTGGCGACACTGAATCCGCAGTCGCGACAGGATCTCACCGCCATCCGGATGCGGATCGCCCACAACGTCGCGCCGCGCGTCTCCGCCGTCGCGTGGCAGGCATACGATTCGTATTTGAAATCCAATCGCGTGACGGCCGGTGCGGCGAGCTATCGCGAAGTCGTTCAGCTGGTGCTCGGCGCGCGGTTCGACGCCCATTGGAACCCGGTGATCGCGTCGAGCGGCACGTCGCGCGCGTCGCCGCGGTAGAACACGCGATCCAGAAACAACCCCGATGGAGGCGCCGTGAATCGCGCCGGTTCGCCCGGCATCGCGTGCCCTTTGCCGACTTCGACGAGTGCGCCCACGATCCGCCGCACCATCTTCCAGAGGAAATGTGATCCGTCGATGACGACGAGCAGCAGCGCGCCCTGCTCGATGATGTCGAGCCGATCGATCAGGACCAGCGTCGATCGATCGCGGTCGTCGGGATCGTCGTCACGCTCGGCGAAGCGACCGAAGTCCTGCATGCCGACGAGCGATGCGGCCGCGGCGCGCATCGCATCGACGTCGAGCGCGTCCTTCACCCACCAGACGTACGCTTTCGCAAACGCCGTGCGGCGACACGCGATCTGGTAGACATAGCGGCGCGCGACCGCGTCGTGCCGCGCGTGGAATCGATGCGGCACGTTCTCGACGGCGAGGAGGTTGATGTCCGCCGGCAGTTCGTCGTTGATCCGCTGTCGCAGCAGATCGCCGCGCAGCGTCGTGCTGACGTCGAGGTGGGCGACCTGGCCGAGCGCATG
>Ga0070741_10006969_pt1 | contig 23817 bp, 16 predicted proteins | sample Coa_R1_4_FD_66440 | JGI IMG/M metagenome (GOLD analysis project Ga0070741, IMG submission 66440) | Surface soil microbial communities from Centralia Pennsylvania, which are recovering from an underground coalmine fire - Coalmine... | ecosystem: Environmental > Terrestrial > Soil > Unclassified ...
GACGATCCTGGCATTGAGCGAGCAAACCAGGTGCGAAACGCAGGGATACTTCGATATCCGCCATCATGGCATCCTTGATCCTTCGGGGATAGTCAAAGGCTGGGCAATCCTTCAGGCCGCAAATCTGTTGAGAGCAGCCAAATTTGCCAATTTCTATGTTGATGCGGGCGGCGATATCCAGGTGGCGGGCAGGAAAGATGGGAGGCCCTGGCGCGTCGGTATCCGCAATCCGTTCAACCGCAAGGAAAATGTGAAGGTTCTGGCGATCTCTGATAGAGGAGTAGCGACCTCCGGCACGGCAATTCGCGGGCAACATATCTACAATCCTCATCAGCCAGAGAAGCCGCTTCAGGAAGATATCATCAGCCTGACCGTTATCGGCCCTAATGTCTATGAAGCTGATCGTTTCGCGACGGCAGCCTTTGCGATGGGCAAAAAGGGCATTTACTTTATTGAGCAACTACCAGGGTTTGAAGGATATATGATTGATACGTCGGCACGCGCAACGTTTACCAGTGGGTTCGAAAGGTATGTGGTGTAATATGATAACCAGTATCGATTATCTGCTGGATAGAATCACGATGTATCGCCTGGTGCTTTATGTCCTGGCTGGCCTGGTGGCTATCGCGGCGGTTCTGTCGTATCTCCATCTCCTGCCCTTTTCGCCACTCGAGTTGCTCGTCTCGACCGCGTTTCTCATCCTGATCTGCTGGGCCACGAATTCAATTCTGGCAGGCATTTTTGCCGTACCGGCCAATATTGAGTCAACCTATATTACGGCCCTGATCCTGGCGCTGATCATCGATCCGGCTAAATCGCTGGATAATTTCATGTTTCTTGGTTGGGCCGCGATCCTGGCGATATCGTCGAAATATATTCTCGCGCTCAATAATAAGCATATCTTTAATCCCGCCGCGATAGCAGTCGTCATTACTTCATTCGCGCTCGGCGAATCGGCGAGCTGGTGGATAGGAACTGCCAGTATGTTGCCCGCTATGCTCATTGGCGGCGTGCTGGTCGTGCGTAAATTGCGCCAGGGCGAGGTCATAGCACTGTTTATTGCAACCTCCCTTGTGACCGTTTGTATCGTCAGCCTGTTGCAGCATCTTTCAATCATACGAGAGCTACAGCAGTTGCTGATCGCAGCCCCACTCTTTTTCTTTGCCGCGATTATGCTGACGGAGCCGCTAACCGCACCCCCCACCCAGAAGCTAAAATACATCTATGCCTTAATCGTCGGCGTGCTGTTCATTCCTCAGATTCATCTTGGTCGTGTCTACTCTACCCCTGAACTGGCGCTGGTCGTTGGCAATGTCTACTCTTACGTCGTCAGTCCCAAGCAAAAGGTTGCGCTCAAGTTGAAGCGGAAGAGTAAGATCGCATCCGATATTGCGGATTTTGTCTTCAAATCGCCGCAAAAGCTGGTTTTTGCACCCGGGCAATATATGGAGTTTACATTAGCGCATCCCAGGCCCGATAGTAGAGGCGTCCGGCGCTTTTTTACGCTTGCCTCATCGCCAACGGAGGAGGATATCCGCCTGGGTGTACGCTTTTATAACAATAGCAGCAGCTTCAAGCAGACCCTCTACCGGATAGATGGCCGCACAAAAATGATGGCCGGACAGATCGCGGGCGATTTTACGCTTCCTCACGATCCCGAGCAAAAGCTGGTCTTTATCGCCGGCGGCATCGGCATCACTCCCTTCAGGAGCATGTTGAAGTATCTGCTGGACACGCAGCAGCAACGAAATATCGTCCTGTTCTATGCGAATAGAACCGCAGACGAAATTGCTTATAAGGACGTTTTGAGCGAGGCGCAGACAAAGCTCGGCGTGAGAATCTTCTACACGCTGACCGGCACAGAGACGCTTCCACGCAACTGGTCCGGTCTGGTCGGCGCAATCAATGAGCGCATGGTTCGAGATGCGGTGCCAGACTACGCAGATCGTGTGTATTACCTGTCCGGCCCTCCTGGCATGGTGAGGGCATATGAGCGTGTACTCAAAGATATAGGCATAGGCAGCAGCCAGATTAAGAAGGACTTTTTCCCGGGGCTGGTATAGTGGAAAGAATAGACCTATCTCAGCAAACCTCCGCTATACCTTAGCACATAAACCGGTTGTGCTTGGAAGGTGATGATCTCGTGCCCCCAAAATGCGTGAAGGCTTCCCTTGTGCTCGTCAGTATAACAGTAAGCTCCCTGCTGCCACTTTGCGGGTCCGCGATATGGATGTTCTAATGTGACCTGCCTCATGGCGCCGCGCAGGAAGTTATAAATGGCGCGTATCTCCTCAGGTGAGGTAATGGCAGCTATAATGCCACCTGCATAGCTCATCGACCAGAATGGGCGTTGCTGGAATGAAACCGTCTCTTGACCAACGAAGTAGGTCATACCAAAGTAGATATCGCGATAGAGCCAACCCCCTTCGTACCACTCTAACTGTTTTGATCCAGGTATAAGGGGTTGAACGGTTGCCTCGTCTCCTTGAGAGGCATAGGTGTGCTTTTTGGCTTCAAGCAAAAAGTGAAGAAACTGCTCTTGCTGGCTCATAAAATATCACTATGTACTTTTCGTTTATTGTACCTCATTTAGACATAAGCGCAAGCACTCTGCCAATTCAGATAGGTATTCAGTCCTTGCAGTGATATGATCGCCGGGGATGACATGAACCTCTACCTCGTTGGTTTTATCTATGTCTTGCCATGCCTTGCGCCGGTACAGGTCTTCGCTGTCCCAGAAGATAGTGAGCTTGCCAGGGTAGCCGCGAGGCTTGTAACCCCAGGCTATCCAATCGTAGAGTACACCCCAGTCCTGACGCAGCAGCTCTATCGGCGGCAGCAACACTTTATTTTCGGCGGCAGCATCATTGGCTTTTCTAAGCTGTGGATAGCGTAGGTAGCGATACATGTGGCGCAGGCGCAGAAACCAGTCCAATTGTTTGTCCGGGCCGATATGCAGCAGCTTTCCGATGGCTCTGATAGCCTGACGACCCTGAATGTGGAGGGTGACGATGCCGCGATCCATCATCGAAAGTGTGGTGCCGGGGTCCATCAATACCAGGAGGTTGACCGTTTGGCCTTGCTCCCTAAGCTGTCGCGCCATTTCGTAAGCTAACAGCGCGCCGTTACACCAGCCACCTATCTGGTATGGCCCCTCCGGTTGAATGCTGCGCATCAGCTCAAGGTGCGCGGTCGCCATAGCTTCGAACGTTGGTAAGATCCGCAGGCCGTCGAACTTATACGGCTCCAGGATGTAAAATGGCTGTTCCGCTCCCAGGTGCCGGGCCATCTTGCGACAGTAGAACGCGCCCCCTTTAGCATCTCCATGCAGGAAGAAGAACGGTTGCCGGGAGCCATCTGTCTGAAGGGCGATTAACGGCGTGCGAGTGGCGGTCTGTGGCGCGTGAGAAGGGATAGCTTCCCGCTCCATCAGGATACTGGTGAGATGTTCGATGGTTGGCTCCGTAAAAAGGGTTGCCAGGGGAAGCTTTTTCCCACAAGTCTGCTCAACGCGGCTGAGCATAAGCGTTGCCAGCAGCGAATGTCCCCCCAGGTCAAAAAAGTTATCGCGGATGCCAATTGCTTCTGCATTCAGCAGTTCCTGCCAGATCTGCACAAGTTGATGATGAAGCGGCAGCGTCGGCGCTACAAAGGTTGTGCGGTTTGCCAGACGGCTCAAATCGGGATCTGGCAGCGAGCGCCTATCTATTTTGCCATTGGTGGTCAGGGGTAACGCAGCCAGCGGTACAAAGGTCGCAGGGACCATGTATTCGGGCAAGCGCGTTTGCAGGAAGCGCCTCAGTTCCGTGCCGGATAGCGTGCCCTGGTTCGCCAGCGGCGATATTTCGTCGGCAGCAGTTTGCTCTGGCGAAATATCTGGCTGGTCGGTCACGATGTAGGCTACGAGGCTTTGATCGCGCACGGTAACGACGGACTGCTGCACTGCTGGATGTTGATTAAGCGCGGCTTCGATCTCGCCCAGCTCAATGCGAAAGCCCCGAATCTTGACCTGCTGATCGATGCGCCCCATATATTCGATGCTGCCGTTGGGCTGGAAACGCGCCAGGTCGCCGGTTCTGTATAGTCTCGCACCGGGTTGGCAGGACGCGATAAAGTAGGTCCCTACGAAGGGATGAGGCACAAATCGCTGAGCAGTTAATTCGGGACGATGCAGGTAGCCGCGCGCCAGCCCGGCCCCGCCCACATACATTTCGCCCGGCACGCCGATAGGAACCGGCTGTTGCTCTTGATCCAGGATGTAGACCTGTAGATCAGCAATCGGCCTGCCAATCACGCTTTGAGCAGGCCGTTCCAGGTCTGCCATTGCAAGCCGGTACCAGGTGACGTGAACCGTGGTTTCAGTGATGCCGTACATATTCACCAGCGCGTGCAACTGGTCTCCGTGACGCCCGAACCAGGGCCGCACCTTCTGAAAATCAAGCGCCTCCCCGCCAAAGATGATCAGGCGCAATGTCAGGGCTTGCGCAATGCCAGAGGCTTCTTCCGCCCAGATCAGTTGATAGAAAGCGGAGGGCGTCTGATTCAGCACGGTGACGTTCTCGCGGCACAGCAGTCGATAAAATTCTTCTGGCGAGCGGCTGAGCAGATAGGGGACCAGCACGAGCCGACCACCATAGAGCAGCGCGCCCCAGAGTTCCCAGACCGAAAAATCGAAGGCATAGGAATGGAACAGCGTCCACACGTCCCGTTGATCGAAGTGGAAGGTAGTGGTGGCTGCAAAGAGCCGGACGACATTTGCATGCGTGACCTGGACCCCTTTAGGTTTGCCGGTCGAGCCGGAGGTGTAGATCACATAGGCGAGGCAGGCGGGCGTGACGTTGCTGTGTGGATTCTCGCCGCTTTCCTGCGCGATCTTCGCCCAATCGGTATCAAGGCAGACAATATTGCCTTGATACTCCGGTACGTTGGAGAGCAGATTTTGCCGCGTGAGTAACACCTGCGCCTGAGCGTCGCTGAGCATAAAGGCGAGACGTTCGACGGGATAGGCGGGGTCAAGCGGGACATAGGCTCCTCCAGCTTTGAGGATGCCGAGCAGCCCTATGATCATTTCCAGAGAGCGTTCCATGCCGATGCCCACCAGCGTATCGGGTCCAACCCCTAACCGTTGCAGGTAATGAGCGAGTTGATTGGCTCTGGCATTCAATTCGTCATAGGTCAGTTGCTCTTCCTCAAAGACAACGGCTAGCGCATCGGGAGCCTGTTCAACCTGAATTGCGAATAAGTGATGCAGGCACTGACCCTTTGAATAATCGGCATTGGTGTCGTTCCATGCAGATAGGAGCTGTTGCCGCTCTTTATCGCTCATCAACGGTAGTGTATTGATATGCTGCGTCGGATCGGCGACGATGCCCTCCAGCAATATTTGCCAGTGTTCCGCCATGCGGATGATGGTTGACTCGTCGAATAAGTCCGTATTATACACAAAGCGTCCGATAAGCCCGTCGGGGCGTTCGTCCAGTTCAAGGTACAGGTCAAACTTGGCCGCGCCAACCTCGACATCCATCTGGGTAAGGGACCAGCCAGAGGGCAGCGCAGACTGGGGAGGCACCAGCGTCAAAAGTACCTGGAAGAGCGGATTCTGTCCCGGGTTGCGTTCGGGCTGTAGCTCTTTGACCACGTATTCAAATGGCACATCCTCATGGTCGCGAGTGGCAAGCACCACTTCGCGCACGCGCCGCAGCAATTCGCGGAACGTGGGATTACCGGCCAGGCTGGTGCGCAGCACAACGGTATTGAGAAAGTAGCCCAGAATGCCCTGGAACTCTTTGCGCCTTTGCGCGGCTGTGCTGGTGCCCACCAGGATATCATCCTGTCTCGTATAGCGATAGAGTAAGGTCTGGAAGGCTGTCACCAGCCCCATATAGAGGGTAGCGCCTTCGCGCGCGCTCAGCGCCTTCAAGGCGTTTGTGAGACCCCTGGATAGCACGAAGGGGCATACCGCTCCTCGATACGTCTGCACAGGAGGGCGCGGGCGATCCGTGGGCAATGCCAGCGTGACCGGCGCGCCTGCAAGCTGCTTTTTCCAGAATGCTAGCTGCTCCGTCAACATCTCCCCTTGTAGCCACTCGCGCTGCCAGAGCGCATAATCAGCATATTGATGGGGAAGCTCGTCCAGGCCGTAGGAACCCGATTGATCGCGTCCATCCAATTTATCGCATTTGCCAGATTGATCGTGTCCGCACAAGCAGGCTTCATAAATGGCGTGCAGTTCTGGCAGCAGGACCTGATAAAGCGAGAAGCCATCAAAAATGATGTGGTGCAGGCTCAAGAACAGGCGATGATCAGTGTCGCTCAATCGTACCAGCAGCGGGCGCAGCAGAGGCCCTTTGACGAGATCAAAGGGCCGCCGCGCCATTGCTGTCGCCTGACGAATGGCCTCTCGCTCCCCCTCAGACATATGCGACAGATCCAGCAGCGGCAGCGTGATCGGCTGATAGGGATGGATTTGCTGAGCAGGCTGTCCATTGAGCACAGGAAAGGTCGTGCGCCAGGCTTCATGACGCCTGATAATCTCGTTCAGGCTCTGCTCCAGCGCGGCAATTGTAAGAGCGCCGGGCAGGTAGATAGTGACACACTCGTTGTAAACCGGCGTATCAGCTATCAACTGGGAGAGCACCCAGAGCTGTTGTTGCCCGAAAGAGAGGGGAAGGGGCATGCCCGCTCTCCTTTTGGGGATAGCCTTCTCTACAGTTTTGGCCTGAGCTGCCGCTTCTCCGCGCAAATACCTGGCGAGCAGGGCTTTCCTGGCTTCCGAAAGTTCAGATGTATCCGGCAATTACTGCTGCCCCTTATGCTGCATAGATCGAAGAACGTGAAATGCTAAAATGAGACAGGTAACGCAGTAAGTCCGCGTAATCCTAAGTTTGCGCGCCATGTGATCGGCTCGGGTTTGAGCGCAAGATTGGGCATGCGGCGCAAAACGGATTCAAAGGCAACCTGGCCCTCGATGCGAGCAAGAGGCGCGCCAAAGCAGAAATGGCTGGCCCAGGCAAAAGCAACGTGGCGGTTATCCTGCCGTTCTACATCCAGCCGGTCGGGATCGGCAAATCGCTCTGGATCGCGGTTGGCGGCTCCCATTACCGCGATAACCGCCTGACGCTTGCGAATCTTCTTCCCTCCCAGCTCCACATCGTCCGGTGCTAAGCGGGCGGTATGCTGACTGGGGCTCTCGAAGCGCAGCAGCTCCTCGACCGCTGAAGGAATAAGCGCCAGATCGGTCCGAAGCTTCTCCATCTGGTCGCGGTGGCGCAGCAGAGAGAGCAGACCGTTGCCGATCAGGTTCGTCGTGGTTTCCTGACCGCCGACCATCGTCACAATCGTGTTCGCAATCACCTCTTCCTCGGTAAAGCGGTCGCCGTCGATCTCAGCATTCAGGTAGGCGCTAATCAACCCATCGCGCGGGTGTTTGCGCTGCTCCTGAATGGCTGAGCGGAAATAGACCACCATCTCTTCCAGGCTGCGAATCGCCTTTGAGGCGTAATCGGGATTGTGCTGGAAGTTGCCGAGCACCTGGGCGAAATCGGCAGACCAGGCCGTAAGCTGCTGCCAGTCGGAGGTCGGGACGCCCAGCATCTCCGCCGTGACGATGGCGGGAAGAGGGTAAGCGAGATCGGCAATGATATCCATCTCCCCTTTATCCTGTATCGCATCCAGCAGACTATTGGTGATATCTTGAATGTGGGAACGCAATATCGCGACGCGGCGGGGCGTGAAGGCTTTAGAGGCCAGGCCGCGAATACGCGTGTGGTCTGGCGGGTCCAGAAAAAGCATCTGATGTACCATCACCTGTCCCAGCGGCTTCAAGGCTGAGAGGCCCAGCGTTTCTAATTGTTCGGGCGTGTAGGTACGATTGGCAGAGAAACGCTGAAATACCGTGACCACGTCGGCGTAACGGGTCACGATCCAGGCGTGCAGGTAAGGGTCCCAGTGGATTGGGTCCTCGCTGCGCAGTTTATGATATAAAGGGTAAGGATTGGCAAGAACCTCGGGATCGAGCAGGTGATACAGGCTCAGGGGCGCTCCCTGCTTGCCCGGTGCATGCGATGATTGTGAATGAGCCGCCATTGTTTCTTTTCTCCATCTATCTGAAACCAGAAATTTTATGCATTTTGTTCTTGTTCTAACAACTGTAAAATCTCCTCGTCACTCATGGCATTGATCTTAACAAAGATGAGTTGTTCGATCTCCGCTGCCAGCTCGCGCACTGTTGGCGCTTCAAACAAGGTGCGCAAAGGCAACTCGACGCCGAAGGATGTGGTCACATGCATAATAATCTGCGTGCCCAGCAACGAATGCCCCCCGAGCATAAAGAAATTCTCGTCTACGCCGATCTGCTGCAAGCCTAACAATGGCGCCACGATGGTAGCCAGCCGTTCTTCGGTGGGAGTCGTGGGCTCGCCGATACTGCCGTCACGCAGCATGTTGGTTTCATCCGGCACCGAGAGCGCCGCCCGGTCTATCTTCCCATTAGGCGTTATCGGTAACGTGTCTAATACCACGAATGTAGCCGGTACCATATAGTCGGGCAGGTGAGTCAGCAGGGCTTCGCGCAACGAACTGACCGTTACATGCGCCTCTGGCGTCAAAACAATATAGGCTACCAGGCGTTTATCGCCTGCAACATCTTCGCGTGCCGTCACGATGCTGGTCTGGATCGCCTCGTGATTATTCAGGGAGGCCATAATTTCATCCAGTTCGATGCGATAGCCGCGTATTTTGACCTGGTGATCGATGCGCCCCATAAAGGCTATTTGTCCATCGGGCAGGAGACGCGCCAGGTCGCCGGTTTTGTAGAGGCGCGCGGTAGGATCGGCGCTGAAGGGGTTAGGGATGAACTTTTCGGCGGTCAGTTCGGGCCGATTGAGATACCCGCGAGCCAGGCAGATGCCTCCGATATGTAGCTCGCCTGGAGTATCGACAGGTACCTGGCGCAATTGTTCATCCAGGATGTAGATCTGGGCGTTTGTGATGGGCCGGCCAATCGTTGGTGGCGTTGTGGCGTCAGGAGTTGGAGGCACAGGCCCCGATGTTACCAGTACGGTCGCCTCGCTGGGACCATAATTGTTGACCAGGGTGAAGGGTATCGCAGGCGAGGGATAATGGTGCAGGGTATCGGCTCCGGTCAGCATAAAACGCAGAGGCGTTGATGACGGCCACTCCAGCGCCAGCATGCTCTCGGCCAGCATTGTGGGCAGGAACGTAATCGTGATCTTGTTATCGATCAGCCAATCGCGCAGGTGTGCTGGTGCGGTACGAGTATCTTCACCAGGCATGTAAATGCTGGCCCCTGCCGTCAGATAGGGCCAGAGCTCCCAGCCGGTCGCATCGAAGGCCGGGCTTGTCAGTTGCGTTGCCCGGTCGGCAGGCGTCACGCCGAAGGCTTGCTGGTGCCAGCATACCAGGTTTAACAGGCTTTTATGGGTAATCTCTACTCCCTTTGGGCGACCGGTAGAGCCAGAGGTGTAGATGATATAAGCAAGGTCTTCGACGGTTGCTGTACATGCCGGATCTGTCGCGCTCTGCTGTGCCAGCAGGGAGGCGTCGCGGTCCAGGCAGACAACAGCAACATCTTGAAGGGAAAGCTGCTCAGCAAGATGCTGTTGTGTTACCAGCACTGGCGTCTGAGAATCTTGCAGCATAAAGGTCAGGCGTTCTGCCGGATATGTGGGATCGAGCGGGACATAAGCGCCCCCGGCTTTAAGGATAGCAAGCAGGCCGACGATAATATGCAAGTCGCGCTCGACGCAAAAGCCCACGGGAACCCCCGGTCCCACGCCAAGCGTTTGTAAATAATGGGCAAGCTGGTTGGCAGCTTGATTAAGTTCCTGGTAAGTAAGCCTCCGATCATCTTCTACCACTGCTATTGCATTAGGAGTAATTGCTCCCCACTTTGCCACCAGTTGAGGGACACAAGCGTCCTTCTCACTCTTCTCTACAGACACAACCTTAACCTCCTGGCTGATCACGCGCTATCTGGCTTTTATGCCATGCACAAGTATACCTGAGCGGGTAATAAAAATCGCTGTTTGAGGGCTAACTTTGCTGAAATTAATAACCGACTTTGCAGCGAATGATGATCTATTTTTGGGAAAAATAGAGTCGCAAGTTTGCGGTAATGATACCCGCGTCTATGCAGTACTATTATACATGCAAAAATAAGGAACTGGATAAACCTATCCGGTTCCTTAGGTATTATTAGCTAATCTGGGGCACAGTAGAGATGCCAGACTTAGAAGTGGGTGAGGCTTCTTGGTAGGCTGGTCAGGCTTGTGATGCTACACCCCCGTTGACGGATGGTGGAAATTTCCAGATCGAAGTTGTGCAATTTGCTGCGTAAGGATGAGAGCGCGCGCCGGACTGGCCTTAGCTCTTGTTGCCATGTCCCACAACTTAACGCCTCTTGCAAGCATTGGCGACTGCGAGCGATAGAAGCGGGCGTAACATTGTTGGTTGAAATGTAAGACAACAGCACTTCGTAAGGGCAGTAGTGGGGGAATGATTCTATAATCGGGATCATCATGCGCATCTCATTCGCGCTGAATTGTTGCTCCATGATTTGCTGTGGCCCTTCAGCAAGGAGGGATAAGGTGCGGGTGCTCAGATTCAGAGCCAGCGTCTGATTTTGCGGTAGCAGGCCCTGTAAGCGAAAATGTGTAATTTTGGCTTCGGCCTCCTTTGGCCGCTTCATACGGAGGGTGAGTGTCTCTAACATAAAAATCCCCTGTTGACTTACCATTAAAAAGCATACGCAAAACAGAAAACACGTAATTGAAGTAGAGAGAGTCTAACTGAACAGTGAAATCTGCTGTAGCCCCCATATATGCTATGCTACCATAGAAGTTAATCAATGTATAGTGCAGAGTAGAGGGAATTAGAAGTTTTCAGGGCAATAGATGTTTCAAACGGGAATATGTTTGGAAAAAAGTAGCTATTCATCACTGATTGATAGGTATGATACGAAAATATCCCTTCATCATGACCGAAATTTTGCGTATCTAGAATCTCGTCGTACAATGAATTACTCCCTCACAAAGTCGGCTATCAATTTCGGCAAAGTTAGCTCTCAAACGGCGACTTTTATTTTCCCAGTTAGGTATACTTGTGCATGGTTAAGCAAACCTTATCAACATGACGCGTGTTATGCCAGATTGTTTTAACAATAGCTATATATATTCGGTAACTTGGGGGAGATAAAGGAAGTAGCCGCTGTATGAAATTTTGTGATGGAACGAGGAAACTTTTTATGATTCGTATAGCCCACCCTTTGATGGAAGTTGAAGAAGAGGAAGCTACGCGGCAGGTCCTAGCATCAGGCCAACTTGCTCAAGGTCCCCAGGTTGCCACATTTGAACGACGGTTTGCGGAACTATGCCAGGTGCGCGAGGCGGTTGCAGTCTCTTCGGGGACGGCGGCCCTACAACTGGCTTTGCAGGCTCATAATATCGGGCATGGCGATGAAGTGATTACCAGCGCTTTCAGTTTTGCCGCGACCGCCAACGTCATTCTCGCTGTTGGTGCCACGCCCGTTTTTGTTGATATTGAAGCCGATACCTATACGCTCGATCCCACCCAGGTTGAGGCTGCGATTACCCCTCGCACCAGGGCTATTATGCCGGTCCACCTCTATGGGCATCCATGTGCTATGCAGCGGTTGATGGCAATCGCAGAGGCCCATGCTCTGGTCATCATCGAAGACGCCTGCCAGGCGCATGCCGCAATGATAGATGGCAGAGCGGTGGGAAGCTTCGGCACGGGCTGCTTTTCCTTCTATGCCACCAAGAATATCACCACTGGCGAAGGTGGTATGATTACCACCGACGATCCTGCTATTGCTCAGAAGGCGAGGCTGCTGCGCAATCATGGGCAGCAATCGCGCTATCATCACACGATGCTGGCTTATAATATGCGTATGACCGAGCTTCAGGGCGCGCTCGGCGTCGTCCAGTTGCAAAAACTTGAGCGCCTCACTGCTCGGCGGATCGCCAACGCCGCATATTTGACGGAACGTCTTGAAGGAATCGTCCAGACGCCCATCGTCCGTCCTGGCTGCAAGCATGTGTATCACCAGTATACCATTCGGCTTGAGACGGGTCGTGATGCATTGGCGGCTCACCTGCGTGCCCGCAATATCGAGACTGCCGTTCATTATCCGCTCCCCATCTATCGCCAGCCGTTCTATCAGCAATCTCCGACCCTATTTCGTATAGTCGGAGATAATGGCTGCCAGCGGCATGAAAATGAAGAAACGCTGCCCGGTCTGCCGGTGACGGAGCGCGCCGTGCGACAGGTACTATCGCTCCCTATACACCCGGCGCTGCAAGAGGAAGAGCTTTCAATGATTGCACGGGAGGTAGTTGCTTTATGCCGGTAAGAGTGGCCATCATTGGAACTGGCTCTATGGGGATGAACCATCTCCGCGTCCTGAAAGACTTTGACGAGGAACAGGTACATATCGTGGGCGTAGCGGAGGTCCACGAGCCTGCGCTCAAGCGGGCGGCCAATCGCTTTCATGTTGCAGGCTATACCGATTACCGGCGTATGATTGAAGAGACACAGCCTGATCTTGTGGCTATTGTCGTCCCTACCCATTTGCATTATGAGGCAGCAGCATTCGTCCTGGAGCTGGGTATTGATGTACTGATAGAAAAGCCTATGACGCATACCGTTGAAGAGGCAGCGGCATTAATTCAGCTTGCCCGTCTACGTGGTGCCAGGATCGCGGTTGGCCATGTGGAGCGTTTCAACCCTGCCATCGTCGAACTCAAGCGGCAGATTCTCAGCGGCAATGTGGGGCAGATGTATCACATGCTTGCTCGACGCATTGGACCGTTCCCTCCTCGTATTCGTGATGTCGGAGTAACCCTGGACCTTGCCTCCCACGATATCGATGTCATGCGTTACCTTACCAATGCCGATATCGAACACCTGTATGCCCAGACGCAGCGCCGCGTACACAGCACCCATGAAGATCTGCTCCTGGGGGTCCTGCGCTTTGCTAACGGCGCCATTGGCGTGCTTGATGTCAACTGGTTGACACCGACCAAAGTGCGCGAACTGAGCATCACCGGAGAAAAAGGCATGTACGTCGTCAATTACCTGACGCAGGATGTCTATTTTTATGAAAATGATTATACCGACACCTCATGGGATGCCCTGCGCTCCCTTACAGGAGTGAGCGAAGGAACCATGATGCGTCTGAAAGTGCAGAAAGCCGAACCCCTGCGCCTGGAGTATGAAGATATTTTTGCTGCCATTGAGCATGATAGAGCGCCAACGGTCTCCGGCGAAGACGGCATGGTTGTTTTGCAAGTAGTGCAGCAGCTCACGCAGTCGCAAAATGGGCAATCCATTGGTGCATACATAAACCCGTCCGCGCCTGCTTTTGTCACAACTTCCGATACTCATTATGAGGTAGAGAGGAAACATGTCAATAACCAATGAAGATGTCAATGCTATCTCTAAAGATGCCGTGGTGGTGGTTGTCGGCCTGGGGAAAATTGGTCTGCCCCTGGCCGTTCAGTATGCTCAGCATGGTCATCGTGTCATCGGGTGCGATACTAATCCGCAGGTTGTATCGGCAGTGAATAAGGGCAAGTCGCATATCCTTGAAGAGCCGCTGCTGGAAGAAGGCGTTGCGGATGTGGTAGCCTGCGGACTCTTATCGGCTACATCTGATACAGCAGAGGCGGTGCGCCAGGCTCGCATTGTGGTCGTTATCGTTCCTGTGGCCGTGAATGCCCGACATGAAATTGTTTTCGACAACATAGATCGCGCCACCGAAGCGATTGGGGCAGGATTGCAGCCAGGCACGCTGGTAATCTATGAAACCACACTGCCGGTCGGCGCCACCTCTGGACGCCTGGCCCGGCAGCTCGAACGGCATTCACGGCTGACGGCAGGGCGGGATTTCCTGCTCGCTTTTAGCCCTGAACGTGTCTCCTCCGGTTCTATATTCCGCGATCTGCGTCTGTATCCAAAGGTGGTTGGTGGCATCGATAAGCGGAGCACCGTCGCGGCTGTCGCATTTTATCGCTCAGTGCTTGATGCCGAAATCATTACGATGGCCTCAGCCGACGATGCTGAATTTGTCAAGCTGATTGAAACCACGTACCGCGATGTCAATATCGCGCTGGCTAATGAATTGGCGCATTATGCGGACGCACACGGACTTGATACAATGGCCGCCATTGCAGCCGCCAACTCTCAGCCGTATTCGCATATTCACACGCCGGGCGTCGGCGTTGGGGGGCATTGCATTCCGGTCTATCCTTATTTCTTGCTGGCTGGCGATCTGCCACAGCCTGTGTTGACCCTGCCGCGTTCCGCTCGCGCCATCAACGACGCTATGGCGGAATATGCGGTGCAGCGAGTGGAGGCAATCACAGGCTCGTTAGCCGGGCGGGCTGTCCTTATGCTGGGCGTATCCTATCGCGGCGATGTGCGTGAGACTGCCTTCACCAGTGCGCGCCTGCTCCAGGATGCGCTCCTGGCTCATGGGGCAAGCGTGTATGTTGATGACCCGTTGTTTGAAGAGGCAGAATTGCGTGCTGAAGGCTATATTCCTTACGGACGCGATAAATCTGGTCCCTACGGATGCGATAAATCTGGTTCCCACGAAACACGGGAGGAGATCTGCGCTATTATTCTTCAGGCGAATCATCGGGCCTACCAGTCGTTTGACTTTAGCCAGTTTCCACATTGCAAAGTTGTGCTTGATGGCCGCATGGCACTCGACCGCCAAAAAATTGAGGCACTCGGCATGCGCTACGTCTGTATCGGGAGGCCAGATATGGACGGCCAGGTTGTTCAGGGAGGAGAAAAGTAGTGCGGTTGGCATCTATTGTAGGCGCTCGTCCTCAATTTATTAAGCTCGCGCCGGTTAGTCGGGCGCTGCGGGCACGGCACGAAGAGATTATTATACACACCGGACAGCATTATGATTACCGTCTGTCGTCCCTGTTCTTTGATGAGCTGGCAATACCTGTGCCGGACTATCATCTAGAGATCGGCTCTGGCTCGCATGGAGCGCAAACAGGTCAGATGCTCGCGGCGGTGGAGCAGGTGCTCATCAAAGAGGCGCCGGACCGCGTGATCGTTTTTGGCGATACCAATTCCACGCTCGCAGGAGCATTAGCAGCGGCCAAGCTCCATATCCCCATCGCCCATGTCGAAGCCGGGCTACGCAGCTTTAATCGTGCCATGCCCGAAGAGATCAATCGCGTCCTGACCGACCATCTCTCCGACCGCCTGTTCTGTCCCACCAAAACAGCGTTCAAACATGCCAGAAGCGAAGGCATCACTCAGGGCGTAGAGGTCGTTGGAGACGTTATGTTCGATATGCTGCTGCAAACTCGCGAAAAAATTAGCAGCCGCGCTCAGCAATTGTTGACAAAACTTGATGTGGCGCCACAAACATACGCGCTCGCAACAATACACCGGCCCGTCAATACGGACGATCCCGCCGCAATGCGCGAGATCGCTCATGTCCTGAACAATCTCGCTATGCCCGTAATTTTTCCCGTTCACCCGCGCACGCAGAAATGTTTGCAGCAATATGGTATCGAGTGGGGAAGGCATGTCCATTGTATTGAGCCGGTCGGCTATATCGATATGCTGGCGCTTGAGCAGGGAGCTTATCGTATTCTGACCGACTCTGGCGGTGTGCAGAAGGAGGCGTTTCTGCTGGGAGTGCCCTGCATTACGCTGCGTGAAGAGACGGAATGGACCGAAACCATCGAAGCAGGTTGGAATGTCCTGACGGGCATACAAAGCCAGCGCATTATCGCGGCCTTTCACCGGCCCATGCCTGAACCCGTGGCGGAGAATCCCTATGGCAAAGGCGATGCCGCGATACGCATCGCACAATCCCTGTAGGGACCCGATTTATCGTGTCCGCGAGAGGAAGACAGAAAGCATGACGCATATTCTTTTCGTGACTCCTTACTACCCGCCGGAGAAGGGCGCTCCGATGGTGCGCATCAGCGAGACAGCAAAGATGCTGGTCGAACGCGGATATCAGGTGACGGTCCTGACCACCTTTCCGAACTATCCGACCGGCATTGTTCCCGCCAACTATCATGGACGGCTGCGCCAGTTGGAGCAAAAAGAAGGGGTGCGAATTGTGCGTGTATGGAGCTATATTCGACCAAATAAAGGGTTTCTGCTCCGTGTGCTGGCTCAGCTATCTTTCGGCTGCCTGGCTCCTTTCCTGGGGAGAAAAGCCATTGCGCGCCCAGATCTCATCATTGTCGAATCTCCCCCTCTCTTTGATGCTATCGCGGGACGCCTGCTAGCGTGGCGCTACCGCTGTCCCTTTATATTTACCGTTGCCGATCTGTGGCCCGAGTCCGCAGTGCAGCTAGGTATGCTGCGCAGCCGCTTATTGATTCGCATGGCTGAGTGGCTGGAATGGTCAACCTATCGCAAGGCGGGAGCGGTCTGGGCAGTAACGGAAGGGATTCGTGACATACTGCTCCAGAAAGGACTTGCTCCCGAGCGCGTTTTTTTGCTCACCAATGGCGTTGATACTACAACGTTTCGTCCGCTTTCAAAGGCGGAGGCGCGTGCCGAACTTGGCTGGGATGGTCGCTTCACCATTGTGTACGCTGGCACTCATGGCCTGGCGCATGGATTAGAGCATGTGCTAGATGCCGCCGAGCAGATGGCCGCCCTCCCTGATATACATATCGTCTTTGTGGGTGATGGGGCAACCAGAAACGAGCTGATAGCAGATGCGCACAAGCGCAACCTGACGAACGTTACATTTCTCGATCCTCTGCCTCATGACCGCATGCCGCTCCTGCTTTCCGCCTCCGATGCCTGTCTGGTTCCTTTGCGCCGTTTGCCTCTGTTTGAAGGCGCGCTACCGTCGAAAATGTATGAAATTATGGCTTGCGCCCGTCCCATTCTGCTGGGGGCAGATGGGGAGGCGCGTCGCCTTGTAGAGAAGGAAGCTGGCGCAGCTCACTATTTTGAGCCGGAGAACGCCGATGCTCTTGTATCTGCGATCATCTATCTGCGTGCGCATCCTGCTTATGCTGAAGAGCTGGGGAGGCGGGGCCGTGCCTTTGTCGAAGCTCGCTTTGATCGTGGTCTGCTGACCGCTAAACTTGAAGGCTATATTGCCAGACTGCTCGAAAGGGAAAAGCCATATTATGCATACGAAAGTTGAATATAATTACCTGTCTATACGTTTATCGCAGTTTTATCTCATCTGGCGCGCGATTATGGATGTTACCTTTGGGCTTGGGGGACTCCTCTTCATGTGCTGCGCGTTACCTTTTCTGGCCCTGCTCATTTATCTTGATTCGCCCGGTCCCATATTTTACACGCAGGAGCGGGTGGGATATCGGGGGCAAAAGTTTACCGTCTATAAGTTTCGTTCTATGACCAATGGGGCTGAACGGAAAGGGCAGGCGCTATGGGCGGTCAAAGGCGATCCTCGCGTTACAAGAATTGGCCGTTTCTTACGCGCTTCCCATCTCGACGAGCTGCCGCAGGTGCTCAATATTCTACGCGGCGAGATGAGCCTGATCGGTCCCCGCCCGGAGCGTCCCGCGTATGCTGCTGAACTAGAGGCTATCAACCCTTTGTATCGTCATCGTCTCTCGGTCAAGCCCGGACTGACCGGCTGGGCGCAGGTCAACTATGGCTATGGAACCACGAGTAAAGATGAGTTAGAAAAGCTAGAATTTGATCTCTATTACATACAACACCAGTCGTTTCTCCTTGATATGCGCATACTTTTGAGAACTGTCAGAGAGGTGGTGCTTTGTCATGGAATCTAATAACTCAGCGCAGACCAGGATCATACAGACGGAGACAGCAGATCAGCGCCCACCTCGCACAGAGTTTCTCCCGTTCGCTCTGCCGCATATCACCCAGGCGGAGATTGACGAGGTGGTGGATACGCTGCGCTCGGGGTGGCTGACCACCGGCCCAAAAACGAAACGATTCGAGCGCGAATTTGCCGAGTGTGTGGGATCTCCGCATGCGCTGGCCGTGAACTCTGCCACAGCGGCCATGCATCTTGCTCTTGATGCCATTGGCCTCAAAGCGGGCGACGAGGTCATCGTGCCCGTCTACACCTTTGCAGCCACGGCGGAAGTCGTTATCTACTTCGGCGCGCACCCTGTCCTTGTTGATGTTGATCCCATCACCTGCAATCTCGATCCCGCGTGCCTGGAGCGAGCCATTACCTCGCGTACACGCGCCATTATGGTGGTGCATATCGCCGGCTTGCCCGCCGAGATGGATATCATTCAAGCGATTGCTCAGGCGCATCAGCTCCCCATTATCGAAGATGCCGCTCATGCTTTTCCCGCCCGGTATAAGGGACGCATGATCGGCTCCATCGGCGATCTGACCGCCTTTAGCTTTTATGCCACCAAAACGCTGACCACAGGCGAGGGCGGCATGCTCACGACTGCTAACCCGGCTTATGCTGAACGAGCAGCCATGATGACTTTACATGGGATCAGCCGTGACGCCTGGAAACGCTATAGCGCGGGCGGCTCCTGGTACTACGAGATCATCCAGGCCGGGTATAAGTATAACATGACCGATCTGGCCGCCGCCATTGGCCTGCATCAACTGGCGCGCCGCCAGTGGCTGCTGGAGCGCAGACAGGCTATTGCCCGGCGTTATAACGAGGCATTTGCTCAGCTTGCGGGCGTTGCTCTTCCTCCCGATCCGGCTCACGTAGAGCACTCCTGGCACCTGTATCTCTTGCGCTTGCATTTGGAGCAGCTTACTATCGACCGCGCTACATTTATTCAATTGCTTGCACAGGAGCAGATAGGCACAAGCGTGCATTTTATCCCGCTCCATCTGCATCCTTTTTATCGCCAAACCTATCAGCTAGCGGCTGGTGATTTTCCAGCCGCCTGGCATACCTATCAACGGGTGGTCTCGCTTCCCATCTATCCTGGGATGACGGATGAAGACGTTGAGGATGTGATAGCTGCGGTAAAAAGAGTCGTTGAGACGCATAGAAAGTAGTGCGGGAGGGTTTGATGGAGGTTTTTCCTCATCGCAAGCGTATAGATATGGCGGAACTGTTAGAACGAGAGGTTGTCTCGATCCCGAGCTCCTATGGGGAAGCCGTTTTACAGGGGAAGGTCATTCTTGTGACCGGGGCGGCGGGTTCGATTGGTTCGGAGCTGGTCCGGCAACTGCTCAACTACGAGCCAGAGTGTGTAATTGCCCTGGATACTAACGAGACCGGGCTTTTTGAGCTATCCGAAAGTCTGCGAACCCATCCCCAGGTCCTGCGCTTGAAGCTGCATATCGGCGATATTACGGATGCACGCAGCATGACATTACTCCTCTCCAGTTGGCAACCTCATGTAATTTTTCATGTTGCAGCCTATAAGCACGTTCCTTTGCTCGAAGCGTTTCCCGATCAGGCTGTGCAGACGAATGTGCTGGCAACGTATCATCTCTGTCAACTGGCGCGGGAACATGGGGTTGAACGCTTTATTTTTATCTCAACCGATAAAGCGGCTGATCCCACCGGCGTTATGGGCGCCAGCAAGCGCATCGGCGAAATGATCATCCAATCACTTGCTCAGGAAAGGGGCTGGAGTACCTGTTTTTGTGCCGTTCGTTTCGGCAATGTTATTGGGAGCCGGGGCAGTGTCGTGCCCGTTTTCACTCAGCAGATCCAGCAGGGCGGACCGGTGACGATTACCGATCCCAGAGCCACACGCTACTTTATGACCATTGCTGAAGCCTGTGGCCTCGTTATTCTGGCCTCCGCGATAGCTGAGCAGGCAAAACTTTATTTGCTGGATATGGGCAAGCCTATGCGCATTCTTGATCTGGCAATGAAAATGCTTCGCTTATATGGATTGCATGCGGAACAGGATATCTCAATCGTCTATACCGGTCTGCGGCCAGGAGAGCGGCTTCATGAAACGCTTATAGGAGTAAACGAAGAAGTTATCCCCACTGCCCATAGCAAAATTGTTGCCATTGTGCCTGGGGAAGGCGATCAAATACCGCCTATTCATGAATGGATGCAAATGTTGAAGTATAGTCTCCACTATGAGGATGCCGCCCAACTGCGTAAACATTTGTTTACCCTCGTTCATGGAGTGGGAATGGAGCAAATCAGTCGTTAAATATAATATAGTAATAGACTAGAGGATGAAAATTTGTCGAGCGCGTAGGGGCGGGGCTTGCCTCCGCCCTGCCTGCTCGCTTTTCTGGCCCGGGCTTTGTGCAGTGTTGTAGTGCCGGCCCTGTGCCTGTCCTCTCCCGAAGGAGCGCCTGTTCGGAATAGAAGGGGACCGTCGAATGACTATAGAGCAATATTTACATATCATAATGAAGCGATGGATGGTCATCGTAGTTTGTTTTGTGCTCGTAGGCGGAGGAGCCTACGTTGGCAGTAAACTTATGACCCCTCTTTACCAATCCACTGCGATTGTCGAAGTCATTTTTAATACGGGCAGCAACCAGACGGATTCGTATACCAGTCTGCTGGCGAGCGAACAGCTTCTGGAAACGGAGACAACCCTGGCTACCAGCGATCCGGTGCTGCATGAAGTCGCCTCGCACTATCCAGGCTTTACTGCTGAGCAACTTGCCAGGCAGGTCACGGCAACAGCCAAAACCAACACCCAGCTCTTTCAAATTGATGTGGTGGACTCAAACGCGAACCGGGCGGCCAGGATTGCCAACGATGTTGCGCAGACCCTCATCAATCAACAGCGCCAGATTTCTCAACAAAATACGGCTCAGAGTAGCGTTTTGCTCTACATTGTCCAGCCCGCTCAACCGTCCCGCTCCCCAGTGCAGCCCCAGACGCTGCTCAATACCGGCGCTGGCCTGGTGGTCGGCTTGCTATTAGGCATATTGCTGGCTATCCTTTTTGAATTGCTGGATACGCGCGTGCGCACAACCGATGCTCTGGCTCAGATGCTACAATGGCCCGTTCTAGGGACGATCTGGCGCGCGCAATCCTCCAGGCAGCAGCGAGAAGATATCGTGAATCCAACTGGACATAATGCCTATGTTGAGTCCTATCGCCTGTTGCGAAGCAGCATCGGCTTCTCAAGTGTTGATAAACCGCTCCGTACCTTAGTTGTCACCAGTTCTACCCCTGGGGAGGGCAAGACGGTGGTGACCGCCAACCTGGCGATTTTCATGGCGAGAGCAGGTAAAACGGTCTTTCTGATAGATGCAGACCTGCGGCGACCATCGCAGCACAGGATCTTTGACTTCCCGAACAACAAAATGGGCCTGAGCAATGCTATCCTGGCATTGCGCACCCCGAACATGGCAAGCCTGCCTGCTAATGCTCAACGCCTGTTGAATTCTTTTATTCATCCAACTGATATTCCCAATCTGTTTCTTATGCCGTCAGGCTCGCTGCCGCCGAACCCTTCCGAACTGCTTGACTCAAAGGCGATGCAGAACCTGCTGGCGACGCTGGATAGTTGCGGGGCTGAGATCGTGATTTTTGATACCCCTCCCCTGTTGGGCCTGTCGGATGCAAGTATTCTGGCATCGAAGGTTGATGGTACCATTATCGTGGTCGATGGCACACGCGCCCGCAAAAGAAATATCAGGCTCATGCAGCAAGTGCTAACCCAGGCCAATGTGCATGTACTCGGCTGTGTTATGAATAAGCTGCGCCGCACGCGCAGAGAGACCACCTATCCATATTATTACGCCTCTGATGAAGAAACTGAACTTGAGCGATTGAATACCAGCGAAGTGCGGGCATTTCTAGCTCCCGATGAGCCCGTCGAGGAAGACCCTATGGCAGAAAAAACGATTGCTCTGCCGAAACCTGGCGCCAAAAAGAAGAAGGATCTTAGCCTCAGTAAAGATAGAGGTGATGGAGAAGCATGAGGAGCAACTCGCAGAAGATAAAAATCTGGGATGAGCGTGTGGGATTGATAGTGCTGCGTGCCCTGTCAATCGCGATCATGATGGCGCTGCTGCTGGCGCTCGGCAGGGGCATTGTTGTGCTGCGAGAGGGAGGATTTGGCAAGCTCGGTCTCTATCTGCTGGGGGCTATCATTGGAGCTATGATTATCGCTCTACTCGTCATTCTGCGCAGAGATGAAATTGCAATAACGATAGTATTTGCTATCCACGTATACATCGACTGGTACCTGGGGCTGCATATCGTGTCGGTCGTGACTGCGCTGACTCTGCTGGTGGTTTTTTGTCTGACCCGTTCATCCGAACATCCCTGGACGGAGCCGCGAATCCTGTGGCTCTGGCTGGCCTATCTGGGCTTATCGCTCTTCCCGGCCATTCGCGGTGCGACGAATGCTTATGATGCCGCCTACTATTATCCTAACATCGTTTTTGGCGCCCTGATCCTCTTCTGGCTGGGGACCGTGCTTGCTCGCAATAGGGCAGACGTCAGACGGTGCTTCCAGGCACTCGCTGTTCTGGGGTCATTGCTGGCTGTCCACACTCTGATCCAGGCTGCCACAGGCCGGGTTTTGCTCGGCTCGTCCGCGTCTCAGACCTTTCTTGAGGCAAAATCATTCTATCAACTCACCGGCTCGGATGCCCATCGCATTGGCTCGTTCTTCATCGATCCGAACTGGAATGGAGCTTTCTTCGCCATCATGGTTTTTATTCCCCTGGCGCTGTTCGTTGAGACGTCTTCCCTGCCAGCAAAGATCCTCTACCTCGGCGAAATGGCGCTTACCCTCCTGGCCCTGCTTTTCACCTATAGCACCGGGGCCTGGATCGCCACCTTTGCAGGGCTGTTGGTCTTTATCGTACTGGTGGGGCGTGCCAGTTATCGCGTCCTGCTGCTGGCGTTGATAGGGCTGGCTGGGGTCGCAATCGTACTTTATTTCCCGACGCAAGTTGCGCTCCAACTGCGGCATGCTTCGGCGCCGGCGGAGGTCTCGCTGCGCGTCGGAGCATGGGAGACGGCCCTACGCGTGATCAGCGCCTATCCTCTGACAGGTGTGGGATTAGGGCTGAACGCCTACGGAGTCAGCGCCGAGCCGTTTCGTGTGCCCGCGCAGTATGTGGCCCTGGCGCACCCTCACGACTCGTACCTGGAACTGGCTGCGATGGGCGGCCTGCCCGTTCTGGCGCTTTTTCTGGCGCTGCTCCTCTGTAATGTGTGGTTTGCATTCCGCAACTGGCTGAAAAGCGACGTGCCAACGCGCGCCCTCGTGGGCGGTGGCATCGCCATTATCGTCACATTGAGCGTAAATAGTATTAGCATCAACGGCTGGACCCTTCCTCCCCTGGCCGCCATCGGCTGGCTGATCCTCGGCCTCATCTCGTCCCCTCTGCTCACAAAAAGCTTCGTCGGGACCCGATTGATCGCGTCCTCTCAGCCAACGAAAAATACAGTTGCCGCACCTTCTTCGTCATCTTAACCTTTGGAGCAATATATATGCCAATGCGAAACGACAATAGGGACGGTAGGGGCAAGGGGAGGGAAGGAGGAGAGGTGGGGGCGTTGCGCTTGCCCTGGGGACCAATGCAAAAGAACAATAGGGACGGTAGGGGCAAGGGGATGCGAGGAGGGGAGGCGGGGGCCTTGCGCTTGCCCGCGCAACCGGGCATCACAAATTCAAACCACACGGATAAAATAAACGTCTGCGTCCCCATCACCGGCTTTCCGATCACGGGCGGAACGCGTGCCGTTTTAGCCAGTATCGATGCGGTCACAAAGGATATCTGGCAACTTGAGTATCTCACTCAACGCGTTGGACCTGAGCCGGGTGGCTTTATTATTTCCCGCTTCGGCGCATCCTTTATGTCGCCCTGGCAATTTCCCCTTGTCTGGCTCTACTTCCTGGC
>Ga0070741_10006970_pt1 | contig 23815 bp, 22 predicted proteins | sample Coa_R1_4_FD_66440 | JGI IMG/M metagenome (GOLD analysis project Ga0070741, IMG submission 66440) | Surface soil microbial communities from Centralia Pennsylvania, which are recovering from an underground coalmine fire - Coalmine... | ecosystem: Environmental > Terrestrial > Soil > Unclassified ...
GTTGGGGTGTTTTGTGCGACGGTCCGGTGCGGTTGGTTGCGTCCGGATTGCTCGTTCCGTCGCCTGCGGCGGCGCTAGCCGCGCCCGGATTGCTCCTTATCCGCTGCGCCGACCCGCTCCACCGCCCTCGCCCGCCCGCCCACGTCCACGCCCCCGCCAGTCGCCCGACATATCCGGATATGTCGGGCGGCTGGCGAAGGCGCCGGATTATTGCGGACACTTACCCACCCAGTTTGGGGGGGTAAGTGTCCGCAATCATTTCCGACGCGCCGCGCCGCCGGAGCCGGGGCGGGGTGCCGGGCTCGGGGGAGTTCTTTAAACTGGGCAAATGGCCCAGACACGTGTTGCGACTTCGCCTGCCCAGGTAACGACAGCGACGCCGCTTCGGCGGCCGGAGTGGTGGCCGCAGTGGTCCAAGCCGGCGGCGTTGCGCGCGCTGCGCGCCGTGGTGGTGATGCCGGCGCTGTTCGCGATCACGTACAAGGGCTTCGGCAACCTTCAGGTGGCGCTGTTCGCGGCGTTCGGCTCGTTCGCGAACCTGGTGATGGCCAATTTCGGCGGAGCGGTCAAGGACAAGGTGATCGCGCACCTGGGCCTGGCGATCACCGGGTCGATCGCGCTGTCCATCGGGACGGCGGTGAACGGCACCACGGCGCTGGCGACGATCGTGACGATTCCCGTGGCGTTCGGCATCTTCTTCGCCGGAGTAGCCGGGCCGAACGCCGCCGGCGGGGTGACCGCCGCGCTGCTCACCTACGTGCTGCCGGTCGCCTCCCCCGGCGTGGCCGGCATGATCCCGGACCGGCTGCTGGGCTGGTGGCTGTCCTGCATCGTATGCACGGCCGTCGTGCTGCTGATCCCCGCGCCTGCCGCCGGCGGCAGGCTCCGGGCCGCGGCGGCGGCGACCGCGCGGGCACAGGCGGACCTGCTCGACGCCCTGGTGCGCGGCGAGGACCCGCAGGCCAAGCGGGAGGCGGCGCGGCACGCCAAGGAACAGCTGATGAACACGTTCGCCAGCACGCCGTACCGGCCCACCGGCCTGGCGACAGCCGACCAGGGGCTGTACAGCGTCGTGCAGATGCTGGAGTGGAACAGCGCGCTGATCGCGGACGCGATGTCCGAAGACCGCGGTTTCCCTGACGACCGTGAGCTACTGGCGGCCACCGGCAACGTCCTCGCGGACATCGCCGCGCTGCTGCGCGGCGAGAACGTGACGCCGCGGCTCGGCGAGCTGGAGCGGCTGCGGGCGGCCGGCTGCGAACGGCAGCGGATCACCGACGGACAATCCGAGGACGCCACGCTCGCGGTCGCCCGGCGCGCGTTCCACGAGCAGGCGATCGCCGTCACGGTGCGCGGCATCGTCGCCGACACGCTGATCGCCACCCGGCGCGCCGATCCGGAGACGATCGCGCAGCGGCGCCGCGGCTGGTACGGCGCTCCTCCCGAGGGAGGTGACGCCGCGGAGCGGCGGGTGGCCGCGCTCTCCGGAGCGATCGGGGTGATGGCGCGGCATGCCAGCATGCGTTCGGTCTGGACGCTGAACAGCCTGCGCGGCTCGCTCGCGCTGGCCGCCGCCGTCCTCGTCGCGGACCTGTCCGGCGTGCAGCACGGGTTCTGGGTGGTGCTCGGCACGATGTCGGTGCTGCGCACCAACGCGGCGACCACCGAATCCACCGCGCTGCGCGCGCTCGGCGGCACGGTCATCGGGTTCATCGTCGGCGCGCTGCTGATGCTCGGCATCGGCGGGCACAACCAGACCGCGCTGTGGGTCGTGCTGCCGATCGCGGTTGCGGTCGCGGCCTACGCGCCGGGTGCGCTGCCGTTCACCTTCGGCCAGGCCGCGTTCACCGTCGTCGTGGTCGTGCTGTTCAACCTGCTCAATCCGATCGGCTGGAAGGTCGGTGAGCTGCGCATCGAGGACGTCGCGATCGGCTGTGCGGTGAGCCTGGTGGTCGGGGTGCTGTTCTGGCCGCGCGGCGCCGGCGCGGTGGTCGGCGACGACCTCGCCGACGCGTACCGACGCGGCGCCGCGTACCTGACCGAGGCGGTCAACTGGGCACTCGGGCTGTACCCGACGCCGCCCACCGGGACCGCGGCGGCCGCCGTCACGGCCGGCATCCGGCTGGACGAGGCGCTCCGCGGGTATCTCGCCGAGCAAGGCAGCAAGCGAGTTTCCCGGGATGAGCTGTGGCGACTGGTGATGGCCAGCACCAGGCTGCGGCTGACCGCGTACTCGCTGGCCAGCCTGCGCCCGGAGCATGCGTGTGCGCCTGATCACGGCGGCGTCGAGCCGCCGGGCACGGCCGAGGCCAGGGTCGCGCTGGCCCGCACCGCGGGCACGCTGGCCGGGTTCTACGACGAGGTGGCCACGCTGGTCGGCCGGCCGGTCGCGAATCAGGTGCTGGCCCCGCTGAACGTCCCGGCGCTCGACGACCTGGACCGCGCCCGGCACCACGCGCACCTGCTGTGGATCCGCGAGCACCTGCACCACCTCGGCGCTCACGCGTCCGTGGTCACCGACCCGGCGGTCCATATCGCCGAGCAGCGCCGCCTGCCCTGGTGGCGCTAGCGGGCTAGCTAGTACCGGTTGCCGGCGACCTGGGCGGCCAGCGGGTCGAGGACGGCCAGCTCGTCGCTGGTCAGCGTCACGCCCATGGCGGCGACGTTCTGCTCCAGCCACTTGACCCGCTTGGTGCCGGGGATCGCGGCGACCGGCACGCCGAGCCGGTCCTGCTGCGCGTATACCCAGGCGATCGCGACCTGGGCGGGCGTCGCGTCCTTGGCTTCGGCGATCTTGCGCACCGTGTCCGCGATCGCCTGATTCTGCCGGCCGGCGTCGCCAGCGAACCGCGGGTTGCGCCCGCGGAAGTCGCTCGCCCCGAGATTCTGCACGTCAATGGTGCCGGTGAGGAATCCGCGACCCAGCGGCGAGTAAGGCACCAGAGACACCCCGTGCTCGCGCATCGCGTCGAGGGCGTCGTTCTCCACGTCGCGGGTCCACAGCGAGTACTCGCTCTGCACGGCGGCGATCGGGTGCACCGCGCAGGCGCGGCGGAGCAGTTCGTTGTTCGTCTCGGACAGGCCGAGGTAACGGACCTTGCCCTCATGCACCAGTTCGGCCATCGCGCCGACGGTCTCCTCGATCTCGGCGTCCTGCGCCGGGCGGTGCAGGTAGTACAGGTCGATGCGGTCGGTGCCCAACCGGAGCAGGGATGCCTCGGCGGAGCGCTTCACGTAGTCGTGGGTGCCGCGGATCCGGCGGTTCGTGTCGCCGCCGCTCCGGTCGACGCCGAACTTGGTGGCGAGCTGTACCTCGTCGCGCCGGTGCGCGATGGCGCGACCCACCAGCACCTCGTTGTGGCCGGCGCCGTACATATCGGCGGTGTCGAGGAACGTGACGCCGAGGTCGAGCGCGCGACCAATGGTGGCGATCGACTCATCCCAGTCGGTGGCGCCGTAGAACTCGCTCATGCCCATGCAGCCCAGGCCCTGGGCGGAGACGGTGAGGTCGCCAAGTTGTGCGGTGCGCATCGTGGTCACTCGCATTCTCTGTTGTCGTCGTCGTTGACTTGCCTGGAGTAAAAGTCGATCTTCCGGTCCAGCAGGGCAAGGCACTCCTGTTGCGCCGCCAGCGCCTTGCGAACCTCGATCCGGTGGCGTTCGAGCAGTGTCAGGCGTTCGGCCTCACCGGCGCCCGACCTGACCAGTTCCGCGTAGCGATGTATGTCTTTGAGCGGCATGCCAGTGTCGCGAAGCTTGGTGATCAGGCCGAGCCATTCGAGGTCCTGATCGGTGAACTTCCGCCGGCCGTCGGAGGACCGGTTAACGGGGGCGAGCAGACCGATCCGCTCGTACCAGCGCAGCGCGTGCGGAGACAGTCCCGTTTTCTCCGCCACCTGGCTGATGCTCCAGGTCATCACGACTATGAGCCTAGGAGTTAGAGTGCGCTCTAACGCAAGCGGGTTCTCGTCAGCTGAATGTGACAGCGACCCTTTTGAAGCCCAGCGAGGTCATCATGCTGGTCAGCATCGCCTTCGTGTTGGCCTGAGCGTCGATGCGCAGCGCGCTCTGGTTGGCAGCTGTCTGGAGCTTCTGCTGTGCGAGGATGTAGACCTGTTGCTCGGAGTTCGGGTTACCGCCGAAGAAGTTGCCGATCCGGTTGAAGAAGCCTTGCTGCTGGGCGTAGACGTAGGACTGTTTCACGTCGAGGACCGCGGGCTCAAGCTGCGCCTTGGGGAGCTTGATGGTGACGTTCGTCCGGTCCGGGTTGACGACGATGTCCGGGCTCTTCAACCTGGAGAAATCGACGAAAGCGATGACCGAGCCTTGGCCGACGAAAAGCGTCTCGCTGCCGGCCAGGAAGCTCGGCAGGATGCCGTTGTGCGTGGACAGGTCCACAACTACCTGGAATTCGCCGTTGGCCGCTTCGTAGCGGCTGAGCTCTGTGATGGACTTCAGGATGGCCGGCTGGCTGCTGACCGTGGTCGTCGTCGCGAACGGGTTGCGCAGCTGCGGGAGCAGGTGGATCGCCGACAGCACGAGGACGAGCACGACGACCGCGGCGAGGATCGCGAGGAGGTTTCCGAGGGTACCGCGGCCTCTGCCGATGAAACCGCGCCGGCGCGTGGGGATCGGCCGGGTGTCAGTATCTCTCACGGCCCTTTTCGCTACCCATAGCAAGGCGGAAAATTCACCCGGTCGCGTGAGGCATGTTTCGCGGGTACGGGGCAGACAGTGAGTTATGTACCGGTGGCTGTTCGGGCGTCGCGCTGAGCGGCGTGCGGAGAGGCGGCGCGCAGGGCGCTGGCCTCAGTCGCGGGCAGTGGGCTGCCTGCTCTGGATACTCATCCTCATCGTGGTGCTGATCGTGCTGTCGTTGCTGTTCGGCGGCTTCCAGAAGGGAACGAAGGCGCTGGGCGTCGCGGGCACCGCGGCCGCGGCCTGTGTCATAGTTCGGGAATGACCGTCTTCGACGACCTGGTTGCCGAACAAGACCGCCTGGACGGGATCCTGTCCGCTCTTTCTCCGGCACAGTGGCTTATGGAGTCGGGGGCCGCGGGCTGGTCGGTGGCCGACGTCGTGCTGCACCTCGCGCAGTCCGAGGAGGGCGTCGTCGCCAGCGCCGCGGGCCGGGAGCTGCGATCCGCGTTCGCGCCGGCGGCCAGCGAGACGGTGGACGGCTACGCCGAAGAGATGGTGCGGCGGGATCGCGCGGCGCCTTCGGTTGTCTACGATCGCTGGCAGCTTGCCCGGCGGGCCGCCGTCGCCGGGTTGCGCGCGGCGGACCCGCAGCGCGCCCTTGAGTGGGTGGCCGGAACGGTGAAGCCCGCGACGCTCGCGACGACGCGGCTCGCCGAGCACTGGGCGCACGGACTTGACATCGCCGGACCGCTCGGGATTTCGCTTGCCGACACCGATCGGCTGCGGCACATCGCGTGGCTCGCGCACCGCACACTGCCGTATTCGATGACGACGGCCGGGTTGCCGGTAGTCGCGGTGCGGTGCGTGCTGACCGCGCCCTCCGGCGCGGAATCCTGGTCGTTTGGGCCGGAAGACGCACCGTCGTCGATTACCGGGCCGGCCGGGGAGTTCTGCCGGTTCGCCGCGCAGCGGCTCAAACCGGACGCGGCCACGGGACTGACGGCTAGCGGGCCGCACGGCGCCGCGGCACTGGGAGTGCTGCGAACCTACGCGGTCTGAGGCTGCGCACCACGTGCGGGAGCCGCGCCGGGGCCGGTTAGCTGGGCTGGAAGCGGGAGACGAAGTCCGCTTGGGCGGTGGTCTCGACGGCGTGCGGGCGGTAGTGCTCGCGGACGTACGCGACCGCGTCGTCGGCAGGGACGCCATCGCGTTCGGTTTCCGCCCGGGTCCACGCCTGGTGAATCGCCGCCGCCATATCCGCAGGGTCCGCCGGCAGGCCGAAGTCCGGCCAGCGCACCCAGCGGGACTCCCACGCGACGCCCGGGGGCTGAGGCTAACGCGACGTGATCGGCGCTGCCTCGTTGGCTCACGCATCCTGACACGCTCTAGTGGGCTCAATTACGCAATTGGCAGGTTGGGCGAGGTTGCGGGGCGGGGTGACGGTTACAGGCGGGGGTCGACGGGTTCGGACTCCAGGGCCAGGACGGCGAAGACGCATTCGTGCACGCGCCACAGGGGCTCGCCGCGCGCCACGCGGTCGAGTGCTTCCAGGCCCAGTGCGTATTCGCGCAGCGCGAGCGATCGCTTGTGGCCGAGCGCGCGGTTGCGCAGGCGGCGGAGGTTTTCCGGCTCCAGGTAGTCCGGGCCGTAGATGATGCGCAGGTACTCACGACCGCGGACCTTCAGGCCCGGCTGGGCGATGCCGTTCGGCAGGCGGACAAGGCCCGCGGCCGGCTTGACGACCATGCCCTCTCCCCCGGCGCCGGTCAGTTCCTCCCACCAGGTAACAGCCGGCGAAGGGTCCTCGGTGCCGACGACGATCCGGCGGGTCGAGGTGATCAGCGATGGGTCGAGCGCCGCGAGACGGTCGGACAGCTCGAGGTGCCAGAGGTGCGGGCGGTCGTGGTAGACCGCGCCGTCGGTCGCCAGGAGCTGGAAGGGGGCGAGGCGGACCCCGTCCAGGCCGGACGTCTGCCAGCAGTAACGCAGGTACGCCTGGGTGAACGCATCCGCGTTGGCCGAGCGGGCACGGGTGCGGTCGAGCAGGTCCTGGAGGGGCAGGCCACGCCCGACGGCCGCGGTCAGCGAAAGCTCAGCGACCGGCAGCGACGCCCTGGCCGCGGCGCCGACCGCGGCGTACTGGTCGCGCAGCAGCTGGCCGGCCTTGACGTTCCACGGCAGCAGCTCGCAGTCGAACAGCAGCCACGACGTGCTCAGCTCGTCGAACAGGCCCGCCTTCTCGGCACAGGCACGGACCCGGGACAGCAGCTCCCCGGTCAGCGGAGCGGCGAAGAACGAACGCCCGGTTCGCGTCCAGAGCGCGCCGGCCGCGAACCGCGGGTCGTCATCGCTACGCGTGACGAGCAGCACGGCACGCGATCCCATGTGCTTCTCCTCGCACACCACGGACGCGACACCGTCCGCGGCGTACGCGGAGAACGCCGCGGAAGGATGCTCCAGCAGGTCCCCGTCCGGCGCCGTCGCCACCGGCGCCATCGTCGGCGGCAGGTACAGCAGCAGCCGCGGGTCGATGGCGAACCGGCTCATCACCTCGAGCGCCGCGGCGGCATGTCCGTCACGAACCCCGACCCGGGACAGGTACCCGGTCTCGATCACCCGCGACCCGTTGACGTCGCCGATGTCCAGGACGCCTGGGTCCCGCGTTGCCGAGGCAGCCACCGGAAAGGGCTTTGCCGGCGTGTAGTGAACGGCGTCCGCGGTCACTGAAACCACTGCTCGTTCGGGATAATTAAGAGCGCTGAGACGGCCACCGAAGACACAACCGGTATCCAGGCACAGGGTGTTGTTGAGCCACTCGGTCGACGGCACGGGCGTGTGGCCGTAGAGCACCATGGCCTTGCCGCGGTACTCCTGCGCCCAGGGGTAGCGGACCGGCAGGCCGTACTCGTCGGTTTCCCCCGTGGTCTGCCCATACAGGCAGAACTCGCGTACCCGGCCGGAGGTGCGCCCGTGGTAGCGCTCGATCAGGCCGGCGTGCGAGACCACCAGCCGGCCGCCGTCCAGCACGTAATGGCTGATCAGGCCGTCGATGAAGCGCTCTACGGCATCTCGGAACTCGGCAGGTTCTGCGCCGAGCTGCGCCAGCGACTCGGCCAGGCCGTGGTTCACCTTCACGTTGCGGCCGCGCAGCGCGCGCAGCAGTTTGGCCTCGTGGTTGCCCATCACGCACAGCGCCGTGCCGGCCGCGACCATGCCCATGACCAGCCGCAGCACGCCTGGCGTGTCCGGACCGCGGTCGACGAGGTCGCCGAGGAAGATCGCGCGCCGGCCGTCTGGGTGGCGGGCGCCTACCGGCCGCCCTTCGCCGTCGCGCTCCAGCTCGTAGCCGAGCTTGCCGAGCAGCGCCTCGAGTTCGGCGCGGCAGCCGTGCACGTCGCCGATCACGTCGAACGGTCCCGTCTCGTGCCGCAGGTCGTTGAACAGCCGGGTCCTGGTCACGGTCGTGGCATCGATCTCCGCCTCGCCGCGCAGCACGTGCACGTAGCGGAAGCCTTCGCGCTGGAGGCCCTTGAGGCCGCGCTTGAGCTGGTCCCGCTGGCGGCGCACCACGGCGGCGCCGAAGTCGCGGTCGGGCCGCGTCGCGTTCCGCGCCACGCACACGCCGTCCGGCACGTCGAGCACGATCGCCACCGGCAGCACATCGTGCTCGCGGGCCAGCGCCACCAGCGAGCGCCGCGCCTCGGTCTGCACGTTCGTCGCGTCGACCACGGTCAGCCGGCCGGCCGCCAGCCGCTTGCCGGTGATGTAGTGCAGCACGTCGAAGGCGGCGGGCGTGGCCGACTGGTCGTTCTCGTCGTCCGCGACCAGCCCGCGGCAGAAGTCAGAAGAGATCACTTCCGTCGGGCGGAAATGGTTTGCCGCGAAGGTGGACTTGCCCGATCCGGACGCGCCGACGAGCACGACGAGGCTCAGCTCGGGGACGTTCACTTGGTAAACACCGCCAGCTGCGTGGGCGGCCCGACCTCGTCGTCGGTGTCGCCGACGGCGCGGAACGCCGCGTTGTACCCGTAGTCGGCGGCGACCCGCGTGGCCCATGCCGCGAATTCGGCGCGGGTCCACTCGAACCGGTGGTCGCGGTGCCGTGGCTGTCCGGGTGGCAGCGTCTCGTAGCGCACGTTGTACTCGACGTTCGGGGTCGTGACGACGACCGTGCCGGGCGCCGCGAACCCGAACACGGTGCGCTCCAGCGAGGGCAGCCGCTCCGGGTCCACGTGCTCGATGACCTCCATCAGCACGGCGGCGTCCAGCCCGGCCAGCCGGTCGTCGCGATACGTGAGCGCCGACTGGAAGATCTTCAGCCGCTCCCGCTGCCGGTCCGGCATCCGTTCCAGCCGCAGCTGACGCGCCGCCAGCGCGAGCGCCCGCGCCGATACGTCGGTCGCGACCACCAGGTCGATGCCGCGCTCGGCCATCAGGTCCTTGGTCAGCGCGCCCGCACCGCAACCGAAGTCGCCGACCGTGCGCGCGCCGGTTTCCCGCAGCACCGCCAGGATCGCCTCGCGCCGCTGTGTCGCCAGCGGCGTGCGGGCCTGTTCGTCCTCGGCTTCGGCCTCCGGCAGGACCGCGTTGTCCAGCTCCTCCGGCTCGGTGTCGTCGGTCTCCGCGAGCCTGGCCAGCGCGGATTCGGTCAGCTCGCGGCGGTGGGCGAGGTAGCGCCGGCTGATCAGCTGCTTGTCCGGGTGGCCACCCAGCCAGCCGCCGCCGGCCCGCATCAGCTTGTCCACTTCGTCCGCCGACACCCAGTAGTGCTTCGCGTCGTCCAGCGCCGGCAGCAGCACGTACAGGTGGTTCAGCGCGTCCTTGAGCGTGAGCGTGCCGGCCAGCGTGAGGTCCAGGTACGGCGAGTTGCCCCACTGCTGTGGCTCGAGCGGGATGGGGGTGGCGGTGACGGTCCAGCCCAGTGGCCCGAAAACCTTTTCAGCGAGTTCTTTGCCACCCCGGCAGCGCAGCGCCGGCACGCGGATCTCCAGCGGGATTGGTGCCGCGGCCAGTTCCGGTTTCGCCTCACAGCGGCCGGTCAGCGCGGTGCGGAACGCCTCCTTGAGCGCCACGGCGAGCATGCTCGACGCCGCGTAAGGACGGTCGTTCACGTACTGGGTCAGCTCGTTGCGCTTCCCGCGCACCAGCGCGATCGGGTCGACCTCGAGCAGCAGCGCCGCCGTGCACCGCGCGTCGCTCGCCTCCGGGTAGAACACGTGCGCGGTGCCCGAGGCCGTCGCCGCGGTCCACGGCCGATCTGGGTGCTTGTGCAGCAGAAACCCCAGGTCAGTGGCGGGTTCGTGGGTCGAGGTGATGGTCAGCAGCACGGGATTGACCTTAGCTAAACGTGCTCGGTCGCGAGGCGCGCGCTGAAGCCGAGGAGGGCGGCGCCCGTCGTGGCGTCGAGGGTGCGGCGGACCTTGCGGCGGGCCAGCACCTGCCGCAGTCCGTGCAGCCCGGTTATGACGACGAGCAGCCAGGCGAGGCCGAGGATCGAGAACGTCGAGCCGATGAGCAGCACCCAGCCGAAACCGGCCCCCGCGGGCAGGAACTGCGGGAGGACCGCGAGGAAGAAGACCAGGACCTTCGGGTTCGTGATGTTGGAGACGAAGCCCTGGCGCCAGCCGGCCAGCGCCACTTTTGTACTTGGTAGCGTCGTCTCGTCGAGCGGGGCGTATTCGCCGCGGATGGCCGACCGGACGGCCTGAACGCCCAGGTAGGCGAGGTAGCACACGCCGGCCCACTTGATCGCCAGGAACACCGGCTGGGCCCGCACGATGATCGCGGAGAGCCCGGTCGCGGCGGCCATCCCTTGCAGCAGGTTGGAGCTGGCTACGCCGAGGGCAGTCCAGCCGCCGCGATGCTTGCCGCCCACCAGGGTGTTTTTCGTCACGACCGCGAAGTCCGGGCCGGGGAGGAGGATGACCACGACGGCGAAGACGATGAACTCGCCGTACTTGGAGAAGGACATACAACGCAAATTATCCCAGGGGCGGTTGTGCGTACATTTGTTTTATGCGCTGGGTGCTGCATGTGGACCTCGACCAGTTCATCGCCGCTGTAGAGGTGCTGCGGCGCCCTGAGCTGCGCGGAAAGCCGGTGGTGGTCGGCGGGGACGGTGATCCGACCAAGCGCGGCGTGGTGGCGACCGCGTCGTACGAGGCGCGCGAGCACGGCGTGCACTCGGGGTTGCCGCTGCGGACGGCTTTGAAGCGGCTGCCTTCGGCGGTCTTCCTGCCGGTGGACTTCGCGGCCTACGAGGAGGCGTCCGAGGTCGTGATGAACGTGCTGCGCTCGTCCGGCTCGGTGGTCGAGGTGCTGGGCTGGGACGAGGCGTTCGTCGGGGTCACGGCCTCCGATCCTGAGGAGTTCGCCCGGTCGCTGCAATCGCGAGTGCTCGCCGAGACGCGGCTTTACTGCTCGGTGGGGATCGGCGAGAACAAGCTCCAGGCGAAGATCGCGACCGGGTTCGGCAAGCCGGCCGGGGTGTTCCGGCTGACGTCGTCTAACTGGTTTCTCGTACTAGGTGAGCTGCCGACCTCAGCCCTGTGGGGCATCGGCGCGAAGACCGCGAAGAAGCTGGCCGGGCTCGGGGTCATGACCGTGTCGGATCTGGCGGCAGCGTCGCCGTCCTCGCTGGCAGCGTCGTTCGGGCCGACGACCGGGCCGTGGCTGGTGCTGCTGGGGCGTGGCATCGGCGACCGCGACGTGACCGACGAGCCGTATGTGGCGCGCGGGCACGGGCGGGAGGAGACGTTCCAGACCGACATCGCGTCGTGGTCCGTGGTGGAGTCTGAGATCGTGCGGATCGCGGGGCGGCTCGGGGCGGACCTGGCAGCAGAGCCCCGCCCTGTCGCACGGGTCGTGGTGAAGGTGCGGTACAGGCCGTTCATCACCGAGACGCACGGGGTCGCGCTGGAGTCGCGGTCGTTGGAGGAGGCCGCGCTGGCGGCGCTGGGCCGGTTTACCGGGCGGCGCCCGGTGCGGCTGCTCGGTGTCCGCGCCGAGTTCGGCTAGCGTTCTGCCCGCTAAAGCGGCCTGGACATGGCGATCTCTTCGAGGGACGGATTCGACGGCAGCGGCTGGCGTTCGCCGGTCGCGACGAAACCGCACCGCTCGTAGAGACGACGGGCGTGCTTGTTGGTCTCGGTGACCCAGAGGTGGAGGGCCGCTGCGTTCGGCTGTTTGCGAGCCCAGTTTGCTACGGCGTCGATGAGGGCTTCGCCGACGCCGTGGCCGCGGGCGCGCGAGTGCACCCACATGGAGACCAGATGGTAGGAGCCGTCGTCATCGCGGTAGCCGCCGGATAGGCCCGCCGGTTCGCTGTCATCGCCATCGAGGTATGCCAGGAAGGTACTGTCGCCGGCGATCCGGTTTAGCCAGTCGTCCTGAGTGAACCTCGCCTGCTCGGCATACGTCGAGCCGAACGCGTCCGGGGCGTCGCGCAGCGCGGCCAGGCGGATGTCTCGCAGCGCCTCCCAGTCACCGGGGACTGCCTTTCGTACCAGCACCATGTCGAAGATGGTTGCGTGCTACTGGTGCGATGGGCAACTCTTTTGCTCGTGGATATCGCCTCGCTCGTGGCCGGGATCGAGCCCTTCGACGCTCTTGAGCGGTCGCATCAGGCGGCGGCGCTGGAGTGGATCGCCAGTACGCGGGACATTTACCGGCGGGTGAAGCCGGCGACGCCGTCGCCGCACCTGGTGTCTTACGTGATCCTCGCGGACCCCGCCGACCGGAGCGTGTTTCTCGTCGATCACCGGCTCGCCGGGCTGTGGCTGCCGGCCGGCGGGCACGTCGAGCCGCTGGAGGACCCGTTGACCACGGCGCGGCGTGAGGCCATGGAGGAACTCGGGGTCGATGTCCCGGTGACCGGGCCGGTGTTCCTGACCGTGACGCCGACCACCGGGCCGGACCCGCACACCGATGTCAGCCTGTGGTACCTGCTGACCGGTGACCGTTCGCTGCCGATCACGCTGGACGCGCGGGAGTTCGCGGGCGGACGGTGGTGGACGCCGGCGGAAATCACCGCGGCCGCGCCGTCCGGGTTCGAGCCGCATATCGGCCGGTTTCTGGCGAAAATGGCTGGCCGGGTGTGATCCTGGTGTGACCAGAACCGGGTGTGATCAGAAGCGGCGCCTTCGCCGGGCTCGGGCTCTGGCTCGCGTCGCGGGCCGTCCAGAAGTCCGCACCCCAGACGGGCGGGAACATCTGGCCATGGGCTGTGCGCGAGAATCGGCCGCCGGGAGTACCGGGTCTCCGGCGAGTATCCGCTGATGCAGTTCCTGGAGTCCGGCGCCTGGGTCAACGCCAAGTTCGTCGATGAGCAGCTGACGGGTGCGCCGATACACCGATAGCGCGTCACCGAGCCGACCGGATTGGTAGTGCGCCGTCATCAGCAGGCCGGCCAGTCCTTCCCGCATCGGGTGCGCCGCGGTGAGCTCAGCCAGCTCAGCGATGACGTCGTGGTGCCTGCCCAAACGCAGGTCACTTTCGATCCGCCATTCCAGCGCCTGGAGCCGCTGCTCGGACCAGCGTGCCACGGCATAGGCAAGCAGTCCGGTGACCCGAAGATCGGGCACCGGCTCGCCGCGCCACAAGGCCAGTGCGGCGCCGAGTGCGGTGGACGCCAGGTCCCAGTCCTCGCCCCGGTGAGCCGCCCGCCCGCAGTGCAACAGGTCCTCGAATACTTGCACGTCGACCGCGCCGGGTGCCGCATCGAGGAGGTAGCCGTGCGGCACCGTTCGCAACAGGCGCCCAGCGCCGTCGCCAAGCGCGCGCCGTAGCCCATGCACCTGGTTGCCCAACGATGCTCGTGCGGTCGGCGGGGCGCCGCCGTCCCACAACGCGGCAACGAGCCGGTCTGTGGTCACCGGTCGTCCTGGTTCCATCAGCAGCGCCACCAGCAGCAGGCGCTGCTTACTCGCGCGAGGCGTGATCTCCACGCCTTCTCTGCTGACCTTCAGCGGACCCAGCAGTCCGAACCGCACCGACCCGCTTCCCTGATCCCGCCCCGTACCGGCATCCATGCGTGTCTCGCCTTCCCTCCAGGCTCCCCCGACTCAGCCAGCCCGATCTCGCGGACTGCTCTCCTGGGATTGTGGTGCACCCCCTTCACATCTTGATGTCATCTGGATCCCGCCGGGCCTGACGGATGCCGGCGAGGCCGGCTTAGTGTGGCAAGTCTGGTAGCTGGTCTCGCAGTAGCCGATAGGCCTCGTCGGCCTCGTCGGCCTCGTCGGATGAATAGGTGCGGGCGGACACCGGTGTCCGGCTGGGAATGAGATCCGGCGATGGATCGCCACTATCCGGCGCGAGGGACTGAACCAGGATCACCGCCGCTCCGGCCGCCCCGGTATTGAAGTCCAGGCTGAACCGCAGATTCTGCTCGCCAAGAAAGGCGAGGCTTTCGCCGCGCGGCAACGTGTACAGGCACAGCCGCGCCGCCGCACGCTGCGCCGCCTCGACGGTCGACGGCTCGGGCAGCGCCCGGCTGATCTCCGCCAGCGCGTAGGCGATGCCCGCCTGCCCGCTCAGGAAGCCTCCCATGAATGGCCGCGCGCTGCTCAACGCCGGGATGAGCGCCCGCAGCAGGTGCCGTGTCGCAGGCGACGGGGTCAGGGTATGCAGCCGCGCCGCGGCGACGGCCAAGCCGGCGAGGCCGTCGAGAATGTACGGGCTCAGCCGGGCGCCGCCAGGGAAATGCGACAGGAAGCCGGTAACCCGGCCGTTCCGCCAGTTGAGCTTCGCGGTGTCGGCCGCCAGCCACCGGGCCGCCGCGGCGACCGCCGCCGTATCGTCGCTGCGGCGGGCCCACTCGGTAAGGCAGAGCGCCAGTCCGCTGGGCCCGAACAGCAGGCCCTCGTGCTCGGTATGACCGTTGTCGCGAAGCTGTCTCGCTATGGGTTCTGCGGCGGCGAGGAACGCTTGGTCGCCGGTGCGGTCGAACGCGTGCAGCAGCGCCAGACCGACACCGGAATCGCCCGCGAACAGGTCATGCCCGAAATCTGATCGGTCTCGCTGGGTGCGCACCCGCTCCAGCAGCCCGTAATAGTGTGCTGGGCCATCCAGATCGCCCAGTACCCAGGTGATGCCGGCTAGGCCGGTGTGCAGCCCGACCGGGAAATTCTCGTCGCAGGCCGCCGCGCGGTTCAGCAGCCAGTTCAGGTGGCTGTCCGGTACGGGATGCCCGCACAGTGACAGCGCGCGGATCACGCCGGCCGCTCCGTAGCCGAAACCCAGCGCGTTGGTGGCGTACGCGGCGGGATCGGCGGCATAAAGCACATCGGTCTCGGGTGTGGCGGCCGAGATGATCTGGCGAGCGAGGTCTCCCGCCACGGCCGCATTGTCGGGCAGCGGCTCGGAACTGGCGCCGTCACCACGCTGACCGCCTACCCGCCGCGGCAGCGCCCGGCCGACCCGAGCCAGATCCAGCGCCTGGTGGAGTACCGCAAGTGACGGCCTGTCCGCTGGGTTCCCGGCCAGGGCGCGGGTTATCCAGTCAAGGACGCTGGCCGGCACCGGATGCTCGGCAGCGAGGTCGTGCAGGCAACGATCCGCGAGGCGGGGCGCATGGGGTCCCAGATGCGGCCCCGCTCCCAGCGTGAACGCCAGCAGGACAGCCATGGAGTAGACATCGTCAGCGATCGTCGCGGCCTGGCCCGCGAGACGTTGCGGGGACGCGAAGGCGGCTGTGTAGATCCGCGGGTCTGGATCGGTTCCGACCCGGACCGCGCCCTCCAGATCGATCATCACCGGGCGGGGAAGTCCATCGGCCTCGTCGACCAGGAAGTTGCTCGCTGACAGGTCGCCGAATACTACGCCCCGGCGGTGACCGGCCTGGATGGTCTGGAGGATCTCGCTCCAGACCGTTACGAGGTCGCGCAGGTATGCCGCCCAGGAGCCCGGGTTGCCGTACCGGGGGTTGCGGGAATTGGCCCATGCGGCGAGCGTGTCCCCCGCCAGGAACGACATGACCAGGTAGGTGTGCTCCCACACTTGCCGGATCTCGCGCGCCTCGGGAACCGCACAGTCGCTGAGCAGGTCGAGTATCGCGTGCTCCTTGCGGAGCAAGGCCGGCGCGTCCTGCCCGGATGAGCAGGTGATCAGCGGACGAGCCTCCTTGATCGCCACGTGCTGGCCGGTCGGCGTATGCACCGCCCGGTAGACGCCGCCGGCACTGGAGAACTGGAGCGCCTCGGTGATGTTGTACTGCTCGAAGAACGCGGTTACGTCGCTGTCCGGCTCGGGCTCGTCGGGGAACGGGTCTTTCACCCATGGCGGCAGGGTGTACGGAATCGCCCGTTCATCTGGATGGTCTACGCCGTCTGGATCGGTCAGCAGCGGTTCACGCACGCCGAGCCGGTCCCGCGTCGCCGACGGGATGATCTCCCCGTACCGGTAGAAGACGCACCGCGAACCGGGGAAACGCCGGTCGGTGAGGACATAGGGTCCGGCCAGCCCCGTGGTCGCGTCGGCCAGCTTGACCACCAGCGCCCGGAGTTCTTCCGTGGTGCGGGGGTAGACGACGATGAACTTGCCGGCGCTACGCCGGTCAGCGTCCTTGCTGTTCATGAGCCGGAGCCAGTCGGTGTCCGCCAGCACCTTGCAGGCGGCCCGGCTGGCCACCACCACTTCTATGACCCGGGCCAGGGTCTGTTCGGCGTTCTCCACCGTGCTGGAAATGTGGATCTTCCACCCCTGGGCCGGAAGTTTCAGTTCCGGCGGGACAGCCGAAGCCCAGAACTCCCACGTCGCGGTGCCCCAATCCGCGGGAACGGAGTCACCGAGGAGCTTCGCGAAATTACCCTCCCGTCCGCGGTCCTGTCCGCCGTGCGCGTAATACGGAGTGAAGAAATCCTCGCCGGCGGCGAAGTAAGGCAAAACTCGCTGCGGGGAGAAGAACAGCGACGTGTCCACGATCTCGATCCCGTCCGATCCCGTTGCCTAGCCCGGTCCGCTCAACGATCGCGGGCGATGCGGGGGCGCCGCACGCCCCCGCATCGCCCGCCATTCAGCGAGAGAAGCTCGGGCAGGCGATCCACGACGAGCCGTGGCTGGCCGCTACCGTACCGGATGCCTTCGCGCTGACCTTCAGGCCTTGCAGGTTCAAGATCGACATCTAAGTCACTCCTCCGCACTGTGGAAGCAGCCATGGGACGAATGGCAGGCGCTCGTCGAGCACTCACTGTTAATGATGATGAGGATGTTTAACGCGTCGCTAATGAAGCGATAACGCATCCGGGGCCGCATGGCTTGACGTGACCATCCCAACCGTGTCTGCGAAGCACCCGTCCCACCTGGATCGCGGTTTCGCAGCGCGTCTCGGTGGCATCGGGCCACTCGAATCTCAGCGTGCGGATATCGCGTTCTACGAGGTTCGCGTTGTCGCGGCGGGCGTCCCTACGGCGGGACTCGGGTGGATGCGCCGCCAGGCCATCCAGTTCGACGCACACGCCGTAGTCCGCGTACAAGTTGTCCAGGTAGATCGCGCCCGTGCCGCTACGGAATTTCGCCTGCCGGACGGCGGTGGGCAGACTGTGCGCTTGCTCGACGTCGATCGCGTACCGGCGTTCGAGCGGCGAATTTACCCCGTCGCCAGCATCCGCCAGCGCCTCCGTCAGCCAGGTGCGCCACCTGGACCGCTTCCTGTTCGCGAGCGCTTTGCGGAGCAGGCCGACCGTCGTTGCCTGCACGCTCAGCGCGCGAGTTGTCCAGCCGTAGGCGTCATCGAAGGTCCGGGCGGCGTCGACCAGGTCCAGTACCGTGTCCTCCACCGTGGTGCGGGGCAGTTCCCATGGCGCGGTCCAAGCCGGTTCGAGCACCCGGCGGCGATGGACGATGACGCCTGGAATCGGACCTCCTCTCGCTGGCCGACGCCGCTCCGGGATGCTGATATGGATCTTCGCTGCGGGTTTGTCGGCGAACCCGTGAATCTCGGCGGCCGTCTCGTGGCTGAGTACCGCGCCTTGGCCCGCTCGCAGGATCGCGGCCCACAGCCGCGCGTCGCGGGACGCGTCGCCGGTGAACGTCGCGTACGACCCGCGCTGGAGGCGACGCCACGCGCCGGTACGCAGCCGCGTCGCGATCATCTTCTCCGACCAGCCAGCGGCGAGCGCCTGGTGCCGCGACGTTATGCGCGCCTGCGACTGCAAGTGGAGGCGCCACTGCATTCCGTGTTCATCCACCACAGTTTCAATACTGAACGTAACTTCTCGTGCACGCTACCGATATGGCGCGACAGCCGACGAAATCATTGCGGACACTTACCCACCCAGTTTGGGGGGGTAAGTGTCCGCAATAATTCGAGACCGAGGAGCGGATGGTGAAATATCCGGATTTGTGGTCGATGGCTTGGCGGGGCGCGGGTGGGGGGCGCGGGGGTGGCGGTGGGTGTGGGCGCGGGCGGCGGGTGGTGGCGAGAGGGCGGGCGGCGGGTGGGGTGGGGGGCGCCGCGGGGGGCTCTTGCTGTTAGTGGAGTTCTCGGCGTTCGGAATGTTTGGCTAGGCGGCGGGCTTCGCGGAGGGAGACGCCGCGGGCGTCGGGCGGGAGGCGGTAGATGTTGGCGCCGCCGAGCAGGGCGAAGCCGCGGATGCGGACGACGGGCGCGCCCTGGCGGGGGCTGCGCTGGTTGCCGCGGACTTCGTTGCCGCCCAGCAGCGAGAAGCCGCCCAGCTCCACCTCGATGGAATCGGGCACGTAGACGTTGGCGCCGCCCAAGAGCGAGTAGAGGTTCAGCGTCAGTTCGCCGCCCTCTATCTCGGCCTCATGCAGGTCGATCTCGTCACCGCCGAGGATGCCGATGGAATTGATGCTGCCGACCGCGCGGAACCGGCCGCGGCGGTGGCCGCCGCCCAGCACGGCGATCATCCAGCGCACCGGTTTGCGATCCCCGGAGGTCGAGGTGGACGCAGCAAAAACAGGCGCGGACGACGGCAGGTCGCTGGTGAGCTCCGCCAGGTCTCCCCTGGTCTTCGCCGCGAGCGCCTGGCTCGCCCGCTCCTCAAGCTCGTCCAGCGTCAGACGGCCGACGGCCGCGTGCTCCTGGAGTTGCTTGAGTGTCACGTCGCGCTCGGCGTCGGAAACCCGCAGCGAAGCATCGCTCTCGGACATTTTGTTAGGTTACGCCGAGGAACCTCATCAGGGAAAACGGAGACCGCCATGCTAGGACGACACTGGACGACCGCCGATGTGCCAGGTCAGGCCGGCCGGGTTGCGGTCGTCACCGGCGGGAACTCCGGGCTCGGGCTGGAGGTCGCGCGGGTCCTGGCCCGGGCGGGCGCCCGGGTCATCATCGCGGCGCGGGACCCGGAGAAGGCCAAGTGGGCCGTCGCCGACATCGCGACCGGCATGCGCCGCGCGCAGATGACCAGCGCGCAGCGGGCCAGCGGCGCCAACGGCACGAAGACCGCGCAGGTGGAGACCGTCCGGCTGGACCTGGCCTCACTCGCCTCGGTCCGAGAAGCGGCCGACGAGCTCAAACGGCGCTGCGAGCGGATCGACCTGCTGGTCAACAACGCGGGCGTGATGATGACGCCGTTCACGCGCACCGAGGACGGATTCGAGCTCCAGATCGGGACAAACCACCTCGGGCACTTCGCGTTCACCGGCCTGCTCATGGCACGGATCACGCGACGCGTCGTGACGGTCGCGAGCATCGTGCACCGGCAGGGCACCATCGACTTCGGCAGCTTCACGTCGGACAAGGGGTACCGCCGGTCCGGCGCCTACGCCCAGTCCAAGCTGGCCAACCTGCTGTTCACGTACGAGTTGCAACGCCGCCTGGCAGCCGCGGGCTCGTCGACGCTCGCGCTGGCGGCGCACCCCGGCTACTCGAGCACCGGGCTGGACCGGTACCTGTCGTCGCCCCTGCGGGCCGGCGCTCGCGTCGCCGCCCCGTTCATCGCACAGAGCCCGGCCCAGGGCGCGCTGCCGATCCTGCGCGCGGCTACCGCCCCGGACGTCAAGGGCGGCCAGTTCTACGGCCCGGACGGGCTCGCGCAGATGAAGGGTTACCCGAAGCTAGTGCACTCCAGCGCGCTGTCCCATGACGAGAAGCTCGCGGCGGCGCTGTGGGAGGAGTCAGAAAAACTGACGGGTGTCAGATACTCCCCTTGATTTTCGTCAGCTCGCGTACGTGGGTATGGAGCCAGGAGCGCAACGCCGACGTCGTTCTGAAAAAATCGACTATATGGTCTTTTGCGGCGGGGGTGCCGAGCCACGGCTCCACCGGCCATTGCTGCCACGCGGTCAGGCCCTTGTAGCGAAGCAGTTCGACGCGCGGGTGGTCGGCGGGATAGCCGCGCGGGGCGGACTTGAGCACGCCGTGGCCGTGGATGGACAGGCCAGCCTTTTCGGTCGAAGCCACGATCCGCGCCAGCTCCGCGCCGGTCTTGTCGTCCGCGACCGCCTCGCGGTAGCGGGCAAGCTGATCCGGTTCCATATGCCACATCCCGGCGCCCGCGCCGAGGCCTTCGGCGGAGAGCTGGACGTAGCCGGTGCTGCCGATGACCGCACCGATGGCCGTCTTGTAGGGCGTCTTGTCCTTGCTGAACCGCACGTCCCGGTACGGGCGGAATATCTTCGGCTCACCGAACCGCTCAGCCAGCTCCTCGGTCAGCTCGGTCATCGGCCGCAGCACCATGTCGTCGTACACGTGCTTGTGCTCGGTCCAGTACGTCTTCGAGTTGTCGGCCAGCAGGCCGTCGTAGAAATCGAGTGCCTCCGCCGGCCAGCCGCTGAACGCCATAAGCCCACCCTAGACGGTTCCGGCAGGAGCAGGCCGGCGAGCAGCGCAAACGGGGGTACCGCACTCAAAGAGAGCAGCACTCCGCCAGGACCGTGCGCGTCGGCGAGTAGCCCCAACAGGGGTGCGGCCAGCCCGCCGACGCTCACGCCGAGGCCGAGCGTGACGCCGGCCGCGGTGCCGGGACGGCCGGGCAGGTAGTCCTGACCGAGCTTGACCATGACGGCGAACGGGACGTTCAGCGCGGCGCCGGCCAGCAGCGCGAAGACCAGCGGCGCGATCGTGCCGGGGGTGAACCGCAGCCCGAGGAACGCGGGCAGCATGCACACGGCGCCGAGCTGGATCGTGCGGGTCAGCCCGATGCGGTCGGCAATCCGGCCGCCGAGCAGGGTGCCGCCCACTCCCCCGGCGAGGAAGCAGGTGAGCGCGACGCCGGCCAGGCCGCGCGAGGCGTGCTGGTGCCGGATCCAGTAGAGCTCGATGAACGTATTGATGCCGAAGAACGCCGTCGACCGCAGCACCTCGACGCAGGTCAGCGCCGCGAACGGGCGCCAGCGATCGGGACCCTTGCGCGCGGCGGCCACAGCCGCACCGCTGCTGTCGCGGCGGTGACGACGCAGCAGGGCGAAGGCGAGCAGCGCCGCGGGCGGCAGGAACAGCGCGGTGGCCGGGACGCCGAGCGCGATCAGCGCGGGGGTGGCCAGCGCGGGCGCGAGGAAGAAGCCGACGCTGCCGCCGGCCGCGAACAGGCTCATCGCGGTCGCGCTGTCGCCGGCCGCGTCGCGCGCCGCCTTGCCGGCCGCGGGGTGGAACATCGCGACGCCGAGCCCGGACAGCAGGATCAGGCACCACACGCCAGCGTACGATGGCATCAGCCCGCACAGCCCGAGACCGAGACCGGCGACTCCGACGCCGGCCCCCGCCAGCCAGCCGGCCCGCCACCGGTCCACCACGATGCCGAAGAACGGCTGCGGCAGCGAGCTGCCCAGGGTCGCGGCCAGCGTCAGGCCGGACGCCGCGACATACCCGTAATGTCGGTCGAGCACGAAGTACGGCACGCTCGCCGGAACCAGGCCCTGATACAGGTCGTCGACCGCGTGGGCAAGGGCCCACAGCCGCATCCGGTGCCAGGTCGTCTTACCGGTCGTCGTGCCGACGGCGGAGGTCGCGGTGGAGGTCATGACGTTTAGCCTGGCTGCTGGCTCGCGTTGGCGGCTACCGGTAATCTGACAGATTATGCCGGAAACCCGCCAAGCTGAACGACGAGCGCTCGACGGGCCGACATTCCAGGACCTGACGCACGGCGCCCAGATCGAGTGGCATTACCACGACGTGCAGCAGCTCGTGTATCCGAGCAGCGGCGTCCTGACGATCTCGGTGACCGGTGGTTCCTGGGTTGTGCCGCCGCGGCGAGCGGTGTGGATTCCAGCCGGGGTCGCGCACGCGCATCTGGCCCACGGGCGGACGCAGCTGCGGACGCTGTCGTTTCCGGCTTCGGTCGATCCGCTCGGCGCGGGCCGTCCGGCCGTCCTCGCGGTGAGCCCGCTGCTCCGGGAGGTCATCATCGCGCTGACCGATGGGGACTACGGTGCCGCGCAGCGGGCCAACCTCGAGGCGGTCGCCCTTGACCAGCTCCGCCGGGTCGATGAGCTGCCGCTTTACCTGCCAGCGCCCGCTGATGACCGGGTCGGCGCGGTGGCGGCGCTGCTGCTGGCCGACCCGTCTGACGGCCGGACGCTGGCCCAACTCGGCGCGGCGGTCGGCGCGAGCGAGCGGACGCTCAGCCGGCTGTTCCGGCAGGAGACCGGGATGAGCTTCCCGCAGTGGCGGACCCAACTGCGGCTGCATCACGCGCTGGTGCTGCTCGCCGGCGGTTCGTCGGTGACGAGCACGGCGCTGGCCTGCGGATATCAGAACCCGAGCGCGTTCATCGAGGCGTTTCGCCAGGCCTTTGGCAGTACTCCGGGCCAGTACCGGAAATTATGGGTTATGTCGTAGCGAACCACTATCCAAGCGCGCGGCACTACCGTCCTAGGGCAAACCGGCATGATCACGAGCGATCAGGCCATTTCCGGGAACGGTGCGCACGACATGATCCGCATGACAAAGGCCCGGCTGACGGCCGGGATAGTGATCGGGGCAGGCGCGCTGGTGGCCTCATTCGCCGTCGCGCCGGGCGCTACCGCCGCGGGCCCGGACCCCAACGCGCCGACCCAGGTGCCTTCGGGCATCAACGCGGCCGCGCTGCCGGGCGCCACGGTGTTCGGGGATACGCCGGCCGACACGCCGGTGACCGTCTCGTTCGTTCTGAAAGAGCAGAACATGCAGTTTCTGGCGGCCCGGGTCGAGGCGGGCATACCGACCTCGGGCTATCTGTCGGTCGGCCAGTTCGCCGCCGAATACGGCCAGCCCCCGGCCCACATCGACGCACTGACCAGCTACCTGGCCGGGTTCGGCATCACGACCACCGTGTATCCCAACAATCTGGACGTCGTGGCCAGCGGCACCGCGGGCGAGTTTGATCAGGCGCTGACCATCAACGAGGAGAATGTGCAGGTTCCGCAGCAGGGGTTCGGGCCTGTCCGCGCGCAGCGGGTGTACATGAACAAGCAGGAGCCGCTGCTGCCGTACCGGCTGGCCAGCTTCGTGACCGCCATCCTCGGGCTCTCCGACTACGGACCCTACGTCAGCGACGTGGCGCTGCCGAACAGCCACGACCAGCCGCAGCAGGGCAGCTCGAACGGCTGCGCCGCGCAGTTCGGCCTGACCAACGGCTGTCACCTGCCGTCGTTCTTCGCCAGCGCCTACGACCTCGCGCCGTTGTACGCGCGGGCCAACGGCTCCGGTCAGACCGTCGGCATCGTCACGCTCGCCGCGGTCGACCCGGGCTCGCCGGAGTACTTCTGGAGCAACATCGCGGACGTGAACCGCACCGGGAGGTTCACCGTCGACAACGTCGACGGCGGCCCTGGTGCGCCCAGCAAGGCCGCCGGTTCGGGCGAGACCGACCTGGACATCGAGCAGTCCGGAGCCCTTGCTCCCGGCGCCAACGTGATCGACTACCAGGCCCCCAACACCGACTACGGGTTCGTCGACGCGTTCATGACCGCGGCCAGCCAGAACGTAGCCAGCGGGGTATCGGCGAGCTGGGGCGAGTCCGAGACGTACTTCGACGCGGTCGTCCGGTCCAGCGCGGAGGCCGCGGGCTACGCGCAGTCGTTCGACGAGGCCTTCCTCGAAATGGCCGCGCAGGGTCAGTCGGCCTTCACGTCCACCGCCGACCAGGGCGCATACACCGCGATAGCGGATCTGGGCACCACCAACCTGGCGGTCGGCACGCCGTCGGACAGCCCGTTCGTGACCGCGTGCGGCGCTACCACGCTGCCGGGGACCACGTTCCTGTCCGGCCCGGCCGGGCCGGCCACGGCC
>Ga0070741_10006971_pt1 | contig 23812 bp, 42 predicted proteins | sample Coa_R1_4_FD_66440 | JGI IMG/M metagenome (GOLD analysis project Ga0070741, IMG submission 66440) | Surface soil microbial communities from Centralia Pennsylvania, which are recovering from an underground coalmine fire - Coalmine... | ecosystem: Environmental > Terrestrial > Soil > Unclassified ...
CGGGCTGCTGCCGCTCGAGGCGCTCGCCGGCATCACCCGCACCGGCGCCGAGCCGGTGGAGGCGCTGGCGACGCTCACGGGGCCCGCCGGGGCGCCGCTCGAAGCGCTCGTAAACGCGGACGCGCAACGCCAGCATGCCTGGGAAGCGCTGCGCGGGCTCGCCCAGCAGTCGGCCGAGCCGGTGGAGGCGCTTGCGGGGATCGGAGCGACCGCGCAGGCGCCGCTCGAGGCCGCGGGAGCGGTGAGGCTGGCGCTGCTGCTGCCGCTCGAGACGCTCAGCTCGGTGCGTGCCACTGGCGCAGCGCCGCTCGAGGCGCTGCTCGGCATCGCGAGCGCGGCCGGCGCCCCGCTGGAGGCGCTCGCAGGTCTCTCGGCAGCGCTGCCGCTGCCGCTGGAGGCGCTCGCGCGGCTCACCGGGGCCGCCTCAGGCCCGCTCGAGGCGCTCACCGGGGCAGGCTCGCTCGTCGTTGCGCCGTGGGAGGCGCAGCTGGGCACCGGCGTGGTGGCGGCGGCGGCGCTGATTCCGATTGAATCGCTGGCCGCGCTCGCGGCCACGGTGCCAGCGCCGCTCGAGAGCTTGGCGCGCGCCGCCCAGAGCACGAGTGTCCCTTTCGAGGCGCTGACGCGGCTGGCGGTCGGCTCGCTGTTCCCCGTCGACTCGGCGGGGGCGCTCGCCGCGACCATCGCTGCGTCCTGGGAGGCGCTCGCGCGGATCACGGCCGCTGCCGGCAGCGCGGTCGAGTCGCTCGGCCCCGCGACCGCGACCGTCGCGGCGCCGGTGGAGGCTGTCGCCGCTGTGGCGCTCGCGCGAGGGTCGCCGCTCGAGGCGCTCGCCGGTCTCGGCCACGCGCTCGACCAGCCGCTGGACACGCTGGGGCGGGTTGCCGCCCCCGCCGGCGCCCCGCTGGAATCGCTGATCCCGCTCGCGGCGGCGGTGTTCCTACCGCTGGAAACCCTCCTGGGTGCCCGCGCCCTGTTGCTCGTCCCCTGGGAGTCGGGGACGGCGCCGGTGGTTCCCGCCTGCCTGCACCTGCTGCTCGCGCCGGCGGCGGCGCTCAGCGCGCTCGCGCGAGCCGCTGCCGGTACGGCGGTGGACGCGCGTGCCGCTGCAGGGCTCCAGCTGGCCGCAGATCGCGCCGCCTGGCAGCGTTCCCGCGTATCGCCGGCCGCTCAGCTGGACGTGACTCTCAGGCGTCCCTGTTGACCCGATAGGCGAGCGCGTGGACACCGACGTCTGGATGGAGGGCAACCAGCTCGTCGTCCACGGCGAGTGGCGCGTCCCCGACGAGGCGGGCCCGCTGACCGACCCGACCACGGTCGTGTTCACGGCCCGCCGCCAGGACGACCCGCCCACCACCTACACGTACGGGACGAGCCTCGAGGTGACCCGGCTCTCCGCCGGCGTGTACGAGCTGCGCTTCATCCCCGCCCCCGGCGTCTGGCGGGTGCATGTGCAGGGGACGGGGACGGCGCACGCGGCCAGCGAGATCAGCTTCAAGATCCAGAACTCGGGGGCGCTCGCGTGAGCCGCGTACAGCTCGCCACCCGCGCGCTCTGCGAGCCCGAGGACGTGCAGCGGCTCGTGCCCGGCTACGAGTTCGACGAGCAGACCGAGGACGCGATCATCGACCTGATCAACCAGCAGTCGGAAGACGTGCACATCGCGACAGGGCGCGAAATCAAGCCGATCCAGACTGGCGTCAGCGAGCGCCTGTTCGACCTCGAGGCCGCGCACGTGCGCTTGCGCCGCGTGCGTATCGGTGACTGCACCAGCATCAGCAGCGTGGACATCCGTGACCCGGACGGCACCGTGCAGGAGACGGTCGCGGCGACCAATCGCGTCTCCCTGCCCCGCGTGAGGCAGCAGTGGGAGCCGATCCGCCAGCTCTGGTTCCCCGCGGTCGGTGTGCCGGCCCCGGCCAGTGCGCTCCTCTGCGGACGGGTGCTCGCCGTCACCGGGACGTGGGGCTTCCCTGCGGTTCCCGAGACGGTCCGCGGTGCCGTCGCCAAGCTCGTGCTCGTCCGCTACGCCTCCCATCCCGCCTCGGCGGGCACCGAGCTCACCGACGCGCTGGTCGATCTCAACCTGGGCGCGATGTTCGCGGCCGCGAGAGACACGATCGATCGCTTCGGCGAGCCGCTGATCGGATGAGCAACGTCGTCACCGACTGGCGTAAGGCGGTCGTGGCGCAGCTGGACGCGAGCCTGCAGGACGGCGAGTTCACCGTGCTCTCCGCCAAGCGGGACGGGCCCAGCCCCGACCGCAAGCTCTGCTGCGTCTACAAGGATCGCACCACCCCGCGCGCCAACGCCAATCCCGGCGCGTTCATGGCGCCGGTGCTGATCGTGCGCGCCTGGCTGCCCAAGCCCGCCCAGCCGAGGCCGCGCGGGCACCGCCAACCGGGAACCGCGCAACCGGACCCGGCGCCGCTCGAGCAGCTGGAGATGGACCTGTGGTCGACGCTCGACCCGATCCGGGCGCTGCCGGCGATCGGCATCTACTTCGAGATCGCAGAGACGGAGATCGACTTCGACGATTGGGGCGTGCAGGCGACCCTGACAGCGTGGGTGCGGAGGCCGCTGCCGTGATCACGATCACCAGCAAGGTCACCACCCTGAACCGGTTCCCGCAGCTCACCGCGCAGGTCAGCCGGCTCGCCCGCGACTGCTGCCAGCAGGCCGCCGAGGAGGGCGCCCGCGCCGCCGCCGCGATCGCCGCCCGCCGCCGGCTCCCGATCCAGGTGCAGCCGGTCACCCCGACCGAGGACGGCTGGCTGGCCGGGTTCGTGTGCGCGCATCCCGCCGCCTGGTTCCAGGATCTCGGCACCCTGGGAAACCGGGAACGCCCCTTGAAACGATCCCCCTCCGGGAAACGCTCCCGCGCCCCCGGCACCGGCATCGAGCCCCTCTACTTCAACCACGCCGGCAAGAAGGCGGGCCGCAAGCGCCAGCGCGACGCGATCGCCCGCGGCCTCCCCCGCTGAGCGCGCCGATAGGCGCACCCGATGGCGACCAAGAAGAACGACCCGGATGCAGCCGCGCCGGTCGAGCAGCCAGCCGACAGCACGCCGGCACCCGAGCCGGGGCCGCTGTACGGGGTGCGCCTCGCCGGCGACGTCCACGCCGCCCAGTTGCACGTCGACGGCGCCGAAATAGAGCTGACCGCGGAGAACCCCTTCTTCCAGACGAGCAATCTGCGCCTGCACAGGGAGCTGCTCCAGCTGCCCTTCCTGGAGGAGGCGGTCTAGGTGGCGGTCGCCGGCAACACCCGTCTCATCTACGCGGCCATCCAGACCGGCAAGGGATCCCCGACCGCGGCGCCCACCCACGTGTTCCGCTTGAGCGGCGACGGCAGCCTCGACCCCAACCGGCAGATCATCCAGCTCCCGGAGACCGACTCCAACTCGCAGCGTCCCTCCTCCCGCGTCGTCGGCGCCGAACCCTCCGGCGGCTGGCAGGGGTGGCTGCGCCCCTCCGAGTTCGCGCTGCTCGCCCGCGCGATCATGGGCGCCAACGCCGACAGCGGCGGCGGCCCCTACACGCATACCGCCACCCCGGTCGCCGCCACCCCCTACCTCACCCTCTGGGACGTCATCCCCGGCGTGCAATGCACCCGCTTCGACGACGCCCGCCTCTCCCAGCTCGGCGTCTCCGGCCAGTCGCTCGCCGGTATCCAGTACACCTGCCAGGCGATCGCGCTCTCCGCCACCCTCGGCGTCACCGAACCGGTGGTGCCGGCCGCCCCCGCCAGCGACGCCGACATGACCTACCCGATGGTCACCGTCACCATCGGCGGCGCCCACCCGGGCACCGTCGACCAGTTCAGCCTCACCATCAACCGCAACGTCTCCATCCTCCGCGGCGACAACGGGCTCGCCGCCTACGACAGCGTCGTCGGCCAGTTCGACGTCTCCGGCAGCTTCAACAAGATCTACGTCTCCGACGCCGACTACCGCAAGTTCCACGGCGGCTCCCCCGCGGCGACGACGCTCACCACCACCATCTTCAGCGAGGCGCTCGACCTGCTGATCGCGATCGACGCCACCCACGCCGTCCAGTTCACCAGCTCCGGCATCGAATACACCGAGACCCGGGTGCCCGTCAACGTGGACGGCTCCCCCGTGATCGAGACGCAGTCGTTCAACACGCAGCGGCAGGCGACCTGGGCGAACAACCTCACCATCGTCACCAAGAACGACGGCGCCACCTCCACCACCACTCCCAGCTAGCCGGGCGAGCGGGCACGTGTGCCACCAGTGCGAACCGCTGCTCCGCCAGGCCCGCGACGAGCTGTACACCGCCAAGGCGCTCGTCCGTCAGGTGCGCAACTCCTCCAAGACGATCGCCGCCGCCCTCTACGAGTCCGAGCAGCGCATCGACCGGCTGCTCGACCGCATCGAACAGCACCCCCACGCCAAGGAGGCCCAGGGACATGAGCAACGCAGAGATCAGCTCCGAGCCGCTCTCGACCGCATCGAAGTGCGACGGTAAGGCCGCCTGGAAGCAGCGCTCCGACCGCGGCCCGCACACCGCCACCCTCCCCTCCGGGCAGCGCGTCACCTTCCTGATCCCCGACACCGGAGCCCTGATCCGCTCCGGCCGGCTGCCCGAGCAGCTGAAACGGCTGGCGCTGCTCTGCGCCGCCCACCCGGACGGCCCCGAAGGCTACATGGAGGATCTGCTCGCGATCGCCATCCGCCAGGGCCGCCTCGAGGAGACCCTGGAACGGTCGATCCAGGACGGGCTCGAGCTCTCCTACCACCTGATCAGCGAGATGGTCGTCGAGCCGGCGGTCAGCGTCGACGATGTCCGCTCCGGCGAGCTCCCGGAGCTCGACCTGCGCATGCTCATGCAGTTCGCCGAGCGCAAGCGCAACCTCGACGCGGACGGCAACAGGCTCCCCATCCTGCTCCTGGACGAGTGGGCCACCTTTCGTGGTCAGCACGCGCGCCGAGAGAGCCCTGCTGCTGGCACGTCAGCAACAGACGAGCCTCGCCCGCCTGTTCCCGACCCTGGCCCGGGTGAGCTGTGACTGCTGCGGCCGTGACGAGCTCGACGACACCGGCCTGATGCTGATCGAAGAAGCCACCATCGCCTTCCAGGAGCAGCTCGCCGCCAAGCAGGCACGCGACCAGGCCGCCTGGGAGCAGGCGTTCCAGCAGGCAGCCGAAGCGCACGCAGCGGCAGGTGCCTGATGGCGTTCGAGTCGAACCTGGCCGGCATCACCCGGGTCGCGTTCGAGGCGCAGACCGGCGAGTTCAACCGGGACGTCGCGGCCGCCGAGCGCCGCTACCGGGAATCAACCGCCGGCATGTCGGACGCGGCGATCAAGCTGGAGCTCGCCCAAGCCCGGCTGCAACGCCAGATCGCCCGCGGCCCCCAGAACTACCAGGCGCTCGCCCGCGCCGAGCTCGCCGTCCGCCGCGCCGAGGCCGAGCTCGCCAGCGAGACGCGCCGCGCGACCTCGACGCTCGCGCAGCAGGAGCGCACCATGGGGCGCGTCACGCGCGGCGCGATCGCAGGCAGCGGCGTCTTCCACGGGCTCGGGCGTTCCGTCGCCTTCGCCTCCGGCGCGTTCCTGGGGGGCACGGGCCTCGTCTACGCGATCAGACAGAGCATCGACCAGGCGGTCGCACAGGACCAGATCCTGCACAACCTGCGCAACTCGCTCGAAGCGGGCGGCCACTCGTGGGCGCGCTATTCCCAGCAGATCGAGACTGCCACCGCGGCGCTCAAGCGGCAGTCCGCTTTCGACGACGAGGAGCTCTACCAGAGCCTGCAGCTGCTCGTCCGCGGCACAGGGGACGTCAGCGAGGCGCTGCGCCTGAACGCGCTCGCGGCCGACGTCGCCCGCGGCCGGAACATGGGGCTCGTCCAGGCCGCCACGCTGCTCGTCCGTGTCCACGCCGGCCAGGTGGGATCGCTGCGCCGACTCGGCATCGAGGTCGACAAGGGCATTAGCGGCACCAAGGCGCTGCAGCAGGTGCAACGGCAGTACGCCGGTGCTGCTCAGGCATACGCCGACAGCGCCGCCGGCGCCCAGGCGCGCTTCCGCATCGCGATCGAGGACACCGAGAAGGCGATCGGGCGCGGCCTCCTGCCCCAGTTCACACGGCTCGCGAACAACGCGGCCGATTGGCTCGCGGACGCCGACAACCAGGCTCGTGTCGAACGAGACGCCGCCCACGCAGCACATCTCCTCGGCGAGGGTCTGCACGCGGTCGGGGAGGCGTTCGAGCTCGCCCACGATGCCGCCGCGCCGCTCGTGCGCGCACTCGGCGGGGTCGAAAACGCGGCCAAGATCCTCATCGCGCTGAAGTTCGCCGGTGTGATCCGGGGATGGGCGAGCGCGCTGCGGCTGGTGGCGCCAGCCGAGCTGGCGGCAGCGGGCGCGCTGAGCCGCCTCGCAACCAGCTCAACTGGGACGCTCGGCACCGTCGCAGCCCTGGAGGGACGCCTGCTAGGCCTCCGCGGAGCCCTGCTCGGGCTCGGCCGGATCGGCGCCGTCGCCATCCCGGTCAACATCGCGCTCAACGTCGCGGACAAGGGCGCACGCAGCAGATTCGTCGACGACGCCAAGCGGGGACTCCTGGGCTCCGCCGTGCTGGATCTCGTTTTCGGCACGGATTTCGGCCTCGGCGATATCGGCACCGATCGAAAAGGCCGCGAGAACGCGGCGCGGCGGCGCAAGCAGGCAGAGAAGGAAATCTCCGCCAACGCGGAAGCGGTCAGGGGCGCCCAGGCCGATGCGGCGGCGGCGATCAAACGCGCGGCGCAGCTCCCCGACACGAGCTACGCGGCGCAACTGCGCGCCGCCGGTTTCAACGAGAACAACCAGCCGCAAACGAGGCGCGGCAGGCCGACGGCACAGCTGCCGCGCTCGCTTGCGGACGCGGCGCTGCGCGCGTCCCTGACGGGCAGCCTGGCCGATGATCTGACGGCCGCGCGGGCGGAGGAGGCGTTCCTGCAGCGGCAGCTCGCCCGGGCGAGGAAGGGCACGAAGCTGTACAGCGACATCCTCGCCGCGCTGGTGTCGGCGCATTCGCAGGTGGAGAGCGCGCAGGCGGCGATCGACGCGGAGGAGGAGCGGCACGGCCAGGCTTTGGCGGAGCAGCGGCGCAAGCGGCGGGAGGCGGCGGAGCGGCGCGCGCGCGCCTACCGGGACGAGCTCGACACCCGGGAGCAGCGGCTGAGGAACCAGGTGGAGGCGGCCCGGTCGCCGGCGCAGCGGCGGCGGCGCGAGGACGCGCTGCTCACGTTCTTGAAGCGCGAGGTGAACGACGCCCGCCTCACGGGCAAGGAGCGGGAGCGCTACCGGGCGGAGCTGCAGAAGGAGCGCGACGAGGCGCTCCGGGACGCGCGCGCCGACAGGGAGCGCACGCTCGAGGATGCGGTCGCCCGGGCGGAGCTCGCCCTCGACAAGGCGACGAAGGGCACGGCTGCGTACGAGAAGGCGATCGCCGCGGAGCGCAGGGCGCTCCGGGCGGAGATCAGCTTCGAGGAGCGGGTGGCGAAGATCGCCAAGACGGCGCAGGAGCGGCGCGCCGCCAGCGCCAAGGCGACCGCCTTGCAGCGCAAGCTCGGCCGGCTGGAGAAGCAGACCGACACGGACAAGGCGGACGCGGCCGGGGAGTTTCGGCGGATGGCGGCGGAGTTCCTGCAGTCGCTGCAGGGCACCCTGAACACGTACGGCGGCAACCTGTTCCAGCCGGGGCAGCTGCACACGCAGGCGGTCGTGCAGACGAGCCTGCTCCGCCGCCAGAACGAGCTGCTGGAGGGCCTCGGCCGCGGCTTGCGCCACCCGGGCGCCCGTTACGCGCGCATGGAGCTCACCACCGTCAATGACGGGGTCGGCGTGTTCTGATGGCCAGCTTCTCCTACTCGGAGATCGACACGATCGTGACGCCGGCGGGGACGATCAGCCTCAACGACGACACCGGCGACACGCTCTTCGTCGACCCGAAACGCAGCACCGGGCTCGGCACCTCGAAGGTGCGCGCCCCGATCGACCACAAGCCGCAGACGGACGGCTACCTGCTGCACGACTTCTTCGAGGAGGGACAGCACCTGGTGCTCGCCGGCGACGTCGTCATCCGCTCCGCGGTCACCGACCCGGGCATGGTCGCCGCCCGCGACGCGCTGCTCACCGACACGCGGCTGAAGCTGAAGTCGATTCTGCGCGCCGACGGCACGCTCACCTTCCGCGGCGGCGGCACACTGACCGTCCGCTGCGACCTGCTCCCCGAGCCCACCTCCAGCGACCGCGGCCCCGCCCAGAAGAGTTTCGTGTTCGGGCTCGTTAGCGCCGACCCCGCCTGACCGATGGCCGTGCAGGCTGTACTCGACGGCGTCGACATCACCTCGATCACCCTGGAAGGGTCGGTGACGCAGCGGCTGAACCGGCCCGCGATTGCGACGGTGAAGGTGCCCTCAGATCTCACCTCTGGCAACGACCGGTCCCGGCTGAAGGTGTACGTGGACGGGCAACTCGACTTCCACGGCACCGTCGAGCACATCGAGGACGACGGCGACGAGGACACCATGTACACGGTGTTCACCGCGGCGGACCCCACGATCATCTTCGAGGCGCGCTACGCCCGCGACGCCGATGGGGACTACTCCAAGCCATCGTTCATCCAGGACTTCGTCACCGGGCCGCCGATCGTGGAGGCGATCGTGCAGAACTCGATCGACCAGGTGGGCGAGATGGGGATCGTGCTCGGCACGTTCGCTACCGGCGGCGCCGACCTGCGCGGCACCCCGACCAACTGGCCGATGACCATTGCGGACGTGATCAGCCTGCTCACCGACACGGGGGAGCTGGACGTCGTCTGCCGGCCGATCGAAGCGGGCGGCAACATGGGCGAGCTCTCCGCGTACAACGGCAACTACGGGGTCGACCGGACAGGCTCCGTCGTGTTCGAGTACAGGACCGGCTCCTGCAACGTGCGCGCCTGCCGCCGCACGGTGGACAAGCGCGACCTGCGAAACCGGATCAGGTTCCTGCTCGGCCCACGGGTCGGCACCGCCGCCGACCCGGCCGGCGACCAACACTGGCGCGCATCGATCGACCGCACCAGCACCGGCCTGCTGCCCGACCCGCCGCAGTCGACGATCGAGGCGGCGCGCGCCCAGTCCGAGCTCGACTACTACGTGCGGGAGCAGATCCGCGAGTACGACGCGCTCGGCTCGAACAACCCCGAGACGGTGGCCGCGGTGTTCAATCTCTACCTGCGCCTGTGGCAGCTGTCTGCCTGGCTGCAGCTCAAGCCGCGCACCGAGGTGCATCTCACACCGCAGCGTGGCATCGCCCCCGCCTTCGGCCCGGGCGACCTGATCAGCGTCGCCGCCGGACCCGGGTTCCGCGGCGGCTTCTCCGGCGTGCAGCGGGTGATGGAACGCACCTACCGCTGGGACGAGAACGGCGTGATCGAGCTCGGCGAGCCGGTCGGCATGGCCGGCGCCGCCGCCGTCGTCGCCACCGCAGATAACGAGGGGTTGCCGTGACCCGCTACCGCAGCCAGCCGTCCACGCACCGGGTCGCGCTAGGTGCCGGCTGGGGCGTCTCTGACCTCCGCCGGCGCCCCGCCCCGGTGGCCGCCGCTGCGGCCACCACGATCCCCGGCTTCCACGCGCGCATGACCACCGATCTCGTCGTCGGCGACGGTAACGACGCGCAGCTTCGGTGGGACGAGTGGACGAACGACGACGCGTCCGTGTTCGCCGACGGCACGATCATCGGCGGCAAGCTCACCGACGTGATCGTCAAGAAGAAGGGCTGGTACGCGGTCCATTGCTGGGCGTCCTGGGGGACGCCCGGTTTCGCCGGCGACACCGGGATCATGATGATCCACGACGACTTCGACGTCTCCGAGCCCGCCCTAATGCAGAGTCAGCCGATCGGGTTCGGCTTCCACCTCAACGAGACGACCACGTTCCAGGCCGTCCGCTATCTACCACCCTTGTACGAGTTCACGCAGACGCTGCCCTGGTACGACCGCCTCGAGTTCTGGGTCGCGCAGAGCTCCAGTGCTGCCAGGACCGTCGACACAGCCTACCTCGACATCGCCTATCTGGGCGTGCGCACCGGCGACTGACCCGATAGACGCCCGCGCATGGCCCGCGTCGCCGTCCCCGTCACTGACGCCACGCCGCAGAAGGCGAGCCTGACCACCACGCTCACGGGCGCCAACAACGACCTCGCCTTTACGGCCAAGGTGGCCGGGCCGGGCGGCAACTCGATAACCGTCGCCTACGTCGTCGGCGGGATCAACACCCCATTGAGCGTCAGCGTCGCCGGGTTCGCGATCACCGTCACCGTCGCCACCGACGGCGCCGGCAACCCCACCTCGACCGCCTCCCAGGTGCTCGCCGCCATCCAGGGCAACCAGGACGCGGCCACCCTGATCAGCGCCGCGCTCGCCCCATCGAACGACGGTAGCGGCGTGGTCGCCGCCATGGCCGCGACCGCGCTCACCGGTGGCTCGCTCGGCGTCTCCCAGCCCGCCCAGGTGAACGCCGACGCGACCAACAAGCACTACCTGACCGGCAACGACGGCCAGGTGGTGCTAGAGGTCGTCTCCACGGACGCGGCCAGCCAGACCGTCACCGTCCAGCTCGCGCCCGCCGCGGCCGGCGGCGTCGCCGCCGTCCCCGGCCAGGCGGAGACGATCCCCGCCGGCGCCACGCGCATCCTCGGCCCCTTCGCCAAGAGCAAGTTCGATCAGAACGCTGCCGGCGACGTCCATTTCGACCCGTCCGTCTCCACCACGCTCAAGTTCCGCGCCTACCGGGTCGCCAAAGCTGTCTGAGCGCCTGTGACCGGCCGCCCCGATAGACGCGGGCATGAGCCAGCCGTACCTGCTCGCCATCGCCAGCGCGGCAGGAGCGGTCGGGGTCACCCTCCTCAACCACCTGATCGACCAGCTCCGCCGCGTGCTCGGCGACCGGGCCGCCGTCCAGGTCGCCGAGATCAACGACGGCGCCCAGATCCGCGCCGAGCTCCGCGAGGAGATCCAGCAGCTGCGCGACATGATCGACAAGCTGCAGGCGGAGCTCGACTCCAGCCGGCGCGCCTACCGGGAGCTGCTGCAACAGCACGGCGAGCTCGAGATCGAGCACCGCCAGCTGAAGCGCGAGCACGACGACCTGAAGACCAAGTACGACCTGGTCAAGCGCGAGCTCGACGACCTGCGCGACCTCCGCCTCGGCCGCTCCGGCTAGCCGCCCAGGCCGATAGGCGCGGTCGTGACGGCCGCGGCCAGGAGACTCCTTCCGGGACTCATCGCGGCCGCGGCCGCCGCAGCCCTCCCCCCGTCGCCCGCGCCGGCAGCCGCCCACCCGCCGGCGCGGGCGACCCGCCCCCCGCTCCAGCTCGCAGACCACGGCCGCCGCGTCACCGACGCCCAGTGGCTGCTCGCCGGCCACAACCGCTTCCGGGTGCGCACCTACCGCGGCCCCCTGGACGGCCTGTTCGGGCCGCAGACCCGCGACGCGGTGCTCGCGATCAAGTGGCAGCTCGGCTACCGCTCAGACCAGATCAAGCCCATCTTCGGCCGCGACCTGTACGAGATCCTCACCGGCAAGCGCAAGCTGCCCCCCTTGTACGCGGTCCGCCGCGCCAGCCGCCACCCCTTCCTCACCATCACCCGCGCCTTTCCCCTGCAGGTGCGCGGCGCCTGGATCGGCTACCCCTGCCAGGGCACCCATTCCTGCACCGCCCCTCCCTCCAACTGGCAGTCCGACAACGCGATCGACGTCGCCGCCCGCGTCGGCACCCCCGTGCTCGCCGTCGAGACAGGGCGCATCTGCGGCCGCATCGGCCTCCTCACCACCTCGACCAGCTCACGGTTCGCCGGCCTCCGCTTCAGCCTCTGCGCCCGAGACCACCACTGGTACTACGCGCACCTCTCCCGCTTCGCCCCCGGCCTCCATCTGGGCGCCAAGGTGACCGCCGGCCAGACGCTCGGCTACAGCGGCTCCGCCAACGGGGTCGGCCACCTGCACATCGCCTGCAAAGGCGCCCGCACCCCCGACAGCCGCGCCGACACGAGCCGCAACGGCTGCGACATCGTCCACCTGCTCCAGGGAGCCTGACCCCGTGAAGACAGCCAGCCTCGTCCTCCTGCTCGCCGTCATCGCGTCCGCCACGCTGCTCGCCGCCCTGCACGTCGTCGACGGCGGCGACGTCGTCGAGCTGCTCAAGAGCCTCGTCGCCGGCGCCGTCGCCGGCGGGGTCGCGGGCGCCGCCATCACCCGCAAGTGAACGACCCGCAGCCGCTCACCACCCTGCTCGCGCGCGACGAGCGCCTCGAGGTGGAAAGCTGGCGGCTGCACCGGCTGCTCGAGATGCGCGTGCCCGTCCCGCTCGCCGAGCGCGCCGCCCGCGGCAGCCTCGACCTGCACGAGCTCGAACGGCTGATCAGCCGCGGCTGCCCCCCGGAGACCGCCGTCCGCATCCTCACCTGATGGGCCCCGCCGCCCGCATGCTCGACGAGCTCGCAGACCTCGACCGCGAGCTGCAGCAGATCACCCAGCAGATCGACAACGAGGACGGCATCACCCTCCAAGACGTCCGCCGCCGGCTCGGCAAGCTCCGCCGCCGCGAGATCCTCCAGCTCGAGCAGCTCGCCCTCCGCGTCCAGGAAGTGCTCGGCTAGCCGCGGCCGCCGCGAACATCGGCGCCCGCGACCGCTTTCCCCTCCCCGGCGACCTCCTCGAGCTGCGGCACCGTCAGCCGCGACTGCACCACCACGTCGCGCAACCGCCCGTCCTCGAAGTTCGCCTCCAACCGGCAGCGGCCCCGCGTCAGCTGCAGCCGGCGCGCCACCCCCTCCAGCAACGCCCGGAACACCGGCTCCGACGACGACGGCGCACCCACCCGCCGAAAGCGTACGCCCGAGCCGCGGACGTTGCACGGCGTCCCGGATGCTCTACCGCGTGCGCCGCAGCCGTTCGAGTTCCTGGTCGGCGTCGGCGTGGAGAATGACGCCGTAAGTTGGTGCGCCTGGGCTCCCGCCAGTGAGATGAGCGCTGCATGTGGCGACCGGTGGGTGGCCGCGCTGTCGAAGCTCGTCGAGCAGTGTCCACCACGAGGAGCCGCGCGGAACGTACCCGATCTGCCCGAAGGGTGAGTAGACGGCGACCGCGTGCCTGTCCTTCGGATTGTCAGGCTCCTGGACGAGCGTCGCATAAAAGCAGAGCTCGCCAGGCTGGCGGGGCACCGCGATCGTCGCTGTTCGCGCGAGCGTCGGCTGGTAGAAGGACTCTGCGACCACCTCCGACCATGTGCCGCCCTTCAGCGGATAGGCACCCGAATCCGGTCTGCTGGCCCCGCCGCCGAGCCGCGCTGGGCCGGGTATCCCCGCCGTGGCCGGCTCTGAACGGATGTTGGCCACCGTCGGCTTCTCGCCCCAGCCCAGGGGGCGAGGATCGGCGACCTGGCGGCCGCAGTGATGACAGACGGGATAGCCGATTTTGACGCGCTTCCCGCAGAAGGGGCAGCGCAGCCGAGCCCTCCCGGTCGCGAGCATGAACACGATCACGCCGAGGGAGCCGAAGAACGCGATCTGGACAACCACCTTGTTGCCACCGCTCAGTACGCTCGCACCGATCGCCATAGCGAGCGCCACACCCACGACTCTCAGCACCCACGCCCTCCTCGCGACGGATCCTCCATCGCCCGCGGCACGTCTGTCAGCTAGCCGAAGGGCTGGACCGCGGTCATACCGTCCGCCAGGGACGATTGACCCTCGGTGCGGCACGTGAGATCGTCACCGGACGGGAAGGGGGCCCGATCGGGTGCGGCGTCTGCGGCCGTGCGGCGCCGGCCCATCGCCTCGGGCCGCAAGGGGAAGGGTGGCGCTGCTCGACATCTCCGATCCAGCCGATCGCGAGAAGCTCCTCCAGATCCTGCGCGCCATCAACCTGCTCCTCGACGAGATCGAGCTGCTCGACCTCTCCCCTCCTCCTCCAACCGGCGCGCCCGCCCCGCCCGTTCCACCTCCGCCTGGAGCTCGTCCCCGGCTTCGCCTGATCCCCGGAGGTCGCGCTCCAAGGCCTCCAGGTTGAGCGCCCCGACCAGCTCGAGCAGCTTCAGCGTGCTCTCGTAGCCTGGCTTCGTCTCGCCGTCGAGCCAGCGACGAATGTTCTTGGGCGCGGCGAACGAGGACAGGCGAAGGGCTCGCGCGAGCTCGGCATAGCTCTCGGTACCGAGACGCTGCATGGCGAGGCGAACCAGATCCGGCGCATCAATCATGAGCGGACATTTCTGCGCGGGAAGACGCTAGGGCTTGCAGTGTCGCGTTTCCGTTCCCCCGGTCTTGACATCCCAAAAAAGTCCGTTCATACTGTCCGCCTATGCGCGGGCCCGCGACCTTCTCCGGGAGGCGGCTGCAAGAGATTCGTCTCCGCCGCGGCCTCACGCAGTCACAGCTCGCGCGGCGAGCCGAGGTCGGCGAGAAGCAGATAGTCCGCTGGGAAAACGATCAACACGTACCTCGCGCAGATGCAGTCGGCGTGCTCGCGAGCGCTCTCGAGGTCGACGTGGGTGACTTCTACGAGCGCGCTGATGATGGTGAGGAGGACGAGGAGTCGGATTTGGTGAGGTTGGCGGCGGAGCTGGAGGCGCGGGGCCAGCTGGACATGGCGGACGAGTTGCGCGCGCGGGCGAAGCGGATCGCCGCCGGTCGCCGCCGGGTGCGCGCGAGGGCGGGCGCGTGACGCTGCGCGCGCTCGCGATCGTGGATTGGCTGCTGGCGGATGCGGCGGCGCTCGCCTGGATGGGCGGCGGGCCGTCCCCGCTGCTGCTGGCCGCTCTCGTGTGCGGGCTGGCGGGTTACTTGGTGTGGCGGGCGGCCGCATGAGCGCGCTTGCTGCTGCGCAGGGAGCGCTCGAGCGTGTGGGTGAGCGTGTCGCCGCCGGCGAGGGCGCGGTCGACGAGCTCGCGCAGGCGTTCCTGCTCTTCGCTGCGCAGCGCTCGTCGTGGCGGGCTGGGCCGGGTCATGGCGCGGATCAGGTCGCGGGCGAGCTTGATCTCGGCCCGGTCGGGGTCGTCGCCGGCGAGCGCCTCGTCGATCTCGCGGGCTGGGACGAGCTCGTCTGCGGGCGAGAGCCTGGTGAGCAGGAGCGCGCGCGTGCCTGGCAGCGCCGCGATGGTGGCGATCCACTCGCTGCGCCAGCGCAGCCTGCTGACGCCGACCAGGCCCGTGTCGGCGAGCGCGCGTTGCAGCAGCAGGTAGTGGCGGCGGCCTGCGGGCAGCTTGGAGGGGATGAGGTAGTAGCTGGCGATCGCGGCGGCGGCCGGGACGCTGTCGGGCTTCACGAAGCAGCTGACCCGGATGGTGGAGTCGCGTTCGCCGCTGCTGTTCGCTGGCTCGTCGGGGTCGAGGCGCACGTACCTGCCGGCGGCGGCCTCGAACGCGTCCACGATCTCCTCCGGCTCGAGTACCCGGTGGTGCTGTTCGCACCAGGCGCGCGTCGCGATCGGCTGCATGCAGTCAGCATGCAGCCTTTTCATGCTCAGCCGTTGCTCGCGCCGGCGGGCGGCGAGCCCGACGGGGATCTCCAGCTTGCGCACCTTCAGGGTGGCGCTCCACATGCTGCGCATCAGCGATTCTTATCGGGGCGGGCGTGATCGAGCTGGCGTTCGTGGCCGGCATCACCTGCGGGCTGCTCGCCGGCGCGCTGCTGGTGCTCTGGGACGAGTGGAGGCACCGGGAATGACCTGCGCCGGCAGGTTCGTGTGCGAAAGGTGCGGGCTCGCGTTCGAGTTCCCGGGCCAGCTCGACGATCACCGCCGTGTCAGCCACCCGGCGCTCGACGGTGTTGATGCGGTGCCGCCGCCGCCCGAGCTGCGCGCGCTGTTCGCGTGCGACCCGGAGCGCGACCTCGCCCGCGATCTTGGCGGCCTGCTCGAGGATGCGGCGTGATCTGCCCGCACTGCCGTCAGCGGATCGAGCTGGAGCCGGAGCTGTGCGCCCGCTGCCAGCAGGAGCTGGGCGAGAGCGGCTACCGCTGGCGACGCCTCCCCGGTGTCGGCGCGCTGGGCAAGAAGGGGGTGCGCAAGCGCAAGGTGTGCCCGTCCTGCGCCGAGTTCCTCGACCGGGCGAAGCAGGGCGAGTTGTTCGTCGCGGACAGCCGCGGCCAGGAAGTTCCCCCACCGGAAAGGAGAGCAGCATGACCCTCGCGACAGCCCGCCGCTGGCTCCGAAGCCGGCTGCGCCGCCGCCCCAGCCTGGCCGGCACCTTGGCCGAGCGGCTCGCCCCCTACACGAGCCGCTCGGAGGGACGGCGCCCGTGACGATCCTGGAGGAGGCCCGTCAGGCGGCCGACGGGCCACGCCGCGACCTGTACGGCCACCCGGCCGACAACCATGGCTGCACCGCCGACCTCTGGCGCGCCTACCTGCGCCGCCGCTACGGCGTCACGCTCGCCTTCCTGGATGCGCACGACGTGGCGATGCTGAACGCGCTGCAGAAGGTCAGCCGGGAGGCGAACGTGCGCTCGCGCGACAATCTCGTCGACCTCGCCGGCTACGCGTACAACGCCGAGCTCGCCTCGGAGAGGCCAGGGCCCTGGGAGCAGGAGGCGGATTCGCCCCCCTCATCCTCCCTCCCCTCGCGGGGCCCTGACCCGTCCGAGGCGCCGGAGCCTCGCCGGGCAGGCGGCCTTCATCACCCGCACCCCCACAGCGACGCTCCGGCCGTCTCGGCCTCCGACCCCGAGAGGGCCGAGCCCCGTTCCCCGTCCGCATCCAGTGGGGCCGCTGAGCGCCCACGGGCCCGCCTGGTGACGCAGCCCTCTGTTCTCAGCACCCGGGAACGAGGCTCGGCCGTCTCGGATCCTCTCACCCTCAGCGAGCGGCTGGAAGAGCTCGCCCGCATCGTGCAGCTGGTCGGGCTGTCCCAGATCAGCGCCGCGTTCGACGTCGACCGCCTGGCGGTCGAGCTGGAGCTGGTCGCCACTTTACGCCGCTGCGCCAGCCTGCTCTCCCCGGAAAGGACCTGAATGGCCTCGTTCAAGATCCTCACGCACGACTACCGGCCCCCGATGCAGGGCGGCAAGCCGGTCTGGGACGGGGAGACGCTCCCCTACACGCTGCCGAAGCGCAGGCTGGACACGTCCCAGGCGGAGTGCGCCGCCGGCTGGAACTACACCGACGACCTCTCCACCGCCATGCTCATCACCGGCCTGTGGCCGAACGGGCGGCCCGTCTGTTGCCTCGTGGTCGACCCGTCCGCGGACGGGATCGAGCGCGGCAACAAGCGCCGCTGCTCCCAGCTCACGATCCTCCGCCGCTGCACCGAGGACGAGATCCTGGCCGGCATCCGTGGCCTCCCGATCGACTTCGCCGACCACGGGGAGCGCATGGCCGCCTCCCAGCTCGACTGGTTCCGGGCGCTCGCCCGCCCCGAGCGCGACGAGGAGCGTGTCGTCGCCGGTCTCGAGGCCGCGCTCGCAGCGCGCGGCCTCGACTGGACGCTGAAGCGCTACAAGACCGCGCGGGGCGCGTGGGACGCGCGGGGCGCGTGGAGCGCGTGGAGCGCGTGGGACGCGTGGGACGCGCGGGGCGCGTGGGACGCGTGGGACGCGCGGGGCGCGCGGGGCGCGTGGGACGCGCGGGGCGCGTGGGACGCGTGGTACGCGCGGGGCGCGTGGGACGCGCGCGACGCGTGGGACGCGTGGGGCGCGCGGGACGCGCTCATGGTCGAGTTCGCCGCCCTCCAGGGCTGGCTGGATGTCGATCCGCTCAAGCTGACCACGGGTCTGCGTGACGCCTACGCGGCTGGCCTTGCGATCGCGCTGCCAACCGCCCAGGGCGTTCTCGGTTGGGCGATGGAGCCGGCGGCGTGAGCCAGCTGGGGCTGTTCTCCGTCCGCGTGGACGAGCGCACGCTCAGCGACGTCGAGCGGGCGCTGCTCGAGGCAATCGATCGTGCTGGCTCGATCACGCTCAGGGACGCGGGCCGGATCGTCTACAGGTTGCGCGGCTGGACGCTGCTCGTGGCGACACCTCGCGCCTGGCTGCACGATGCCGGCCGGCGCCCGCTCGAGCGCCTGCGCTCCCTCGGCCTGGTGCGGCGTGCCAAGCGCGGTGCCTGGGTTCGCTCTGACTTGATAGGCCCAGGACGTAGTCCTGGGCCTCACGTAGCACGCTCAGGACACGGGCTCAACGAGCCTGCTGGGATGGCTTCTGCGAACACTCCCTGCAAATCGCCACTTTTCGCCTCCGCGAGCGCCGACCTGGAACACGTCTCAGGTGGGACTCGAGCGCAGGATCGGGAAGAGTACGAGCGGCGTCGGACAGCATCCGCTGTCGCCGGCGGCGAGCCGGCCCGGCTGAGGGACAGCGTCCAGGGCGACGACGGGCGGGTGGACGCGTGAAGCCGCTCACGCGGACGATGGAGGACGCGCTCCTCGCCTTCGTAGCGAGCGACGACGACTACGCGGATCCGCCGGTCGGCGTGCGTGAGGGGACGCTGATCGCTCTCGAGACGCGCGGCCTCATCGAGTCGATCCCGAATCCAGACCCGCGAGCGGCCTGGTGGCGCGCGTTCCAGTACCGACGTACGCGCGACGGAGACGATCTGGCCCTAGAGGTCTCCCTCGCGCGGGAGGAGCTGCGCGCGTGAACCTCGAGGAGCTCGAAATGGAGGAGTGGACGGCGCGGGATGGCTCCAGGCGCACCTGCCCGCATGTCGGCCATGACGGCAAGCTGCGCACCTGCAAACGGCGCGACTGTCCGCGCTGCGGTCCGCGTTGGGCGCGCGACTGGTTCAAGAGCATGAGCGCGAATCTGGCTGCGCTGCGCCGGCCCGTGGTGTTGATCTCGATCACCGCTCCGGGCGCTGAGCGGCTGCCGTGGGACGAGACTTATTGCTTCGAGAAGCACGGGCGTAAGCGCAAGCACAAGCACCGCGGCCCGGATGGCTGCCGGATCCAGCAGCGGGCTGCGCGCGAGTGGGCGGACACGTGCACGTGGCGCTGGCAGAAGCTGCGCGCCGCGGCCGCGCTGGCGACGAAACGCGCGACGGAGCACATGGCCGATGGCGGCCTCCGCCCGGTGATCCTGGAGCGCGTCTGGGAGCCGCAGAAGCGCGGCGTCCCCCACCTGCACATCGTGCTCCCCTACGGAACGTACGAGGAGCAGATGGTCGCGCACTGCTTCGCGAACGAGCTCGCGCAGCGCGCCAAGGAGTACGACTTCGGCTACGTCGACGCCAAGCGCGACACCTTGGCCCCGTTCGGCCGTCGGCTGAAGCCGGTCGCCGCGGAGGAGGCGGCCCGCTACCTGTCGAGCTACCTGACAGGACGCAAGAAGAAGGGCACCAAGACCAAGAGCTCGATCCGCGAGAACATCGCCGACCCGATCATGCCGCGCTCGCTGATCTGGCTGACGCCGAAGCTGACGAGCCAGGGCACGGTGACGGCGACGGGCAAGCCCACGTTCGTGACGATGCGGACGCTGCGCCGCGCGCGCCAGCTCTGGGCCTGGGCGAAGGGGCTGTGTCCGCCGCCGGTGTGGCAGGACGTGTTCGAGGCGGCGAAGGTGGCGCTCGTCTGCCGGCTCGTGTTCTTCCGCCGCGGCGGGGGCGACGAGGACGAGGCGCCCCCGCTCGACGTCGACGAGCTGCTCGGCTTCGCGGCGAAGCTGCAGGAGCAGCTCGGCGGAAAGGCGATCTGGAAGTACCGTTGCTACGGCGAGCCTGACTGGTTCACGCGCCAGCGTGAGCTGAAGCCTGCCGGGGTGCAGCTCAACGCGTTCTTCGGCCGGCTCGCGGGCCTCGAGATCGAGTCGATGCTGGCATGAGCGCGCCTGGCTACTGGCTGTACGAGACGAGCGGCGTGCTGGCGCCGGTCGTCGAGAAGTACCTCGATGGTCGCTGGCTCGACCTGGACGAGATCGCGATCTTCCGCCGGTATCTGGCCCAGTGGATGTCGGGTCCGTGGCAGGGCAGCGCCGTCGCTGAGCTGCGCGAGCGGGTCGCCCAGATCCGCAACCGCGTGGAGCTCGAGAGCTGGCTTCGCGATGCGCTCGACATGGGGATCGATCCGCTGTGATCCGCTCGCTGCGTGGCCAGGAGACGGTGGCGGAGCTGGTCGAGCTCGGCTTCGGCCGTTCCGAAGCGGTCGAGATCGTCGCCTTCCGCGAGTACTTGAAGGCGACGCGGTCGGCGAAGGGCGCCGAGTTGGGCGTAAGGCTCCGGTTCGCGCTCGAGGATTACGCGTGCGGGAAGCCGCACGCCGCCGAGCGTCTGCTGCGTGTGCTCGGTGTCCCGACCGATGCGGTCGTGGATCAGCGTGAGGAGGCGGCGGCGTGACCGAGCGGCGGCTCTCTTACGCGCTTGGCGCGCTCACCTGGCTGGCGGTGCTGCCGCTGTTGCCGGCCTGGGTGGCGGTGGCGACGTTCCTGGCGCCGAACCTGCTCGGCGAGACGCTGATCCCCGACGGGGCGAAGCTCCGCTGGCGGCGTGACCTCGTAGCCGATCGGTCTCTGATCCGGCTCCTCGATCGCGGGCGGGTGGACGCGTGAGCACGTGTCGGCATCCCAAGGAGGTGAGGTCACTGCTGTACGGCTACGACGTCATGTGCGACGCCTGCGGCGAGCTGATCGGCCGGGTGGCGCTGTTCCCGTGCGCGGTGCTGACGGCGCAGGAGGCGCGGGCGCTTATCGAGGGGCTGGAGACGACGAAGACGGCGCGTGATGCTCGCGGCAAGCTCGAGCTGGTGGTGGATCGTGCGCGAGCATGATCCCCGGCCGGCGCTGCGCGTGGCGCGCAGCTGGGTGCAGGAGGCGATCGATGCCGCCAAGGCTGGTCGCGTCGCCGGGGCGCCGCTGCCGCACGACTTCGATCTGCAGGCGCGCGATCTGCTCGCCGATGTCGACCATCTGCTCGGTTACGTTGATGATCTCGAGCGCGAGCGGGAGGCTGCTGCGTGAAGCGGAGGCTGCTGAGCCCGGCGATGCTTCGGGGGCTGGAGGTCGTGGCCGCCTGGTCGATCCCTGAGGCGGCTCGCCGGCCGCGCACGTCGAACGAGACGCACTTTGGCAACGGGACTGTTCACGCCCGGATCGCCGGCAGGCTGGCCGAGGCCGGCTATGTGCGCGAGTCTTGCTGGAACGGGTCCTCGTTCGAGCTCGAGCTGACCGACGCTGGCCGTGAGCTCGCTCGCCTGGAGGGGCTGTGCTCGTAGCGGAGCGGGAGTGTCGTGGCTGCGGCGCCGAGATCGCGTTCGCGCGTACCGAGCGAGGCCACTGGATCCCGCTCGACGTCGCCCCTGACCCGGAGGGCACGATCGTGCTCCGTGGCCAGCATGGCCTCGATCCGCTCGCCCACGTCCTTCGCGCCGGCGAGGAGACGACAGAGCCGCGCTACCGGACGCACTACGCGACCTGCCCGGCGGGTGAGCGCTTCCGCCGCCGGAGGGCCGCCTGATGCCGCACCGCCGCCGCATGAGCCTGCGCCTCTCATCGTCGCTCGCGCTGCCGCTCGACGTCGCTGGCGAGGCGATCGCGATCCTGGCCAAGCGCGGGGCGGGCAAGACGAACACAGCGACGGTCCTTGTCGAGGAGCTCGTAGCGGCCGGCGTGCAGACGGTGATCGTCGACCCGGTCGGCGCTTGGTGGGGAATCCGCTCGAGCGCGCGAGGGGACCGGGGCGCGGGCCTGCCGGTGCCGATCCTGGGCGGCCAGCATGGCGACGTACCGCTCGAGCAGACGGCGGGCGCGCTGATCGCGGACGTCGTCGTCGACAGCGGCCAATCGCTTCTGCTCGACCTGTCCGACTTCCCCTCGAAGGGCGCGACCGCCCGCTTTGTCACGGACTTCGCCGAGCGGCTCTACCGGCGAAAGGCGCGCGCGGGGTCGCTGCTGCATCTGGTGCTTGAGGAGGCTGACGAGTTCGCGCCGCAGGCGGCGCGTGCCGACACCGCCGCGCGCGCAAGATGCTCGACGAGCTCGTCGCCCATCCCGACGGGATGGCGAAAAGCGACCTCGCCGAGGCCGTCGACATGACCGAGAGCGGCGGCACCTTCCAGACCTACCTCTCGACGCTCAGACGCAACGGCCTAGCCGAAGTGCAAGGCGGCTGGGTCCGCCCCAGCGACACACTCTTCATCGGGGCGCGCTGATGCCGCGTCGCAACCGCCCGACGCGCCCCCGCATCCCGCGCACGCTGGACGGCAAGCCGAAGAAGCGGAAGCGCCCGCGCGCCTGGCATCGCGGCCGTGATCAGGATCGCCGCTACCTCGACGCGGTTGAACGCTGGGGTGAGGCGGCGTGACCACGGCGATCGCCGTCTACAATTCGGAGGGCTGCGTCGGCCGCTGCGACGCGAGGTGTCACTACGCGACTTCGCCGGAGTGCGATTGCATCTGCGGCGGCCGCCTCCATGGCACCGGCCGGAACGCGATCGCCCAGAACACGCGTGACCTCCTTGGCGCCGAGCTTGCCGCCGAGCTGGAGGCGTTCGCCCGCCGCAACGGCTACGACGTCGCGGAGCTGCGCGCTGAGTTCCCCGACCGCCACGGCAACCTGTTCTGATGCAGCCGACGTTGCGCGAGCTCGCCGAAGCGGCGAGGATTCAGCGTCAGGCGATGCGCGACAAGAGCTACCGGAGCACGCCGCTCGGTCTCGAGGTTGCTCGCTACTACCGCTGGAAGAAGAACGAGTGGGGCGCGACGTCGACCACGCTGCGCGATTACGAGGCGCCGCTCGCCCGCTTCGCTCTCGAGCACGCCGACCTGGAGCTGCACGACTTCGAGCCGCCCGTCGGCACGGAGCGGCTGCGCGAGTTCTGGGATGGCGGCTGGGGCGACCGTTCGCCGCGCACGCGCGCGAAGGTGCTCTCGATCATGCGCGACTTCTTCGCCTGGGCTGTGCGCGAGGGGAAGCTGCACGGCGACCCGACCGCGCCGATGCGTTCGCCGAAGCGTCGCGGCATCGAGCGTGACACGTTCGCGCCCGAGAACGTGCTTCGGCTGATCCTCGCGCAGCCGCGGCTGCGCGACCGGATCGCGCTGATGCTGCTCTTCCGCCTCGCGCTCCGCAAGAGCGAGCTGGCCGCGGTGCAGTTCAAGCACTTCGGCCACGACCGGCGGCGGCTGCGCGTCTACGGCAAGGGCGGCACGGTCGCCAACGTGCCCGTGCCTGACGAGATCCGCCTGGCGCTCGCCGAGCACATCGCGCTCGAGCAGCCAGCACCCGGCGAGTTCCTCCTCTACCCGGAGCGCACGACGGGTGCCGACCCGCGTACAGGCCGCCGCTTCGCCGGCGTCGTCTGGGAGGACCGATCGAGGCCGATGAGCGCGACCGCGCTGCACCGCTGGTGGCACCGCTGTCTCGACGTGGCAGGCCTCCAGCATCGCCCGATGCATGAAGCGCGCCACACGGCGATCACCGAGTTCCTGCGCGCCACCGGCAACCTCAAGCTCGCTCAGCAGCTCGCCCGCCACGCTTCTATTCAGACGACCGCCGACGTGTACGGGCACCTGGACGACGTCGACCTCGAACGCGCGCTCGACCAGCTCGCCCCGATCGCGACCGCTGCGGACAACGATTCCGATCGCCGCCAACTATTCCCTCCGCCTCGCAGCTAATGTCCCTGCAAATGGCGGAGATAATGGAGGCGGCGGGAATCGAACCCGCGTCCGCGGCCGCACCGGCCGAGCTTCTACGAGCGTAGTCCGCGCTTGCGCTTCGCCCGGCGGCCGGTTCGCGGACGACCTACCGGCGGGCTAGCCATCCTGGGGTGTCGCGCTCCGGGCGATTGGCTCTCCCTCGGCGCCGAGCCCGATCGTTGGCGCCCTGCCCTC
>Ga0070741_10006972_pt1 | contig 23809 bp, 19 predicted proteins | sample Coa_R1_4_FD_66440 | JGI IMG/M metagenome (GOLD analysis project Ga0070741, IMG submission 66440) | Surface soil microbial communities from Centralia Pennsylvania, which are recovering from an underground coalmine fire - Coalmine... | ecosystem: Environmental > Terrestrial > Soil > Unclassified ...
TCCCGCCCGCGCCCGTCGGCACGCCGCTCATCGTCCTGCTCCTCCTCTTCACGACCGCGGCGGCGACGCAGGACGTCGCGATCGACGCCTACACGATCGAGCTCCTCGAGCCCGGGGAGGAAGGCGTCGCGAACGGCGTCCGGGTGTCGGCGTATCGCGCCGCCCTGATCGTCGGCGGCGGCGTCCTCCTCGGCCTCGCGGCGTGGGCGGCATGGGGGCTCGCGTACGCGATCGCCGCCGCGATCCTCGCGCTCTTGGCGCTCGTGATCCTGCGTCTCCCGCGCGTCCGACGACGGCCGCAGACGCCGGTCGAATGGGCGCACACGTTCCGCGCCTGGCTCCAGCGCCCGGGCGCCGTCGGGGTGTTTCTGTTCGTCTTCCTCTACAAGCTCGGCGACACGGCGATGGGCCCGATGGTGAAGCCGTTCTGGGTGGACCGTGGCCTCCGTCCCGACGAGATCGCGCTCATCTCGACCACTGTCGGGGTCGCGATGTCGGTCGTCGGCGCGCTCGCCGGCGGCGTCCTCACGTCGCGCTGGGGCATCTTCCGGGCGCTCTGGATCCTCGGGCTCCTCCAGGCCGGCTCGAATCTCGGCTACGCCGCGGTCGCGTGGACGGACGCGGGCCGCCCCGGCATCTACGCTGCGTCGGTCGTCGAGAGCTTCACCGGCGGGCTCGGGACGGCCGCCTTCCTCGCCTTCCTCATGAACATCTGCGACAAGGAGCAGGCCGCGACGCAGTACGCGCTCCTTTCCGCGCTCTTCAATCTGAGCGGATCGGTCGCCGGCTCGATCTCGGGCCGCGGCGTCGAGGTGCTCGGCTACGGCACGTACTTCGCGGTGACGTTCGTGCTGGCACTGCCGGCGTACGCACTGCTCCCGTGGGCGCGGCGCTGGATCCGCGAAGCGCACGCGGTCGCCGAGACCGTGGCGCACGCCGACGCGGTCGGCTAGAGGTCCCGCATGCGCATGCTCCACACGATGCTGCGGGTCGGGAACCTCGAGCGGTCGCTCGACTTCTACACGAAGCTCCTCGGCATGAAGCTGCTCCGCCGGAAGGACTACCCGTCGGGACGATTCACGCTCGCGTTCGTCGGTTACGGCGACGAGCGCGACCACACCGTGATCGAGTTCACCCACAACTGGGACACCGACCACTACGAGATCGGAAGCGGCTTCGGGCACGTCGCCCTCGGGGTCGACGACGTCTATCGCGCGTGCGGGGAGCTTCGTGCGAAGGGCGCGAAGATCACCCGCGAGCCGGGGCCGATGAAGCACGGTGGATCGGAGATCGCCTTCATCGAGGACCCGGACGGCTACAAGATCGAGCTGATCCAGCTCGCCGGCCGCATCGACTAACCGACGCTACCACTGCGCGACGAGCCACTGGCGCTCGGCATCCGAGAACTCGACGAAGCGCTCTTGCGCGAGCCGCGTCATCCCGCTGGCTGAGGCTTCGTATCGTCCGACCGACGTGGGGACGACGAGACGGAAGCGGACGTGATCGGGGAAGACGTCCCGATCGGGGATCGTGCCGTCGGCGGCGTCCACGACGATCGCCCCGACATCGTAGAGAACCGCCTGCTGCTCCAGGTCGTCCAGCGTCACGTCGCGCGCGACCACGGGTCCGAGCGCGTAGCGCTTCCGGAAACGACCGTCGGGCAGCGAGACCTCGAGCGACGGCGTGTCGACATGGACCCGAGTCCGGCCGAGATTGCGATACCGAACGAGCGCGACCGCCGTCGCCGGCGGCGCCGACGCCGGACCGTGGTAGTACACCCCCACGAGCTGAACCTCGACCCGCGAGCGATACTTGAAGACCTGCCAGGCGTTGAGCGCGAACGACGTCGTCCCCGTCACCGCGCCGAGGATCGCGATCCCGAGCGTGATCTTCTGCTGCGTTGGCACGGATCCGGCCGGCATGGACCTCGGGGATAGCACGCTTCACACGGACGTGGGTACACGACGAGCATGATCGTTCGCCGTGCCGAACGCGCCTACTGGGGGCAATAGCGATCGAGCAGCTCGGAGAGCGCGTCCCACGAGACCGGTTTCTCGAGCACCGCGGCGACGTCGAGCGAGCGCATCGCGAAGCTCTTCTGCAGATGTCCGGTGATGAGGATCACCGGGATCGATGCCCAGCGCTCCTCTTGCATCTGCGCCTCGCGAAACGCGCGCCCGTCCATGACCGGCATCGCGTAGTCGAGCAGGATGACGTCGGGCGCGGGGCCGGCCTGGAGTTCCTCGATCGCGTCTCGGCCGTTGGCCGCGTCGATCACGTCGTAGCCTTCGACCGAGAGTCGAACCGCCAACGCGTTGCGGGTCTCCGCGTCGTCTTCCACGACGAGAATTCGCCCCCCTGGCACGCGGCGAGGGTACGCGGGGGGAACCCCCTCGGCCATCGCTCAACGACGGTAGGCGACGGCAAGGCGGAACGGGCCCTTGTCGCCTCTCGCGGGGGCGTGTTAACGCGGCGCCATGACGGAGAGGCTCATCTCGGCCGACTCGCACGTGAACCCTCCGCCGGATCTGTGGCTCCGCGACGCGCCGGCGAAGCTCAAGGACCGCGTGCCGCGCGTCGAGACGACGGCCGAGGGCGACGTCTGGGTCGTCGACAGCAAGACGTCGCCCGTCCAGGGGCTCTCGTTCATGGGCGGACGCGACTACAAGGAGTACAAGCCGCGCGTCGTCTACAAGGACATGCGGCCGGGCTCGTGGGACCCGAAGGCCCGGCTCGCCGACATGGACCAGGACGGCATCTGGGCCGACGTCCTCTATGGCGGCGGCCCGAGCCGCTTCGACGACCCGGAGCTGCGCGCGTGGTGCACGCAGCACTACAACGACTGGCTCTTCGATCTCGAAGCGGCGACCGGCGGGCGGCTCATCCCGGTCCCCATCCTCCAGATCAACGGCGGGATCGACGAGACGGTCGCGGAGTTCCACCGCGTCGCGAAGAAGGGCGCCCGCGCGGTCCAGGTCGACGCGTTCCCCGACAACGTCGGTGCGCCGCCGTACAGCGATCCGGCATGGGAGCCGCTCTGGAGCGCGCTCGAGGAGACCGGCATCCCGCTCTCGTTCCACATCCAAGGCCCGCGCGGGATGCAGCTCGCCCGGCTGTTCGACCCGACGCCCGGCGTCCGCGAGGCATTCATCTCACTCGCGCCGATGGGCGTGAGCGAGCTCATCGCCGAGCTCATCTTCTGCGGCATCTGCCAGCGCCACCCGGGCTTCCACTTCGTCGTGGTCGAGACCGGTATCGGTTGGATCCCGTACTTCCTCGAGCGCATGGACATGACGTTCAAGAAGCATCGCTTCTGGACCAAGTCGATCATCACCGAGCCGCCGAGCACGTACTGGTTCCGCCAGGGGCACGCGACCTTCATCGAGGACCACCCCGGCGTGAAGCTGCGTCACGACGCGGGGCTCGAGAACATCCTCTGGTCGAGCGACTACCCGCACAGCGACACGACGTGGCCGCGGTCGCGGGAGGTCGTCTCCGAGCACTTCGCCGACGTCCCGGCGCGCGAGCGCGACCTCGTCGTCTACGGGAACGCGGCGCGGCTTTACGGCGTCGAGTAGTCGACCGCTGGCGGGAGCCGGAGAGCGCGCTCCCCGGCTCTCGTCACCGTCAATGATCCATCGGCGCGCGCCAGCCGTGCGGCGTCGGTCGCCACGGCTCGTTGCTCGTGATGAATGGTAGCGGCTGCCCGGCGATGTAGTACTGGAGCCGCATGTGGGGTTCCGTCGCTGCCGACAGTTCCCCGTAGGCGTCGAAGCTGATCGAGTACGGGCTGCCCTCCGCGCGCCGCTTCATCTTGAGCAAGTAGATGCCGCCGTGCTCCCGCGCGTCGGGGTTTTTGAACCGGAGGACCTTTCCGGTCGAGTTCGGGACGAGCGAGCCGGCGGGGAGCACGTCGCGGTAGATCACGCCGTGCGCATTCGTCAGCAGTAGACCGACGTCCACCGTCGTCAGGTCCGTGTCCGGCAGGTCGAGCGTCGCATGGCCGCGGATCAGGTCGAGGGCACCCTCTCGCCCGAATCGGATCTGCGTCGGATCCTTCTTCGCGGGCGGGCACGGCGGGGTGCCGTCGCAGTCCTCGTCGGTGCAGTCGGTCTTCCCGTCGCAGTCGTCGTCGATCATGTTGTTGCAGATCTCGGGGACCGGGACGCACGACGGGGTCGTCGTCGTCGTGCTGCTCGACGTCGTCGTGGTGGTCGTGGGCTCCGTGGTCGTGGTCGAGGACTCCGTGGTGGTCGTGGTGGTGCTGGTGGTCGTCTCGGTCGTCGAGGTCGTCGTCTCCGTCGTCGAGGTGCTGGTCGACGTGCTGGTCGACGTCGACGTGCTCGTGGAGGTGGAGGTGCTGGTCGAGGTGCTGGTCGAGGTGCTGGTCGACGTCGACGTGCTGGTCGAGGTCGAGGTGCTGGTCGAGGTCGAGGTGCTCGTGGACGTCGAGGTACTGGTCGACGTCGACGTGCTGTGCGACGTCGACGTGCTGCTCGTAGTCGAGGTGCTCGTGGTGCTCGTGGTGACGGCGGTGCAGCTGTTCAGGAGGAAATTGGCGTCATCCTTGTGGTCGGGATTGGTCGAGAGCGTGACGAAATAATTCCCGCCCGACGGGACGATGACCGTCGCGCCCGACGGCACCCCGACGCCCGTCAGCCGGACCTTGTACGTGTCGTTCACCGCGGGAAGATCGACGCGATAGGCTCCCGGACCGGTGAACGTGCTCGGCGTGTTGTCGCCGGTCGTGTCGAAATAGTTCGTTCCGGGGCTGGCGGTCTGGGACGTGATCTTGACCTGGACGCCATTCAGCTTCGTATCGCCCGTGTCGATGCTGCCGCTGTGATTGGCGTCGCAGTAGACGATGCCCTGAATGTGCCAGGCGTGCGCCGAGGACGTGAAAAGGAACGTGAGGAGCATCGCCCTCGTGATCTGCCGGACGGACATCGACATTCGGACCCTCCCTGGCATCGGCACCGGTCGAGGGTCGGCTTGTACTGCCTGCACCGCGGGAACGTCAAGCAAAAAACCCGGGCGGATTAGACACCTAAAAGAGCGCTGAAGAAGCTCCCTCGCTACCGGCTCCGCGCATCCGCGAGCCGCTCAGCATCAAACCAATGCGTCGTGAATATTCGATGACGCGGCCGTTGGCGCAGGCGCCCGATACAATGCGAGGTGCGCGCCGGTCGAACCGAGCCCCGTGTCCAGCCTCCCGGCCGCGGGAAATCACCGCCGCGACCCGCTCGGCCTCCCAAGAAGACTCCCGGCCCCCTCCCGAGTAGATTTTCGAGAACTCCAACGCGTCGGAATTCTCCCCCGCCCGCTCGTCTCCTAGAGTCGCGGCGCCCTCACGGCACCGCGTTCTCTGGGAGGAACGGCATGCGCTCCCGACACACGACGATCCGCCTGCTCTGCTCGCTCGCGCTGGTCGCCGTCGCGCTGCCCGCGCGTGCGACCTCCCGCTCCCTCTACCGCGGCCGCGCCCCCCGGCCCGGCCCCGACCTGCTCTACGCGGGCCCCGTCACACCCTCGCAGCTCGAGAACGTCGGCGTCTGGACGGCGGATCCGATCCTCGTCTCCGGCGCGAGCGCGTACCGGGATGGCGAGTTCCTCTACCAGGACTTCCTGTACGACGACCATGGCGCCGCGGCGACGGCGGACCCGACCGATCCCCGGGCCACGGGCGACACGTTCTCGAAGCCGAACGGCACCTACACGTACCCGACCGACCCGGCGTACGCGAGCAACGCCGCCGACCTCGTCGAGCTGCGGGTGAAGCCCCTCGCCGACGCGACCGCGTTCCGCGCCACGCTGAACACGCTGAAGGACCCCTCGCGGGTGGCCCTCTCGATCGCGATCGGGGGGACGCCGGGCGTGGTGCGCGCCTTTCCCGCGGGCGCGAACGTGCAGGCACCCGCCGATCTCTTCGTCACCGTGCACCCGAGCGCGACCGGCATGGTCGCCGACCTCACCGACGCCGGAACCGGGCAACCGGTCGCCGGGCCGCCGCCGCTCGTCGCCGTCGACACCACCCGCCGGCAGATCGAGGTGCGCGTCGCCCATGCCGCGTGGGATCCCGGCGGTCGCGTCATCCGTCTCGCCGCAGGCGTCGGGCTATGGGACGGCGCGACCGGCCGCTATCTGCCGCCACAGGCGGCCGCCGATGCGACCCATCCCGGCGGCGCCGGCGCGACGACGACGCCGGCCGCGTTCTTCAACGTCGCGTTCCGCTACGACGAGCCGCTGCCCGACGTCCACGATCCCGCCGGGACGGCGACCGGTGCCGCGTGGTGGCGTGACAAGGCGCAGGGCGCCGCGCTCGCGGCCCGCGACCTGAGCGCGCTCCACGCCGACGTCGACTTCACGAAGCTCGCGCGCGGCACGAACGACGACATGCCGGACGAGGCCGGCGGCGTGCCCCAGACGGGCCCGATGGATCGGATCCTCGCCAGCCGCTTCGAGACCGCGCAGGGTGCCGACTTCTCCGTCAGCTGTTTCCCCGGGTCGGCGAACGGCGGCACGAGCTGTCCGGGGCAGTACCAGGGCGCGCTTCAGCCCTACGCGATTTACCTCCCGCGCGGGGCGATGCCGCGGCGCGGGTACGGCATGACCCTCCTCCTCCACTCGCTGTCGGCGAACTACAACCAGTACCTCGGCAGCCGGAACCAGTCGCAGTTCGGGGATCGCGACGGCGGGTCGATCGTCATCACGCCCGAAGCCCACGGTCCCGACGGCTTCTACGACGGCCCCGCGGGCGCCGACGTCTTCGAGGTGTGGGCCGACGTCGCACGCCGCTACCGGCTCGATCCCGACTGGACGGTGATCACGGGTTACTCGATGGGCGGGATCGGGACGTTCAAGCTCGCCGAGCAGTTCCCCGACCTCTTCGCGCGAGGCCAGCCGACCGTCGGCGACAGCGGCGACAACAACCTGGTCGCGTCGCTCAGGAACATCCCGTTCCTCATGTGGAACTCGGCGGTCGACGAGCTCGTCCCGCCGACGAGCTACCTGCCGACCGCGCAGCGGCTCGACAGCCTCGGGTATCGCTACGAGCTCGACGTCTTCACGCCGAGCGAGCACCTGACGCTCGCGATCAACGATCAGTTCGCTCCGGCCGCGGCGTTCCTCGACCTCGCGAAGGTGAACCGTGACCCCCCGCACGTCACCTACGTCGTCGATCCGAGCCTCGACTATCCCGGGCTCGGCTTTGTCGCCGACCACGCGTACTGGCTCTCGGGGCTCCGCGTCCGGAGTACCACGCCGCCCCTGACCGGCGGCACCGCGCAGGGCACGATCGACGCGGTCTCGCACGCGTTCGGCGTCGGCGATCCCGTGCCGTCCGACACGCAGCACGGCGTCGACACGCTCACCGGTGGGAGCCTGCCGGCGCCGCTCGTGTACACGCGCCAGTACCGGACCTGGGGACCGGTGCCGCGCATCCCCCGGGCGCGACGACTGGACCTGACGGCGCGGAACCTCGCCGCGGCCACGATCAACGTCCGGCGGGCTCGCGTCGGGTGCAACGTCGACCTCCACGTCGACACGGACGGACCGCTGACGATCACGCTCGACGGCTGTCGTCGCACGATCACTGCTGGAATGTAGGGAGGACCATCGATGCGCAACGTACTCGGAACGATGTTCGCGACCCTGCTTGCACTCCTGACCGCACCGAGCGTCCCCGCCGCAACGACCTACGATCTCGTCTCGGACGTCCGGATCACGATGTCGGACGGCATCACGCTCGATTCGGACGAATACATCCCGACGACCGGGTGTCCGTGCCCGACGATCCTCGTGCAGACGCCGTATCGGAAGTCGGGCGCCGGTGTCGCCGAAGGGAACACCATCTTTCCCTCCAATGGCTATGCGATGATCGTGGTCGACGTCCGCGGCACGGGATCGAGCGAAGGCGTCTGGGATTCGTTCGGCGCGCGCGAGCAGCAGGACGGCGCGGCGCTCGTCCAGTGGGCGGCATCCCGGCCGTTCTCGAACGGCATCGTCGGCCTCTCCGGCGTGAGCTATTCCGCCATCAACCAGTTCCTGACGGTCGAGCAGCCCGGAACGTCCGCCGTGAAGGCGATGTTCCCGATCGTGCCGATGGCCGACTCGTACCGCGACGTCACGTGGGCCGGCGGCACGGAGGACAGCGGGTTCATCCCGCTCTGGCTCGGGCTCGTGAACGGGCTCGGCATGATCCCGGCGTCCGACGCGCAGACCCAGCCGCGCATCGCGCTGAACGCCGAGTCGCAGCACGCACTGAACGTCGCCCAGTTCGGCGGACTCGTGATCCTCGATGCCGCCTTCGGCGGCTACGAGAGGATGCTGCCGTCCGCACTGCAGACGTATCCGGAGCAGGCGTACGACGGTCCGTTCTACCAGCTGCGCTCGCCGATCCGGAACGTGTCACGCGTCCGGATCCCCACGTTCATCGTCGGCGGGACGTACGACATCTTCCAGCGCGGCGAGCCGATCCTCTGGAACGCCCTGAAGCTGTCGGCCACGAAGAAGAAGCTACTGATCGGTCCGTGGTACCACACGACCGCCGGCAACGGCCTCACCGCCGACGACGGCTCGAGCCCGGTCTTCGACACGAACGGCATGGTGATCCCGAGCCTCAATAACCTGCAGCTCGCGTGGTTCGACCGCTGGCTCAAGGGGATTCCGAACGGCATCGATCGGTTCCCGAACGTCGAGACGTACTACCTCGGCGCCGGGAAGTGGGCTCCGGATCGGAAGTATCCGGCATCCCGCACGCGCTACCGGTCCTGGTACCTGTCCGCGGCCCCGGGGAGTGGTACGTCCCTGTTCGCGGGCACGCTCGCCTCCACGCCGGACGCGCAGGAGGTGACCGCGACGCTGCCGTGGATCCCCGTCAACGGGACGTGCTCGCGGTCGACGTCGCAGTGGACGGCCGGACTCGTCGCCGGCATCCCCGCCTGCGAGAACGACAACCGCCCGAGCGAGATCCTGTCCGCCACGTTCACGACGCCGCCGGCGACGAGCGCGTACGCGATCTCCGGCCCGATCGACGCGACGCTCTGGATCAGCTCGACGGCCACCGATGCGCAGGTCGTCGCGACGATCTCCGACGTCGGGCCCGACGGCTCGTCGAGCCAGATCACGTCGGGGAGCCTGGTCGCATCGCTCGGGACGCTGACGACGCGCCGGTGCCGGAGCGCGGTGATGGACTGCTCCGTCTACGCCAAGGGGAAGATCACCGAGCCGTGGCATCCCTACACGCAGGCGTCGCAGGTCCCGTTGACGCCCGGCACCCCGACGGAGCTCCACGTCGAGATATTCCCGACGTCCGCCGTGATCGCGCCGGGCCATTCGCTGCGCCTGACAATCGCGACGGGCGACTTCCCGCACGAGATCACGACGCTGTCCGGGGCCGTCGGCTCGGCGGGAATCGACACGCTCTACTTCGGCCCCGACCATCCGTCGTCGATCTACGTGGGCACGGTGTCGCCGTCGCCGGCGAGCTGACGGGGATCGCCGCTAGCGCTGCAGCGACTGGAGCTCTTCGGCCGCGGCGGTGTCGGACGGGTCGAGCTTCAGGGCCTCGGCGAGCGCGCTCATCGCGAGCGCCTCGAGCCCCTTCCGCTTGTAGTTGACGCCGAGGTGATAGTGCGCCGAGGCGTCGTTCGGGTTCGCCTCGACGACGCGCTCGAAGCACTTGATGGCGCCGTCCTCGTCGTCGAGACGCTCGCGGATGACGCCGAGCTGGTAGCAGGCGATCACGTACTCGGGATCCCCGTCGAGCGTCTCCTCGAACGCGCGCGCCGCGTCGTGCAGCTTGCCCAGATGGAAGAGCGCCATCGCGAGCCGGTAGCGCGCGGGCGCCGAGCGCGGGTTCAGCTCGATCGCACGACGTGCGACCGCGGCGCATTCCGACATCGCCCCGCGCCGGTAATGGCAGACGGAGAGCTGGAAGTGTGCGCCGGGATACGCGTCGTCGAGCGCGACCGCCTTCTCGAAGGCACGGATCGCGTTCCCGATCTGACTCAGGTGGTAGTACGCGAGCCCGAGATTGTAGTGCGCGCTCGGGTTGTCCGGGTCGGCCTTCAGGAGCTGGAGGCAGCGATCCCGCGTTCGCTCGGCGAATCCGGTGCCGAGCTCGCGCTCGACGTCGACCGCCCGGAGTGGGGAGCCGCAGTGCTTGCAGTAGTTGTGGTCGGCGGCGTTCTCGACGCCGCATTCGGGGCACGGGCCTGCCGCTTCCGCCGGGGCCGCCATGCGCCGCCTATCCTCGCTCCCCGCTCTCCGGCGTGCAAGAGTCCGGGGACGGGAGGAGCCGCCATGGAGACCTGGGAGCTCGCGGCGCGGGAATCGATCCGGGAGACCGTGGCCGCGTACACCCACCTCGTCGACACGGGCCGGATCGACGACGTCGTCGCGCTCTTCGCGGACGACGGCACGCTCGAGGCCGGCGACCGCGCGCCCGCGCGGGGCCACGCCGAGATCCGGGAGTTCTTCCTCGGCACGCGCGACCGGCTCGCGTCGAGCGCCACACGTCCGCTCATTCGTCACCACGTCTCGAATCTTCGCATCGACGTGGAAAGCCGGGAGGCCGCGACCGCGGCGTCCTACTTCCTGGCGATCACCGAGCGCGGGCCCGATCACTGGGGCCGTTACCGCGACCGGTTCGTCGCGCGCGACGGGCGCTGGCTCTTCCTCTCGCGTCGCGCCCGCGTCGACGGCTACGCCGCCGGTTCCGTCTTCCGCCCGGCACCCTAGGCGCCGGCCTTCGCCTCGCCGGACGCAGCCGCCGCCCCCCGCGTCGTCATCTTCTGCGTGCGCCGCACGAACTTCGTCGCCCAGCGCGCGCGGATGACCGCGCTCCGGGCCATCTCGACGAGGAGTCCACGTCGATGCGTGGCGGCGGGAAGAAACGTGACGTACGTGAGCCCGAGCTCCGGCCGCGGATCCGTGCACCAGGCCCCGAGGCAGTGCGCGGCCGACGTCCGCGCGAGCTCCGCCGTGTTGAGCGCGCTCGCCGCGACCTTGTGGACGTCGGGATGCATCTCGGGCGGCAGGCTGACGCGCAGGAGGGCGCCGGACCCGAGCTGGGGATGGCGCGAGCTGCCGGACGCGAAGAAGCGCGCGATCCCGGGCCACCCGGGCGCGGCGGAGACGAGGCAGGTCATCTCCGTCCCCTGACCCTCGACCGCCGCCCACGCGTTCGCCTCGAGCTCGCGCAGCGCCGCGAAGTCGTCGGCCGTGAACGGCGACCGCTCGCGCCCGAGCGGGACGTGTCCGTGCTCGATCACGTCGATCATGTCGTCGGGCTCGGGTCGGGGCCCGCGGTGGGGATGCTCCGTGACGTCGGGCGTTCCGCCGAGGAGGCTCGCGAGCACCTCCGCCTTCACGTGCGCGTCGGCGACCTGGATCGACATCGCCGTCAGCAGAAGCGGCTTCGTCGACGGCGCCGTCTCGGGATGGATCGCGACCGCGCAGTGGTACCGGACCCGGCCCTCGTCGGGATGGTGGACGAGCGCGCTGAGCGTCGCGAAGCGGTTCAGCGCGCCGAGCCGCGCGCCGATCTCCGGGTCGCGCGGCACGTCGCGCAGCACGTCGGTCGCGGCGTGGACGAGCATCGTGCCGTCGTCGAGCGCCTGCGCGGACACCCGCTGCGCCAGGCGGTCGCTCCACCACGAGAAGCCCCCGGGCTCTCGCACGCTCCACCCCTCGTCGATCTCCATCGCCGTGAACAGCGATCGAACGAGCTCGTCCCGGACGTCATCCATGCGCCACTCCCGTGACGGTCGCCATGAAGATGACGGTGCGGCTCGGCGCGTTGCGGACCGAGACGCATCGTCGGCGCCCGGTCAGCAAGGCACGTGCCCGGGACCGTCAGGAGAGCAGGCGCCCGAACGCGGCCCGCGTCTGCCGGAGGACGCGCTCGTACCCGAGGGTCTCCAGGTCGTCGGAGATGATCTCCGCCTCGTACCAGCCCCGGTAGCCACCACGCTCGAGCGCGCCGACGATCTCCGCGAGCGGAAGGATCCCTTTCCCGAGGAGCGCGCGGTCCATCGTCCGGAGCGTCACGCGCTTCACGTCGCAGATCTGGACCGCGTGGATCCGGCGGGCGGCGTCGCGGCCGATCGTCTCCAGGAGGCGGCGCTCCCAGCCCGAGTGGAAGAAATCGAGGACATATCCACCCCGCGGTCCCGCGCTTCGCGCGAGCTCGCGGGCATCGTCGAGCGTGTTGACGAACGAGAGGTCCTGCCGCAGCGGGTGGATCACCTCGATCGCGAGCCGGACGCCGGCCGCGGTCGCCTCGGGGAGGAGACGTGCATAGCAGTCGCGGAGGACGCGCGCGGCGCCCTTCCACGATTCGCCGTCCCGGCCGCCGCTCAGGACGAACAGCGCGTCGCCGGACAGACGGTGAACGTGATCGATCGCCCGGCGCACACGATCGAGCCCCTTCCGGATCGTCGACCGCTCCGTCCCGAACCGACCGTACGACCCGACGTGCGCGACCCGGAGGCTCGACGCGCGCAGGAGCCGGATCGCCCGCTCCGCGCCGTAGGCGTCGAGCTTCGTGCTCGCGAGGCTGATCGAGCGGAAGCCGAGGCGCTCGAGATGGCGCACGTCGTCCTCGAGCGACCAGCGCCGGAGCATGTAGTGCCCGATCGAGAGCCGGTCGACGGCGCTCACACCGGCCAGCGCTCGCGGAGCCACGGGACGATGAACTCCGACGCCGTGCGCGCCTTCGGATCGTGTTGCTCGCCCCCGACCGGCCGGAGATAGTGGTCGGCGCCCGAGAGCTCGACGTACGCCTTGTCGCGCGCCCCGGACGCGTCGAACGCGCGCCGACACTCGGCGGGATAGATGTCGGTGTCGGCGAGCGCCGCGATGACGAGCGTCGGCACGGTGACGTCCGGGAGCGTCCGCTCGAGCGCGGCGTTCGAGCTGAGCCCCGACCACGTCGACAGCCAGCCGCGCGCGCTCATCACGCGCCCGACGCCCTCGCCGTAATTGCCGTGGATCGGGTCGCGTCCGTACGAGAAGATCGAGCCGAGCGGACGCTCCGAGGGATCGAGGTGGAGATCGAGATAGCGCGGGTCCGCCAGCGTCCGGTAGATGAGCAGGTAGCGCCGCTGGAGCGCGCGGCGCGTGAGTAGCGGACGCTCCGCCGCCGTCGCGTCCTTGAGCTTCGCCCGGAAGTAGGCCGCCTCTTCGCACCAGCCGAGCGCCTGGCGGTCGAGCCGCTCGCAGCGCGCGCGCTGCGCCGCCCGGAACTCGGCGACGAAGTCGTCCGCGTAGCGCGACGGCCCCTCCTCCATCGGGCGGTAGCCGTTCCGCGGGTCGTACATGTCGAGGCGCGGATTGACGGCCGTGGGATCGGATTCGTCGATGACGGAGGGATCGAGGCGGTCGAGCATGAATATCCCCTCGCCGAGGTGCGCCGCGAGGACGATCAAACCGTCCGCCATCGGCATGTCGATCTCGCCGAGCGGCACGCGGTCGCCCGAGGGCGCGCGCGAGAGGCGCGCCGCGGGCGGCCTCCCGGCCTGCGCGAGGTAGAACGCGAAGAGCGAGCCACCGCCCGAGTTGCCGAGGAGGACGACCTTCGCGAAGCCCCGCCGTCGGAGCCACGCGACCGCGCCCGCGACGTCGACGAGGAGGCGCTCGTGGAGCGCGTCCATGTCGTTGTTCAGATGACGCGTCGCCGCGCCGAGGAACGCATAGCCGGCGCCAACGAGATGCGGGACGAGGTAGTGGCGCGAGAAATCGACGCGCGGGTGCATCGCGAGAACGGCGACGTCGGGATCGCGACCCGCCGGGAGATGGAGGATGCCGGCACCGCCCGGCCAGCCATCCGGCGGTGCGAGGTCGACGATCTCGCGGCGCACCGACGGATCGAGGGCGACGAACTCGTGCGGCATGCGCGCCGGCATTCGACGCTCGCCTCTGCCACGGAAGGGCGCGGAGCGGCAAGCCGCCCTGGCTTTGCAACCCCCGAACCTTGTGCCAAAGACCCGACATGGCGCGCGCGACGATCGCCGAGCTCCTCGCGACCGGCGCGCCGCTCGCCCTCCCCGGCGTCTACGACGCGCTCAGCGCGTCGCTCGCGGTGCGCGCGGGATTCCGCGCCGTGTTCCTCTCGGGCTACGCGCTGTCGGCGACCCGTCTCGCGCGCCCGGACTTCGGGCTCGTGAGCCCGACCGAGGTGACGGGCGCGGCGGCGCGGATCACGGCCGCCGTGGACGTGCCGGTGATCGTCGACATCGACACCGGGTACGGCAACGCGTTCAACGTCGAGCGCACGGTCGCCGAGCTGGTCCGGCTCGGTGCCGCCGGCTGCTTCCTCGAGGATCAGGTGTGGCCGAAGCGCTGCGGCCACATGGACCGGAAGCGCGTCGTCCCGCTGGACGAGTACCTGCCGAAGCTCCGGGCCGCGCTCCGGACGCGCGCTGGCACCCCCTTCCACGTCACGGCGCGCACCGACGCGCGCGCCGCGCTCGGGCTCGACGAGGCGATCGCCCGCGTGCGCGCGTTCGCGGAGGCCGGCGCCGACGCGGTCTTCGTCGAGGCCCCCGAGTCGATCGACGAGATGGGGCGTATCCGCGACGCCGTTCCGCCGCACGTCACGCTCGTCGCGAACATGGTGGAGGGGGGGAAGACGCCGCTCAGGACCCTCGCCGCGCTCGGCGACGCCGGCTACCGGATGGTCGTCTTCCCGCTCGCGGGGCTTCTCGCGGCGACCCGGGCGCTCGCCGACGTCTACGGCACTCTGGCGCGAGACGGCACGACGGCTGCCGTCGCCGAACGCATGCTCCGTTTCGCCGACATGAACGCACTCCTCGGCCTCGACGACTGGTACCGCCGCGAGCGCGAATGGCTCGAGTGACCGTGCTCGGCGACCTGCTCCGCACGGCGGCGCGCGAGACGCCCGACGCGGAAGCGTTCCGCTATCGGGCCGAGCGCCTCACCTATCGAGACTGGGACGCGCTCGCGGACCACGCCGCCGCCGCGCTCGCCACGCGCGGTCTCCGCCACGGCGACGTGCTCGCGCTCCTGCTCCCGTCGACGCCGCTCTATCTGGTCGCGTACCTCGCGGCCGCACGGCTCGGCGCGATCACGACCGGGATCAACGTCCGGTACCGGAAGACCGAGCTCGGCCACATCCTCGTGCGCTCGGGCGCGCGCGTCCTGCTCGCGGTCGAGACCTGGCACGACGCCGACTTCCGGCCGATGGTCACCGCGCTCCGTCCCCATCTTCCCGAGCTCGTCGACGTCGCGTGGTTCTCCGCGGAGCGTCTCTCGACCAGTACCGCCGCGGCGGTCGCGGACATCGGCGCCCCGGCGACGGCGCCCGAGGCCGTCGTCGCGCCGGACGACCCGGTCGCGATCGTGTTCACGAGCGGCACGACCGGCGTGCCGAAGGGCGCCTGCTTCACGCACCGGAACCTCGCGGCCGTCGCCGAGATCGAGGCCCGGCGGCACGCCGTCGGCGCGCCCCCGTTCCAGAAGCATCTCGCGGCCGGGCTGTCGTTCGCGCACATCGGTACGATGGCGCGGATCGCGATCCAGCTGGCGCACCGGGGCGCGTCGCTGATCCACGACACGTTCGATCCCGCCGCGGTGCTCGAGGTGATCGAGCGCGAGCGGCTCGAGCACCTCGGCGGCATCCCGACGCAGATCATCATGCTCCTCGACCATGCCGACCGGCCGCGCCGCGATCTCTCGTCGCTCCGGAGCGTCCTCATCGGCGGCGCGCCGTCGGCACCCGAGCTGATCCGCCGCGTGCAGGACACGCTCCACGTCGCCGTCAGCGTCCGTTACTCGTCGACGGAGGTCGCGATCGCCACCGCGTCGCTCGCCGGCGATCCGGCCGACGTGCTCGCGACCACGGTCGGGAAGCCGACGCCGGGCGTCGACCTCCGGATCGTCGACGACGCGAACCAACCCGTCGGCGCCGGCACGCCCGGCGAGGTCGTCGTCCGCTCGCCCGCCGTCATGCGGGGCTACTGGCGCGACGCCGCGGCGACCGCCGCGACGATCGACCCGGAGGGCTGGGTCCACACCGGCGACGTCGGCTTCTTCGACGACGCGGGCTACCTCCATCTCCGCGGTCGCCGGAGCGAGATGTTCATCCGCGGCGGCTTCAACGTCTATCCGGCCGAGATCGAGGACCTGCTCGCCCGCCACCCGAAGGTCGCGCGTGCTGCGGTGCTCGGTGTCCCCGACGGCGTCTTCGGCGAGCGCGGCTGGGCGTTCGTCGTCCCGCGCGTGGGGGACGACCCGCCGACGCTCGCCGAGCTGCGCGCGTTCGTCGGCGCCGAGCTCGCGAGCTTCAAGCGGCCCGACGGGCTCACGGTCGTCGCGGAGCTGCCGCTGACGCCGATGTTCAAGGTGGACAAGCGTGCGCTCCGCGCGCGGTGGGACGAGCCGCCCCGCTGACCGACGCGATATTTTTCGTTGAAAATGGGGCTCGCCCCGATCTAACGCCAGCCCGGGGGGACGCGGGCCGCTCGCGGTTCCCCGCACTCGAACCCGCCGCTTCGGAGGAGAGGACTTCTTCCGGCGGACGGCCTCCACGTCCCGATCCAGATCGATCCGAACGCGCTCGGCGCGCCGCCGATCCGCCTCCGACAGACGTTCCGCATCGACGACGACTGCGCGACGTCGGTCATCACCTCCGACCCGCGGAAGCGCAGGGCTCGCGCTCAAGTGCACGTCGCTGCCCCCGCCGTAACGCGAGGGACGGTTCAGGAGCTCGGCGGCAGCGTGCTCAGCTGGCGCTGCGCCTGCGCCGCCCAGAACGTCCCCGGGTAGCGCTGCGCGACGTCGGCGAAGACGTCGCGCGCCGCGCGCGGGTTGCGAACGACCTGGGCCTCGCCCTCGCGGTAGTGGAGCTCGACCCACGACGGGTCCTCGCCGTAGGCCGTCCGGTACGCCGCGGCCTGCTCGATCCCGTCGCGGATGGCGCCCGCGCGGAAGAGCGTCAGCGTGAGAAAGTACCGGGCGCGCTGACGGCGGTCGGGACTCACGTCGGTCCGGCTCGCGATCGTCTCGAGGAGGCGTCGCGCGGCCGCGAGGTCGCCGGCGTGAAACCGCTCGACCGCCTCGGGCAGGCCGGTCGCGATCTCCTCGAGCTGGGCGTCCATCGGCGCGCCGGGGAAGCGTTGCCGGTACTCGTCGATCCAGTGCCGCGCCCGCTCGAACGCCTGCTGTCGCGACGCCGAGAGCGCGAGGTAGACGACCGCCTGGCGCGCACGGTCGGGCGGCAGGCCGTGATCGAGCGACTGCGTCAGGTAGCGCTCGGCGCAGCCGGATTTCTCGCTCTTCGCGCACGCCATGCCGGTGAGCGACGCGACCTCGGCGTCGTCCGGCGTCTCCTCCAGGATGCGACGCCCGATCTCGGCCGCGAGCGCGTTGTCGCCGCGGCCGGCGACCTCACGGAGGAGCGCGCGCTTCGCCTCCGGATCCGTCCGTTCGGCGAGCATCTCCTTCGCCCGCGCCGCCGCCTGGGAGACGCGCCAGATGCGGAGCGGCTCGTGGCGGTACTGCGTCAGCGGACGGCCCTCGAACGTCTCGAGGAGCGTCCAGCTCGCCGGCACGGGGAAGCCGGCGAGATCGGCCGTGCACCGGTAGCACCCGTACCACGGCAGACGACCACCGCCGGTCACGACGACCCCCTCGGAAATCGCCGCGAACTCCTGGGCACGCCCCTCCGACGTCTCGCTCCGGAGCGCGTGGGTTACCTGTGCGCGTTTCCCCGCCGGCGCGAAGTTCTGGAAGCGTGCGAGCAGGTCCCAGTCCGACCAGATCGTCTCGTCGGTGAACTGCCGGAGGACCGCGTTCGCCCGTCGCTCCTCGCCGAACGCGTCGCGCGAGGGGGCGGTGACGGCGACCGACTGGACGACCCCCAGCACGACGACGCCGGCGAGCAGCGTCGGGCCGGCCCATCGCCGCCAGCGAAAGACCTCGCGGACGTACGCGGCGAGCGCCAGGCAGAGCGGGATCGAGACGAAGGCGAGATAGCGGAAGATGTGCGGGACGAGCGTCGTCCACTGACCGTCCTTGTCGCGTCCCGCCGGCATCGCGGCGAGCCCGAGCAGCATGACGGCGAAGAACGCGAGCCACTTACCGGCGCGGAACGTCGGGAACGGGAAGAGGACGGCCAGCAGCAGGAGGAGGTGCGGATAGAAGCCCGCGAACCACGACCCGTAGTCGTTCCGGAAGAACAGCATCCGCGGATAGTCGAGCAGGATGTCGCGCGTGTACGGAAGGAAGATCGCGACCGGCCGCGCGACGTCGACGTGCCAGAGCGGGTCCCCGAAGCGAACCCACTGCCACGTCACGTAGCCGCCGACGAGGACGACCGTGACGCCGGCGGTCACGAGCGTGTACGGCCAGCCGCGGCGCCAGTGCCGGAGCGCCTCGATCGCGAAGAGCGGCGCCATGAGCGCGACCCACGGCTTGCTGACGAACCCGAAGAGCAGAAAGACACCGGCGAGCGCCGCGCAGACGGTCCGGATGCCGCGCGCGCGGTCGCGCAGCAGCGCGTCGCGGTACAGCCAGAAGGCGGTGAAGCAGTACGTGGCCACGATCTCGTCGTTCGCGAAGAGCGTGCTGCAGAGGACGTCGAGCGGAAACACCGCGAAGAGCGCCATCGCGACGAGCGGGTACGGCCACTCCCATTCCTGGCGCGCGAGCAGGTAGACGAGCGCGAGGTTCACGAACGAGCAGAACGTGATCGCCCCGATCCAGCCCACTTCCGTGACGCCGAAGACCTTCATGAACGCGACGACCGGCACCCAGAGACCGAAGCGCATCGCGTAGGCGTCGTTCGGGTTGTACGTCCCCGTCCGGAAGATGCCGTGGTAGCACGCGAAGTAGTTCGGGTCGTCGCCGAGGCCGTACCCGCTCGACAGGGCGAGTCGGAGGACGACGCCCGCGCCGAACACCACCGCCCACGCGAGGCGGCGTCGCGCCGGGGTCACGGTCGTCCGTTCCTGAGCCAGAGCCGGAACAGGTGCCCGTACTTGTAGACCGCCTCGTTCATCAGGTTGAACTTGGACGACCGCCAGTCCTCGCACGACACCGGCACCTGCGTGACGCGGCCGCCGGCGCGCGTCGTGAGGAAGCAGATCTCGAGCACGTACGACGAGCCGGCGTTCACGCGATCGGCGAAGCGCTTGAGCGTCTCGAGGCGGTACGCCTTCGCCGCGATCGAGTAATCCTCGTAGTCGATCCCGAGGAGCAATCGCGCGCAGCGCAGAAACAGATCGGAGCCGAACTTCCGAAAGAACGAGCGGTTCTGCTGGCCGAGCTTCTTCGAGCCGACGACGATCTCGTGCGTGTCGAGCAGCGCGAGCGCCGTCGGAATGAACGACATGTCGATCGAGAGGTCCATGTCGCACGAGACGAGCAGCGGATGGCGCGCGCGCTGGATGAATTCGCGGAACGCGAGGCCGACGCCCCGCTCCGGCACGTGAAAGAAGCTGACCCGCGAGAACCGGCGGCTCAGGTCGACGCCGAGCGCGGTCGTCGAGTCGGTCGACCCGTTCGAGCCGATCAGCACCTCGTACTCGCGCCCGAGCCCGTCGAGGAAGGCGAGCAGCCGCTCGGTGTTGGGGACGAGGATCGCTTCCTCGTTGTACACCGGGATGCCGACCGTGAACGGCGTGTGCGACGGGCTGGACGGGGGGGTGCTCATGGCGTCGGGCGAAGGAATCTAGACGGATCGGGTGGCGGGCGCCACCTGCTTCAGAGGGCGTCCGCCAGGCTCTCCTCCGCCGACCGCACGCGCAGGTCGAGGCGCGCGAGGTCGGCGGCGACGGGAACGCTCCGCAGCCCCGAGAGCCCGAGGAGACTCTCCGAACGGAGCGGGAACGGCAGGCCGATCGCCTCGATCGCCTTCACCGCGGCGAGGACGGGGCGAAACGGCAACGGCACGAGCAGGCAACGAACCTGCAACCGCGCGGCCATGAGCCGGAGGAACGGCTTCAGGGTCATCGGGTCGGGCTCGGCGACGTTGAACGCGCCGGTGAGATCCCGGTCGAGGACGCGGGCGATCGCCGCGCACACGTCGTCGACGTGGACGGTCTGCACGAGCTGCCGCCCGCCGTCGAAGAGCGGCACGACGTGCGTGTTCCGCACGGCGTCGCGCATCGACTGGAAGACGCCCTGCCCGTCGCGCGCGATGATGAGACCGGGACGGACGATCGCGTCGTGCGTCGGATCGCAGAGGGCCTCGAGCGCGGCCTTGCTCCGGCCGTAGTAGCTCGGCGCGGCGGGGTCGGCCGCGATCGTCGACACGAAGACGAAGCGCCGGACGCCGGCGCGTCGCGAAGCGTCGAGGATGCGCCGCGTGCCGTCCTCGTTCACCCGGCGCGCCTCCGCGAGGTCCGTCGTCTTCGTGCCGTAGGCGCAGTGGACGACCGCGTCCGCGCCGGCGAGCGCCGACGCGTCGAGGACGTCCGGGAGATCGCAACGCGCGACGCGTACGCCCGGGATCGCGAACGCTTCGGGCTTCCGGACGAGCGCCCAGACGTCGTCGCCGCGGCGCGCGAGCTCCGCGACGAGCCGTCGGCCGAGCGTCCCCGACGCCCCCGTGATCGCGACGACACGGCTCATGCGAGGCGCTCGGCGAGCAGCGTCCCGACGCGATCGGCGTTCGCCATGAGATTGAAGGTGAGTCCCTTCGGGGGGATCCACGGGAAGATCGAGCCGTCGGCGAGGTAGACGTTGCGGGTGCCGCGCAGCCGCCCGTCGCGATCGCAGGTGAGGTCGCGCTCCGCGGGCGTGATCGGGAACGTCCCGGCGTAGTGGAGGCTCGCGCCGTGCCCGGGGCGGATCGTCCGGAGCGGCAGGCAGCCGAGCCGCCGGAAGAATCGCAGGAGCAGGCGCTCGTCCTCCTGCTGGCGACGCTCCTGCTCGTCGCTCTGGCGGTAGTGGATCTCGAGGCGATCGGGGGCACCTCCGCTGCCGTGTCGGAGAACGCAGAACTTCTCCGGCGAGGGCCGGTCCTCGTGGTGGATGCCGAGGATCGCGAAGTTCGGGATGAGCACCCGCAGGATGCGTCGCGCATCGCGATACGCGAGCGGCAGCTCCTTCATCAGCTTGAACGTGAGGAGCGAGCGATAGGAGAAGACCTGCGCCTGGACGATGCGGCTCGGCAGGCGCACGATCGCCGTCAGCTGCGCGAGGCTGTAGCGCCGGTCGCGCGCGCGACGCGCGAGCATGCCGAGGTTCAGCGTCGGGACGTAGGCGTAGGCGTTGCAGAGGAGCGGCACCCGGGTGTCGTAGCGGCCGAGCGAGCGGAGCGTCAGCCATGCGGTGCCGAGCGTGCCGGCGGCGACGACGAGCGCCCGCGCCTCGTGCCGCTCCTCGGCGCCGCTCGCGACGTGCGTCGCGCGGACCTGCACGCCGCTCCCCTCCTCCGCGAAGCCGTGGACGAAGCGCCGGTCGAGATAGGTGAAGTTCGGGTGCCGCTCGAGCTCCTCGAGCGTCCACTGTGGGCGGTACACGCTCCGGCCGAGGTCGGCCCAGTAACAGAGATCGAGGTAGCCGTGTGGGCCGCGCTCGCGATGGCGCTCGGTGCAGACCGCGAGCCGCGCCGCGCCGAGATAGAACCCTTCGGCGTTGAGGGCCGCGCGCTTGCGTCCGTACCGGGCGAGCACGGATTCGGCATTGGGGTCGATCTCGAGCGGCGGCATCATCGACGGGCTCGACGGAAAGAACGTCTCGAGGTCGTCGCGCTCCCCGCAGACGCCGATGCGCTCCGCGACCGCGTCGTAGTGCCGGCGGAGGTCGCCAAGGCCGAACGCCATGTCGGCGAGCTCGTCCTCCGCGAACGGGAACACGCCGGCGCTCCACGCGGCCCCGAGGCCACCGCGGGCGAGGCTCATCGAGACCTGGAACCCGTTCGACTCGACGGGGATGCGCTCGGCCGCGTCGGCTAACACGTGCATGCGCGGCGGCGTCAGCTGCGCGCCGACGCGGACCGCGCCGAACGGGATGCCCTCGAAGCGGTCGCCGAGGAAGTATCGATGCTGGTCCGGGTCGTTCCGGCGGAGATCCGAGAACGCGCGTTCCTGGATCATCGGCGCGTAGTGCGGATCGCGGTTGCCGTAGTCGATCAGGACGACGCGACGTCCCGCCTGCACGAGGGCGGCCGCGGCGTTGACTCCACCGGGGCCCGACCCGACGACGATCGCGTCGGTCACGCGCGCGCGCGGACGGCGACGCCGAGGAGCGCCGCACCGAGGATCGCCCGGAGGACGGCCGCCGTCCCCGACACGGCGAGACGGAGGACGAGGCCGACGGGATGGATGCTCTCGGGCAGGAAGTCGTCCGCGAACTCGGGCGAGGCCTCGAGGATCGCGCTCATGACGAGCAGCTTGCTGCGGAGCGTGTTCGCCGGTCGCAGCAGGCCCGACGCGGCGTCGAGGAACGAGACGCTCCAGGGATGGCGGTGGACGAAGTCGAGCAGCGCGGCGTCCGCGGGAGCGACCGGCGCGCTGAGGAGCGTCTCGTTCGCGCGGCGGTACCGGTCGACGATTGCCGGCGGCGGAACGCGCCCGACGAGGTAGCGCCCGAAGACCCGGGCCTCCGTCTCCAGCGTGGCCGCGTCCGCCACCTCAGCCCCCGACGCCCTGCTGGTTCAGCTCGGCGAGACGATCGTGCGCGTACTTGCTCCACGGCGTCGTCGGGAAGCGCGTCTCGGTTTGCTGCCACGCGTCGCGCGCCCCCGTCATGTTTCCGAGCCGGGCCCGGCAGATGCCGATGTGGTACATGGCCTCGGGCAGGTTCGGCGCCTCGGGGAAGTTGGTCGCGAGACGCGTGAAGGTCTCCTCGGCCTCCTTCCACTTGTCCTGACGGAAGTAGCAGAGCGCCTCGAAGTAGGTCGAGTGGATCGCGGTCGCCGAGAGCGGCGCCAGCATCTCGGCCTGGTGGAAGACCTTGGCCGCCTCGTTCAGCGCCTCAGGGGTGCCGGCGTCGTAGATCTTCTGGCCTTTCCGGTAGAGGCCATCGGCGTTCGGGACGTAGCCGACGAACGCCGCGGCGCTCAAGAACATCGCCGCGAGGAGGACGCCGCCGGAGAGGATCGCCCGCCGCATGCCAACGGTCCAGTCGTCGCTCCAGCGCAGCACCGCGAGCGCCGGCGCCGGCGCGAGCTCGCCGATTCGCGTCGCGGCGCGGGCGGCGACGCGCCGTCCGGCGGGAACCATCGCCGCGAGGAGGATCAAGAGCCCGATCGTCGTGAACGCGTGGCCGAGGCTCGCCCACAAGCCGCCGTCGAACACGAGATCGATCCGGTTGCTCTTCGGGATGACGAGCATGAAGCTCGGCCCGGCGAGCCACACCTTCTCGCCGCCGAGCGACTTCCAGCGCGGATGGTAGGAGACCCGGATCAGGACGGGATGACCGGGCTTCGCGCCGGTGATCGTGATCCGATCCGTCCGGTCCATCCGCTCCTCGAGCGTCGGCGGCGGACCGAGCGGCTGCACCGGCAGATCGTCCGTCGAGCCCTCGCGGACGGCGGCGAACTGTCGCTTCTCGTCTTCGGTCGCCGACGTCGCGAACACCGGCGTGGGATCGTCGGGTCCGGCGCGCTTGAACCAGCGGTAGGCGGTCTCCTTCCAGTTCTTGGTCAGCACGAGCGACGGCGCGACCTTCAGCGGGATCGCATAGCGGTTCTCGTTGTCGCGGATGCGGTAGACCTCGAACGGGCCGAACGTCCTCTCGTGCTCGAGGCCTGGATGCTTCGCCGCGAGTGCCTTCACCGGCGGGCTCCGAAGCACGTACTGCGACACGTTGAACATGCGGAGATGGCCGATGCCGCGGT
>Ga0070741_10006973_pt1 | contig 23806 bp, 21 predicted proteins | sample Coa_R1_4_FD_66440 | JGI IMG/M metagenome (GOLD analysis project Ga0070741, IMG submission 66440) | Surface soil microbial communities from Centralia Pennsylvania, which are recovering from an underground coalmine fire - Coalmine... | ecosystem: Environmental > Terrestrial > Soil > Unclassified ...
CCCCAGAGAATGTTCTCGCCGCGCAGCGTGCCCCAGACGATGTTGTTGCCGTTCACGCGCGTGCCCCACACGATGTTCGTGGCCTTCAGCGTGCCCCACACCACGTTCTCGTCGGACGCCGTGCCCCAGACGATGTTCTCGTCGCCGTCCATCTGGCCGATCACGCGGTCGCCCCAGACGACGTTCGACGCCCAGATGGCGCTCGTCCCCCAGACGATGTTCGACGCGAGCACGCGCGCGCCCGGAAGCCACAACGCGCCGGTCCCCCACACGATGTTGGTGCCCCAGACGACGTTCGTGCCCCAGACGATGTTGGTGCTCCACGCGATGTTGTGCGCGTACAGAATGTTTCCGCCGCGCACCGACCCGCCCCACACGACGCGCTCGCCCCACGCGTACGTCGCGCCGCCGATCGTCGACGCCGGCGTCACGCCGCGCGTCAGCCACCACGAACCGAGCGGCACGTCGGTGTCGATGGCGCGCGCCAGCTCGATGGCGCCCGCCGCGTTGATCTCGCCGGCGCCCTGCGTGAGGTAGTCGGCATTCGCGACCGGGATCGCGCTGTACTCGAGGACCGCCTTCACCAGATTCGGCGTCATCGGACGCCAGTCGCGCGGGCCGTGTTGCGCGTGCGCCTGCAACACGAGGGCGACGACGCCCGTCGTCACGCCGGCGGCCATGCTCGTGCCGCTCAGCGCGAGGAACGGCCCGCCGTTCTTGGCGCGGCTCGATCCGAGGTTCTTGTAGAGGTACGACGAAGTGCTCGAGTCCGAGAACAGCTGGTGTCCCGGCGCGACCACGTCCGGCTTGGCGAACGCGTCGTACCACGTCGGGCCGCGCGAGCTGTACGGCGCCACGACATCGTCGGCGCGCGTGGCGGTGTTCTGCGTCATCACCGCGCCGACGGTGATCGCGGACGGCGCGTTGCCGGGCGACGTGATGCCCGTGTAGCCGGAGCCATGGCCTTTCTCGCTCTGCCCGGCGTTGCCCGCCGCGGTGACGACCACGAGACCGGCCGCCGTCGCCTGCTCGACCGCCTGGACCAGCGGATCGTCGGCGGCCGGCGCGTAAATCGGATGGCCGAGCGACAGGTTGACGATCTGGACGTTCAGCCGCGAGTGGTTCGCGACGACGTACTCGAGCGCCTTGATCACGTCGCTGGTCCGGCCCGCGCCTTTGCCATCGAGCACCTTCAACCCGACGAGCCGGACGTCCGGCGCAATCCCCATGTAGGCAGACCCCGACAGCCGGCCGTTGCTGCCGATCAGCCCCGCGATGTGCGTGCCGTGGCCGTAATCGTCGTACGGCCTGGTCGGAATGCCGCCCTTGGTGAAGTCGTAGAACGCCGTGATGCGGAGGCCGAAGTCGTCGCTCGGCGCGATGCCCGAGTCGATGATCGCGACGCCGATGCCGTCGTCGCCCGTCGGCGTCTCGGGCGTCGGCACCGGCGGCAGCCCCAGCGTCTGGCGGAGCGCGTTCGACACCGCCGGCGCTGGAGGCTCGGGCCGGCCCGTGGCCGATACCGGCGCATCGAACGCAAGGTTCTTGACGCAGCTGTGCGACGCGAGCTCCGGCACGTCCTCGCTGTGCAGGTCGACGACGATCGCGTTGATGAAGGGGTGCTCGGACCGGATCGGGTCGCCGTGCTTCTGCAGCGAGGTCCGCACGAAGTCGCGGCAGCCCTCCTTGACGGACACAATCACGTTCTGCGTCGGCGCACCGGACGTGAGACGCTCGCGAAGGCCGCGGTCGATCTTCGGGTTGACGGGTTCAGCAAAGGCCGACGCGGGAGTCAGACTCACCAGCGCGGCCACGGACAGGGCGACAGATAGTCGTCGGACGGACATTGGCGCCACGGACTGAGCAATTCGGACGCCACGGTTCCGTTCCCGCGGCCGCAGTCTTCAAGTCGTTCAACCGCAACGTATTAGCGGTGGTCATGACGTCGGCAGGTACTCTACCGACCTCTGTGGTTCTGTGCCGTTGCGACACACGCGGCGGGAGGTGAGAGCCCGATTACGGCGTAAGTCGGAACGAAATCGACGATCGCGGCCTCTTGTTCCAATCGAGGACACGTGTCGCTCAAACGAACATAGAGTACTCGGATTCGGTCTTGCACCTCGGCGCTCGCAGTGACTGAGCCGCTGTTCGACGTCGTCATCGTGGGCGGGGGGCCGGCGGGCCTGAGCGCCGGCCTGATGCTCGGGCGCTGCCGCCGCCGAGTCCTCGTCTGCGACCTCGGGGAGCCGCGCAACCGGACGACGCACGGGGTCCATGGATACCTGACGCGCGACGGCATCGCGCCGCGGGAGCTCACCGATCTCGGACGCCGCGAGCTCGCCGCCTACGGCGTCGAGTTCCGCTGCGTCGGCGTGGTCGACGTGACGCGTGTGGGCGAGCGCGAGTACGCGATTGCGTTCGCGAACGGCGGAGCGATTCGCTCGCGGTTCGTGCTGCTGGCGACCGGCGTCGTCGACGATCTTCCGGGCATCCCCGGCTTTCACGAGTGCTACGGCCGATCGATCTTTCACTGTCCGTACTGCGACGGCTGGGAGTGGCGCGATCGGCGGCTCGCCGCGTTCGGCATCGGCAAGGACGCCGCGGGCCTCTCCCTCGCGCTCAAGACGTGGAGCGGCGACATCGTGTTGTGCACGAACGGCGGACGCGTGGATCGGACGGTCGCGGCGCGTCTCGCGCGCAACGGCGTCGCCGTGCGCACCGCCACCGTCGACCGCATCGATCATCGCGACGGCGAGATGACGGCCGTCGTGTTCGCCGACGGCACGCGGCTCGAGCGCGATGCGATGTTCTTCACCAGCCGCCAGCATCCGCAGTCGCTCATCGCCACGCGGCTCGGCTGCGCGCTGACGAGGGTCGGCACCGTCAGGACGGGCAAGATGTGCGACACGAACGTGCCGCGCGTGTACGTCGCGGGCGATGCGTCGCACGACGCGCAGTTCGTGGTCGTCGCGGCGTCGGAGGGGGTGAAGGCGGCGGTGGCGATCAACCAGGCGCTGCAGGCGGAGGAGCTGGCGTGAGCGACGAGACGACGGTCCCGTCGGTGCCGGTCGACATCCGCAACGCCGCCCTGACGGTGCTGGCGGTGCTCGCGATCATCCTCATGCTGCAGTACGCGCAGGCCGTGGTCATCCCGGTCGTCATCGGCCTGCTCGTCAGCTACGCGCTCGATCCGATCGTCGCGTGGATCGCCAAGGCGCACGTCCCGAGGCCGATCGGGGCGGCGCTGGTGCTCATGGCGCTCGTCGGCGGCGGCGCCTATCTCGTGTACGGTCTGCGGGGCGAGGTGGACGCCGTCATCGCGCAGCTGCCCGACGCGGCGCACCGGCTGCGCACGCTCATGGAGACGCGGCAGCCGCGGACCGCGACGGCCATTCAGCAGGTGCAGAAGGCGGCGACCGAGCTCGAGAAGGCGGCGACGACCGCGACCGCCGCGCCGCCGCCGCCGCCGACCGGCGTCCAGAAAGTGCAGCTCGAGCCGCCGGCGTTCAACGTCAGCGACTACCTGATGTGGGGCTCGATGAGCATCGCCGCGGGCGTCGGCCAGTTCGTGCTGATCATGTTCCTCGTCTATTTCGTCCTGGCGTCGGGCGATCTCTATCGGCGAAAGCTGGTGAAGATCGTCGGGCCGTCGCTGACGAAGAAGAAGGTCACCCTCCAGATCCTGTCCGACATCGACCGCCAGATCGAAATGTTCCTGATCGTCCAGGTGTTCACGAGCACGGTGGTGGCGGTCGCGACGTGGCTCGCGTTCCGGTGGCTCGGCCTGCAGCAGGCGGGCCTCTGGGGCGTGCTGGCCGGGCTGTTCAACTCGATCCCCTACTTCGGGCCCGTGCTCGTCACGGCGGCGACCGCGTCGGTCGGCTTCATGCAGTTCGGCTCGATTCGCATGGCGGTGATCGTCGGCGCGACGTCGCTGGTGATCACCAGCCTCGAGGGTTTCCTGCTCACGCCGTGGCTGACGAGCCGCGCCGCGCGCATGAACGCGGTGGCCGTGTTCGTGGGTCTGCTGTTCTGGGGCTGGATCTGGAACGTGTGGGGGATGCTGCTCGCCGTGCCGATGCTGATGGTGATCAAGGCGATCTGCGATCACGTCGAGGACTTCAAGGGCGTCGGCGAGCTCCTCGGCGAGTGAGTCGTCGCGGACCGCGGATGCGCGCTACACGAACGTGGACAGGTCGAACCGTCCGCGGGCCTGCAGCAGCGGCTTCCAGAGATCGCCGACCTTCTTCACGCGCGCGGGCACGTTCTGGACGGTGAAGTCCTCGATGCGGATGCCCCGCTCGACCTCCTTCCACGTCACCGGCGTCGAGACGGTCGCCTCGGGCCGGGGGCGCACCGAGTAGATGGACGCGAGCGTGCTGCCCCACCGGTTCTGGTTGTAGTCGACGAGGACGCGGCCGTGCGGGCGCTTCTCGCGGCGGTATTCCGACGTCATCAGCTTCGGGTGGCGCGCGGCGAGCTCGATCGCCAGCGCCTTCGCAAACGTCCACACCTGCTTCTGCTCCGGGCCGCGGACGATCGGCACGTACAGGTGCATCCCCTTCGACCCGGTCGTCTTCGCCAGCGGCGGCATCTTCAGCGACTCCAACGCCTCGCGCACGGCGAGCGCCGCCTCGATCACCTTGTCGAAGCCGGCGCCCTCGCCCGGATCGAGATCGAAGTGCAGGTAGTCGGGACGATCGGTGTCGTCGCAGGTCGCGTACCACTGATTCAGGTCGATGCAGCCGAGATTGACGACCCACATCAGCGCCGCCTCGTCCTGGATCATCGGGAAGTCGATCACGTTGCCGTGGCCGTGATCGATCCGGCAGATCTCGATCCACGGCGGGCGCGGCGACGGCGCGCGCTTCATGAAGAAGAACTGGCCGGCCGCGCCGTGCGGATAGCGCTTCATCACCATCGCGCGGTTGCGGATGTGCGGCAGCAGCACGCCGGCCACGTCCGCGTAGTACTGCAGGAGGTCGCCTTTGGTGAGGCCGAGCTCGGGCCAGAAGATCTTGCGGAGGTTGGTGACGCGGACTTCGCGTGTGGCGGCGAGCAGCGTGGCGTTCTCTTCGCCGCGCGGGATCGTGATCCGCATCTCCGCAGTGTAGTGCAGCGCTCCGCGGCGGCAGGCCTACAGGCCGCCGGCATCGATCCGGCGCAGCGGCGGCAGCTTCGGCGGCCGCTGGCCGTGCAGCGTCGCGCCGACGATCGGCACGTACGGCAGCTCGACGCCCTCGCGCGCCTTCCGCAGCAGCAGCCCGCCGCGGCTCATGTCGCCGCGGCCGACGAAGTCGACCGGGAACGTCAGCCGGTCGCCGAAGATGCGCGTGAGCACGTCGACATATTTCGGCGAGGCGACGCTGCCGAGCAGCACGACCTCGCAGTCCGGGCCGGCTTCGCGCAGCAGGGCGCGCGCGCTCTTCTCGAGCGGCCGGCGGTACTGCGCGTTGTCCTGGTGCACGTCGCCGTCGGCGAACGCGCGGACCGCATCGTGCGTCACGTACACGTCAGGGCTGCGCAGCCCCGCGTTCGGCGTAATCACGTGGACGCCCAGCCCGAGGACCGGGTTGTCGCGCTCCGGCGGGTCGGCGAAGCGCATCGCATACGTCAGCTTGCCGCGGAAGTACAGCCCGCTGATGAAGGCGAACACGTCGCCCAGCATCGCGCCGCGCCGCGATCGCAGCGCGCACGCCAGCTCGAACTGCGCCTTCGGCGAGAGGATCTGCTTCGCACGCGTGCCGCCGCAGTTCGCGGGGGAGAGCAGAAACAGGCGGCTCATGGTCACAACATCACAACGGACACAACGGACACAACAGCTGTACAAACTTACAACGACGCGGCGGGATCGATCAGATTCCCCACCTCAGCAGCACGCCGCCGACGGTGAACCCCGCGCCGACCGACGCGAGCAGCACGAGGCTGCCCTTCCTGAGCCGCCCGGAACAGATGGCGTCGTTCAGCGCGAGCGGGATCGTCGCGGCGGTCGTGTTGCCGAAGCGATCGATGTTGATGACGACCTTCGCGGGATCGATGCCGAGCTTCTCGGTGGCCGACTGGATGATGCGCCCGTTCGCCTGGTGCGACACGAACAGATCGATGTCGTCCGGCGTCAGGTGGTTGCGCTCGATCAGCCGGCGCGAGATCTCTTCCGTCTTGCGGACGGCGAACTTGAACACGGTCTGGCCGTCCTGCTTCACGTAGTGCAGCCGCTCGTCGACCGTCCGGTGCGACGCCGGATGCAGGCTGCCGCCCGCCGGCATCTTCAGCGCCTGTCCGCCGCCGCCGTCGATCTCGTGCTCGAAGTCGACGATGGCCGGCTCGCCCGCCGTCGTCGCGCGCACGACCACCGCGCCGGCGCCGTCGCCGAACAGCACGCACGTCGCACGGTCCTTGTAGTCGATGATGCTCGACATCACGTCGGCGCCGACGACGAGCGCGTTCTCGTACGCGCCCGACGCGACGAACTGGCTGCCGGTCGTCAGCGCGTAGGTGAAGGCCGAACACGCCGCGCTGAGGTCGAAGCCCCACGCGCGGCGGGCGCCGATCTTGTGCTGCAGCAGGCACGCCGTGCTCGGAAAGAGCATGTCGGGGGTGACCGTGCCGACGACGATCACGTCGATGTCGTCGGGCGTCAGCCTCGCGTTTTCGATCGCCTTGCGGGCGGCCTCGGCGGCCAGGTCCGACGTCGCCACGCCGGGATCGGCGATGTGCCGCTCGCGGATGCCGGTCCGCTGGATGATCCACTCGTTGGACGTCTCGACCATCTTCTCGAGATCGGCATTCGTCAGCAGGCGCGGCGGCACGTAGGTCGCCAGCGACGCGATCGTCGTCGGGCGCCCGCCGGCGCGCGGGGTCGTCCGGGTCACCACAGTCGTTGATCCCTTCTCGCGTCGGCCGGCGCGGTCAGCCCGAAATAGCCGTACGCGCGCGGCGTCGCGATGCGGCCGCGCGGCGTGCGATCCAGGAATCCGATCTGGATCAGAAACGGCTCGTAGATGTCCTCGATGGCGTCCTTCTCTTCGCTGATCGCCGCGGCGATCGTGTTGAGGCCGACCGGCCCGCCGCCGAACTTGTCGATGATCGTCCGGAGCAGCTTGCGGTCGATCTCGTCGAACCCGTGCTCGTCCACTTCGAGCAGCTTCAGCCCGGCGTGCGCGACGTCGAGCGTGATCGCGCCGCCGGCGCGCACCTGCGCGTAGTCGCGCACGCGCCGGAGCAGGCGGTTCACGATGCGCGGGGTGCCGCGCGCGCGCCTGGCGATTTCACCGGCGGCGGCGTCCTCGATCGGGACGCCGAGAATGCGCGCGGATCGCCGCACGATCTCGCCGAGATCCGCGGGCGTGTAGAACTCGAGCCGCTCCGTGATGCCGAACCGCGACCGCAGCGGCGACGTCAGCAGCCCCGTGCGCGTCGTCGCGCCGACGAGCGTGAAGCGCTCGACCGGCACCTTGACGCTGCGCGCGGACGGCCCCTGCCCGACGAGGACGTCCACCTCGAAGTCCTCGAGCGCCGGGTACAGGATCTCCTCCACCGCCGGCGGCATCCGATGCACTTCGTCGATGAAGAGCACGTCGTGCTTCGCGAGGCTCGTCAGGATGCCGACGAGATCGCCGGTCTTTTCGATTGCCGGCCCGGACGTCGCGCGGACGGGCACGCCGAGCTCGTTCGCGATCACGTACGCCAGCGTGGTCTTGCCGAGCCCCGGCGGACCGTACAACAGCACGTGATCGAGCGCCTCGTTGCGCTGCCTCGCCGCCTCGATCGCGACGTGCAGCTTCTCGCGCACCTTGTCCTGTCCGATGTAGTCGTCGAACCGGCGCGGACGGAGGCCCGCTTCGTACTGCGCGTCCTCGTCGACGCGCGCCGCCGTGACGATGCGATCGTTGGTCACTTCGCGAGCTCTCGCAGCGCCTGCTTCAGCGTGCGTTCGAAGCCGCCGTCCGGCATGGTTTTCACGGCTGATGCGACGGCTTTCTCGGCGAGAGGCCGATGATACCCCAGGTTCACCAGCGCCGAGAGCACATCGTCGCGCACGTCGGCGGGCAGGGCGACGGCATCGTCGCCGAGCGCCACGGCCGCCGCCTGCGGACGCGGCAGCCGATCCTTCAGCTCGAGGACGATGCGCTCGGAGGTTTTCTTGCCGACGCCGGGAATCGCGGTGAGGCGCGCGATGTCGCCGCGCTCGATCGCGCGAATCAGCTCCAGCGGCTCGATTCCCGACAGCACGGCGAGCGCGACCTTCGGCCCGATGCCGCTGACGCCGATCAGGCGCTCGAACAGCTCCTGCTCGAGCAGCGTGGCGAATCCGTACAGCGCCAGCGCGTCCTCGCGCACGTGCGTGTGCGTGCGCAGCGTCACCTCGGCGCCGGCGTCGCCGAGCACGTAGAAGGTCGAGAGCGGCACGAAGAGGTCGTAGCCGACGCCGTTGACGTCCACGATCACGCGGTTCGGATGCTTTTCGAGGATGCGGCCGCGGAGCTGCGCGATCACGGCTTGGCGCGCCGGCCGGCGTCGCGAACGCCCGGGCGGTCCGCCGAACCCTTCGGCGACGCGGGGAGCGCCGGAGGAGCGGCGGCGGGCCGGTACGCGCGCCACGAGGTCGCGCCGCGCGCGGCGGGAACGGTCGTATGCGCGCAGTGCGCGTGGCAGATCGCGACGGCGAGGGCATCGGCGGCGTCGTGCGGCGCCGGGATCGCCGGCAGGCCGAGCATCAGCTTCACCATCTGCTGCACCTGCGGCTTCTCGGCGCGGCCGTAGCCGACCACGGCGCGTTTGATCTCGGCCGGCGTGTACTCGACGATCGCCACACCGGCTTCGACCGCGGCGAGCACGGCGACGCCGCGCGCGTGGCCGAGCTTGAGCGCGCTTTTCACGTTGACGGCGAAAAACAGGTTTTCGATGGCGACCGCGTCGGGCTGGCACTCGCGCAGCAGCTCCGCGAGGCGCTGGTGGATCTGCAGGAGCTTGTCGGGAAACGCGGCCGACGCCGACGCCGCGATCGCGCCGCAGGTGACGATGCGGTGGCGCGTGCCGTCGGTCTCGACGCAGCCGTAGCCGGTTCGATCGGCGCCGGGGTCGATGCCGAAGATTCTCACGCCAGCGAGGCCTCGATCTCCTTTTCCGAGATGTCGAAGTTCGACGACACGTTCTGCACGTCGTCGTGGTCCTCGAGCGACTCCATCAGCTTGACCATCTGCTGCGCCGCCTTGCCCTCGAGCTTCACGTAGTTCTGCGGGATCATCGAGACCTTCGCCGTCGCGGGCTCGATGCCGAGGCCCTTCACCGCCTCGTGCACCGCCGGAAACGCGTCCGGCGACGTGAACACTTCCCAGTTGTCCTCGTCGTCCTGCAGATCGTCGGCGCCCGCGTCGAGGACGGCGGTCATCAGCTTCTCTTCGTCGGCCTTCGTCTTCTCGACGACGATGTAGCCCTTCTTGTTGAACATCCAGGCGACGGCGTTCGGCGCCGCGAGGTTGCCGCCGTGCTTCTCGAGCAGGTGGCGGATCTCGCCGGCGGTCCGGTTCTTGTTGTCGGTGAGGACGTCGATGATCATCGCCGCGCCGCCGGGCCCGTAGCCCTCGTACTGGGCTTCTTCGTAGCTGACGCCCGGTTCCTGGCCGGTGCCGCGGCGGATGGCGCGGTCGATGTTCTCGCGCGGCATGTTGTTCGCCTTGGCCTCGGCCACGATGGTGCGCAGGCGCGGGTTCATGTCGGGATCGCCGCCGCCGGCGCGCGCCGCGACGCTCAATTCCTTGATGAGGCGCGTGAAGATCTTGCCGCGCTTGGCGTCGGCCGCGCCTTTCTTGTGCTTGATCGAGTGCCACTTGGAGTGCCCAGACATAGCGAAAAATCTTACCCCTTTTTCGCGAGGATGATCCAGACGTCCGCGCGGGGATCCCACGGGCCGCCCCGGTAGTCGCCGAGCACGCGATCGATGGCGAAACCGGCGCGTTCGAGGCGCGCGGTCATCTGTGGAATCGTCAGGGTGCGGAAGGTCAGGTCGAAGGTGTGCTCGGACGTGCGGCGCGCGCGACGCTCGATGTAGGTCTGCGAAAAAGTGGTGAGCTGGCGGCGGCGATCGTGGCGGACCGACTCGACGAGCGTCAAGTGCCGGGCGCCGGCCCGGCCGCGAAAGGCGACGCGGTTGTCGTACTCGCGCCACTTCGGGACGTCGGGCACCAGATCGACGCCGAACGTGCCGCCGGCCGGCAGCAGGCGCGACACGGCGGCGAGGGCGTCGGCGAGATCGCGCTCGCGCGTCAGCGACTGGAGGACGCCGTACGGCGCGATCACCATGGAGAACGAGCGGTCCGCGAACGGCAGCTGTCGAATGTCGGCCCGGACGGCGCGGAGTCGTGCCGCTCGCGATCCGGCGGATCGGCGGGTGAGCCGCGCGAGCATCGGCGCCGATCGATCGACGCCGACGAGATCGACGCCCGCTTTGACGAGCGGCTTCGATACGCGCCCGGTCCCGCAGCCAAGCTCGAGGACGCGGCCGGCGGCGGCGAGCGCGACGCGGCGCCAGAACGGCACGTCGCGGCGGCCGAGCGTCTGCGCGTTCTCCCAGTCGTAGAACGGCGCGTAGTCGTCCCAGCCTTCCCAGCCCTCGCGCATGCGTCGCTTCACGTGCGCGCTAATCGGACACGGCCAGTTCGCCGGGCACGATCGGCCGCGTGCGCGGCAGGCGTCCAAGGCGCGCGAGGTTGCCGACGAACGCGAGGATGGCGAGGAAGATCACGAGCTTCGCCGCGTCGCCCGCGCGCGTCTGCGGCACGATCTTCCACAGCAGCCACAGCGTCGGCTGCGCCCAGCACACGGCCCATACCGATCCGTAGAAATAGCGGCGCTCGTGGCCTTCGCCCTTCGTCGACGCTTTGACGCGCGGCAGCAGTCCGAGCGCGCCGAGCAGCCAGATCGTGCCGGCGATCGGGAAGTAGGCCTGCTGGTACATCTGCTTCAGGTGCCACTGTCCGGTGACGATCGCCACCACGAGGCCGGCGATGTTGAGCACCGCGAAGGTGATCACCTCGCTCCACGCGAACGTGTAGCAGACGCGGCGATAGAGCGGGTTGGGCCGGTCCTCGGTGAAGCGGATGATGTAGGGTTTCGGTTCGACCCCGGGCAGGCGGCCGCGCAGCCCGGCGATGCCGGTCCCGAGCAGCACCGCCCCGAGCCAGATCGCCATCCGCGAATCGAAGCCGCGCTCGAAGAGGTCGAAGGTGAGCGGCCCGGGCGCGATGAAGAACACGAAGATCCAGATCGGCCAGTGGTTGAAGCGGTAGTAGAGCTTGTTGTACTCGCGGATCTTTCGTTGCGACGCGTATTCGACAGGGATATTCACTTCGACGATTTCTTCTTCTTCGTTCGCTGTGCTGGTTGTTTGCGCGTGGCGCCGGACGCGCCCGGCCGAGTATACCCCGTCGACGGGACCTGCGGCATGCCGCCCCACATCCCGCGGCGGAAGGACTGCGCCTCGGCTTCGGCGCGCTGCAGCTCGGGGAGCCGCGCGAGCGCCACGCGCGCGGTGACGCGCGCCAGCCCTTCGCGCACGAGCGTCGCGTTCACGAACTGGCCGTCCTCGGTGAGGACGTACGCCAGGTGGCGGCTGTACGCGTCGAGTGACTGCCCGTCCTGTTCGAGCCGGACCCAGCGATGGAGCACGAGCGCGGTCAGTCGATCGCGCGCTTCTTTGGCGAACGGCGCGGTGGTGTCGTACACGCGTCCGAGCTCGGGGGCGTCGATGCCGAGGAGCCGCACGCGTCCGACGCCGACGACGTCGATCGTGTCGCCGTCGACGACGCTGCGCACGAGCACCGGGTCCGACCGCACGATCTTCGGAGTCGGCGACCACGATTGAACGATTGCCACGCCCACCAGGGTCACCATGGGCAGAATCTGCATACGCGCCTCCTGGCTGCATCAGTTACGGGGATGCGGTCGGCGCGGTGCAAATCGGCGTCCGCTGCGGTGTACCTGGTACGTGCCAGGTAGGTACCAGGTACGTGCCAGGTACGTACCTGGCACGTACCTGGTACTTCGTCAGCCGAGGAACTTGTAGCCGAGGCCGTGGACGGTGACGATGAACTCGGGGGACTTCGGGTGCGCCTCGACCTTCTGCCGCAGACCGGCGACGTGGACGTCCACCGTCCGCGTCAGCGGCATCTCGTCGTACCCCCAGACGTCGGACAGCAGCTGCTCGCGCGACAGCGTCTCGCCGCGATGATCGATGAAGTGCCGGAGCAGCTTGAACTCGCGCGCGGAGAGATCCACCGCGACGCCGCCGCGCGTCACCTCCGCCTTCCGGACGTCGACGACGACCTCGCCGAACCGATACGTCTCCGATCCCGGCCGCAGCGCCGCGGGCCGCCGCCGCCGCAGCGCCTCGAGCCGCGCGACGAGCTCGATCGCGTCGAACGGCTTGGTCAGGTAGTCGTCGGCGCCCAGCTTCAGGCCGACGACCTTGTCGACGACCTGACCGCGCGCCGTCAGCATCAGGATCGGCGTGTCGACGCCGCGCCGCCGCAGCTCGCGGCAGACATCGAACCCGTTGACCTTCGGCAGCATCACGTCGAGGACGATCACATCGTGCGCGCCGGCCGACGCGCGCTCGAGACCGACCTCGCCGTCGCTCGCCGTGTCGACCGCGTACCCCTCGCTGGCGAGACGATCTCCGAGGGTGAGCCGCAGCCCCGCTTCGTCCTCGATCACGAGCACACGCGGACTCGTCATGACCGTTGCGGCAGATCGATCGTCACGATCGTCCCCGCCCCAGGCCGGCTGTCGATCCCCACCGTGCCGCCGTGCTCGTCGACGATCGTCCGCACGAGGCTGAGGCCAATGCCCGATCCCCGCACCTGCGAATCGACGGCGCGGCGCCCGCGATAGAACGCCTTGAACACGTGCGGCAGATCGGCCGCGTCGATGCCCATGCCCGTGTCCTCGACGCGGATGCGCACGCGCCCATGCTCGCCCCGTGGGGCAATCGTCACGACGCCGCCCGACGCGCTGTACTTGATGGCGTTGCCGATGACGTTCTGGATCGCCGACCGCAGCGCGTCGGCGTCGCCGGCGACCGGCGGCAGCGCGCCGTTCGGCTGCAGCGCGAGGGCGACCGCGCGCTCGGCCGCGTCCGCCTCGCTCGCCGCCACCGCCTCGTGCACCACCGCCGCCACGTCGACGTCGCCGTGCGCGCGCCGCTTCACGCCCGACGCCATCCCGGCGAAGCGCATCACCCGCTCGACCATGTCGCTCAACCGTCGCCCCTCGCTCTCGACGATCGAGCCGTAGCGCTTCACCTGCGCCGGATCGCTGACGACGCCGTCGGCGAGGTTCTCGCCGGCCGAGCGGATCACGGCGAGCGGCGTTCGCAGCTCGTGCGACACCGACGCGACGAATTCCATCTGCTGGCGCGCGAGGCGCCGCGCCCGCTCCGCCGACACCAGCATCAGCATGACGCTGCCGCCAAGCAGCGCGAGGACCGCCAGCACGATCGCGAAGTTGCGGCGCCGCGAGGCGGCGACCAGCGCATCGAGCGAGTCGCTGCGATACCGCGCGAGCAGCCGCCACGCGCCCGACACCATCCCGGTGGACGCGAGGAACCGGCGGCCGTCGGGCCCCGTCGCCCGCCGCACGATCGTGATCGCCATCTTGCCGCGACCCTCCACCTGGCCCGCGGCGAACACGTGATTGAGGTCGTCGGTCCGCAGGTCGAACAGGCTCGCCGACACGTCGGCCGTCCGATCCGTCAGCGGCTGCGACGGATCGGACGCGAAGACGACGCCGGAGGGATCGTCGCGACGGACGACGGTGACGATCGAATCGGAGGTCTCGCCGAAGGCGCGCGCGACCAGCGGCGCGAGCATCCCGTCGCGCAGGACGTCCGGATCCAGTTCGACGACGATCGTCCGCGCCAGCGCACCCGGATCGGCGACGACGTGCAGCGTGCCGCCGTCCATCGACTTCTGGACCTTCGGCACGGCGACGACGAGCGCCGGAATGGATCCGTCGACGGCGTCGGCGAGCAGCAGCGGCGACGGCGCCTGGGGCAGCTGCGGGGCGACGTGCTGCAGGCGCGCGACCCACGCCTTCAACGCCTCCGGCCACGCCGCGACCGCCAGCGTCCGCGTCGCCGGATCGAACCGCCGCAGCGTCTCGAGATCGTTCGGATCGACGACGTCGACGGCGCGCACCACGGCCGGGTGCGCCGCGGCGGCCGCCCACGTGGCGTACGCGTCGGCGAGCGCGCCCGCCATGTCGGCGTCGAGGCGGTCGCCGTCGAGGTGAAACGCCGCGAAGACCCGCGTCAGCTCGCCGTCGAACGCCTGCGCGACGTCGGCGGCGCGCGACTGCAGGCTGGCGCGCATGCGCTCGCGCTCCGCCGCGCTGACGTCGCCGAGCCAGCGGTACTGCAGCACCGCAAGGCCCGCCACGACGAGCGCGACGATCGCAGCACCCGCCACCTGCTTCACGATCGCCACTGTAAGCGAAAACGGCGGACGCGGGCGCGCGCTTTACATTTCTTACAAAACGATTGCTCAGAGATAACAACTTCCGGCGCGGCGCTCCGTCACAATCATCGAACAGGAGATCACATGCCGCGTATGTTGCTGTCGTTGATCACGCTCGCGCTCGCCCTCGTGCTCGGCGACGCGCGGGCCACGGAGCTCGTCGCCCAGGCGCGCGCCGCGCTCGGCGGCGAGAAGGCGCTGTCGAAGATTCAGGGCCTGTCGGCCACCGGTACGATTCGGCGGCTCGTCGGCGATCGGACCGTCGAGGGCGAGACCACCCTGGAGCTGCAGCTGCCCGACAAGATGTTCCGCACCGACGCCATCGATCCGATCGGCAGCCACAACGGCGCCGTCGTCGTCACCGGCAGCGGCATCAACGGGGACAAGGTGCTGCGCAGCACGCGCGTCGAGAACGCCCCGCCCGGTGCCGTCCTCCGGACGCCGCCGCCGCCGGCGCCCGGCAGCGACGCCGAGGCGCAGGCGCTGCGCAACTCGCGCGCGGAGCTGGCGCGCATGACCATCGCGCTGTTGCTGACGACGCCGGCGGCGATGCCGATGGAATTCGCGTCGGCCGGCCAGGCCGAATCGCCTGACGGCAAGGCCGACGTGCTCGAGGTGAAAGGGCCGAACGGCTTCGCCGTCCGCCTGTTTCTCGACGCCTCGAGCCACCGGCCGTTGATGCTGACGTATCGCGGCGCGGTGCCGCGCATCGTCGTGCAGACGCAGCGCGGCGGCACGCCGCCGGCGACGGCGGCCGCGCCGGCGCCGCCGGGCGATCGCGATCTGGTCGACATCACGATGTTCCTGGACGACTATCGCCGCGTCGACGGCGTGCAGCTGCCCCATCACATCACGCGATCGGTGGATGGGCAGCCGACCGAGGAATTGACGTTCACCACCATCAAGACCAATCCGGCGTTCAAGGCCGACGCGTTCTCGGGGCAGTGACCGTGAGGCCGCTGGCACGTGTTCGCGGCGCTCGCGTCGGCGGTGAATCAGGCGGCGCCGTTCGCCTCGCGATCGCCGCGCTCGCGGGCGTGCTCTTCGCGGGCGCCGCGTTCGCACAGCCGTCGGCGTCGCTGCGGGTCACCGTGGTCGATCCGAGCGGCGCGGTGATCGTCGGCGCGCACGTCGCCGTCGGCGCCGCGGCCGTGGATACCGGCGCGCGGGGCGAAGCGGTATTCGACGGTCTCGAGCCGGGGCGGTACGCGATCCATGTCGACTCGCCCGGATTCGATCCGCGCGAGCTGCGCGACGAGCGGCTCCGCGCCGGCGAGAACCGGCGGCTGGTCAAGCTCGCGATCGCGCGGCTCGCCGAGACGGTGCAGGTCGGCCGCGACGCGCAGACGCGCGCCAGCGATCCGCGGAGCGACGCGTTCGCGACGATCCTCGGCCAGGCCGAGATCAACGAGCTGCCCGACGATCCCGACGAGCTGGAACAGGCGCTGCGCGACATGGCCGGCCCGGGCGCCGTCCTGCGCGTCAACGGCTTCCGCGGCGGCAAGCTGCCGCCGAAGGATCAGATCCAGCAGATCCGGTTCCGGCGCAACATGTTCGCCGCCGACGTGCACGAGCCCGGCTTCGTCGCCGTCGACATCATCACGAAGCCGGGATTCGATCAGTGGCGCGGCGCGACCACCTCCGCGTTTCGCACCGACGCGCTGAACGCCAGGAACGCGTTCGCGCCGACCAAGGGCGACGAACGGCTGAACCGGGTGGGCGTATCGCTCAACGGACCGTTGTGGAAGAAGCGGACGTCGCTGGCCGTCACCGCCGACGGCGTCGACGCCTACGACACGAAGACGATCGTCGCCGCGCTGCCCGCGGGTTTCTTCGCCGATTCGGTGCGCAAGCCGAACGACACGATCAACGCGTCGATCCGGCTCGAGCACATGCTGACCGGCACGCAGATGCTCCGCGCCGAAGTCCAGCGCAGCCATGCCACGCTCGACAACCTCGGCGTCGGCGATTTCGATCTGGCGTCGCGCGCGTATCGACAGGCGACCGCGCAGCAGGTGTTTCGCGTGTCGGTCGCGGGCGCCATCCGCAAATCGCTCTACAACGATTTCCACGCGCAGTGGCAGGCCGACGACGTGTCGTACATGCCGGCGAGCGCGGCGCCGGCCGTTCTCGTCCTCAACGCGTTCAACGACGGCGGCGCGCAGGTGTCCGGCGGCAGCGCATCGCACGTCCTCGAGTCGAGCGACGACCTCGACATCGCGGCCGGCCGCCACGCCATCCGCGCAGGGTTCCTGCTCGACGTGGGCCGCTATGCGACGACGACGCTGCGAAACGCGGGCGGCACGTTCACCTTCGCGAGCCTCGACGCGTTCGCCGCCGGCCGGCCGACGACCTTCACGCGGACGATCGGCGATCCCGCGCTGACGACGACGCAGGCGCAGTTGGGCGCGTACGTGCAGGACGACATCCGCGCGCGAAAGAATCTCACCGTCAGCGTCGGCGTGCGCCAGGAGGCGCAGTCGCACATCGGCGGCGCGCACATCGCGCCGCGCGGCGGCATCGCCTGGTCGCCGTTCAGGAGCGGCAGGACGACGGTGCGCGCCGGCGGCGGCCTGTTCTTCGACTGGATGGACGCGCAGACCTACTCGCAGGCGGCGCAGCTCGACGGCACGCACCAGCAGACGCTGACGTGGGTCAACCCCGGCTACCCGGACGTCCGCTTCGGCGCCGATCCGATCCTGCTGCCGGCGGGCCGCGTGCAGTTCGCGCCCGACCTCACGCAGCCCGAGCTGCGCGAAGCGACGCTCGGCGTGGAACAGGCGCTGCCGGGCGCGCTGCGGCTGAACACGACGTTCATCCACCGCACCGGCGCGCACCTGCTCCGCGGCGTGGACGTCAACCCGGCGGGCGCGCAGGTCACCGAGATCCGCTCCGACGCGACGTCGCAGTTCAACGGCCTGTCGATCAACGTCAACTACGCGAACCCGGCGCGCCGCATCTTCGTCGCCGCGAACTACCTGCTGTCGACGTCGACGAACGACAGCGACAGCCCGTTTGCGCTGCCCGCCGACAGCGCCAATCTCGCGGCGGAGCGCGGGCCGGCGGCCAACGACGCGCGCCACCGCGCGATGAGCCTCGCGCAGTTTCCGCTCGTCGGCCGTTTCCGCCTCGCGACCTCGGTGCGCCTGCAGTCGGCGCTGCCGTACTCCATCACGACCGGGCGCGACGACAACGGCGACACGATCAGCAACGACCGGCCGGCCGGCGTCACGCGCAACAGCGCGCGCGGCCGCGCGCAGGTGGACATCGGCGCGCGCCTCAGCTGGAGCATCGGCTTCGGCGGATCGGCGGCACCGCCGGCGGGACCGCAGGTGCGGATCGTCCGCGGCGACAACGCGGATCCGCTCGGCGCCGCGGGCATGGGCATGGACGGCCAGAACAAGAAGTACACCTTCGAGCTCTACGCGCAGGCGTACAACCTGACGAATCACGTCAACGCGTTGAACTTCAGCGGCGTGCTGACGTCGCCGTTCTTCGGGCAGCCGACGTCGGCGGCGGCGCCGCGCCGCGCGGAACTCGGCGCGCGCGTGGCGTTTTGAGGCGGCAGCTCGGCGCTCCGGCTGCCGGAATCAGCCGTGTGAGGCACGGGTTGTCGCGGCGTAGAGGGCAATCGCGACCGCCGTGGCGACGTTGAGGGAATCGACGGCATCGGCGATCGGGATGCGCACCCGCACGTCAGCGACGCCTTCTGCCTCTGCGCTGAGGCCCGCGCCTTCCGTGCCGGCGAGAAACGCGACGCGCGGCGGGCGGTCGCGCGCGAACGCGTCGAGCGGCATCGCCGGCTCGCGCGGCGTCAGCGCGGCGATCGCGAAGCCGCCGCGTCGAATCTGCGCGAGCGCGGCCGGCCACGGCGACGCGATCGCGAAAGGCACCTGCAGCACCGCGCCCATCGACGTTCGCAGCGCCTTGCGGTAGAACGGATCGCAGCACGTCGGGCCGAGCACGACGGCGTCGCAGCCGAACGCCGCGGCGTTCCTGAAGACGCCGCCGACGTTGTCGGGGTTGGCGACCGCCTCGAGCACGACCATCGTCCGCGCGGCGGCGATCACCTCGTCGAGCGTGCGCGCCGCCGGGCGTTCGACCAGCGCAAGACAGCCGCGATGGATGTTGAAGCCGGTGAGCCGCGCGATCACCGGCGTGTCGCAGACGTAGACCGCCGCGTCGGCGGGGACGCGCGCGATCGCGTCGGACAGTTGCGACAGCGCGGGGTCGTTGACGAGCACCTCGCGGACGCGGTACCGCCCGTGTTCGATGACGCGGCGGACCAGAAGGCGCCCTTCGGCGACGAACAGGCCGCGCCGCCGTACGAGCTCCGGATCGCGAACGTCGCGAAACGCCGCAATCCGGGGATCGTCCGCCGTGTCGATGCGCTCGGCCATCCCGCCTTCATCTTCCCCGAAGTGGCTCTGCCATTTTCGCGGCCGGCCTGCAGACAACCCACGGCCTGCGGCTTCCGTCTAACCGCGTGCATGCTTCGGGACGTCAAATACGCCTGGCGCGGCCTCGCGCGCGCGCCGCTCTTCACGCTGGTCGCGATCGCCTCCATCGCGCTCGGCATCGGGGCGAACACGGCCATCTTCACGCTGGTCGACGAGGTGCTGATCCGGCTGCTGCCGGTGAAGGCGCCCGAGCAGCTGGTGCTGTTCACCGGTTCGCGCAACCACTACGGCAGCAACTCGGGCGGCAACATGCTGTCGTTCCCGATGTACGAGGACTTTCGCGACAACTTCGTCGACCGCGGCGCCGGCGGCGCGTCGGCCGGCCCCGCCCCGGCGCTCCCGCGCATCAGCCAGAGCGTGCCGAACCCGGCGCCCACGCCGAAGATCTTCAGCGGCATGTTCGCACGGCGGCCGATTGCGATGAACGTCGGCGTCGACGGCCGCACCGAGCGCGTCGTCGGTGAACTGGTGTCGGGCACGTATTTCCAGGTGCTCGGCGTCGGGGCCGCGGCGGGCCGCCTGATCTCTCCCGACGACGACCGCGAGAAGAACGGGAGCCACGTCGCGGTGCTCAGCTACGACTACTGGCGCAACCGGTATGGGGCCGATCCGTCGATCGTCGGCCGCTCGATCACGATCAACAACAGCGCCATCACGGTCATCGGCGTGTCGCAATCGGGCTTCACGGGCCTCGACATCGGATCGGAGTCGAACGTCTTCGTTCCGATCACCCTCAAGGCGCAGATGACGCCGAACTGGGACGACATGGACAACCGCCGCAGCCGGTGGGTCAACGTGTTCGCGCGGCTGAAGCCGGGCGTGACGCAGGACCAGGCGCTGGCGGTGCTGCAGCCGTTCTTCCACGGCCTCCTCGAACAGGAGGTGAAAGAAGCGGCCTTCGCGAAAACGACGCCCTACACCCGCGAGCAGTTCCTGCGCGGCACGATGAACCTGCTGCCCGCCGCGCAGGGCCGTTCGCCCATCCGGCAGCAGCTCACGCAGCCGCTGTGGATGCTGTTCGGCATCGTGGCCGGCGTGCTGCTGATCGCCTGCGCCAACGTCGCCAGCCTGCTGATCGCGCGCGCGACCGCGCGGCAGAAAGAGATCGCGCTGCGGCTCGCGCTCGGCGCCAGCCGCGGACGGATCGTCGGCCAGCTGCTCGTCGAAAGCCTGACGCTCGCGGCGATCGGCGGCGCGCTCGGCCTCGTCGTGGCGGCGTGGACGACGAAGTTCCTGCTCGGGTTCCTGCCGACCTCCGATTTTCCGCACGTGATCAGCGGCGCGATGGACTGGCGCGTGATGACGTTCAACTTCGCGCTGTCGCTTGCCACGGGCCTGCTGTTCGGCCTGGCGCCGGCGCTGCGGTCGACGAAGCCCGACGTCGCGCCGGTGCTGAAGGACCAGGCCGGATCGGTCGTCGGCGGCGGCGTGCGCTTCCGCAAGGCGCTCGTCGTCGCGCAGGTGACGATTTCGATCCTGCTGCTGATCGGCGCGGGCCTGTTCATCCGGACGCTGCGCAACCTGCGCCTCGTGGACCTCGGGCTCGACACCGAGAGCGTCGTCGCGTTCAACATTCAGCCGGGGCTCGCCGGCTATACGCCGGCGCGCGTGCCGGCACTCTACCGATCGCTCGTCGATCGCCTGCGGGCGCAGGCCGGAGTCCAGAGCGTGGCGTTCGCGTACATGGGGCTGCTCGAGGGCAACGAGTGGGACAGCACGATGACCGTCGAGGGCTACCAGCCGGCGCAGGGCGAGCAGATGAACCCGTACTGCAACGCGATCAGCCCCGGATACTTCCACACGATGGGCGTGCCGATCCTGGCGGGCCGCGAGTTCGACGATCGCGATCAGGGGCCGCAGATGACCGACGCGATCGACGTGCGCGGCGACGGCTTCGACAACGGGTATCGGCACGCGATCGTCAACGAGAGCTTTGCGAAGAAGTACTTCCACGGCCGCGAGGCGATCGGGCGGCATATCGGCTTCGGCGGCAACCCGGGGACGCCGACGCCGATCGAGATCGTCGGCGTCGTGCGCGACTCGAAGTACACGGGCGTTCGCGACGACATCCCGCGGCAGGTGTTCTTTCCGGTCTACGAAGATCGCACGCCGGGGAACATCGTCGTCTACCTCCGCACCACCGGCGATCCGTCCGCGGCGTTCGGCGCCGCGCAGCGAACCGTACGAGAGCTCGACGCGAACGTCCCCGTGTACAACCTGCGCACGCTCGAGCGGCAGATCGACCGCTCGCTGCTGGTGGAGCGGTTCATCGCGACGTTGTCGACGGCGTTCGGCGTCCTCGCGACGCTGCTGGCGGTGATCGGCCTGTACGGCGTGATGGCGTACACGGTCGCGCGGCGGACGCGGGAGATCGGGGTGCGCATGGCGCTCGGCGCGCTGCGCGGCGACGTCGTGTGGCTGGTGATGCGCGAAGTCCTCGTCCTCGTCGGGACGGGCATGGCGATAGGGCTCGGTGCGGCGTGGGGTCTGAACCGCGTCGTCGGCAACCAGCTCTACGGAATCAGCGCGACGGATCCGGCAACGATCATCGGCGCCGTCTCGCTGCTTGGCGTGGTTGCCGCGCTGGCGGGCTACATCCCGGCCCGCCGCGCGACACGCGTCAACCCGGTCCTAGCTCTGCGGTACGAGTGATCTGGCAATCGCCTTGCTGAGCGCACGAGCGTGATCGATCTGCTCGGCGAATCGGCACGCACGATTCCGCAGCACCGGCGGGTGACCACCGGCGTGTACGTCGCGGCGTTCGCCTTTCATGTCGTGCTGTTCACCGCGATCTATCTCGGCACGCGTCACGCGCCGGTTCGCATGACGCCGGGAGCCGCCTCGTCGGTCGGCATCGCCGCCTACGTGCCGGGACCGACAGGCACCGCCGGGACCGCGGCGACGATGGCGCCGAAGCCGGCGGCGCCGAAGAAAGCGGCGCCCAGCAAGGTGATGCGCGCGCAGGCGGCGCAGGAGCCCGAGCCGTCGGCATCGGGTACGGGCCAGGCGGGCGCCGCGGACGCGCAGGGCGCCGGCGCCGGCTCGGGGCCGGTGCGCCTCGGATCCGGCGGCAACCTCACGCTGCTCAACAAGGTGAAGCCGGCGTATCCGCCGATCTTCGAGCGGGCGCGGATCCCGGGCACCGTGGTGCTCGACGCGATCATCCACCGCGACGGCACGATCGGCGACGTCAAGGTGCTGCAGTCGACGAACGATCAGTTCGCCCAGGCGGCGATCGCCGCCGTCAAGCAGTGGCGCTACACGCCGATCCCGTACGAAGGGATCGTCACCGTGACCGTCAACTTCACCGCCGGCAGCTGACGCGTCGGGTCACGTCGCGGCGACGAGCAGCTCCTCCGAGTTGTTCGGCGGACGAAGGCCGTCGCTGCGCCCCGCGAAGTAGCGCCGGGCGAGATCCGCGGCCGACACGTGACGCACATCGCGAAATCCAGCATCGCGGGCGAGCGCGAGCATCTCCGCCGGCGCGAAGAAGCTGATGAACGGCGTGCCGCCCGCGCGCGCGCCTTCGGCTGCGCGCTCGACGGACGGACGGATCTCGGGATCCTGCAGTTCGAGCGGCAGCATGAACGACATGACGAATGTCGAGCCGTGCGCGAGGGCTGCCGCGTGGCACAGCATCTCGGCGATCGCGTCCTTCGTCAGATACATGCTGACGCCGGTCGACGCGACGATCGCCGGACGGCGGCGGTCGAACCCCGAAGCGCCGAGCCGCTCCCACCATGTGTCGCCAGACTCGAAGTCGACGGGGACCAACCGCAGCCGGGACGGCACGCCGAAGCCGAGCGCGTCCAGCCGACGCCGTTTCCACTCCTGCGGCCCTGGCTGGTCGACCTCGAAGACGATCAACTTCGACGTGAGGTCGGGCCGGCGTTGCGCGAAGGTGTCGAGCCCCGCGCCGAGGATCACGTACTGCTCGACGCCCGCGGCAGCCTGCTGCGCCACGAGGTCTTCGATGAAGCGGGCGCGCGCGAGGATGGAGGCCCGGAACGGCCGCGTGAAAGGGCTCATGTCGGGCCGGCTGCGCCAGCCCTCGTCCGGAGCCACGAGCTTCAGGCCCACATCGTCTTCGAAGACGTGCGGAGGCGGATCGACGTCGAGATGGAGCGCCCGCCACAGCGCCACACGCACGGCGGTGTGGTCCGGTGCGGGCGCGCTGCGATCCGGCGCGCTCATCGCGACGGGCAGCTGCGATCGGGAATGGGGCGGTAGCCTTCGACGTCGACGAAATTCTGTCCACCGCCCGGCATCGGCATGCCGCCGACGGCCGCACCGGCGCCGACGCGGACGCCGCCGCCGAGGTTGACGCCGCCGGTCGGCAGCTGATCGACCTTCATCAGGCCGGTGAGCTGAATCATCTGCCCTTCGTGGGCTTTGATCTCGTTGATCAACTTCTTCGGCCCGTTCATCCGCAGGTGCGTCCCCTCGGGGATGTCGACGTTCGTGCCGGCTTCGTTCACGGAGCGGGCCGCCACGGTGAAGATGTAGCCTTTTGTACAACCGGGCACCGACACGCGCGCCGAATCCTTCGGCACCGGCTTGGGTTCCTGCGCCGTCGCGACGCCGGCGGCGAGCGTCGAGGCGAAGAGGAGCGCCGCGGCGGACCTCACGACGCGCTCCGCATCTGCTTGCGCCGCAGTCCGACGACGAGCGCGACGCAGGCGGTCCACGTGGGAAGGAGATCGGCGACGGGCACGGCTTCGAGGACGAACGTGGGCAGCAGCAGCGGGTGGAAGCCGAGCAGCTTCCACGTGATGGCGGCGGCGAACACGTCGAGGATTTCGTCGGCGAAGGGCCAGCCGAATGGTCCAAGCG
>Ga0070741_10006974_pt1 | contig 23805 bp, 21 predicted proteins | sample Coa_R1_4_FD_66440 | JGI IMG/M metagenome (GOLD analysis project Ga0070741, IMG submission 66440) | Surface soil microbial communities from Centralia Pennsylvania, which are recovering from an underground coalmine fire - Coalmine... | ecosystem: Environmental > Terrestrial > Soil > Unclassified ...
GCGTCCTGACGGGACGCAGGGACCCATTCGCTCTGTGCTGAATCACAGAGGGTTAGAGAGGTTGGGGGTCGCGATGGACACCAGAACGGATACTGAAAGGCTAACTCTTTCAGAATCCCTTAACTACTCTGGCAGTACTCCATCACTACTCCCTAACGCGGCCAAATCGCGCGTCATTACCCTCAACATCGTATGAAACGTTACCGCCTTGTGTTTCGCGGCAGTCGCAACACTTACTGTTGCTTTGATACGCACCTTAACAAGCGCGAGAGCCTTGCCACCAGCGACAAGGACGAAGCGCAGCGGCTCATTGACGCGAAGAATGAAGCCGTGCAGCACGTCGGCATGAACCTGCAAATCGCGCAGGTATACTTGCAGCACAGTGACCCTTCCATGGCAACGCGCACCTGGCAGCAGGTCTTTGACGCCATCATCTCAAGAAAGCACGGTTCAACCCAATCCCGGTGGGAATGCGCGGCCCGGGACAAAGCCTTTGATCTCATCCGACATCGAAAAGTTGTTGAGACCACGTCCGAGCACTTCCTTGCGGTCCTGAACACGGGAACGGTTGCAACCAACCTTTACTTGCGCCGAACGCATTGCTTTGCGATCGGCATGCACTGGCTGCCTTGGCCTATCCTGCCCAAACTCCATTGGCCTCCGCTGGTTTATAAGCAAAAGCGGGCCATCACGCAGGCCGAGCACGAGAAGCTTGTGCAGGACGAACGAAACCCGGAATGGAGGGCTTATCTTCAATTGCTGTGGCACACGGGCGGCGCTCAAGGCGATGTCGCTTGGCTGAAAGCCGAGAACATTGACTGGCAGGAGAACACGCTTGCCTTTAACCGCCGCAAGACCGGCGCTGCGGTTCATCTTACCTTGGGCAGCGATGTCTTGAAGGCGCTGGAGGACCTGCCGAAATCTGGCCCGCTGTTCCCGCAACTCGGAAGGCTGTCGTCCGGAGATCGGGCGAGCTGGTTTCACTACAAGTTGGACAAGCTGAAAATCTCCGGCATCACGCTACACTCCTACCGTTACGCTTGGGCGGAACGGGCGCGGCAATCCGGTTATCCCGAACAATACGCCATGCAATCCCTTGGGCATGGTTCCAAAGCCGCTCATCGGGCCTACGGGAAGAAAGCGAAGATCAAACTGCCGAGCCTTCAGGAGTACGAAACCAAAATCGTTGAATTGCCAATGGTAGTAAATCAGTAAAATCAAAGCCGCACCCGCGAGGGTGCGACTACTTCATTCCTTCTGGAAGGGCTCAAAAAATTTCGCCGGGCCTGACGCCGGCCCGGTTCTGCGCCAGAGGCTCCGCCTCTGGACTCCGTTCTTCCTGCTGCGCAGGCATCCGCGCTTCGCGCCCTTTCCTCTCAGAAAGGAGTATGTCCGAAATGCTGTGGCTACCAGTGTGGCATTTTATTACAATTCACATATGAGAATTCTGGCGCGGCACCCACAAATTTGCGACGAGCACAACAGGCAAACTCAGGTAATCACTACATTATGAGCAGCCTCAACAACCAGCGGGATCTCCAAAAAATTGACCCCCCTGCTTTCGCTAGCGTTTTCGGTGCATTCAAACGAAGGCGTGTATGCACTACTCTTGGGGTCTGGCGTCTCACGCAGCTCCGGAATTCCGACCGGATGGGAGGTTGTACTCGATCTCATCCGTAAGGTCGCCGCGCTCGAACGCGAAAACTGCGAACCGGCGCCGGAGGTATGGTATCGGGAAAAGTACAAGGTTGAACCAGATTACAGACAGCTCCTGGATACACTGGCTAAATCTCCATCGGAAAGGCAGCAGCTGCTCCGAGGGTATTTCGAGCCGACCGAAGAGGAACGCGCCGAAGGTAACAAATTGCCCACTCCCGCCCACAAAGCGATTGCTGACCTTGTTGCGGGGGGATATATCCGTGTCATCATCACAACAAATTTCGATCGCCTGACCGAAATGTCTTTGGAAGCAGTTGGCATTTTCCCAACTGTGATCAGCACAACAGACCAGCTCATCGGGGCAATACCACTAGTACACTCGGGGGTTACAATTGTGAAAGTGCACGGCGACTATCTCGATATCAGGATCAGAAATACGGAACAGGAACTTGCAAGTTATACCCCGGCCATAGACGCACTTCTGGATCGGCTATTCGATGAATACGGACTAATTATTTGCGGTTGGTCCGCCGAATGGGACGTTGCGCTCCGTGCCGCCATCGAGCGTTGCCCTTCTCGGCGCTACTCTACTTTTTGGGTAACGCGCGCTCCGTTAGGGGGTCACGCTCAAAAACTAGCTCGACACCGACAGGCGACGATCCTGGCCGTTCGAGATGCTGACCAGTTCTTCTGCAATCTGAAGGAAAAAGTACTTACATTGGCCGATTTGTCAGCATCGCACCCATTAACTACAAAGATAGCGGGTGCCACGGTAAAGCGTTACGTTGTTGACCCGACCGCGAGAATTCGCCTTCATGACCTGATTTTCGAATCCACTGAAGCACTCGTTGCTGAGTTGACAAGCAAAGATTTTCCTCAGGACATCATTCTTTATAAACCGGAGGAACTTGCCAACCGATTGAGGCTGTACGAATCCCGCTGTTCAAACCTGCTCTCGTTGTTAACTACGGGCGCATACTGGGGAAACCCGGAACATGCCAAACTGTGGGCGAATTCGCTTAGCCGGCTGTGTGGCGGCATCGAAGGCAAGGGCGCATTGAACACGCCTCAGGATTTGAGGCGTTACCCAATACTGTATCTTCTGTATGGGGCCGGAATCGCCTCTACAGCCGCCGGACATTATCAGACATTGGCAACTCTCCTGGTTGATGCAGCCGCTAAGGATGAGCACCACCGCCGTAGACCCATTTGCTCGAGCGTTCATTCATTGAGTATTATGCAGCACGATCTCGCACGTTTGCTTCCGAACATGGCGGTTTTTACGCCGGTCAGCCATTACCTCTGCGCTGTGCTTCGCGAACCCTTGCGCAACTACATTCCGGGAGAATATGAATACCACATGGCTTTTGATCGGCTCGAGTATATGCTCGCCATCGTTCACCACGATGAGAGACGGGATGGGCAGGCTACCGAATGGTGGGGGCCTATCGGCTGCTTTTTGTGGCGAGGACGGCTCGATCCAGAACAGCGTGTGGGCCCCAAGATCAAGGAAGAGCTAGAATCTCAAGGGACCAACTGGGGTCCCATCCAAGCAGGCCTGTTCGGAGGATCAGTGGATCGTGCAAAACGGGCGATAGCGGTGCTCGACCAGTATTTGAGCCGCATTGTCGTCTAATATCACATTGCGTTCTTAAATATGGGAAAAATGGAAAATCCGCAGCCGTCGTTGGAAGAAGTTATAGCCGCGGCGTTGAACGAGCAGGGCTACCTTTTGCAATCTAAGGTGGCAAGTTTATTGGAGGCTCAAGCTGCGATTGCAACTCCTAAACACAGTTGGTATATCGAGGCTTCCGAGGTGCCTGTAGCTCTTTCAGCTTCCGCTGAAACAAAAATCGATCTCATACTGCGTAACAGACAGGAACAACTCAGTAAATGGCGCTTGATCGTCGAATGCAAGAGAGCAGCGCGAGACTTCAAAAGCTGGGTATTTTTTGGAGAAGCCCCAGCAACGTTTGGCCCTTCATCTCGTAATTATTATATTGAACATGCAAATCTAGCGGATTCGTGGAACGGGCAAGATGATCCCAAAATGAGGCATCAAGTAATACCACAAAGCGCTTCCGCAGAGTGCCCGGTATTTGAATACTTCGTAGAAGCAAAGGTCAATCTTCCCTCCAATGAGAAGAAGTTTTCAGCGACTACCGCCATTGAGGACGCATTCCGGCAAGTGACGCTGGGCCAGGCTGGCCTCGCTCTGCGGCTCCGTAAAGCACGCGAATTGACATTTCATTTGGTTCCAATCGTAGTTACTACGGCCCATCTTTACGCAGCCCATTGTTCGGTAGGACAAATCTCTCTCGATCACGGCAAACTTGCACCTTCAGACATTAGTCTTGAGAATCTTAGGTGGTTGGCCGTCAACTTTCGAGTGAGCGAACTGACTTGCCGGGATTCACTGATCACGATTAACCCAACAGCCGAAATAGCTTTTGATCTTGCAGCTCGTCAAGTACGCACGATTTTCGTGACAAACCCTGCGTCGCTCGAAAGCCTTCTGACATGGCTACAGACAATTTCCCGCTCCTAAGGAACGAATACCATGGAGTAGTCCTGTCAGCAACCAATGCATGATGGCCCGAAGTAATGTCAGGCTGTCGCGGTGCTGAAACAACGTGACTGCCCGCCCGGAAGAACAACGGTGTCCAACGCGCTGAACAAATATTCCGAATTGTTGTTCCGAATCGTTGCAAAACGCCCCAGATTGTTTATTCTTTCAGCCCAACCAGGATATGAAAATTCGAGAATTGATCCTTGAACTGCAAAACCTCGCACGCTCCAATCCCGAGGCGGATCTTCGCTTTGAATCAGTGGAATACCTTGGCAACGGAACTTGCAGCACCGAAGCAGGGTTCGTCGACGCCAAATCGACTGGTGATTCGATAACGATCCGCTTGGCTGTTCCGCCCTTCCAAGTTGAGAATATCCGACGATGCAATAAAACTTAGCTGTCAGCCGAGCAATACAAACGGAAAATCATTCAAACTCATGAGCGAGCTCAATGAAGGTTTTGAAATGCCGCCTATTTGGGGCGCCGTGAGCAATCTCTGGTCACTGGCGAAACATTGGGAACATTGTGCGAACGATGCGCAGACCGACGAGATTCGCCAGACATATTTGAGAACCGCTAAGCAGCTTCGACAACGCATCAAATGGGTTGAGGAAAGTATCGAAGAGCAGAAGACGCAGGAACGTCGTTCTGACAACGTGGCCATTCTCGAATCTTTTGTTCGAGCAGGCTGGATACAAAGATACAACATGGTGGACGACAAAGTCACCTTTTGGGAAACCGAAGCCGGAATCAAAGGGGCGTTGGCCTTCTTGGAAGCACTACAATCCGCACCTCAGACGGAACAAAACGTCAAGATTAAGAGCCTGACCGAAATTTCGCAGTGGCTTGCTGACGTCCGTACAAAACAGATTTTATCCGGCGACACGACAGCAGATTGAGATTGCAGCGGGATCTTTATGCAAAATGGGTATCGAAACCGTGAGTGGCTCGAGTTTCGACAGGAAGTAATCGATCTCGATGGACGAAGATGTGCCTCTTGCGGCCGCGAGGAGTCAGAGGAAATTGTTCTGCAGGTGCATCATAAGTTTTATTTGCCTTCCAGAAAACCATGGGAATACGACTACAAGGATTGTGAGACGTTGTGCAAAGGCTGTCATTCAATGAAGCATGGGCGTCTTCGCCCATCGTTCGGCTGGAGCTATGTCGGCGACGAAAAATTAGAAGATCTCTCCGGCGAATGCGAATACTGTGGCCAATCGATTCGGTATGTCTTTTTTATCGCACACGAACATTGGGAACCCCTACAAGTCGGGATTGATTGCTGCGACAACTTGACCGGGACAAGCTTGGCGTCAAATCGTTTCGAGTCGATCAGACGATATGAATCGCGTGCGAAACGTTTTGTGAATTCAGCACGGTGGGAAATGAGGCACCAAATCGCGACAATCACACAAAAGCGTATCAAAATAGACATCCGGAAATGCGGCATGGGTTTTCAAATTTACATGAATGACCGACGAGGAAAGCAGTTGTTGCCATCAATTGAACAGGCGAAGCTTCTGGCGTTTGAAGCGATCGAAAGTGGGAAAGCCGAGAAGTATCTCGCGCGTCACACCCGGAAGCCCTTCCGTTGAGCGTTTTATTCAAGAGTTCGGCCAAGCCGTCACCATGATCACATTGTCATCGGAATCCAGCGACTGACGTAAATATGAACATTTCCCGCATGCGCCCCCCAGGCCGGAACGAACTGTGTTGGTGTGGCAGTGGTTTGAAGTACAAATACTGCCACTTGGATATCGATTCAGCCAGTCGAGATACCCGCTTAAACTCCGCCAGACGGGTTTATTTGCGCAATTGGAGCCAGAATGCAGCGAATTTGGATCGGCAAGGCGCCTATGATTGGATGGCGGGACGTCTGGCCCCATACAGCCCGAAACGTATCCTGGATGTGGGTTCCGGAGATGGACGTGGAATCGAGGCACTATGGCGAAGGTTTCAGTGCAATTTCCTGATTTCCATTGACGAAAACAGAGAATGTCTTTCGGCGGCTGCTTCACGCCTGAAGAACGTTGGGGCGTGCCCTGAAATAGTCCACCGCTTAGATGTTGAGATGAGATCTGACAAGCACTATTTTCTGGAGACTCAAACAGGGAAATTGCCTCTGAACACCGGTATTTTCTTAGTGGAGTCGGACCTGCTCGTCGATCCGGAGCTTGAGTCGTATTTGGCCAAGGTCCCTCCGTTCGATGCGGTTACGGTATGGCTTGTCGGAACGCACTTGATGCGGCAGCACTGCCTAAACCTCGCTCCTCTGGAAATTCGCGCGAGTGGCGAATACCGCCTCCGGGTGCAGAATAAGGTGTATGAACTGGCAGACAAGGTCTTGAAACCAGGCGGCGTTCTTCAAGTGGTTGATCGCGGTGAGGAACCCAGCAGCGAATCTGTCCAGCGCAGCACATTGGAGGGGCACCGCGAGCAGGCATCGGTAACGAGTCTTGAGGTCGGACACTTGGATTTCATGCCTTACTCAGAAGTCGAAGCCGGTCGGAGAGTTCACATGGTCGAGACACGTGAAAAGCCCGTCGAAAATCGGAGTGTGTCCCAGTTAGCCATTGTATCGGTGATTGCAACGAAGCCCTCCTGAACCGCGAACCTGCCGCGCATCGGCGGCACCCATGCTTTGGAATGCAGCCTATCGCGCTTAAGGTCGGCGGCCATTCGTCGCAGACGATCGGTCGCCGTTCGCGGCGAATGGGGCGCATGAACCATTTGATCTGCGCTCTTTCCTAAAGGAATTCTTCTTTTGCCAATGCTGAACCACCGTGTTTGTCACGCGCGCTAACCAGGAACGGTCTTTGATCAGTTCTAACAAGTCTGCTGTGGCGAAGAATTTAATGCCATTTTGTGGCGGATTGCCGAGCGGCCTCAGCAACTTAGCAGATACTAGCACAGGCACGTCGTAAGGTTGGCAGCCGAGCGCCCACGCGACTTGCTCGACTGTGAGCCGCGCCGGCGGTTGCCCCATCAAACCCAAGAATTGATGTTGCTCCACTTTCATTCAGAAAAACCTTTGCCAGGCCGAAGCCGACTTCTCAACCTTGCCAAGAGCTTCAAGCATTCTGGGCAAGTCACTTCCTCTGTCGTCACATCAGTGGGACGCACTCGACTGCACAGCAGAAATCGAGGCTTATTCGGCTCGTTCTCGTGCGCCGTCCCGTGGTGGACCACCCCACTTCCTTTCACCCGATAATTGCAATGTGTCACATTCATAACCCCCGGTCTCTCCAGCACCACGCGCTAAATCTGGCGCGTACAGACCTTATCTTCAAGCCACCCACCGGACAGGCGGCCCGCGCTGCGCGCAGACCGCCTGTCCGGTGGGACCCTTCTGTCCCTTTCACGTGCGCGGCAATTGGTCCGCGTTTTAACCGGCGAGACATTCGCGTTTACGGCCTCGCAATCCAAGCACCGGTCCCGCTCTGCGGGGCATAGCACCTGGGAGGCTGGACTAAGCCTGCGCTGCCGGTGACTCCCTCATCGGAAGCCCGTCTTTCCACACGTGCGCGCTGTGGCGTCCATCCCCATGCGATCCAAGCTCCGAATCACGCGGAACACAGACCTGGATAGCGTCACCGTATCGGCCAGGTTGAACTTCCTCACCTCGTATTCGTTAGCGCCCCAGGTTCCAGTACTGAGGCACTTCGTCACGTACGCCACCCCAGCGCGGGAGCGGTCGTATGGCCGGCACTTGCTGATCGCACCCTGCCCGAACAACACAAACCACTCGTGTTCGAGCTGGTGCGCCAGCGTGATTTCGTTGCGCGTTTGGGTTCCACCCAAGAGGAAATGGAAATGGAACCGTCCCGTCAACTCCCCCAACTCCGCACGCAACGCAATCAGAAGTTGGGAATACGGCCGCTGGACAAGCTTCGCCGCCCGGCGCATCAGTGCCCAGGCCCGGCCATACGCTCTCTTCGGGGAAGGTACTGACCGGAAGGTCAACGTGCCGAAAACATCCCAGCGAATGCGGGCCAGTGAGTAAGCGTAGCTGTCCAGCGGTAATGTTTTCACGGTCTATTTTTCGTTGACCGAGATAATTGTGCCCCTCAACACGGGACCGCGCTGGCTGGTCTGGATTTCATGGACCGCCACTTGAACGTACTTGCGCTCGACCTTCCCCCAGTATTTCTCCTTTTCCTCGGGAGAGAGGCGATAAGGCAGGACACCCCGATACGCATGCTCAGCCGGCATGCTCATGTCAATGAGGTCCAAGTCGAAGGACTCACCAGCCGGCTTGCCATTCCTGGCAGGCCAGTGGCCGTACGTCTGTTTATGAACCTGAAACGTTGCGATCATTTTGCTTTCCTTTCGTTGTGGTGATTTTCCGCCAAGAAAATGTGTTCGCCAGCACGGGCGGAATGCGAACTGGAGAAATCGAAGAAGTCGAGCCTGTTAGGGCCCGAACCACCGAAGCTCAATTGAACGATTCCGTTCATGCGCTCCTTGTAGCGCATGGACACGTCAGGAAATAGTGCCCAGGGTGAGCACTATCAAACACTGGCACTGCTAAAACTCGGCAGTATCATTCTGCGTGGCTCCGCCATCATCTGCGACGGTCATCCTCAGTTAGACGCTTTGCGCGCATTACACCGCTATTAAGAGTTATATCGCTATCTTCCGATCGCAATATAATTTACGCGCACTGTTCCGGAATCTTGGCGGTTGTTGCATTCTTGGGTCCGAGCCTTAAAACCAGTTATACTGACCTGCGTGCTATCAATCGCGTAAACGTCTCCAGTCCCAGTGTTCGTAGAGTATATGCTGGTAGTGACCGTTGGTGTTTCGTGAAACTGACGCGGGAATGCAAAGACAAAATCAAAGCCATAGCCCCCTTTAGGGGGACAGCAGTTTGTTGTACCCCAACAGATCAGCAAGTCGCCATACAATACGCATCCAGAATCCGGCCCATTGCTTTCAACCGTCACTGACTTCAACGAGCCGACAAGATCCTTCACGGTCTCATAGCTCAACATAGCATTTGTAGCAGCCTGTTTGGCTTGCGTTTGTGCATCAGCAACAACGTCACTCTTTAGAGCGGCGCGGACTTCCCTTGGAAGCTCGAAGATCGAGTGTAACCGAAGAATGCCAACAAAAATGCTCCGGCCAGAATGGCGATCCTTTGCTGCCACTGAACGTCCTTCTTCAATTCGAGGAAGCCTTTCTCCAGGTTATTCAAACCATCTTTCATTTTCTCCCGAAGTTCGTCAAGTTCAGCCATATTGCAGCGCGTTTGAGGTTTACCGACAGGAATATAAATTACCGGTCAAAAATGATTCTCATTACAGGTCAGGCGGACATACTTATCAGTTTTGAGCTACAATTGCAGCTTCATATAATGCTATGATTTTCTCATCACTCAGTACGTTCGGCAGAAGGCGGGTTCTTCCGGAATCCGGATTCTCGTTGCATATGAGGGCAGGTCCGCCGTTGCAAAAACCCTGATGCCGTTATGGGTGGGCGTCAATCACCATTTCCTGATCGACCTCCAGGTTGCGGGAGGTTGTTGGATCTGTATAGCTATTCAATATGACTGCGACCTGTCCATCCTTCACAATGTCACTCAGAATCTCAATTGCAACTTTGCCATAGCAATTCCCATTCCGACTCGATAAATAGAACGTCTCGTTGAAGGTGGTTGCCCACGTATTCGCGTTTTTCCAGTAGTTAGTCTCAAACTCCGGTTGATAACCTACATCGGGCGCTTGAAACATTTCATTAAAATCATCTTCAGAATGAATCAAGCCACCATTAACGGCATCTACCTTTACTTGCCAGTCGTATTTGTCTCGGAAACTCGGCGCAGGACTTGACAGGACCCGAATAACGATATCTCCCCCACTCTGAACACGTTGGCCTGTTTGAAGGTCGTAAGACACCGGAGTGCCGTCCAATGGAGCGTGAACTTGCGCTTGAAAATGGATCAGGCGTTCTGCTCCCTGGCGCTTCCACATCCTCACAATCGTCGGGTTCTTTGCATCCGGAACGAAAAAGCCCGGCGATATCTGGGAATAGCGAAATGTAGTTTCCTTAGTCGCAACCACGTATCCGGGTGCAGTGGGGGTTAAGGTAAGATTCGCTCCCCGGTACCCGCTAATTGTAAAGAAGCCGTTCTCGTCCGAAGTGACCTGACCTCTCCTTACACCTCGGTCAGCGGCATTTTCATACTGGACCGCAAATGAAATAGTTGCCCCAACAACGGCGTTGCTAAACTGATCCTGCAAGCGACCGTAAAAGAAGATATCCGCGTCGTTTGCATTAAGGACTGCCGTCAGGATGGCTACCCTATCTCGAGGTGGTGGATTGGCTGGTCCCGTCCCGTGGCTCTGCTCAGGCCCAGGAATCCCATTGACGGCTATGGAGTTCGTCCCAATTACCTCGCCACCGGGGGATTTGGAAAGAGGTCCGGCATTAGTGCCCGTTTCCATTGAAGACGCCCTTTCTGATTTTCGATTGTGATAGAAGCAGAAAATCGTTGCTAGAATAGCGACCAACATCAAAACCCAGAAGAATGCGTATTGCTTTCTCATGATTACCTAAGATTAAACGCTTCGGCACTCAAAAGTTCGCTCCAATAGCTTTGTTGTTGAGCATTGTCGGCGCGGAACTCCGCGCTATGATAGAAATGAGAGCCGTAATTGTTGCCAAGCGGGTCAGGTGATGGCCAAATGGTTGACGGCGAAGTGCGTGTCAGGTCAACGTCTCTAGTCACAAATAGCAGGGACACAGGCGTTGCCCCCAAGGCTGTTGCATAAGCTTGCGCGGCATACGCCGAAGTTTCGTAGCGGTCGTTGAGATTCAGGACATTGAAGAATACAACATTCGCCGAATTCACTTGCTGCTTCCAAAAGGCCCAAGGCGGCGGATCGTTCGGAGTTCCCGTATAGCCGTAGCTCCAAGTCGTAGCACCCTCCAAAACGTTTTGGTCGGGCTTGGTAAGCTGATCAAGTTGCCAATGTGTCCGAGCAAGCGCGAAGTCGTTTGTGTTGTAAAAGTTGATGATTTTTCCGGTACCACCACCATTGTTGCCCACAAACCAACCACCATAAATATTGGGTGTCACTGGCCCGAAGTTTTTCGAAATACCCCCGATTGTGATGTCAAAAGAGAAATCAGGAACATTGGTGTCATACGCGTGCGCTGAGAGTGCCGCCTGACTCGCAACATACGTATTCACCACCTGGCTGCCAGCCAGCCGCAACGCCTCACCCGCTACGATATTTCCCATGCTGTGCGCCAACAGGTAAATGTGCCCTGGATACTGCGCATTGAGGTCTTCCAATTTGTTCAGCAAACCGTTGGCGGCACGCCACGCAATGAACTCGCTGTCATCGTAATTGTCCTTCTGAGTCCGATCGGAAAACAACTGATCGAGCGTGCCGCGGAATCCATATCTAGTCGGCCAGCGGAAGACACCGAACCGGCCCTGATACCCTTGCCAGTACAGGCGCTTGAAAGCTGTTTCCGCGAAGTGGTCCTTGTCGCTCGGCGCCATGTTCCAGCCATGAACGTACAAGATGTAAGGAAGATTCGCGTCGGTCAGCGGATTGTACAGATATTGAAACGGCTTCGCCGGGTTGACCAATGTGCCCGCCGGCAGATCGTCCGGTGACAAGTATGCCGCCGCCACGGGAGCATTCGTCGGGTTGTCTCCCACGGTCCAGCGCTCGTACATTTGCTTGATGTCCATGACTTTGATGTAGCTCACCGTTTGCCCTAGAACAATCCCACTTGGGTCCGTAATCGTCAACGTCAAGGCACCATTGCCGGGAGCCGCACCGCACCAGATCAAATGATCACCCGCCCAATTGTTGGCAAATGTTGCCGCATTCAATTGAATGCTTCCGCCAGGACCCAGCCGCCCGATGCATGGATACGTTGCGCTATTCGTCTGCGCAATCGCAATGGTCTCATTTGTCAGATAGCCGATCCCTCCGTCACCATCCGCGGCCATGAAAAGGTCAATGACGGGATTGTTGGGGTTGGGACTGCCCTCATCACCCCAACTCAACATGATTGTGCTGCCTGGGGGCAACGCCGCCCGCAGGCTTGGGGTGATTCCGGCGACCCAAAGCCGGGAAAAATCCTCCAAATCCCGTTTTGTCGGTATTACCCTGTAGCCAGACGCATCCCGGTAATTATTGTCTGCCGTCGGAGTGCCGTGCGTGTAGGGGCAATCTCCTGTGAGAACCGAATCCTCATAGTTCGTGTTGTCATCGGCATCGAAGAAAGGCCGGTCATAATCGTTGTTGACCCAAAACACGTACGGGCTGCTCGGCTGAGTGTTATCCGGACCCGCGTACGTCAAATCCATGGCCCCATCGTGATTCACGTCCAGCTGCAGCTTGATCACATTGACAACCCCGGTCCCACGCTGACCGGTGTCGATGTCCGGCATGGTCACCACGGCGGCGGGACCGGCAATGCTCGGGAAAAACTCCCCGTAAGGTGAAATCAAGCCCGCTTCATTCGCGGTCACGCTACCATTGGCATCGATTTGATAGGCCTTATCGAAATACTGTTCCAAGTAGGCGTATTTGTCGCTGTATCCGTTCGTGATCTGCTGTTTCGCCCAACCCGCAACGGTGATGAGTGCGCCGAAAGGCTGATAGAATCCAACAATCATGGGTGGCGAAACATTGGTGACGGAAAACGTGGGCGAACCGGGAACGGGCGGGACATTTCCTCCGTGCCACAAGTAGGCTGTCTGGCTCGCAAAATAGTAATCCACTGTCTTCAGTTTCGGCGTTTCGAAATCCATAAACGCAGGCACGTCATCCGCAAAGTACCGGATCGCTGTCCCAACACCCCAAACGGAACTGGTCCCATAACCGAGGGCGTCAAGGGGCAACCCGTAGCAGTTCCGAACGTACGGCAACACCATATTTGTGAAATTGAGGTACAATCCAAATTCATGCGCAGGCGGCCAATCCTCCGCGGGTTCATCTGACAACCCAACCGTGAGATCTGACAATGAGCTTCGATATAGCCACAGGCTGTTGTTGGTGGTCAGGGGCTGCGGTAGCGGACTCTCGGAGCCCGAGCCGAAATACTGATACGTCGGCGCGTTCAGGAAACGATCGGGACCCTCGTAATTTCCGTAGGTATAATCGCTGCTCACACCGTTAGTCAGAATGCCGCTCTCGTCGTAATTGGTGAGGTTGTAAACGAAATTGTACCAGAGGAAGTTTTCCCTTACCGGCCGCAAGTCATCCAGAATGGAGTAATTGATGCCGGGACTGAACACATGAAATCCGTAATACTCGTAATTGGTGGACGACGGCGGCCGGGCGTACCACTGATCCGGCGACTGCAGCTCAGAACTCGACAGATAGTCTCTGCCCTGGTTAAGGCTATCGATGTTTGCCGCATAGGAGAATGGCTCAGTGACCGTTGCCGACCTCAGCAGGAATTGCAGGTTGGCCTTCATCTGGGCTGCCTCACTCACGAAGTTTGTCTCGGAATTCACACCGGGATAATCCTCCTCGTCAGCCCGATACACATAAGCATACTTTACCCTGCTAAAGGTCCCGTCAGTGTAGTAAAACTGGTAGGCATAGGCGCCTTCCGAGTAGCCGCCCTGATCCGTAGGGATCGGCGCTATGCCATTGACCAAATTTGTCGGACTCAAGTCCAAGTAATTCATGGTATCGTCAAAAACATTCGTACTCCACAGGATGCGAATTTTAGCGAGATTGGGTGGAATGGATTGGACGGCAAAATACAGTTTTGCGGAAGGTCCTCGGAAGAGATTAATCGCGAGCGCCGGCCCATAACTTCCGACCTGAACCTGCTGACTCGCGGAAGTCACTCCGTTTGCGTACAGAGCCTCCACCTGGTATGTCGGTTCCGCATAAGGCGTGTCTCCGTATGGAAAACTGTCCCCGACGCTGAACGTGAGCGTGTTTGCACTCACGTAATTGGTGCTGTACCCGATATCTTCCACGGCGTATTGCGTCACGGTGCCGCCCGCTGGGAACCACGACAAGGTCACTGCCGTTCCGTCTGAATTCAGTGTGGCCTGCGTGATTTGAGGGGCGGGAGGCGTGTAGAAGGTAGTCGGATTCATCCCGTTCTGATATTTCTCAAGATTGTTCCACCCGTCCCCTGCCGGGCTTGCCAGCGGGTCAACCCCAAGGTGTCCAAAATATTTCAACTGCCACCAATCCGGTAGGCCATTCCCATCGGAATCCTGAGTGGCATTGAATGCTTTGAGGAACAGGCCCGGCCGTCCTGCCAGTGAAATCGTGCCCGGCGTCCAGTTCTGGCCCACAGCTCCAAGGATACTCGTTTCAGTGCCCCAACAGTTGCAGTCCAGGTTCGTCTCACTCACAACAGTGTAGATCGTCTGCCCGTCGTTGGTGGTGGCGTGAAGAATGAATGTCAGGGAATTCGTGTTCGCCCCGAGCGCGAGCGGTTGCAGCCAGAAATCGTTGCTCCCAAACATTGGGCCCTGAAAGTAGTTGGTATTACCGCCGCCGCTCGAATTCGTGTTCCCGCCGCCGGGTGGGATCGGTTGACCAAATGATGCCTGAATGTTCGCAAGCGCCAGCAACGCAAGCGCGATCAATAGATTTCGTGTTTTCATGGTCGTTAGGTCTCCTTGTCTGCTCACTCCACTGACACCAGGCTCTCCTGCTGCAACCGAGCCCTCAGTTTCCTCAAAATGCTGCTGCGCACTTTCAATGCGCTCCGACGTGATGAGCTATTTTTTGCCTTGGGGATGGCAATTCTTTTCCTCCGCAAAAGTTCCAGTCCGAAGATTCCCAAACCTCGCAATCTGCCACTCATTTGCCCTTTCATTCCATTTCCCATTCTCGGTCGTCTGTTACAGGCGTGTTCCGCCCTTCACTGCTATATACGTTGGCTGAACGACCAATCTTTCAAGAATCTTGCCACCCATAAATACCAGCTATTGGATGGTAGTCGTATCCTCTTGATCTGCTTCGATTTCCGGACCGTGCATCCGTCCCGAAACATCTACAAAATCTTGGGAGAGGCCATCCGTGCCCAACGGAAGAAGGCCCGGCTCAGCCAGGAGAAACTGGCGGAAAAGGCCAATTTCACACGCAATTACATTGGAGAGATCGAACGAGGGGAGAAAAAGCCAACGGTTGAAGCTATTGCTCGGCTCGCCAAGGTCCTAAAGTGCCGAGTCCGCGATCTCTTTTGGGATTTGTAAACCTCTTTGAAGTCCCGGCCGGACACGGAACACTGCGGCCTTTAGCTCTGCATACGCTCCCCACGAGTTGACAGAATTACTGGACGGCTTCCCATAATATTGCCCTTCCATCCGCCCAGACGTCCGATCCGCTCACATTCTTGGGTCTGACAGGGGCCTTCTTCTCCTTTAATTCCACATCACATACAACATGCCGGGCGGGCTTCAGGTCGCGTATGAGCCTGCCTTGAATGCAATCGGTTCTGTCCTCTTCCCAATGCACATCGTGTTCTTGCACGTCCAGCTCAAAAATGTGGCCCAGCTTGTTGATTCTTCCATCTTTCGCATATCGCGCATACGGTGCTGCTCGTGTAAGCATCCTGGTAACATAAGATCCTGCCTTTATAAGGTGCAGATTTTGACTGGTTCCGTGATAAACTTTCATGCGGGAAATTCGAAGATTGCGAAAGAGAACTGTGCAAATTTACCACATCACCGGCCGAAAGTCAAACCATCGATGATTCTGTGTAATGCAATTTCACACTTCGCGAAACTCGGGTCCTTCTCTTGGTATCCAGATGCCGGACAGCTCTGCACGCAATTCCGATTCTCCGTAGAAACTCCGTGCTCGAAAGCGGATAATTCTGATGTCAGCTGAATTTAGCGCCTCGTCCTTAAAGGCATCTCTTATTCCAGCGGCCAATGTCAAGTGCGACGCGTCATCCAGTTCAATCGCACCCAGAGCCAAGCCATTTCGCTTGTCGAACAGGACGAAGTCCACATGTTTCATCGCGAGTTTATTGAAATCTCGTTGCCACGCCGATCGCGACAATCTCCGAGCCGGCGCAATTAGGTCTGCAAGCCGCACTTTTGGGGCAACTCCCACGCCAGGTCCAAGCACTCGTAACAGCGCCTCGTAAAACTTCAATTCAGCGGGCGAGAGCAGCGCACCCGTTCGTTTGAATTTGTCCGAATTTTTGACAGTCGGACCCGTTCCCGCCGCCCGCCGTCCAATTGCGAATTCCAGAGACTTCCCCAGAATCAACAGAACAGCCATTATTCCGCAGAAAATCCACAAACCTGAATGCATCATCTTGGGGTTGCATTAGGCAAGAAGCGTGCCGTCCTAGGAAGCCGCCGGCGTCCGGAAAACATCGCCAGATTAGCGGTCGCTTTTTCTCTCCCCTGTGACTGAGCTGTGTAATGGGGCGATGCGAACCCGCAACACCGACGGGATGTCATGGTACTGCGGATCCTCCATTGTGGTTTCATTGGTTGACGCGGTTAGTGGCGCAATGGCAGCCGCAGAAATCAGCGCGATCGGCGCTACCGGAAGCGGGTCTGCCGGATTTGCCCCGACTTCTCCAACCAACCAGTGCAAAACGCCGTTCACGATGCAGTACTGTGGCGTCAACCTCTCAACCCGGCGGTCGCGTGTGGAGATCGTTGTGCCGTCGGCAAAGACAATCCTATAGGAACCGTCGGGCATCAGACAAAAACCAGTCATATTCACTCCGGCATAGGAGCGGCGTTTCATAGCCGCAATTCCCGGCGCGGCGCTAATCGGTTTGGACGGAACTGATTCCCGCACCACCGGATGGACTTGGACACCGGCACCAGGATTTGTCGCAGCCGCGCCAAACATCTTTGTCATTGCCTTTCGAATCCCGATTTGCGTCCCCTTCATCAGCAAATGAGGTCCAAACAGGACAAGGAGCACGACCGCCGTTACCGGCAGAAGCAACCACCACAGCGAACGCCCCTTCTTCTCCACTGTGGCCTCGACTCGGCCCTGAATGCCCACACCTGCCATCGTGTCATACAACTTGCCCAATCCTTCACAGTCCAGCTTGAGAAAGCCTGATTCAAACACACGCGGATTGCCTCCGGTTGGTGAATTCAACGACCGCGACCACCGGAACACGCTGCCCACCCGAAAGCCGAATATCGGCTCCCGCGACAAGTTGCGCATGTGGACATAGTCCTGGGCGAGTCGGCGCAACGCCTTGTCCACTTGATCAGGGTGCTGCGTGATCAGGATTATGTCACAACGCAGCTTTCGATGTTGGGAAAGAAAATACGTGCAATCAGTCCCGGTCCCCTGCCACTCCCGTGCGCCGAAGAACGTATGCACCTCATCAATCACGTAAAGGCACCCTCGTTTGGCTCGGTCCTCAAAATCAGGAACGTTGATTATCCGTGTCCCCTGTTTGATATCCTTCCGTTTCGTGAAATCCCGGCCCGGTTCGTACAGCCAGAATTGGGCAGTTTCATTCTCATCCAGAATCCGAAACCGGTCCGTCAGGTCCACCTCCGCTTCGATATTCTCGTGGCACCACGCCCGAACTTCCGGAAGGTTAAATTCGATGTTGCTGACGATGTAGCGATTCCCGCGCGCAAGTTCCTCTACAACCTGCTTCACGCCGTAATACGACTTGCCACCCCCTGGCTTTCCGACTACGAAGAAAATTGCCATACTTCATTCCCAGCGGTCATTTTCCTCCAACCATCCAAACACCCAGCGCACCCCATAAATTGCCAGAATCGTCGCTGACAGGATGCAGCCATGCGTTAGACCAGTCTCAAAGGCGCTCAGTCCTTCGCCCTGCCAGTCGAACCCCGCGACGAAACTCGAAGTCGCGGATGTGAAGCTGCACACGCCACTCGCAGTGTTCGACCGTGCAACAGAATCAGGAGTGACGAAGATCGAACCCGACGGCAATTCAACTGAGAGGGACGAACTCGCTGGCACGAACATCGTTTGACCGTTGATCGCCACGCTCAGGAGATTGGTATCGCCGTTGATGAACACCATATGCCTCCTTTCAGAGTCCGACCAGGAAACGGATGATGCCGCACGTCACGACTACTGTTCCGTCCAATGCGAGCCGAAACAGAATATGCGATCCCATGACCGAAAGCATTGTATCCATTGGGCAAGCGGCCATGACCCAGCCCCAGCCAGGCAATCCCGAAATTGCGGTAAACGGGTTTCCGACGACCGACCCAATGGCCGTCACCAACTGCGGAAGAAACAAGGCGGGGATCACCGCTATGGTTGAGACGATCAGCCCGGCAACCACCAGCGCCGACGCAAAATTCACGTTGTTCCCAAGGATTTCCTCGCCGGCAGTTCTGGTCTGGGGCGCCAACAATGCCTGATAAAGCCCCTCCCGAAATACTTTGTAGTTTGCAACGAAGAGGAACACGTAGCAAAGCCATCCAATCAGGTCGTGCACTACGCCGACCGAGCCGTACGGCAGAGGTGCTACCCTGATAATCGCGGTGACCGGCCCACCCACCGTAAAATCATATTCATCAGCGGAACCCGCACCCACTCCAAGGCCATTGCCCAGGCTTGAGGCGGCCGATTGCAGCCCATCGTTTCCCAATATTGAAGCGCCATTCGTAAGAGACTGCATAGCAGCTGTCGCTTGTCCGATGCGGTTCGACTGGTCCCCCTGAAAATCACTCGCCGAGTTCGTCAACTGATCGAGTGTCAATCCGTTTGTCCACAAATTCGTACCCCCGTTTGTGAGTTTTAATCCCGCCAGAGCATTCGACAGGTTCAGTAAATCGCCGTGCAAGGGCCTGGTATTGTTATCAATGTTGGTCAGTTCTCCATTTCCAGCCGTCTGGCCACCAAGCATGTTCGTCAACTCGCTGCCATTGGCCTTCTCCTGCCCAAAAATGTTCGCAAGGCCCTGAACAATCAGATTCGTTGAATTGTTGATTGTCCCCTGCAAGTTCGTCTGCATGAGCCCCAGCTTGTTGAACAAGTCCGTGTCCGATTTCCCGACTGCTCCGACAATCGATTCGTCCCCTTGAACGATTGCATCGTATAAAGCGTCGAAACCCGCCTGAAATCCTGGACCAAATCCGCTGCCGCCGCTCCCTCCGGAATTCGTTGGCCACAGGATTGGACTCGGAAAGTTCGTGTTAACTATCGGTGGATCGCCGTAAATCGGCAGCGGCTCATTGGTCCATGATGTTCCACCGACTCCAATCCCGCCACCGCCACCACTCCCGCCGCCGTTTGGTCCCCAGCCCGGATCACCCGGCGAACCGCCATTGCCAATCCCCAGAATTCCTCCCGAACCGGGCCCGAAGCCGCCCGGGCTCGCTTCGCCCGGAGGGGAACCGCTTCCGCCGCCCGACCCGGGCGGCGGAATGTAACACGTCACGCTGCAGCCGCCGGGAACCGCGGTGACTACCAAGTGTCCGTTCGTCGGGCACCCAAGACTCGCCACCATATTCTGGTCGAAATAGCAGCAGGTTGTTGGCGGCTGATTCGGCGCCGGGCCGGGACATTGGGCAATGAAGTAACCGATGTCCGGATAAACCGTGCCGGGACCATTGATGATAATGTTTCCATTCGCCGCCTGGTGCCAACCTGTCCAGCCGAATGTCGCAATATTCTCGGTGAGCCACATCCCTTGGGTTCCGTAGAATGTCTGGCCACGTGCGGCCGGAGCCCAATCGCAGGAAACCAGCGAGCACAACCACCAAAACAGTAAGACCTGAATCCATGCATTTCTCCTTGTCATGAATATCCTTTCTCAGCGCGTCAGCCAGCGAACGAACAAAAGAGGCAGGACGAAGCCCACCAAGTACATCAGCACCACAAACACAGTTGTCATGAACCACTCTCCGTTGGGAAAAGGTGAGGTCCCCGAAGGGACCCCACCGCGGTGTTGCTCCAATCAGGTGAGCCAGGCCCAGGCCTTTTTCACCAGCTTGGCGCCGTACTTGACCGCCAGGAACCCACCCGCCACGGTAGCCGCAGCCGTGAAGGCTGCCGCCGCACCCGCATACAGCGTGCTTACGTCGAATGACGATCCGCCGCCGCTGGACTGTGCGCTGGCGACTGCCGCGCCGCCAACCGTGGCCAGCGCGATCCCCACAGCCTTGCCGTGCTCGCGCAGGGCTCGTTTCGCTGCCTCGATCATACTGGCTTTCCTTTCGTTGCCTTCCGAGCTTCATGCCCGGAATTGCCACGAAGGTCTCACGTCCTTGAACGCTCCAATAGTTACCAAGGCAGGCAGTGTTCATCCTCGGCAGTTACACGCTTAGATGGTGCCTCGCTTTGGCACCTGCCGGATTAAGGCACTGCTCGGTTTTGGCAGTACGTTGCTCGCCTTCCCATGCGCAGTGCTTTTCGGCCCCATTCGCCTCAGCACGCGCCGGCGATATTCCACAAGACTCCGCATTACGATGAGGAGCTGTCCGTTTACCCGCTCGGTTTCCACCTTGTTCGTCATGACCAGTTGGCGCAACCGCGCCCGCGAGAGCCCGCTTACGTACGCTGCAAACGAATACGATAGCAGCGGGCCTTTTCCCGACAATTCACGTACTCGCGCTTCGAACGCTTCCAGGCTGTTCGATCCCATTTGACTGTATTCCATACGACTTCACTCTTCCTGTTTTGTCCCAGCTTTGCCGGACCCCCAACCGGCGTGACTTCGGTCCCGCCGCGGCCCTCGTTTCCACATAGCTGCGACTTTTCATGCGGCCATTCTGACAGGGGGGGTAGGACAACCGTAGGGCAACCCCCTTTGTGAATAACTTTTTTTATTTTCTATTTATGTCGCGTTATCCCAGCCGCTTGCGCTCGTTTTTCCTCCTTTTCATGGAAATTTTTGCGGGATAACTCCCAGTTCGGAAATGCATTCGCGGAAGACTGCATCCCTTGTGCTCCGGCTACGTGCGCCAGCGGGACAGGACCTTCGCTGCAAGGGTCGCAGACTTCCGCGAGGGGAACTGCCTGACTCCGGCCTGAACCCTTCCTCCACTCCGTTCCGCGTTCAGGCGACGCGCGCTCACTTCGCTTACTTCACGGTTCAGCCGGAGACAGGCTGTAGGATTGCCCATTCTTGACGTGCATTTCGCCGCTCAATACTGTCCTCCCATGATTTTGCAAACCACGCCCTCACTTCAGCAGCTAAAACGCGCAATCAAACTTCGGGAGCGCATCGAAAAGCTGAAATCTCAACTAAACGAAATTCTAGTTGGCTCCAATGGTGTTGCCAGAAAGAAACGCACGATGTCCGCCGCTGGTCGCGCGAGAGTCTCCGCCGCCGCCAAGAAACGTTGGGCCAGATGGAATGCAAATGGCGGAATGGTGGTAACATCCAAACGCCGGAAAATGAGCGCGGTAGCACGCACCAGAATCGCCGCCGCAGCGAGGGCACGTTGGGCTAAAGCCAAAGCCTCAGGGAGAAACCACCTCTAAACCGACTCCTCATCCAGGAACTGCCGCCGCCATCCGGGCCGGGATACCGTTCAGAAATCGAAATTCAGCTAGCTCTGCATCAAAGCTCCGAACTGGTTTCTCAGGCGAGAGAAGCATATTCAGCATCATTTTCGAGGGAGATAGTGCTGAAACGCCCATGATTATCACAAATCCTGACATCACAAACCGGTAATACTTTCTATGTTCGAAAGTCATCGGTGTCGGTTCGGTCATCAGATCTCGAACATGATCCCCACCATTCTTCAAGAGAAAAATATAAGTATCGTACTTCTCCCCGGGCCCTGGATCCTCGTTCAAAAGCATTTTCCGGACGGTTTCTTCATGCGGGCCAAGCGAAACAAGTCGGAAAAACTCATCACTCGCCACTGAAGTTCGCCAGAGAATCGAAAGGAAGAACAGTTTCAGCCGTCCGTAGTCCAAGGACGGATATTCCCTTATCCGCTTTGAGCTACCGCTGTGCGGAGGCAGCGGCTGTTGGAACAACTTTGCTCCAACCGTCTCGAAACGGCTGATCCGGCCTTCGCATTCTTCACAGAGCAGTTTCTCCACGTACCCTCGGCCCCTCATTCCAAAATACTTATCGACTCCGTGCACCAAGCTCAATTGGCTCAGCCGGCCATTGATGTCTCGCAGGGGCTTGTAACAAAAACTCGGAATGATATGCGAGTCACGTAGCTCTCGCGTCTGTCCACACAGGCGACAGGGCCTAACACCGGAATGCAGGTGACGTTTCACGACCCGAAGTTAGGCAACAAAGCTCGAATGTCAACCAGCGCATCTTCGGCGTCCTACGCGCTCGATTACGCAGCCTGGTTCACTATCTGTCCGCCTGTTTTCAGGTCTTTTTCCCGCGTTGCTCCCCTCTGCGTCGGTTCGTTCTTTCGCCCTTCCTAGCCCGCTTCGCGGGGGGCCGTACGCGGTGCCCTCTGAAGACTACTCCCGCTGGCCGCCCTGCTTCGCGGACTTTCCGGTTGAAGGGCGAAAGACCGAAACCGAACAGCAGAGCACAAAAAAAAGACCATGAAAACCAACACAAAAAATCAGAACCGGAAAGTGGGGCTCGAGAACCGACCCGAACAGTTGAGCACGGAGCAGACCAAGACTGAGAGACCGCAGATTGATATGGCATTGCGACATGCGAACCGTTCGTTGAATACAGAAAAGTTGCTTGGTTTGCTGAGAAATCAATCACCTCGTTTCTTTGAAGTGGCCGAGGTTGTCGGCAAGTGGGTTTGGATTCAATTCGATGGCAAGCAACCGTCTGACGTCACGCGCGCTTTAGCCGAATTTGGTTTCCATTGGAACAACAACCGCCAGACGTGGCAGCACCCCTGCGGCACCATCCCCAATCGGCGGTCCACCTTTGACCCGCGCAAAAAGTACGGCAGCTACTTTGCCGCTGACGCGAAGGCCGCTTGAACCCCGGAGGCACAATGAATACGAACACCGTTTGTTCCACTCCGGGAAGCATTGTGAAACCGTTTCGGTTTCCAACAACGCCACACGAATTCAAAGTAGTTGCCTTGCGCGAATGTCCGACGCCGGATGATATGGTGTTGTGCGACACGCCGGACAAAGCCGCCCAATACTGGCGGATGCATATTCCCGAGCACCCGTACTTCAATCCCGAGTGCGAGTGTTTTGTCGTCTTGGTTTTAAACACCCGCCGGCGAGTCAAGGGACATTACCTTGTATCCGTTGGCACTCTGGACACAATCCTTGTCCATCCGCGCGAAGTGTTCCGGCTGGCGCTGATGACCTCCGCCGCCGCGATTGTCCTCATGCACAATCACCCGAGCGGAGAGAGCACACCGTCCGAAGCGGACATCAAAGTCACTCGCGATCTAAGCCGGGCTGGCGAACTTCTAAAAATTGAAGTCCTCGACCACGTGATTATGGGCAACCAAAACCACAGTTCATTGCGTGAACTTGGATATTTTTATGCCTAAGAACGGTCATCACATGGACACCGAACTGGACACCAACCGAGTTTTGCGGGGTTACGAAAAATCCTGCAAAATAGGCTCGAATTGTGAAAGAGTTAAGTTTAACCTTTAACCCATTAATTGCAGTGCGATTTGATTCGCAACCTCTTTATCGGAAGTTGTTTCCGAATGGATGTCCGCGATGGACACCACGTCCTGA
>Ga0070741_10006975_pt1 | contig 23803 bp, 23 predicted proteins | sample Coa_R1_4_FD_66440 | JGI IMG/M metagenome (GOLD analysis project Ga0070741, IMG submission 66440) | Surface soil microbial communities from Centralia Pennsylvania, which are recovering from an underground coalmine fire - Coalmine... | ecosystem: Environmental > Terrestrial > Soil > Unclassified ...
AGCTGATACAGGTGATCGGCGTCGCGTGCCGGCGTCAGATGCAGGTTCGTGTCATTTCGCGTGACCCCGTGGGCTTGTGCCAGGGCTCCACGATTGTCCTGATCCAGCTTCTTGAGCCCATCGAATACGTCTTGCCCGACGAGGTATCGCTGTTCGACCCAGCCCGTTTCTCCTTTATCGGTCCGCACCTTCACAAAACGACGGCTGCGGTCGAGCACCTCGACTCGCTCTCCGTTATGCAAAATGCCGACCTTGTTGTACACAGCCGCCACCTGGTCACGCAGGTTCACCTGCGTCGCCGCGACGTAGGCATACTCGCGTTCTTCATTGCTGACGCGATTACAGGAGGTAAGCAAAAAAAGCACGGCCAGGCCGAGCAGACTGAGCGCGCGGACTTTACACGCAGACCAATGCCGGAAGGAAATCACGGGAGTACTGCCCATATTATCTGAAGGGAAACACCCAATGTAGTAGTACGAAAGGCTCAATCGCCGAAGCAGATGCCAATCGAACGGGCAGCTCCTACCAGGTCACCCTCCGCATCCACAACCTTCAATACACCGATCGCGTCCGCGATGTCCACCGCGTGGATCGTCGAATTTTGCAGGCACACCATCTTGCCGTACCCGCCATCCGCAATCAGATCCACCGCCGCTACCCCGAAACGCGTCCCGAGAATCCGGTCAAACGGCGACGGTTGGCCCCCGCGCTGAATGTGTCCCAGCACGGTGACCCGGGCTTCTTTTTTGGCTGCCTTGCCAATCGCATCCCCAATCAGCATGCCGACGGTCAGGGAACGCGGTGACTTTCGCCGCTCCGGCTCGTGGTGGTGCAACTCGGGCGGCAACTTCACACCCTCGGCAACCACTACGATCGTGAACCGCTTCCCGATATGCTCGCGCTCGCGCACGTAGTGCGCAACTCTTTCGATGGTGAAGGGGATCTCAGGAATCAGAATCACGTGCGCCCCGCCCGCAATCCCCGCTTCCAGCGCGATCCAGCCTGCATCGCGTCCCATCAACTCCACCACCATCACCCGATGATGCGATTCCCCCGTGGTGTGCAGCTTGTCGATCGCGTCCGTGGCGGTGTGCAATGCCGTGTCGAAACCAAAGGTGACATCGGTGGCCGAAAGATCGTTATCGATCGTCTTTGGCACGCCCACCACTTTCAGTCCCTTCTGATACAGCTCCAGCCCGATCTTTTGCGATCCGTCTCCGCCAATCACGATGACCGCGTCAATCCCCAGCTTGCGCGCATTCTCGATCACGTCCGCCGAAAGGTCGCGCGTGACTTCTTTCCCGTTCTCTACCGCCTTGTGAACGAAAGGATTGCCTCGGTTTGTCGTGCCCAGAATCGTTCCACCACGCGGCAGAATGCCGCTCACGGTTTTCAATTCAAGAGGAAAGGATCGCTCCGGCCAGATCAGGCCGTCAAAACCATCGGGAATTCCGATCACCCGCCACTTGTATTTCAGAATCGCGCATTTCACCGCCGCGCGAATGACCGCGTTCAGGCCTGGGGCATCGCCGCCCCCGGTGCAGATACCGATGGTACGCACCTCTGACATCACGCCTTATTGAAATCGATTATTGGGTAACCGTCAAAGTACTTTGGTTGCTGGTGATGTTGTTTCCTGAGGTAGCAGTGATCGTCACCACACCAGCGGAAACTGCCGTCGCCAGCCCATTACTATTGACCGTGGCGATTGCCGTATTGGTCGAGCTCCACGTTGCACTGCTCGAGATGTCCTGCACGGATCCATCGGCAAAATGTGCTTTCGCGCTGTACTGCTGCGTGGTCGGTCCAGCGAGCCCGCTGACCGAAATCGTCGCGGTGGTGGGCGTGACATCAATCGAGACCAGCGCAGAATTGGTCACCGTAAGAGTGGCCGAGCCCGTGATGCCGGCAGAACTTGCGCTTATGGTCGCTGTCCCTGCCGTAACCCCCGTGGCCAGCCCGGTGGTATTCACGGTGGCGACCCCGGTGTTGGATGACGTCCACACCAGGTTGGAAATGGTGTTCGCCGTGCTCCCGTCGTCGTTGGTGCCGGTTGCCGTGAATTGAACCGTCGACGCCTTCACCACCGAGGCCGTCGAGGGGGCGACGGTAATGGTCTGCAACTTGGGATTCACAAAGAATCCCCGGCAACTCGAAAGCACTGCCGCAAGGGCCACGACCACGATGATCGAGACTCCCGCCCCGACTCGGGCGGCACGATTCTGCACTGGCTTCTTCAAATTTGGCATCGCTAACCTGATGGTGGATTGATTCTCAGCAGTTTACTCGAATTTAAACCTCAGCACCACGCACCCGCCCTCCCCAAGGTTAACTCCCGGATGACGATGGTTGCTGGTCGCTCGCTCAATTGGGCCGGTCCGGCTCGGACTTGGCGATTCGATCATCGATCGGTTTGCGTCCCGCGTACCCCTCTTCCATGCCGTGCCAGAACGTGATGGCCTTTTCTCCCAGCTTCCAGCACAGCAGGATGATCTGCCCGTCCACCTCGCAGGGAAAATCCAGCAACCCCATGTCGAGATCTTTCACCTGCACCCCGATGGCGGTTATTTCCGTGATTGCATCCTTGACCTCCTGCACTGCTTTGTCCCGGTCAGCCTTGCGTTTCGCCAGAGGCACGATCTTCAGCAACGTGCCTCCTTGCAGGAAAACGCGGTGTGCGATCTCCTGGAATTCACCGTCGATCGTTTCCGCTGTATTTTTGCCCTCAATCGCCGTCTTGAGCAACGACTCCAGCACCGGCAGCAGCGCTTGTGCCTCTTCGAGACTGAACGTCTTCTCTGGCATGTCTTGCTTTATTTTATTCCTGCCGCCAAGCAATAGCTGTGATGTTGTGCGTTGGCCAATCATGCACCGCGGCAGACAATTACGGAAGCGGCGGAGTTCCTCCGAACATCGGATAGTGGCTCGCCGCACCCATGAAGAACAGCAGCGGAAACGACATCCAGAAGCTGATTCGCCCGATCAGGAAACTTTGTCGTGCCAGGCGGGCGGCCTGTTCCGGCATGGGCTTCCCCGTTTCGCTGCTCTCGCGCGTCCAGCGAATCAGCTTCTTATTGATGCGCCAGACCACGCCCCACACGTTCAGCATCATCACCCAGCCCAGCCCCCCGCCAATCCCGATCGCCAGCAGCCGGTTGCTCTCCCACCCGCGAGAATTGAAATGAAGGAAGCACCATGCCCCAGCGGCCAGCAGAATCACGTTCAGTACTGCCTGCACGGCCCCTTTGTCGAGTACGCCTTTCCCGGGAAGCACCAGGACGTACTGGATGACCCACACCACCGTCCAGATCAGGAAAAAACTGCCGTAAACGCCTCCTCGGCTGGCGTGGGCATTGTGCGCATCCGCAACCACGATCTGGCCCCAGTACCCGAATCCCATCAGCACCGTCAATAACGCACTGTAACGGAACCATTGCAACGCCCGAAGCATCAGCACCGGCATCACTTTCGCTCGCGTCGCCGCATCGAACTGCTTCATCGACGGTATGTTGACCAGGTTGAAGAAATAAAGCAGTCCGATCCAGGTGATCCCGGCAAGGAAATGGACCCACCTCATCAGCATGAGAACGTTGGTGTTCGCGTCCTCGGGCAGGGCGAAATTCACGTTAACCAAAAATATATGTGGGACAAACGCGTGCATTCCGGAAAGGCCTCCAGCGCCTCTTTTCTCTCTAGCTTTCTAGGACCGCAGACGGGCCGGATTGTACAACAGCGGGAAAATCGGAGACGGTGGTTGAAAACTGCTGGCTAACACCGTATCGTACTGCCGAGTCCCCGTAGCTGGGGCGGCATGGCTGCGGGACTTGTCCCCCACAAATAAAGGAGATCGGCGATGGACAACAAGCCGGCACAAAACATCCAGGATTCTTTTCTCAACACCGCTCGTAAAGACAAAACGCTCATTACCATTTATCTGTTGAGCGGGGTAAAACTCACAGGTCGTATCCGATCCTTCGATAAATATTCGGTCGTATTGGAAGCCAATAACCAGGAACAATTGATCTTCAAACACGCCATTTCCACGGTCGTCATGGGCAAGACCTCGCATTCGGACTCCCGCCCTGGACTGGACTCGCGGGGCATGCACTCCGAACCCAAACCGGCACAGTCTTCGCCTGCTCATGACAATGCGACTGCGGCCAGTACTTCCGGCACCGAAGGCTAGTCTGTTTGGCAGTTTCCAAGTCCAAGTTTGCCGATCGCGTGCGGCTTGCCTCGCAACGGGGCGGCCCCAAGCCGGAACGTGCATTCTTGGTCGGTCTCGACGTTAAGGTTCGAAAAGCAGCTAAGAAATCTTCTTTGTCCGCCATCACTCCGGGTGCGCGGCAGGCGCGGGATACCGCCTCCTCGACCGCTCTTCCGTCCGCAACTCAGGACCGGCGCATTCCTGGTTTTACCGCTGAGGAGTCGCTCGCGGAGTTACGTACCCTCGCCGGCAGCGCCGGTGCTGATATTGCCGGCGAGTTCTTGCAGCGCCGCGACCGCCCTGATCCCGCCACACTCGTCGGACGCGGCAAACTGGAAGAGATTGCTGGTGCCGCCGCTTCCGTCAACGCCGATCTCCTCATCTTCGACCACGACCTCACTCCTTCGCAGCAGCGCAACATCGAGCGTGAAGTTTCCACCCGGGTCATCGATCGCACCCAACTCATCCTCGATATTTTTGCGCGCCACGCCCGTACACGTGAAGGTCAGCTTCAGGTGGAGCTCGCACAGTTGGAATACTTGCTGCCGCGGCTGGCCGGGCGCGGTATCGAAATGTCTCAGCTCGGCGGCGGCATCGGCACCCGCGGACCCGGTGAAACCCAGTTGGAAACCGATCGCCGCAAGATTTACCGCCGCATCCGCCACGTCCAGGAACAACTGGAGAATGTCCGCCGCACTCGCGCCCAGCAGCGGCAACGGCGCGAATCTGTGCCCGTCGCCACCGTCGCCCTGGTGGGTTACACCAATGCCGGCAAGTCCACCCTGTTTAACGCTCTGACCCAGGCCGGCGTCCTCGAGTCCCCGAAAATGTTTGCCACCCTCGATCCCACCATCCGCTCCATCGTCATGCCTTCCAGGCGCAAGGTGCTCCTGTCCGATACGGTCGGATTTATTCGCAATTTGCCTCACACCCTGGTGTCGGCCTTTCGCGCCACTCTGGAGGAAGTTCAACGCGCCGCGCTCATCCTGCACGTCTCCGACGCCAGCAGTTCTTTATCCGCGGAACAGGATGCGCAGGTGGAGATCGTGCTGCGCGAACTTGAGGCTGACAAGAAACCGCGCCTCCACGTGAAGAACAAGATTGATATTTTGACCCCGCCGGAACGCGATGCGTTACATAACACGACCGACATCGTTTACGTCTCCGCGGCAAAAAGCATCGGACTCACCACCCTGCTCGACACCATTGATGAGCGCCTCGCCGAAGATCCCGTCACCCGCGTTCGCCTTCGTGTGCCTCAGCGCGAAGGCAAAACGCTCTCGCTGCTGGAGGCGCGAACCCGCATTTTCTCCCGCCAATACCATGACGGGCTGGTCGAATTGGAGGCGGAAGCGCCCGCATCCGTCCTGCGCCGCATGCGTAGTTTTGTCGTGGAATAGCCCAGCTGCAATTTAGCCGGAAAATTTAAATGGGCCATAGATCAAGAAGCGGTGACATTCCTTGACCACTGGCCCATTCGATCCTGAATCGGATCGGAGGTGATGCTTATATGTTAACCCTCTGTCGGAATATGTCAAGGCTGGAAACCAGCAGCAGCGCCGCCGAACATTGCCGCTGACGTTTGTCCCGATTTGGAACGCCCGCCCGCAACTCCAGTTAGCTCAGTCGATTGCGTTTGACAGCTCTGCTCGCGGGATGTTAGTTTTTTGAGTTTAAGCCCACTTTTTCTCCCAAGGTCACTCAGCTACGCAATGGACGAAACGCTGCGACAACTAGGCGAATTACTGCTCAGGTCAATCCCCACCATCCTGTTCTTTCTTATCCTGTTTGTCGCCTACCGTTTCCTCGTCCACAACCCCCTCGAGCAGGTGCTCGCCGAGAGACACCGCCGCACCGAAGGCGCCGTCGAGCAGGCTCGCTCCGACATCGCCAACGCGGAAAACAAAACAGCGGAATACGAACAGAGGTTGCGCGAAGCCCGCTTGGCAGTTTTTAAGGCGCAGGAGGCTCGCCGCCAGGAAGCTTTGAAAGCGCGGACCGCCATGGTCAGCCAGGCCCGCGAACACGCCCGCGCCAAGGTGGAAGCCGCCAAAGCTGCGCTCGAGAACGAAAAAAACCAGGCCAAGGTTGGACTGCAATCCGAAGCCGAGCGGCTGGCCCGCGACATCGTTCGCGTCATCCTTCGTCCCGCCGGTATCGCCGAAGCTCCAGTCGCCACCGGGAGCAATGACTGACATGCTGAATTCCCGCCGCAAGCATCTCACCTTGGTCTGCGCACTCTTCCTGCTGCTGGCGCCGATAACTGTACTCGGGCAGGAACATTCCGTGCCTTCCAGCCAAGCCCAGCCCAGGACGCAAAATCAGGCCGACCAGGGCACGACGGGTGAATTGGCGCAGGCTTCGCGCGAAGCCGCCGGTGAGGAAGAGAATAACTTCAAAGAATATCCGTCAATCCTGTTCCTGGCGCGCCTTCTGCATCTGCGGCCCTTCATCGCCTTTTGGCTCAGCGTCCTTTTTAATTTCGCCGTACTCGCGGGCGGGCTAGGTTACTTGATGAAAAAATACCTGCCCGGCGCCTTCCGTGATCGCAGCGTCTCTATCAAGCAGGCCATGGCCGAAGCGCAGCGCTCCAGCGAAGAAGCTCGCCAACGTCTTTCCCAGATTGAGAGCCGTCTTTCGCGGCTGGACTCCGAAATTGCCGGCATGCGCGAAGCCGCCGAACGTGACGCCGTTGCCGAAGAGGCCAGAATCCGCGCCGCCGCCGAGGAAGATACTCGCAAGATCGTCGAAGCCGCCGGACAGGAGATCGAAGCGGCAGCGAATCTGGCTCGCCATGAATTAAAAGCTTACGCCGCCGAGATTGCCGTCGCCCTCGCCCAGCAGCAGCTTCACATTGATGCCGGCACCGACGAGGCCCTGGTGCGCAGCTTTGCTTCTCAATTGAATGGGAACGGCCAGACGCGAAAGGATGGCCGTTGATGGCAGTCGTTTCCAGTCGTTACGCCAGCGCCTTCGCCGATGTGATCTTCGAACGTAAGATCAGCGCCTCGCAGGCCCTGCAGGAATTGAACTCGGTGCTCGCCGTGTTGGACGAAAACGCCAACCTGCGTATTGTTTGGGAGAACCCCGCTATCCCCGGAGATCAGAAGCGCGCTTTGCTGGACGCAATCGCCGCCAGGCTTGGGCTTTCCCGGCCCACCCGAAACTTCGTGGCTGTGCTCATGGATCACCGCCGCATCCCGCTCTTCGCCGAAATTGTTCAGGACGTGCAGCACGAGATTGATCGCCGCCTCGGCTTCGCGGAAGCGGAGATCACCAGCGCGCGCGAGTTGAGCGACAACGAAAAGCGCATCCTCGAGCGCCAGATCGAAAACATGACCGGCAAGAAAGTTCGCGCCCAATACCAGCGCGACCAGAAATTGATTGGCGGCGCGGTGGTTCGCCTGGGCAGCACCGTCTATGACGGTTCCGTCCGCGGACAACTGGAAAAACTTAAGGAGCAGCTCAGTAGCTAGTACCGACCTTTATGGCGCAAATTAAAGCAGACGAGATCACAAAATTAATCCGCGAACAGATCGAAAACTACGAATCCAAAATCGCGGTGGATGAAGTCGGCACGGTCATTTCTCTCGGCGACGGCATCGCGCGCCTTCATGGCCTCGACAAAGTCATGGCTGGCGAGCTCATCGAGTTTCCCCACAACGTGGCCGGCATCGCCATGAACCTGGAAGAAGACCAGGTCGGCGCCGTGCTGCTGGGCGACTACACCGAAATCAAGGAAGGCAACGAGGTCAAGCGCACCGGCCGCATCATGAGCGTGCCGGTGGGCGACGCTCTTATTGGCCGTGTCGTAAACACCCTCGGTGAGCCTATCGACGACAAGGGTCCCATTGACACCAGGCAGACCAGTCCCGTCGAGCGTCTCGCTCCCGGCGTCATTGACCGCCAGCCCGTGCGCGAACCCATGGCCACCGGTTTGAAGGCCATCGACAGCATGATTCCCATCGGTCGTGGCCAGCGCGAACTCATCATCGGCGACCGCCAGACCGGAAAAACTGCCGTCGCGCTCGACACCATCATCAACAACAAGGGCAACGATCTGATTTGTATCTACTGCGCCATCGGCCAGAAGCGCTCTTCCATCGCCCAGGTCGTGAAAACGCTCAGCGACTACGGCGCTATGGATTACACCGTCGTCGTGGCAGCTTCTGCCTCCGAGCCTGCTCCCATGCAGTACCTCGCCCCTTACGCCGCTTGCGCCATGGGTGAATACTTCCGCGATACCAAGCGCCACGCCGTCATCTTCTACGACGATCTCTCCAAGCATGCTGCCTCCTATCGCGAGATTTCCCTTCTGCTGCGCCGTCCACCGGGTCGCGAAGCTTACCCGGGCGACGTCTTCTATCTGCACTCGCGCTTGCTGGAACGCGCCGCCAAGCTGAGCGACGCCAACGGTGGCGGTTCCCTGACCGCGCTTCCCGTAATCGAAACGCAGGCCGGCGACGTTTCCGCGTACATCCCTACCAACGTGATTTCGATTACCGACGGCCAGATCTACCTCGAAACTGACCTGTTCAACTCCGGCATCCGCCCGGCGGTGAACGTCGGCCTTTCCGTGAGCCGCGTCGGCGGCAACGCGCAGATCAAGGCCATGCGCCAGGTTGCCGGCACTCTAAAACTCGAACTAGCGCAGTACCGTGAACTCGCAGCCTTCGCCCAGTTCGGCAGCGACCTCGACAAAGCCACGCAGGCCCAGTTGTCGCGCGGCGAGCGCCTGGTCGAAGTGCTCAAGCAGGGCCAGTATTCACCTTTGCCCTTCTCCAAGCAGATTCTGATTATCTTCGCCGGAACCAACGGCTCCCTCGACGATCTGCCCGTCGAAGATGTCCGCCCCTTCGAAAAGCACTTGTATGAATACGTGGACGCCATGAATCCCGGACTGCTGAAAACGATCATGGAAAAGAAGGTTCTCGATGATTCGCTCAAGAGTGAAATGAGTCGCATCATTGGCGAAGCCAAAGAACGCTTCACCAGCGAAAAGAAAATGGTGGCCGCAAGTTAGGAGTATCCAGTACTCAGTACTCAGTACCGAAAAGAGCTAGAGGCTAGGAGCTAGTAGCTAGCAGCTGTTTATGCCCAACATTCTCGACATCCGCCGTCGTATCCGCAGCGTGAAAAACACGCGGCAGATCACCAAGGCCATGAAGATGGTGGCCGCGGCCAAACTGCGTCGAGCCCAGGATCGCGCTCTCTCCTCGCGACCCTACGCCCAGATGCTGACGAATGTTTTGAAGTCGCTGGTGCAGCGCGCTGAGGTCGTTGATCCCGAAACCGGCCAGCCTCGCCATCCACTGCTCGCACAGCGCGACGAGAAAAATATTCTCGTGATTGTCGTCACCGGCGACAAAGGATTGGCGGGCGCCTTCAACACCAACCTCCTGAAGGCTGCCATGAAGTTCCTCGCCGACAAACGCGGCCGCAACATCGATATCGAGGCGGTGGGCCGAAAGGGCCGTGATTTCCTGCGCCGCCGCTTCCCCATGAATGTGCCGCAAGGGCAAGGCGAACAGGGCGAAGAGGAATTTGCCCGTCATCGCCCCGCCGTGGAGCGCAAGGGCCCGGTGCAGGTTGTCGGCGAACACATCGGCATTCTCGGCAAAGTAGGTTTTGCCGATGCGCAAAAGCTCGCCGAGCACGCCATCGAGCGCTACACCGAAGAAGAAATCGACGCCGTCTACGTCATCTACAACGAATTCAAATCGGTGATCGCGCAACGCCTCGTTGTCGAACAGGTATTGCCGATCGAGCGGATTGGCGAGCGCGGTATCCGCCAGGCCGACGCACTCTCCCAGCAAGAACGGATGCGGGCCAAGGAAGCCGCTATTTCCGCCGGGGTCGGCATGCGTCCGCCCGATACCAGCGAAGTGGATCGAGTTGCGGCCGAGTTTGCCACCAAGCCCGTGGACTACATTTACGAGCAGCCGCCGGCGGAGTTGTTCCGCTCGCTATTGCCCAAGTACGTCGCAATTCAGGTTTACCGGGCGCTGTTGGAATCGTTTGCCGCGGAGAACGCCGCGCGCATGACGGCGATGGAATCGGCCACCAACAACGCCACCGACATGATCGATTCCCTCACGCTCGCCATGAATCGCGTGCGTCAGGCCAAGATCACCAAGGAAATTATCGAGATCGTCAGCGGCGCCGCCGCTCAGGAATAATTTATGGCAGAAAATATCGGACAAGTAATCCAGATCGCCGGTCCCGCCGTGGACGTGCAATTCGTAGAAGCCAACATGCCGCCCATCTACCAGGCACTGCGCGTCACCAGCGAGGGCTTCAACGTCCCCACTCCCATCAATGTCATTCTCGAAGTCGAGCAGCACCTCGGCGAAGGCCGTGTGCGCTGCGTCGCCATGGAACCCACCGAAGGCATGGTGCGCGGCATGAAAGCCATTGACCAGGGTGGCCCCATTTCCGTTCCCGTGGGCCGTGGCACTCTCGGGCGCGTCATGAATGTCATCGGCGAGCCCGTGGACAAGCTCGGCCCTATCGACGCTAAAGAGCGCTACCCCATTCATCGTCCCGCTCCCAGCTTCGAAGAGCAGGCCACCACCGCCGAGATGTTCGAGACCGGCGTGAAAGTGATCGATCTGATCCAGCCCTTCTTGAAGGGCGGCAAGATCGGACTCTTCGGCGGCGCCGGCGTGGGCAAGACCGTCGTCATCATGGAACTCATCAACAACGTCGCCAAGCAGCACGGCGGCTTCTCCGTCTTCGCCGGTGTGGGCGAGCGCACCCGCGAAGGCAACGACCTGTGGCTGGAAATGACCGAGTCCGGCGTCATCAAGCCGGGCAAGCCCGCCGAGTCCAAGGCGGCACTGATTTATGGACAGATGACCGAGCCGCCCGGGGCACGGCTTCGCGTGGCCTTGAGCGCACTCACCGTCGCCGAATACTTCCGCGACGTCGAAGGCGCCGACACTCTCCTCTTTATCGACAACATTTTCCGTTTCACCCAGGCCGGTTCGGAAGTATCCGCGCTCTTGGGACGCATGCCCTCCGCCGTCGGATATCAGCCCAACCTCGCTACTGAAATGGGTGAGTTGCAGGAGCGGATCACGTCCACGAAGAAAGGTTCGGTCACCTCGGTCCAGGCGATTTATGTCCCCGCCGACGACCTCACCGATCCTGCGCCCGCCACCACGTTTGCTCATCTCGACGCCACCACGGTGCTTTCGCGCGCGCTAACCGAAATCGGAATTTATCCGGCCGTCGATCCGCTCGCCTCCACGTCGCGCATTCTCGACCCGCGCCTTGTCGGACAGGATCATTACGACGTCGCTCAGGGCGTGAAGAAAGTTCTGCAGACTTACAAGGATCTCCAGGACATCATCGCTATTCTCGGCATTGACGAGCTCAGTGAAGATCAGAAGCTGATCGTCGCTCGCGCCCGCAAGATCCAGAAGTTCCTGTCGCAGCCCTTCTTCGTGGCCGAACAATTCACCGGGCTGAAGGGCCGCTACGTGAAGGTAGAAGACACGGTGCGCAGCTTCAAGGAGATCATCGACGGCAAGCATGACGATGTCCCCGAGCAGGCGTTCTACATGAAAGGCACGATCGACGAAGTTTTGGAAGCTGCCGAGAAGCTGAAAGCCACCTCGGCCGCCGCGTAGCAGGTAATATGACTGCACCACGGAGACACGGAGCCACTAAGAGGATTGAATAAATTTCTCCGTGACTCAGTGCCTCCGTGGTGAATGACGCTAAAACAGGAAATTAACATCGCAGATACTTTCCAAATCGAGATCGTCACTCCCGAGAAGCTGGTGGCGAAAGCTTCCGCCGAAGAAGCCCAGATTCCCGGGAAAAACGGGTACATCGGTATCCTGCCCGGACACGCGCCTCTGATCACCGAACTCGATGTGGGCGAGATCAGCTATCGTAGCGACGGCTACACGCACTACATCGCCGTGGCGTGGGGCTTCGCCGAAGTCCTTCCTGACAAGGTGACCATCCTCGCGGAGAAGGCCGAGCGCGCCGAAGAGATTGACGTGGCGCGCGCCAGGGAAGCTCGCGACCGCGCCGATAAGCGCCTGCACAGCACCGATCCCGAGACCGATTTCGATCGCGCCGAAACCGCCCTCCGCCGCGCCGAAGTCCGCCTCGACGTCGCCTCCAAGAAAAGCTAGCGCAGTAATCACTCCTTGGTCAGAAACTGCTGCGCGCGCCGCAAGCGCGGCTCGTCCGCAGAGCATCCTGAACAAATCTCGACAACTTTGGCGTAATAGCGCTTGGCCACATCGGCCTGCTTCGCCGCTTCCGCCGCCTGCGCCGCGCCATAAACCGCGTGCAACCGGTTCGGCGATGACTTCAACGATGCCTCGAATTCGGCAAGAGCGAGCGCCGGCTGCTTCATCTCCATCAGTAGATCGGCCAGAAGTTCGCGTGCCGGAACCACCGGCCCAGGTGTGACAGGACTTTTTTCGATCGACTCTTCCATATCCGCAGCCGAGCGCATTAACTGCGCCGCTTCATCGTCTTGTTGTCGTGCGTGAGCGAGCCAGGCTGCTGCCGCGCGCCGCTGGATTTCCACCTGCCCCGCCCAGTATTTCGCCGTGGGAACAGCACTAGCGTCCAGTTTGTCCTTCATAACCTGGATTTGCGCCAAATCCTCCTTCGCCGCTTCGACATTCCGCGTGCGAGCGGCCCCCAGCGCGCGCGCCCACCAAGTGATCGCTTCTGCCGCCGCGCTGGCGGAACGCGGCTTCAGCGCAGCCGCTGCCGCCCAATCTTGCCGCTCGATCGCGAAACGCGCGGGAATAGCGGCCAGCGCATATTCGCTGACGAAGCTCGTTGGGTTAGCCGTCGTGGCGGAACCGGCCTCTTCCACTACGCGCCGCGCTTCGCTTTCCTGCCCGGTCTGCAAATAGGAATAGGCCAGGTAATCCAGGGCATGCAACCGCTCCTGCCACGCGCCATTCATGTGGACCTTAACCTCGTAATCGCGCGCGGCCGCCGCAGATGCCAGATTCGAGGTAATGGCCTCCTGCCACAATCCCAGACGCACAAAAATGTGCGAAGGCATATGCAGAGCATGCGGCACGCTGGGCGCGATCTCCGCATACCGGCGCGCGGCGGTTAATCCTTGCGGCGCGAGCACCGGGTTGTCGTAGCTGTGGATGATGTAATGCGCTACCCCAGGATGATCGGGTTGCGCCGCGGAGATTTTCTCCAGAATTTCACTTGCTCTTTTCTGATTGGCGTAAGTCTTGTCTGTCGGTGATGCGGTGGTCAACAACGCCAGGGAATAGAAGATGGAGGCCTCGCGGTCATCTGGATACCGCCGCGCTACTTTCTCCATCGCCTTCTCGTAGGCGAGGGCACGCGCGTGGTGATCCACCCGGTCATAATTTTCGTAGAAGGCGCCGACAGCCGCGATGTAGTCCCGCTCCCGTGCCGTGTTCCCCATCACTGCCTGGGCCTGGTGAACCGCCGCCAACCCTCTCTTCAGTGATTCAGCGTCTGGTGTTTCCGGCCACAACGGGTGCCACAGGGTCATGGCTACGCCCCACCACGCCATGCTGCACTGGCGATCGGCCTGTGCGATGGATTGGAAAGATTTCTCCGCCTCGGGATACCAGAACGAGTGCAGCATCGCAACCGCCCGCTCAAATTGCGGTTGTACGCGAGGAGAGCAGGAGGTTGGAAAGTGAACTTTGCCGACCTGTCCCATGTCGCCGAAGTGTGCATGTTCCGAGTGTTCGTCGGCGCGGGCAGGAACGGAAATCACAGTGAGTGTGACTACGAGAGCAAGCCATTCGCGGATACGCATGATGCACCCCACCTGCGGCTCTTGCGGCGAAGCCAGAAGCTCTATTGAGGATTATCAGGACTCCTGCCCGCTGCAACAAGCTAAAAGAACACTGCAAACACCCGGACTGCTACTGCCGATCCGCTGTTTTGACCGAACACGTTGCGGGCTAAATGCTGACGGCTGAGTTCTAGCTGCTCTCTTCCCAGTGTTACACTCTTCTGTTTCTTCATACCTCACGAGGCATTATGGAAATCAGGAAAGTCGGCGTCGTCGGCGCAGGCACCATGGGCAACGGCATCGCTCAGGCCTTCGCCAAAGGTGGATTTGACGTGCTGCTGTGCGACGTCGAGCAGCGTTTCCTCGATCGCGCCCTCGAAACCATCACCAAATCCCTCGACCGCGAGCTCGCCAAAAACAAAATCACCGCGGAGACGAAAAGCGCTGCGCTCGCCCGCATCAAGCCGGTGCTCGAACGTGGCGCGCTTGCCGATCGCGATTTCATTATCGAAGCCGCAACGGAAAAATTCGCCATCAAGTCGGAAATTTTCCGCGATCTCGACTCCATCTGTCGCAAGGACGTGATTCTCTCCTCCAACACTTCTTCGATCTCCATCACCAGGCTTGCTGCCCTGACGAAGCGACCGGACCAGGTCATCGGAATGCACTTCTTCAATCCCGTGCCCATGATGAAGTTGGTGGAAGTGATTCGCGGCCTCGCCACCTCCGACGCCACCTACCAGACGGTGAAGGCGCTAGCTGAAAAACTGGAGAAGACGCCGGTCGAGGTGAATGACGCCCCCGGCTTCGTTTCCAACCGCGTCCTCATGCCGCTGCTGAACGAGGCCATGTATGCCGTCATGGAGGGTGTCGCCACTCCCGAAGCGGTGGACGAAGTTTTCAAGCTCGGCATGGCGCATCCCATGGGCCCCCTCACGCTCGCTGACTTCATTGGCCTCGACGTCTGTCTCGACATCATGCGTGTGCTGCAGGATGGACTGGGCGATCCCAAGTACCGTCCCTGCCCGCTGCTCATCAAAATGGTGGACGCCGGCTGGCTTGGCCGCAAGACCGGCCGCGGTTTCTATAAGTACTGAAGAATGCCGGACTCCTCGCCTTCAACTCGTCAAACCTGGACATGGATCGCAGCCACACTTATGGGGATCTTTTCCGGCTGGATCGACGTTCAGGTCGATGACCGACTCTTTACCGCTCTCCTTGTACTTGCTTTCTGCATGTCCCTGGGATTCATGAAGCCGACGAGAGTCTGGCGTTGGGTCCTGTTAGTGTGGATCTTCGTCCCTATCGCGCGCGCGGTCGCTTACTGGACGCGACACATCCCTTCCGATCGCGGTCAGATCGCCGCTGCAATTCTCACACTCCTCCCCGGGGCGGTCGGCGCGATCGGTGGAATGCTGATGCGCAAGATGGTAGAAAACATCTTTTCACAGAGGACACAGAGGAACACAGAGGAAAAACACTACCACTAACCACAAAGCACACGAAGAATCACAAAAGAAATTCACGCGTTCTTTTCTTTTTCCCTCTGTGTTCCTCTGTGTCCCTCGGTGCTGGAAGAATACTTTGCTTATCGCATCAGGCTCTTTAACCCCGCCCGCGCTTGCTCCACTTGCGGCAGTGTGCTGCGCGAGTTTTCGAAATGTGACAGGAATTGCTGGTACTCATCGATGGCCTGGTCGCGTTTCCCCTGGGCCGCGAAAATCTGCCCTAGTCCATAATGCGCAAGAATCTCCAGGAGCGGTTCGCGGTTGCGCATCACGGTAAAGTTCGACATCCCGCGCGAGATTGCCAGCGTGCTTCGCAGATATTTTTCAGCATCGGCATAGTTCTTGAGCAGGAACTGGGTTTTGCCGCGCGCCGCCTGCAGCCCAGCATCCCACAAATCAGGGACCGGAACGAGCAACGCCGCCGCCGTTGTGCCGTCATTGCGCAGAAGCGCTGCGCCGACCTGGTTCTGTACGCGCATGCGATCGATTGCCACAGGGCGGATCCACGGGTGAGTGGAGGCGAACTGTTGCAGGCTGTGTTCCGCCGCTTTTTTGTCCCCCTGCGCCTCCTGCAAGCGCGCCAGCGCCGGCCACTGCTCGTCATGCAATTTCTGCTGCGACGCGAACGCCAGCGCCTCAGGAACTTTGTTGACCAGGATGGCAAGACTCGCGTACTCGCCCAAAGATTGGCCCGCCCCGGCGTCCTGTCCCGCTCGCGCTAATGCCGCCACCGCCGCGCGATAGCTGGCCAGCGCCCCATCAATATCGCCGCGCACCAGCTTGAACTGTCCTTCGAAAATCGGCAAGTAGGCGGTGTAGATCGACGTGACGTGCTGCGCATACTGCTGCAGCGACGCTTCTGCCAGTGGCAGCTTCTGCTGATCGGCATACACGATCGCCATCTTCACGTATCCGTCGTGGTGGCTGAAATCAGGCCGCAACTCCAGCTCTTTACGGTAGGCGGCCAGCGCTTCGTCGTCCCGATGCAGCATGAACAACACGTCACCGCGCGTGTCAAACGGGTTAGGGTCTCCCGGACGCAGCGCCGCGTACTTATCCAGGGCCGCCAGTGCAGCGTCGGCGTGCCCATCCGCGGCCTCCATATATGCGAGGACGTTGAGGACAACGTCGTCATTGGCATCGAGCGCCAGCCCGTCATTCAATACTTTCTTCGCTTCAGGCCGGTGCCCCAATGTATTCAGTACGATGGCGTAGGTACTACGCGCTTGATTGTCGCGGGGGAACTCGGCCACGAGCGCTTCCAGTCCCTTTGATGCAGCTTCGGGATCCTGCCCCCGTTGCGCCGATCTCACTTGATACCAAAGCTGGTCCTTGCGCGACAGGTGTGATTGCAACTGCTCAACCTTGGTGAAGATTTCATGACTTTTGCGCAGGTCGCCTTCTTGCGAGAGTGCGTCTGCCATCCACAGGTAGGCCAGCGCAAATTGCGGGTCCAGTTGCACCGCCTGCTCGTATTCGCGGATGGCGTCTTCGAACAGGAATCGCGCGGCGTAATCCCGGCCCTTCTGGTAATGCTTGTACGCTTCGATATTCGAAGTCGAGGCGTCCTGGATGGACGGTCCCTTCTCCGGCATGCCCCCGGCGACAAATTTCTGCGCCACCCGCGACGTCAGATCGTCCACCATGCCGAAAATTTTCTGCGGGCTGTCGGCATCGAGTTTGTCGGAGTAAAGGATTTGCCCGCTTCTCGCGTCGAGCACTCGTACGTCCACCCGCAGTTGCGTTGGCCCCGTCTTCAACAGAGCGCCCGTCACGAATGCATCCGCGCCCGCATTCCGCGCCGCCTCTTGCGCCACCGCCGGATCCACGTGATCGCTGCTCTTTCCCATGCGTTGCAGGGCGCTGCTCACGCGCTCCGTCGAAAGCACCTCCAACCCCGGTACCTGCGCCAGGTTGGTGACCAGCATCTCCGGCACGCCGTGATCCAGCCAGTCGAGCGAGTGGTCATCCGAAAGATTGTTGAAGTTCAAAACGGCGAGAACTTTGTGTTCATTCGCTGCTGGTCGGGCGGAAGAGCGAGAGCGCAGCAGCCACGTGATAGCTCCGGCCGCAACCACCAGCACCACCGCGGCTGCGACGTACCAGCCCTTCGAACGGCTTGCTGCCGGAACAATAACTGTCGTTCCCGATGCAGGCGTCGATAGCCCCGAAGCACGCGCCGCAGCTGGAGTCGCCGCGCTGGCCGGCATTGCCGCCACCGATGCTGATGACGGCCGTTCAGCGGGTACTGCGACTGGCGTGGCCCCGCTCAGTGCCGCAATCCGCCCCGACTCGATATCCCGCTTCAACCGCGCCAGGTCGGTACGTAGGTCGGATGCCGTCTGGTACCGCATCCGGCGGTCCTTCTCCAGCGCCTTGCCGATGATGTCTTCGAGTTTCCCCGGAAGATCGGGATTCATCCGCACTGGTGGCGGCGGATTTCGATTGAGGATGGAATCAAAAATGACTGCCGACGTGTCGCCGCGAAACGGCATGGCGCCCGTCGTCATCTCGTACAGCACTGCGCCAAAAGAAAACAGGTCGGTGCGCACGTCCAGTTGCTCCCCGCGCGCCTGCTCCGGCGACATATACGCCACGGTACCCATGGCTACGCCCGGGCTGGTCAGAAGCTCTTCCGCCATGGTTGCAGCCGACGAACCTGCCGCTGCCTCGCTCACCCCATGCGCCGGAGTGACCTTGGCTAGTCCGAAGTCGAGCACCTTGGCCTGCTGCCGGATCGTAATAAAGATGTTGGCCGGCTTGATGTCGCGATGAATGATCCCCTGCGCGTGTGCCGCTTCCAGCGCGTCCGCAATCTGGATCGCGTACTCCAAAGCGGTTTCGATTTTCAGCGGACGCCCTTCGATCGCGTGCTTCAGCGTGTGTCCATCGAGATACTGCATCACGATGAACGGGCGGCCATCATCCTCGCCCACGTCGTACAGCGTGCACACGTTGGGATGGTCAAGCGACGAAGCGGCGCGCGCTTCCCGCTGCATGCGCTCCATGGCTTGCGGATCTTTTGCCAGGTCTTCCGGCAGGAATTTCAGCGCGACGGTGCGGCCCAGGCGCGTGTCTTCGGCCTTGTACACCACGCCCATCCCGCCACCACCGAGTTTTTCGATGATCTTGTAGTGGGAAACCGTGCGCCCGATCACGTCCCTACCTCAAGCCCTCACGGCCCCATGGTACGTACCAGTTTCCAGCCAAGTCAATGATGCGCTTTTCAGGAACATTCGCCCTGCGCACAACGTAATATGTCCCATGACCGCAGCGGCGCTTTCATGACCGACGCTCCCCATAGCGAAATCCAAATCTCATCTCCGCACGAGCCTCACCCGCTTCCGCCGCAAAAGAACTGGGCTGTGTCGCTGTTCATCGGCCCCGACGGACTCCGCAGCGGCTGGCGGGTGGTGATCTTCTTTCTTATTCTCGTCGGCAGCGTAGCAGGATGCCTCAAACTGATTCATGCGTTTGGAGCAAAGCCCCATCACGGTCCGCTGACGGCCACCTTCGCCGTGGCTGGCGAACTGATTCTCCTGGTTTCCGTGATGCTGGCGACCGCCATCATGGCCCGCTTCGAGCACCGCAGCCTCGGATCTTATGGCTTGACCTGGCGGCCGGGATTCCTTCGCCGCTTCGCCATCGGCAGCCTCTGGGGAATCGTTGCCCTCTCTTGCGTTCTTCTGGCCATGCGCGCTCTGCATGTGCTCGATTTCGGCCCTTCTGACATCAGCGGCACCGCGCTGCTGCGCGCCGCTATCCTGTGGGCCATTGCTTTTACCCTGACTGGGATCGTCGAGCAGTCCGCCATGCGCGGCTATCCACTCTACGCACTCACTCGCTCCATCGGCTTCTGGCCCCCCCCGCCGTCATCACTTCGCTCCTCTTCGCTCTGCTGCACATCGGCAACTCAGGCGAGGCGGTTGTTGGAATCATTGCAGTCTTTTGTGTCGGTCTGGTCTTCTGCCTGATGCTGCGCCGCACCGGCGACTTGTGGTTCGCCATCGGGAATCATTTTGCCTGGGACTACGGCGAGAGCTTCCTTTTCGGCGTCTCCAACAGCGGCAACGAATCCACCGGCCATCTTCTGACCGCGCACGCCCACGGCTCGCGCTGGCTGACCGGCGGTTCGGTCGGCCCGGAAGGCAGTCTGCTCGTCTTCGTGGGCCTTGGCTTGATGGCGCTGGCCTTCCACTTCGCCTACCCCCAAGTACGAATGGGTACGTCCGCTTCGTCTCCCCGCTTCAACTGGCGAGGCTGATCTTCGCCCCAGATTCTCCGCGTCCTCCGCGTCCTCTGCGGTTTTGGTCTGATCTCGCCGCTGTTCGCTTCGTCTATGGTTTTAGTTTGATTTCCCTCTGCTTCTCTGCGTCCTCTGCGTTACGCTTTTTTCACAGCTTTCGCCTCCATCTACACGAATCACCTTATTGCGCCTGCTGGTTTCCCCCGATACCCTCAAGAAAAATTCCCATTCCCCTGCAGACTGGAATTCACGGATGGCCCAGAAGCCTGAGCCCAGGAACTCCCAGGAGATTCGCATTCAATACCACGAGAATCCGCACACGGTAGCCAAACTCAAAGTCATCGGCGTCGGTGGTGGCGGCTGCAATGCCATTAACCGCATGATTGACGCCAAGCTCGATGGCGTGGAATTCCTCGCCGCCAATACCGATATGCAATCCCTGCGCAATTGTCGCGCTCCTTTGAAACTGCAGCTCGGCGCGAAGCTGAGCCGCGGCCTGGGCGCCGGCGCGAATCCCGAAATCGGTCGCAAGGCCGCGCTCGAGCACACGGAAGAAATTGCCGACGCGCTGGTCGGCGCCGACATGGTTTTCGTTACCGCCGGCATGGGTGGCGGCACCGGCACCGGGGCGGCTCCCATTATTGCCGCTCTCGCCGCCGAGCTTGGCATTCTCACCGTCGCCGTCGTCACCAAGCCCTTCGAGTTCGAAGGCCGCCGCCGCATGAATCAGGCGGAAAACGGGATTGCCGAGCTGCTTGATTCCGTCGGCACCGTCATTGTCATCCCCAACCAGAAACTGCTCACGGTCGCGGAAGAAGCCGGCTTCTTCGATTCTTTTAAAGTCGCCGACGACGTTCTCCGTCAGGCCGTACAAGGCATTTCCGACATCATCACCGTTCCCGGCATCATCAACCGCGACTTCGCCGATGTGCGCACCATCATGGACGGCATGGGTTACGCCGTCATGGGCACCGCTTCCGCCAAAGGCGAGGGCCGCGCCATTCAGGCCGCCAAGCAGGCCATCTCCTCGCGGCTGCTTGAAGACGGTGGCATCTTCGGCGCCAAGGGGATTCTCATCAACATCACCGGCTCCCATTCCCTGAAGCTGGCGGAAGTCACGGACGCCGCTACCACCATTCAAAGCGCGGCTCACGAAGACGCCAACATCATCTTCGGTGCGGTGCTCGATGAAAGCCTCGGCGATTCGATCAAAATTACCGTCATCGCCACCGGCTTCCGATATCAACCACCCAAGCGGGACGGCTTGCCGTCGCGGGCCTCACAAGCCGTCATCCAGGCGCGCAGCAGTTACGCATTGAATCCACGGGCTTGAGCGCAGTTTTCCACGGTTTGCACGAAGGGCTTAACCAAGAAGTTACTCCCGCCCTTCCACAATTCCAGCTATGCTGCGCCCATGGCAGTTGCTGTGACCGTCTTAGCGAGCGGGAGCCGCGGTAATTGCACGGTGATCGCCAGCAACGGCACACGCATCCTGGTGGATGCCGGTCTTTCCTGCCGCGAGACTTTCAAACGCATGCAGGCTGTAGGCCAGGATGCGCGCACCCTCTCTGCCATTGTCATCTCCCACGAGCATTCCGATCATGTTTACGGACTGCCGGGCCTCATCAAAAAACTGAATCTGCCTGTGTACATGACGGGAGCTACCCGCCAGGCATGGAAGCGCAGCCTGCGCAATAGTGGCGTGAAGTGCGAAGCGCCTAAGTGCGAAGAATTTTCTTCCGGACGCAGCTTCTGGGTCGGTGACGTGAACATTACTCCTTTCACGGTGCCTCACGACGCGGCCGATCCTGTGGGTTTCACCTTCCAGGCTCAGGGAATCAAAATCGCTCTGGCCACCGATCTCGGATACATGCCGGCCAACGTGAAACAGCACATCCGCGGCTGCGATACGCTCATTCTCGAGTCCAATCACGATCTGGAAATGTTGCGTGGCGGACCTTATCCCTGGGTCGTCAAACAGCGGGTGATGAGCCGCGTCGGTCATCTGTCCAACGATGCTCTCGCGGAATTCTTTACCAGCGACTATGATGGGAGTGCAGCTTTTGTGGTGCTGGCGCATCTATCAGAACAGAACAACCACCCGGAAGTAGCGCGCGCCGCTGCTGAGCACGCGTTGGGGGGACGGCGAACGTTACTGCACAACCGGCTGCTGCTGGCCTCGCAGGCGACGCCGCTGGAAACACTTCGGTTCTGATCGAAATGTATGGATAAGTGCGTTGATCAGTTTGTAGGCAACATTCTGGCGAGCTGGCGTTACGACATTTCCGGCATCGCGCTTGAAATGCGTGGCGACTACGTACAGCACTTCGCCCAATGTGCCTACTGCCGCCACAAGCAGCGCCTCCATCGCACCATTGATATTTCACTCATCATCCTGACCTCGGTTTCCGCCGTGGTCTTTCTCCTGGCGTTTGGAGTGATTCGTTACTTCGGCCCGCGTCACGCGTTCTGGCTGGAAATCGCCGCGCTCGCCGGATTCGCCATGTCGGCGCTGATCTGGCTGCTGGTCGCAGTTGCCACGCCCGCGCCTCTGGTCGTGGTAGATGCTGCGAAATTGGGCGCACGTGCGGTCCATGATCGCCTGCCTCCCGAAATCCGTGATCGCCTTCCCGAAGAACTCCGCCTCCGCATCTCCGGCCACTCCTAAGCAGTGAACCATCCGGGCGCCGTGTGAAATCCGCCTCCATATTCGCCGCGCTCGTACTCTGTCTTACTTGGGGCACAACCTCACCCGCTCAATCTGCCGGCCAAAACATGCCCACCGGCCACCACATGCCCGGCATGAACATGTCTACCGACTCGCTGCCCTCGCCCCATGAAAACTCCGGGACAGCCTGGCAGCCCGCTTCGGTTCCGTCCTATGCCTGGACAACCAGCGCCGGTCGCTGGATGCTCATGGCCCATGGCCAGCTCTTCCTCACCTACAACCAGCAAGGCGGTCCGCGCGGTACCGGCAAACTCGAATCCATGAACTGGCTCATGACCATGGAGCAGCACTCGCTCTGGCATGGCACGTTGCTCTTGCGACAGATGTTTTCTGCCGAGCCTCTGACTGCCCCGCATCCCGGCTTTCCTGAACTTTTTCAAACGGGTGAGACCTATCACGGCGTGCCGCTCGTTGATCATCAGCACCCGCACAACGTCTTTGGCGAACTTGCCGCCCAATACACGCTCCCCATCAACGAAAAATTCTCCTGGCTGATCTATGGCGGTCCGGTTGCCGAGCCCACGCTGGGCCCTGTCACTTTCATGCACCGCGCTTCCGCCTCGGAAAATCCCGCCGCGCCTCTTTCTCACCATCTGCAGGATTCCACCCACATTAGCTTTGGCGTGGTGACAACCGGGTTTGTCCTGGGACGTTTAAAGGTAGAAGGCTCGGCGTTCAATGCCCGCGAGCCCGGCGAAGAGCGCTGGCAGATCAATCTCGCGCCGCTCGATTCCTGGTCACTGCGCGCCAGCGTGGCGCCCACCCGCAACTGGACGGCGCAATACAGCTATGGATACCTGGTCAAGCCCGAGGCGCTTGAGCCCGGCGACCAGACTCGCCAGACCGCCTCCCTCAGCTACAACCGGCCTTTCTCCCGCGGCAATTGGGCGACTACGTTTGCCTGGGGACGCCGTCACAAAGAGCTCGTCGGCGCCACGCAAAACAGTTATCTGCTGGAATCCACCCTGAATTTTCTCGAGAAGAATTACGTCTACACGCGCCTGGAACTGGTGGATAAAGATGAATTGTTTCCCAACCTGCCGGAAGAGCTCGCACCCTCATTTCGCATCGGCGCTTACACCTTCGGCGGCGTGCGCGATCTATGGCAGGCAGAAAAACTTCAGCTCGGCCTGGGCGCCGATCTGACTTTCTATTCCAAGCCCTCGACCCTTGATCCTGTCTACGGCAACAATCCTGTTTCTCTTCACGTCTTCCTGCGCGTCCGCCCCGCTCGCAACCGCCACGCCCACTGAAACCTTAACCACAAAGGACACGATGTGCCACGAAGGGGAAGGCATCTCCCGATGGCAGGTTTGACCTTGGTGATCCTTGGTGTCCTTTG
>Ga0070741_10006976_pt1 | contig 23800 bp, 17 predicted proteins | sample Coa_R1_4_FD_66440 | JGI IMG/M metagenome (GOLD analysis project Ga0070741, IMG submission 66440) | Surface soil microbial communities from Centralia Pennsylvania, which are recovering from an underground coalmine fire - Coalmine... | ecosystem: Environmental > Terrestrial > Soil > Unclassified ...
CGCCCACACCTCGTCCGGCACCGGATCCGATCGATCGTCGACACGCGTGACCGCTTCCGTCAGCGCGAGCGCCGCGCGCTCGGCGTCGGTGAAGTACGGCGCGTCGCGCCATCCGGCGACCGCCAGCAAGCGCTCGGCTGTTTCGCCGCCCTGGATCGCGTGCTTGGCGCCGCCGTCGATGCAGACGCCGCAGCCGTTGATCTGGCTCGCGCGCATGTGCGCCAGCGCCAGCGTTTTCGGCGACACGCCGCCGGCGTAGACCGCGCCGTTCAACGCTTTGATCCCGTCCATCACGTTCGGCAGGAGCCCTGCCGGATTCTTCATTCGAGCTTCCATGTTCGTCCCTCCTGATCTCATGACGGATCGGGGGGCTCGAATGTGACGATGTCCATCTGCTCCAGCCGCGACGGGTCCGTGACGATCTCGATCTCGACGATGCGATCGTCGTCGCAGGTGACGAGGAACGCCGCGCGAGGCGTGCCGACGATCCATGCGGCGCCGACGTCGCCGTCGATCATTGCGACGCGCGCGCCCTGCGCGCGTCCGTTGAGCGTCGCGGCGACCGCGGCCGCGCCGGTGATCTCGCGCTCCAGCGGCGGCGCGGGTCGACCGGCCTGAATGTTCGCGCGCGCGCTATCGACGGCGAGTTGATCCGCGCGCAAGACCGCATCCGGCGCCAACACCGACAGCAACGCTTGCAGATTGCCCTCGCGCGATGCCGCAAAGAACGCCGACACGAGCGCGCGGTGGCGTTCGAGGTCGCGTTCGCCGACCGGCGGCTGCCCCTGGACGCGTCGCCGCGCACGGCTGGCGAGTTGCCGCGCCGCCGCAGCGGATTTGCCGACGATTGGTCCGATCTCGTCGAACGACAGATCGAACATGTCGTGGAGCACGAAGGCGACGCGCTCCGCAGGCGTCAAGCGATCGAGCACGATCTGCAGGGCGGGTCCGACAGCATCGGCGAGGAGCGCCTCCGATTCCGCGCTGTCGCCGCGACAGGTGAACGCGGCCGTTTCCGCCGCGGGCTCGGGCAGCGGCTCCTCCCGTCGCACTTTTCGCGAACGCAACATGTCGAGGCAGATGCGCGCGACGATGGTCGTCAGCCAGCCGCCGACATTGTCGACCTCGCCCGCATCCGCCCGATTGACGCGCAGCCACGCCTGCTGCACCGCATCGTCGGCATCGTTCGGCGAGCCGAGCATCCGCAGCGCGACGGCGCGCAAATGTGCGCGATTGGCTTCGAATCGTTCAGCCAGCCAGTCCCGATCGGCCATAGATAAAGGTATGACGTTCGGGCCGGCGACTGTGTGACAGCCTACCGTTTGCGCTCGTAGTAGGCGTCGAACTGCACCTTCCAGGTCGTCCCGCCGTCCGCCGACGTTTCGATCGTCTGACGAACGCGGCCGTCGGACTGCGGGATCAGCGTCGTGCGATCGAGGATGACGCGGCCGTTGGCGACGAGTTCGCCCTGGAAGCGCATGCCGTTTCCGCTGATCGGCAACGACCGCTTTTCTTTCAGCCCGCCCAGTTCGGTGGCGCTGTCGGTCACCCAGACCTGTTTCCAGCGGCCGTCGATCGGCGAGAAATAGAACAGGCTCTTGCCTTCTTCGCCGGTCGGCTCGGTCCAGTTCTCCTGAATCGCGCAGCCTTTCAGAATGCGGTCGATGCGGTTGGTCCCGAGACGCTCGCCCGCTGCGGTGACGACGATCCAGTCGCCGATCCAGAAATCGAGACGGTGATAGTCGGGCGCGTCGCACCCGACGGACATGACGAACGCGAGGACGTAGGCCAGCATGGCGTCGATGCTATGGGCGGGCCGCGATTGGCGATATCAACGGATTGCCACCGCAAGTTCTTGATAGCGACCGCTGTCGACGGTCGAGGACGATCGGTCGATGCAGGACATCCGCTTCGCCATCCGGTCGCTTCGACGGACGCCCACGTTCACCTTCGTCGCGATCGTCACGATCGCGCTCGGCATCGGCGTCAATGCGGTCATGTTCTCGGTCACTAACGCGGTGCTGCTGCGGCCGCTGCCGTACTCGACCGCCGATCGTTTGTTGTGGCTGACGAGCGCCAACGCGGCGCGCGGTCTCACGCAGATGAACGTGTCGTACACGCGGCTCATGTATCTGCAGGACAACGCACGAACGCTCGACGCCATCGGCGCGTTCGCGCCGTGGGCCGTCAGCATCCACACGTCAGGGGATCCGGAACTGGTGCCGGCGGCAATTGGATCCGCGAACCTGTTCGATGTCCTGGGGACGCGTCTCGCCGCGGGGCGGACGTTTCGGGCGGACGAGGATCGTGCCGGCGGCGCCGACGTCGCGATCGTGGCGAACGAGTTCTGGCGCAGTCATCTTGGCGGCCGCACGGACGTGATCGGCAGCACCCTCGCCATCAACGGCCGCGACGTCACCATCGTCGGCGTCCTGCCCGGGGGATTCCGGTTTCCGTTCGCGCAGCCGGAACCGCAGATCTGGGTGCCGCGCGTGTTCGAGCATCCGACGTTTCCACCCGAGCGCGTCAACAGCGGCGCGGCCTATCTGAATGCGATCGCGCGCGTCGCGCCCGGGCAGACGATCGCGAGCGCGGACGCGGAGCTCGCCACGTTGGCACGCGCCTACAACGCCGCGTTTCCTGGCAACGCCGACGCGAGCGGGTACACGACTGACGCCGCGCCATTGCAGGACGCACTCGTGGGACCGCTTCGCCCGCGGCTCGTCGTGTTGTTCTCGGCGGCCGGCTTCGTCCTGCTGATCGCCTGCGTGAATGTCGCCAGCCTGCTGCTCGCCCGAGGCTCGGCGCGGCAGAAGGAGCTCGCGATTCGTCGCGCGCTCGGAGCGTCCAAGTGGGCGCTGGTGCGCAGCACGCTGACCGAAAGCCTCGTGCTCGGGCTGACTGGTGGCGCGCTGGCCATCCTGATCGCGCTGAACGCGACGCCGCTCCTGACGCTGCTGCCCGACGGTACGCTTCCGCGCGCCGAAGAAGTCGCCGTCGACACCACCGTCGTCCTCTTCGCGCTCGGCCTCAGTCTGGTCAGCGCGCTGATGTTCGGGTTGGTCGCGGCACGACGGGCATCGGATCAACAGGTCCATGACACCCTCAAAGATGCGGGTCGCGGCACGACGACTGCCCGCGCCGGAGCGGCTCGAGTGGCGCTCGTCATCGCGGAAATCGCGATCGCGTGCGTGCTGGTCAGCAGCACCGCGCTGCTGCTGAAAAGCTTCGGACGTCTCACGGCCGTCGATCCCGGCTTCGACGCGCGTGACGTCCTCACGTTCACGATTTCGCTGCCGGCGACACGGTATCGCGGCGTGTCCGAGCAGGCGCGCTTCTTCACGCGGCTCGTCGACGATCTCGCGGCGATTCCGACCGTCGACGCGGCGGCGGCGAATTCCTTCCTGCCGATTTCCGGCGGCACGCGTCTGCTGTATCTCTGCCCACAGGGGACGGCCTGCCAGGGCATCGGCAAAGATCCGGTGGCCGCGGTCCGCCACGTCACGCCGAACTACTTCGCGGCGATGCGCATCCCGTTGATCCGCGGCCGTACGTTCGAGGCGCGCGACAACGCCTCGTCGCAACGCGTCTGCATCATCAACGAGAAGGCGGCCGAGGATTTCTTCCCCGGCGAGAACGCAGTCGGCAAGACGCTGCTGCAGTCGCGCGACAACATTTCGACGGTGGTCGTCGGCGTCGTCCGCAACGTCAAAGGTCTCGGTTTGAACGGACAGATCTTGCGGGAGTTCTACGTCCCGCAGGAGCAAAGCAGCGTGCCGGTGCCGACGTCGGCGATCGTCGTGCGGACGGCGGCCGGCCGGCGACCGCCGCTCGACGCCGTCAAAGCCGCTGTCGCCAAACTGGATCCAGGTCTGCCGCTCGCGTCGGTGCGCTCGATGGACGAGGTCGTGACGAGCTCGGTCGCGCAGCCGCGGTTGACGATGTGGCTGACGGAATCGTTCGCCACGCTCGCACTGTTGCTCGCGGCAACCGGCATCTACGGGCTCGTCGCATACGCCGTGGCGCAGCGCAAGCAGGAGATTGCCGTGCGGTTGGCGATCGGCGCAGCGGCGTCGGACATCCTATCGCTGATCGTCAAACAAGCCGCCATGCTGACGTCGGCGGGAATCGGGGTCGGTCTTGCCGCGTCGCTGCTGTTCGGCGAGTTTCTCCGCAGCATCCTGTTCGAGGTCAGCCCGCACGATCCCGCCGCGTACGCCAGCGTCTTCGGCGTCATCGTCGTGACGACGATCGTGGCGTGCTACGTGCCGGCGCGCCGCGCCATGCAGGTCGATCCCGTCGCCGGTCTGCGGGGAGAGTAGATCGCGCTACGGCGTGAAATCGCGCACGCGCGTCACCGTTTGCGCGTCCAGCTTCTGCAGCACCGCGACGAGCAGATCGACCATCCGGTCGAAGTCCTTGCGGTTCATGATCCCGTTGTGCGAGTGCGTGTAACGAATCGGCACGACCATGTTGATCGTCGGCACGCCACCGTTGCTGCGTTGAATCTCCGCGGAATCGTCGCCGTACCCCTGCACGGTGTCGAGCTGCAGTGGGATCTGTTTCTCTGACGCCGTCTGCCGAATCAGCGCGGTCAGCTTGCGATTCGGCAGCGCAGACGAGTCGTAGAGAAAGATGCCGGGGCCGCCGCCCAGACGGATTTGGGTTTCTTCCGGCCGCCCTGGGAACACGTCGCCGGTGATGCCGCCTTCGATCGCGATCGCGAGATCCGGTTTCACGACCGCCGCCGCGGATTCAGCGCCGCGCAACCCCACTTCTTCCTGCGTCGTGATCGTCCACAGCAACTGATTCGGATGCGGCGCGGTCGCCAGGCGACGCATCGCTTCGATGACGACGCCGCAGCCGACGCGGTCGTCCCAGCCCTTCGCGAGGTAGTTGTCGGTGCCGTTCAGCACCGTGAACGGCGCATCGGGAACGACCGGATCGCCAGGACCGATCCCCATCGCCGCGACGTCCGCCTCGTTCGTCGCGCCGACGTCGAGGAACAGACTGTCGCGCGAGTAGACGCGCGTCCGCTCGTCCTGCGGGACGACGTGGACGTCACGAATGCCGGTCACCGCTTTCACCGGCCCTTTCGATCCGATGATGATCCATCGCTGATCGACGAGTGCCTGATCCAGCCATCCGCCCAGCATCTGCATCGTCAACAACCCGCGCGGCGTCACGCGGCGAACGACGCCGCCGAGTTCGTCCATGTGCGCGTCGACCATGATGCGCGGACCGGTCGTTCCCTGCGTCGCGATGATCGAGCCGAGGCCGTCGTACGTCAGCGAAGACGACAGCGGCTTCATCGCGTCGACCAACACCTTGCGAATCGGCTCCTCGAATCCTGGAGGCCCTGCCGCGTCGGTGAGTTGCTGAAGGAGAGTAATGGTTCGATCTTGCGCAAGCGGCGTCGCGGATAGGCCGACAATCAACAGCAGCGTCCATCGTGTGCTCATAGCGCCGGTAAGCATACTGTGTCGCGTAGTCCTTTAGGCCTGCTACGATCCGCAGATGCCAAACGAGATCACGCGTCGCGAGCTGATTGCCGGAGCGACCGCTGGCGCCGCGGCGATGTTCGTCCCGCTGCAACCGCAACGGCCAACTTCCCCTGCAACTGCAACTGCAACTGTCTTTTCGAACGCGATGGTCATCAATCCGGATGCCGTACAAGAAGACGTGTCGGTGGCGGTGCAGGGCGACACCATCGTCGCGATCGGACCAAACGACGCGATCGCCCGCAGATATCCGAACGCGACGACATATGACGCGCGCAACAGGGCAATCCTGCCCGGTCTGATCAACTGCCACGCGCACCTGACGGCGACGCTCGAACGTGGCTTCAACGAGGACTTCGGCTTCCCCAACTCCGCGCGACTGTCGGTTCGTCCAGCGAGCCTGCTGCGCGGGGACGAAATCGACCTGATGGTGACCATCGGCGCGCTCGAAGCGATCAGGACCGGGACGACGACGCTCGTCGAGAACGCCGGCGGGATCGGACGGTACGCGAGCGCGCTGGCGTCGACGGGGTTGCGATGGGTGTTCGCCGAATCGGGCCGCGACAGCGAGAACGTGCCAGGACCGATATCACCGGACGGTCTCGCGCGCAGCGAGACGCCGCGCTTCTCCGCAAAGACGCGCGAAGACACGATGCAACACATCAACGATCTGTTCAGCGCGTGGCACGGCAAGAACAACGGACGCATCAACGTGTTTCCCGCGGCCGCTTTGGCCGAAACCTCGTCGCCTGAATTGCTGCGAGCCGTCCGCGACTTCGCGGAGAAGCACGATCTCGGTTACACGATCCACTTGTCGCAGAGCCGCGCGGAAGTGGACTTCATGAAGCGCCACCATGGCCTGACGCCGCCGGCGTTCCTCGACAAGGCCGGCTTCCTCGGTCCGCGGCTGTTCGCCGCGCACTGTCGCTACATGGATCCCGGCGATGCGGCGCTGCTCGGCAAGACGAAGACCGTCGTGTCGCATCAGGCCGCGATGGCGGCGAACCGCGGCGTCATCCCGCCGATTCCGGAGCTGCGCGCGGCGGGCTGCCCCATTGCGAACGGCACGGACAACAACACGAACGATCTCTTCGAGGTGATGCGGATCGCGCTGATCACCGAGCGCATTCGTCGAGATGATGCGTTTCCCGGCGTGCGACCGCAACCGGAGGACATGCTCGCCGACGCTACGCGGGGCGGCGCACACGCGCTCGGCATGTCGACCATCACCGGCACGATCGAGGTTGGCAAGAAAGCGGATCTGCTGGTCGTCGACACGCAGCGCGCGCACCTCGTCCCCTGCGGACGCTTCCTGTCAGCGTTGATCCACAACGGGCATCCCGGCGACATCGAGTCGGTGATGATTGACGGTCAGTTCGTGATGAAGAACCGAAAGGTCCTGACGATGGACGAGGACCGCCTCGTCGCCGACGCCGATCGCGTCAGCAAACGGATCTGGAAGCAGGTCGGCGCGGTTAACGTCCCGCGCCTGACCCGATGAGGAACAATCGATCCTGACGCTTGAGCGCCCAGCGTGGCTTGCCGCTCGCGTCGATGATCATGTCTTCTTCCTGCGCCATGCGCACCGCTTGACCGTCCCACTCCGGCACCGGCGTCGTGGCCTGCAATTCGATCGAGTACCACATGGATGGGATGACGCGTGCGTCGCCGCGGTCGGGGACGCCGTCCTGATAATCCCACAGACCGATCAGCGGTCCCGCGCCGTGACCGTTCATGCCGATCGGATGGGAGTACATCGTGCCGTCGATGCCGAGCGCTTTCATCCGCTGGCGGACCGACGCGAGGATCTCATTGCCGGTGCGCCCTGGGCGGATTTCTTCCATCGCGATGTCTTGCACCGCGTTTCCGTTCGCCAGCGCTTTCTTGAGTCCCGCCGGCGCATCCGTTTCGCCCGGCTTCAACACGTACGCGTTGTGCTGCGTGTCGGTGTTGAGTCGCGCGACGGTGATGCCGACGTCGCAGTGCAACACGTCACCGGGTTGGATGATCGGATCGGCGCCGAGCTTCTCGCTCGTCGTGCCTCGACGCTGCACTTCGATGCTCGGCTGAAACCACGTGCCGAGGCCCTGGTCGTTGACGCGCTGACGCCACCACCAGACCAGATCGCTCGTGTGCGTTCTTCCCGGCACGATCACCTTGTCGGAGAACATCGTCTGCGTCATATCCCAGACGAGCGCCGTCATCTTCGCGAAGAACGCTTCTTCTTCCGGCAGTCGTGATGCGATCAGATCAAGCGGCAAATCGCCGGCGTCGCGGAACTTCGCTGACCAGGCTGGACCGAGGGCTTCCGTCATTCCCTGCAGTTCGCCGCTCGATAAGCCGTCGTCGAACGCGAAAATCTTCGACCGGTCGATCGCGATGACACGTGGCTTGCGCTCTTCGACGACCTGCTTCAACGCCATCCACTGCTCGTCGCCCCAGAGTTCTGCCTGGCGTCCACCGACCGCAGCCGTGACGGCTTTCATCGACGTCCGCGCGTCGAAGACGCCGCCCTGCGACGTGCCGCCAAGCGCGATGCGTTCGATGCAGATGGTCGTCACGGGGGCGCCGCTGGCGGCGCACTTATCGAAGAAGACGTAGATCGTTCGTCTGCGTGCGAAAAACGTCTCCGGCGCGACGATCGACGAAAAGATCGGATCCTCGTTGTACTCGCGCATCGGCACGACCCACATGTCGACGTTGTGCTTGCGCATCAGCGCCGGCAGAAACGTATCGAGGCGTTTCCTCAGCCACGCCTGCTGCTGCACCGCTTGCTCGCGCAACGTGCCGAAGGGCCGCTCCGCGGACGGCAGCGCAGAAGATGCCAATTGGGTGACGAGCAGGAGGATCGCCGCGTGCAACATGCGTGGGATGATATACGACCATGCGCATCGCGCTTGCGAACATCCGCTATCCGCCAACCCCGGACGCGTCTGTCCAGTTCGCCATCGACGCCATCAACGACGCGTCACGGCAGCGCGCCCACATCGTCTGTTTTCCGGAAGCCTACGTGCCTGGCTATCGCATGCCCGGACGGCACGTGCCGGCGCCCGACGCCGCGTTTCTCGATCGATCGTGGAAGACGATCGCCGAGGCTGCGGGCCGCGCCGACATCGCCGTCGTCCTGGGGACAGAGCGGATCGTCAGCGGCACCCTGCTGCTGACGGCGCTCGTGATCGATCGCGACGGATCGATCGCGGGCTTTCAGGACAAAGTGCAGATCGATCCGTCGGAGGAACCGACGTACGGACAAGGATGCGAGCGTCGCATCTTCACCACCGGTCCGCTGACGTTCGGCGTCACGATCTGTCACGAAGGGTGGCGCTATCCCGAAGCGACGCGCTTTGCCGCGCGCCGCGGCGCGCAGATCGTGTTCCATCCGTTCATGCACTGGCCAGAACCGGGCAGCTATCGCCCGACGATGTTCGCGGATCCGAAAAACACGTTCCACGAGAAGGCGATGCTCTGCCGCGCCGCGGAGAATACTGTGTACTTCGCGGGCGTTAACTGCGCGTTCGACGGCGCGCCGGCCACGTCCGCGATCGTCAATCCGGACGGGACGCTGCTCGCGTACCAGCCGTACGGTAAAGAAGGACTGCTCGTCGCCGACATCGACCTCGCCGCCGCGACGGGCCTTCTCGCCAAACGGCTGGTCGAGTATCCTTCGCTCGACGTTGGTGCCTGAAGGTAGCCAGGCACCGGCGTGACATGAGGTGATTTCATGACGTTGTCTCGCCGTCAACTGCTCCAGACGCTCGGTATCGCCGCGGCCGCTGCGCCGCTGAACGCATTCGCGCAAGGGCGGTGCATGACGACGTTCGGCGTGCCGTCGTGCAATACGACCGACATCGCGGCCGTCTTCGCACCGACACTCTGGAAAACAATCGCGCTCGAGAAGATCACGTTCAACTGCGTCGACCCGCAAAAAGAAGCCGCGTTCTACATCGCGTTGATGGGTTGGACGCTGCGCAGCGCCGACGACAATCAGGCAACGCTCGACATTGGTGACTGGGGATCCGCGGTCTTCAAAAAGGCGCCGGCTGACGGACAGACGAAGGTCAGCGTCGAATCGGTGTCGTGGGTGATCGACAACTGGAATGCGAAGCGCGTTGAACAGGAACTGACGAAGCGCAATCTGTCGCCGCGCGCCGACAACGGCGCGAACGGATTCGAAAGCTTCTGGGTGAAAGATCCGGACGGCTGGCCGGTGCAGATCTGCAACAACAAAGGCCTCGCAAGCGCGCGCAAATCGCCGACGACCGCGAAATCGACCGAGCCGCAACCATTCGCACCGACTGGATGGAAGACGGTGTGGCTCGACCACTTGTCATTCAACGTGACGAACTACAAGCAGAGCGCGTCGTTCTACACGAACCTGCTCGGCTGGACGCCGACCTACGACGAAGGCAGCCAGAACGAATTGATGATCGGCGACGTCGGCGACATCATCGTCCGCGGCGGGAACCCGCTCGATCCGGAGTTCGGCAAGGCGCCGCGGCGACGCGGCGTCGGCGTCGATCACATTTCGTTCGGCATCCAACCGTGGGACACCGACGGGGTGAAGAACGAGCTCGAAAAACGTGGGCTGCGTGCACAGATCGATACGTCGAGCCGTCACCGCGGACCGGATGGCAGCTGGGTCCCCGACGAGATCCACACCGCCGAGTTCAAGAGCTACCACACCGCGACGCCGAACGGCTACAACCTGCAAATCAGCTACGTGACGCACGACAAGCGGTTGTCGCTCGCGAACGCCGTGAACCCGAAGCGAATCTCTGGCAAGTAGCGCAGCCCTTCAGGGCTGCCGTGGCGGCAGGCCTACAGGCCTGCGCTACAGCTGTTTCGCGAAATTCCGATAGCGCTCGATGGCTTGGTCGAGCGCTTCTCTCTCCGCTCGCGTCACCTTTCGCCCGAACTTCAATTCCACGTCGACGCGATCGCGTCTGCGGATCGGCTTCCACGTTCCCGCCGTATGCCCGTCGACGATGATCGCTTGTGGAAGGATTCCCCAGAACGCTTTGCCGCGCGGCACCGCTTCGAGGTCGCGATATGCGACCAGATATTCGTCGTACACGGGCACGAGGTGCACCAACGGCGACGCCAGTTCGCGATGACGTGCATCGCGAAGCGACCAATACGTCAGGCCGTCGACCACCTCGCTTCGGGCGCGCACGATGTCGATTCCGCGCCGCGCGTCGGCGGTCGCAAGACCTGACCACCACACGAAATCGCGCACGGTCGCGGGGCCATGACTGCGCAGATACCGCGAGGCCAATTCGCCGAGCGCCTCGTCACGGGAGAAACGCTTGCGAGCCGGCGCGCGTTGTGCGAGCAGCGCATACGTCGACTGCTTGCCTCGCCTTGGTCCGCTGCAGATGACGCCGTTCAGCTCCGCATGCATCGACAGGAGCGCGAGGTTGACGCCCTTCGCGCGCATGCCGGCCCGCGCGAGATGCTCGGCGAGCTCCGCGCGCGTGAGAGAGCCGTGCGTGGACAGCGCCCGTTCGATCACGCGCTCGGCTCGCGCGCGCAGCTTCAGATCGAGCCCCAACTTCCCGTGTCCCCACGTCAACGTCTTGTGGATGCGCGGCGCCGTCAGCTCGAGCATCCAGTGGACGTCCGCCGCCGAGACGAAATGCCAGGTCGGGCGCAGCACGTGCGTGCGCAGGATGCGTCCCTCGTCGATCGCGCGTTCGACGGCTTCGTCCGTCGTGCTCTTCGCCTGACGGAGCGCGAGCGCCCACTTCGCGGCGGTGTAATCCTGCGCTTGCACGCCGCCGAACCATTCGACGACCTCGACGGGCGACCGCAGCCGCGATCCGACGAGCCTCTGATTCTGCAGCCGGCGCGACGCGATGGAGTCAGATCTTTTCAAGTTGTCCGTCGACGAGCGGTCGGAGCGGCTCTTCAGCGCGCAGCGCCTTCAGTGCCGTCCTCGCGGCCGCGACGTCGCCGCGTTCGGCGTGGCGAAACGCGGTGACGTACTGATCCAGCGTTCTCCGGCGGTTCGCGGCTTCGAGTTTCACGATCGCCGACTTCAGCGTGCCCCATCCAAGATCGATCACGCGAGGGTGGACGAGCATCAGTTCGCCCGCGAGCTGCGTGAGTCCGGCGACTTGCCGCACGAAGTACTGTTCGTCGAGGCCGTGCGCGCCCGCTTCGGTGTCCACCTGCGAGAACGTTTGCGTCCACGCACCCGGCCAGTCGCCCGCGAGACCCAGACCAGGGATCTTGTACGCGCGGCCTTTGTTCATCGGGCTCTTCACGCTGCCCTGGAATCCGCCGTTGACGCCCGGCGCAACGTTTCCGGCTTTCACATCGACGCGCGGCCACCGATTGGCGGTCGCCGCCCGGGCGATGGCCTCGACGAGCCACATGTTGTTGTTGTACACGTCCATCAGGCTCGTGATGACGCCGCCGTCTTCCGGCGATTCCTTCGAGTACTCGTAGCGGTCGCCGACTTCGATCGTCTGGCGTCCGCCCATGTGCTCGACGCCCATCGTCGCGACGACCGACTTCAGCCTCTCGGGATGGATCGTGTAATAGTCGTACTGCGGCCACGCACTTTCGCCGCCGGGCATGAAGTGACGGCAATCGAAGTAGAACATCAGCGTCCGCGCGCGTTGCGCCCTCGGGATCTGGTTCCAGTACGACATGATGCCGAGGAGCCCGAAGCCGCCGTTCTCTTCGACGAGCGACATCGCGTCGGTGTGCGTCGCGATCAGCACGTGCTCATCGCGGGGCGTGCCGTAATGCTTCCCCGGCAGATGCGCGATGATCGCTTTGCCGGCGTCTTTCTGGAAGCGCGCGATCAGCGTCAGCGTCGCCGTCTTCCCCGCCTTCGCGTCCGCGATCACCTTTGCGCCGTTCACGCGATCGAGCGTCAGCGTCGGACAGTTCGCGGTGTAGACGCTCCGCTGCGTGAGACCGAACGCCGCCGCCGGTGACAGGTCGTAGACGACCACCATTCCCGCAGCCTTGTTCTTCGTCGCGATCGTCGCGAACCCGCCGAGCTGGCTCCACACCCATCGCGTGTGATACGACGTCGTCACGTCCGTCGGCGGCGGCACGAAGAGTTCGTGCCACTTTCCTGGCGACCGCCATTCGTAATCGGTCAGCGTGTAGTTGTCCAGAAAGGAGTTCGAGTACGGCGGCTGCGGATACTTTGCGGTCTCGAAGACGAGGATCTTTCCAGCGATGTCGCCCGCGGACGGCGGGTGCGCCGGATCGTAAAAGAGCATTCGCGCGGTGATGCCGTCACGCGGCGTCGACCCTGACGTCATGCCGTACGACGCGACGACCGGCACCGGCACGCCGTCAGTGATCAATTTCTCCACCGCGTTCGGCGAATCGTGCATGTGCGTCCGCCGATCGGGCCAGTCTTCGACGATGTAGTGGTCGTATGGGATGTCGACGTAATCGAGATCGACGCCGCCGAACTCGGGGATCTTCGAGGTCAGCAGATCGGTGAATCGTTTCCATCCGGCGCTGCCGGCATACGTCGGACCGCACTGCGCCTTGAACAGGTGCCATTCGAGCGCCTGCTTCGGCGTGATCATCAATTGCGGGTCGATGGTGTGCGCGGTCGCCGCGCTCTGTGCCCACGAAGGGCGCGACAGAACAGTGCCCGCGGCCACACCGGCCGCCGCCTTGAGAAACGTGCGGCGCGAAGGCGTCTTCATGCGCGCCATCTTACGACGGAACATCCGACCGATTGCGGTGTCTAACATGACCATGCGCACCGCTTCCCTGCTGCTGGTGGCCATGTTCATGTCGCAAACCGGTGACGCGATCACAATCAGGCCGGCTCGTTCGAACGACCCGACCACCGTCCGCATGCGCGTACTGCCGGACGGAGATTTTGTCGCGACGGGCGTCTCGGTGCTCGCGCTGATCGGTTACGCGTACGACGTGCCGGTGAATCCCTCGCCGCGTCTGTCCGGGCCTCTCGAGAATCGAACCCGCTATGACATCGACGTGAAGGCGAGCGACAAACGAGTTGGCGCGCAGGAACTGATTCGCCAACTCCTGACGGATCGGTTCAAGCTCGACATGCGCGTCGAAGAGAAGACCGTTCCGGTGTATGCGCTCACCGTCGCGGCTGGAGGGATCACGTTTCAGAAATCGGCGACGGCCGAAAAAGACTGCGTGTTCGATACGGGCACGCCGAGCGGTTGTCACAGCTTCCGCATCGGCAGAGGTCACCCGCTCGACGGCGATGCGATCACGATGGACGATCTCGCGCGCTACATCGAGAACTGGTCTGATCTACCTGTCGTGAACCGCACGGCGCTCACCGGCCTGTTCGACGTGCAGACCGACGGCTGGAGACCGATGACGCTGCCGCCTCCGCCGCCCGGAGGGAACCCGCCCGGGTTCGCGGGCTACGACGACCTTCCGACGATCTTCGCCGTGCTCCGACCGCTCGGTCTCGAACTGAAACCACAACAGGCGACGGTGCCCTTCTACACGGTCGCACACATCGAAAAGCCCTCCGCCTAGTCGTTTCTCAACGCCAGCGACGGATCGACGCGTGAGGCGCGCCACGCTGGACCGACACCGGCCACACTTGCGACGATGCCGAGCAGGACGATCGCCGCCGTCATCGTCAGCGGATCGTTTGGCGACAACCCGTACAGCAGCGTCTTGATCAACCGCAGCGTCGGCGTCGCGGCCGCGATGCCGACGCCGATGCCGAGTGCGACGAGCACGATCGTTTCGCGCATGACGAGCCAGCGCACGCTCGCCGGCGACGCGCCGAGCGCGAGCCGGATCCCGATCTCGTTCGTCCGCCTCGCGACGGAATACGACACCATCGCGTACAGCCCGAGGCAGGCGACGGCGACCGCGAGGAAGCCGAACGCGCTCGTCAGCGTCGACACCATCCGCTCGCGCGCGACCGAACGCTCTTCGAGTTCCGCCAGCGTGACGACCTCGCGCACCGCGATGCTGCGATCCGTTTCCCGGATGACGGCGCGCAGTTGTTGCGTCGCGAACGCGGCGTCTCCGCTCAGACGCGCGTACAGGCTTCGCATTGGCACGCCAGGGTTTTGCGAGTATGGATAGAACGCCATGCGCGGCGACTGCTCGCGCAGTCCATTGATGCGCGAGTCGCGGACGACGCCGATGATGTGGATCGTGTCGCCTTCGACGAAGTAGCGTCCGACCGGATTGACGTCGGGGAAGAAATGCTTCGCCATCGCCTCGTTGACGATCGCGACCTTCGGCGATTGCGGCGTATCGCCGTCAGCAAAATTCCGTCCGGACACGAACGTCATGCCGAGCGCGGAGAAATATTCCGCGTTGACGTAATCCTCCTGGACGTCCGAATCGTCGCCAACCCCTTGCGGCCGTCCCGGCACCGTGATGTCGCTGATCGCGTGGCAGTTGGCCATCGTGCCGCACATCGCGACGGCGGCGGCTCGCGAACCTGGAATGGCGCGGATGCTCGCCAGCAGCCGCTCGCGCAGCGACGGCATCGTCTGGGCCGTGTAGCCGGCCATGCGTGGATCGAAGCGCGCGGTCACCAGCTGCGACGCTTCGAAACCAGGATCGATCGTGAGCAGGTTGTGCAGCGTGCGGACGAACAACAGCGCGCCGACGAGCAGCGCGAACGACAACGCGACCTGCGCGATGACGAGGACGCGCGCGAACGACGCGCTCGCACCGGTCGCGACGACGCGGCCGCCCGACTTGACCGCATCGTTGACGTCGGCGCGCGAAAAGCGCACGGCCGGCAGCAGTCCAAACAAGAGGCCGGTGGCAATCGAGACACCGACGGCGAACAGCACCAGCGTCCAGTTCATCGAGACATCGAGCAGCAGATCGGTCGGACCGTCGGAGGCCATCCGGAGCAGCGCCTGGCTGCCGGCTTGCGCGAACAGCAGACTGCCCAGCCCGCCCAGAATGGAGAGCGCGAGGCTCTCGGTCATGAGCTGGCGGATCAACCGGCTGCGCCGCGCGCCGAGGGAAAGGCGGACGGCGAATTCGCGCGAACGCGCCGCGCCGCGCGCCATCAACAGGTTCGCGAGGTTCGCGCACGCAATCAGCAGCACGAGGGCAACCGTCGCCATCAGCACGACGACGGCGGATCCGAACTGCTCGCGCAGCGACGAAATCCCGCGCGCGCCGTCGGCCAACGTGGCGTGCGTCTGCAGCGCGAAGGCGCGTTGCTGCGGATTCTTGATCGTCGCGGCTCGGGCTTCCACATCGCGGCGAAATGCAAGCTCGATCGCGCTCGCGGCGGCGCCACGAGACACCGAGGTCGGCACGCGCGCAACCAACGTCAACCAGCCCACGCCGTCTTGCGGGCGCCACGGCTTCGAGGTGTCGGCGTCGGTGACGTCGGCGTTCGACGCGTACCGGACTTGCTGCTGCAGGCCGGTCGGCATCCACACATCGACCGGGTCGCCGACGATGAAGCCGTCGAAACGCGGTGCGGCCACGCCGACGATCGTGAGCGGATAACCGTTGATGCGGATCGCCGATCCGATGACGGACGGATCGCGTGCGTACCGCCGCGTCCAATACCGATCGCTCAAGACGGCGACCGGTTGCGCCGGCACCGCCGCATCGTCGCTCTCGGCCATCAGACGTCCTGCCTGCGGCGCGACGCCCAGCACGGTAAACCAGTTGCCGGTGACGAGCTGTCCGAGCACGAGCTCGGCGCCCACGTCGCCGCCTGCTGTCGTCAACTGCATGCGCGTGACCGACGACATTCCCGCGACCGGTGTCCGCGCCGGTTGCAGCGCCTCGGCATAGCGGACCAGCGCCGGGTATGAGAAGCGCGTCTTCGAGTTGAGCGAGGCGTCGGCCTGAGACGCGCCGGTGCGCATCACGTACGTGAGCTCGCGCGGCGCCGCGACCGACAGCGGACGCAGCAGCAGCGCATCGAGCACGCCGAAGATCGCCGTGTTCGCGCCGATCCCGATCGCGAGCGAGAGGACAGCCGCGATCGTAAACATCGGATGCTTCCGCATCGTGCGGCCGGCGTAGCGCAGATCGTGGCCTAGATCCTCGAGCCAGCGCGTCCCACGCGCGTCGCGCGCCTGCTCTTTGATCGGTTCGATGCCGCCGAAGTCCGCCATAGCCATGCGATGCGCCTCCGCGCGCGAGTGTCCCGCCGCGACGAGACGCGTGGTTTCCTGTTCGACGTGGAAACGCAGTTCCGCGTCGAGTTGCCGTTCCATCCGATCCCGATGCCAGACGCGAGCCATCCAGTTCATGCCGTGCTCGTTTGCAGAATCAGCGCGATTGCGTGGGACAGCCGGCGCCAATCGGCGATCTCCGCGTCCAGCCGCGCGCGTCCCTTTTTCGTCAGCCGATAGACCTTCGCATCCCGCCCCGCGTCCGTCTCGACCCATTCCGCCGCCAGCAGTCCCTTGTTCTCGAGGCGATGCAGCGCCGGGTACAACGATCCCTGTGGGACTTGGATGAGCGCGCGCGACATTTTGTTGATCTGCTGCGCGATCGCGTAGCCGTGCAACGGCTCATCCGCGAGCGTCTTCAGGATTAACATGTCGAGCGTGCCTTGCAGCAGGTCGGAACGATCGGCGGATGGGCGCATACCTAGCAAGTCTACCTATGCATAGGCAGCATGTCTAGGCATCCGCTGTTTTCGGTAGGCGTTCGCGTCAACGGCCGGTTGCGGGACGTGCCGACCGACCTGCCGACCGACGCGTTCTTCCCCATCTACAGCATCACGAAGACCCTGACGGCAATCTGCGTCCTGAGACTGGTCGAGCACGGCGTGTTCGGACTAGACGATCCGATTACGGCACATGTCACCGACGTCGATCTGCCGAAGGCCATCACGCTGACGCATCTCCTGCGGCACACGAGCGGCTTGCGTGACTACGGTCCGCTGAAGGTCTACCACGACGCCGTGCGCGCGCATGCCGGGGTGCCGTGGACGCGCCAGCAGTTTCTCGATTCCGTCGTTCCCGCCGGTCTGCACTTTCCACCAGGCGAAACGTTTTCGTACTCGAACCCGGGCTACATGCTGCTCATCGACGCGATCGAACGCGTCAGCGGCCTCTCGTTCGCGAAGGCGATCGACCGTTTCGTCGTCAAACCGCTCGCCCTTCGACGCACGATGACGCTCGAAACGATCGATGATCTGCTGGCGTGCGAGCCCGGCTTCGGCCGCGGTGTGACGCCGGACGATCGCGTCGTCGACGTCCGCGGCATCTATCATCCCGGCTGGTGCGCGCCGAGGCTCGTGGGATCGACGGTCGAGGAAGTGACGCTGATCTTCGACGTGTTGCTCGGAGGCCGGTTGCTCGCGCCTGACTCGCTGGATCGGATGCTGACGCTCATCGATCTCGACGCCTCGTCGCCGCCAGGGACCGACATCGGCGGCGGCATGGGCCTTTACTCCGACCGCAACAACACGAACGGACGCAATTTCCATCACGGCGGCGGCGGACCTGGGTGGGACCTGAGCGTCACGACGTTCATGGACTTGCCGATCGGCCGCACAACGGTCGCGATCTTTGCCAACAGCTGCGACCAACCGCGCGCCGCGAGCCATCACGAAGCCGCAATTCTCGAGTCCTTGCGATAAACTTTTCCTCACCGAGCTGCGGCAACGAGTTCGCTGATCACGAGCTTGTTCATCTTCTTGAACGCGTCGGTCCGCGAATGTAGCGCAGGCCTTCAGGCCTGCCGGCAGCCCTAAAAGGCTGCGCTACATATCTTCGGCAAGATCTTTCCAATCGGATCGCGGATGACTGCATCGGCGATGTCGTCGAACGGCGTCGGCTCGGCGTTGATGATGATGATGCGGGCGCCGGCGGCTTTGGCGAGCGGGACGGCGCCGGCGATCGGATAGACCTGCAGGCTGGTCCCAATCGCGAGCAGCACCTCGGCTTCTTCCGCGGCGCGCATGGCGCGTGCGATCACGTCGGGCACCAGCGGCTGCCCGAACGAAATCGTCGCGCTCTTCAGAATCCCGCCGCACGTCCTGCACGGCGGATCGTCTTCGCCGGCGCGCACGCGATCGAGCGTCTCCTGCATCGGCCCGCGCCAACCGCACGACATGCACATCACCTCGCGCATCGTCCCGTGCACTTCGATCACTTTGTCGGGCGAACTGCCGGCGAGCTGGTGCAGTCCGTCGATGTTCTGCGTGACGAGCGCGTGCAGGTCGCCGCGACGTTCGAGATCCACGAGCGCGCGATGACCGGCGTTCGGCTGCGCGGTCCACGCCGGATGTTCCATGCGGCTTTGCCACGCGAGCCGCCGGACCTCGGGATCCGACATGTAGTGGTGAATGTTCGACAGCTTCTCGGCCTTCGGGTTCTTCGTCCACACACCTTGCGGTCCACGGAAGTCGGGAATGCCCGATTCAGTCGAAATCCCCGCACCAGTCAATGCGACGATGCGCATGTCGCTAAAATACCTCACCTGATGATCGCCACGTCCGCCCCTACGCGCGGCAAATCGCTGGGTGGCCCCTTCCGCTCGCTGACGCCGCTGCTCGCGCCGGACCAAACGATCGCGAGCTCCGATACCGGCCTCCAGTACCGCGTCGAGCGGATGCTCGGCGAAGGCGGCTTCGGCCAGGTGTTTCTCGCGAAGCGCATCGGACGCTCGTCGGTCGTGCCGGCAACCGTCTGCGTGAAGGTCAGTCCGCGAATCGACGGCTGGCTGCGCGAGGCCTACTTCGGCCAGGTGCTCGACGATCATCCTCGCGCGATTCGTGTGTTCGATCGCTTTCCGCTGATCCACGGCGGCCGGACGCTCTATTGCCTGACGCTCGAGTACGCGCGCTTCGGCGACCTGAGCGCCTTTCTCGCGCGGTCCGACAAACGATGGACGGAACACGTCACGAGACGAGAAATCGCCGGCGTGCTCGAGGTCCTCGCGAAACTCCATCGCGGCCAGACGCTGCATCGCGACCTGACGCCGATGAACGTGTTCGTGTGCGATGACTACCGTTTGAAACTCGGTGACTTCGGGATCGTGCGCCAGCAAAGCGACGAGCGCGGCATCACCGCGCACACGATGAACGCGCTGACGGCGCCGAGCGACATCCTCGCGCGCAGCGTGCCGAAGTGGCAGGCGCGGGACGATGTGTTTCAGGTCGGCCAGCTGCTCGGGATGTTGATCAAGGGCGATGCGCGGTCGCGGATCCGGCCGCACGACGTCCGCGGCCTGTCGTGCAGCGATCACCTGAAGGAGATCGTCTACCGCTGCATTGGCGAGCGGCGAAAGCGCTATGAGAGCGCGGACGAGATGATCGCCGCGCTGCGCACGCCGCCGCCAGCGCTCAAGGCCGGAGTGCTGCGATCGCTCCGAGGCGTCCACATCGCGTTCACCGGCATCCTCAGCCTGAAGCGCGACGAAGCGGTGCGCGCCGCGAAGAGAGCGGGCGCCATCGTCCACGGTGCGCCATCAGCGAAGACGACCGTCGTCGTCCGCGGCCGACCGAATCCGTTGCAGGCCGCTGGACGCGACGGCGGCATCAAGCTGATGGAGATCAAGCGCCTGCGCGAGAAGGGCCACCGCATCACGATCCTCAACGAGTCGCAGTTCCGGCGACTCGTCGGTCGCTAGCGCAGGCTTACTTCGACTGATACCCGATCGCGCGTTCCACCTGTTCCACGAGCGGTTGCGTCTCGCCGACGATCGTGTCGCGCTCCTTCGATCCCACCGGCACGATGATCATCCCGTCCGGCCCGACCTTGTTGATGAACGCAAACGATCCGCGCACCCCGCCGATGTCCGCGTCGGTCAGGTTCGGCCCGTAGAACATCAGATGCGGATTCGACGTCGTCCGCGTGACGGCGCCGTTCGCATCGATGCGGTACCGCATCGGCGACAGCATGTACGAGATGCCGGCGCGCGCGGGCGCGAAAAATCGGCCGTGCGCGTACCCGTCGGAGATGATGCGGTCGATCTCGGCGCTGCTCTTGCCCTCGAGCCGCAGCTGCGCGTCGGCGATGTCGACCGCGACGAGCGCGCGCGTGCCTTCCGCGTCCCAGCACACGGGAAACACGTCGCCCCCACGACGGCTGACGAGGCACGTGAACGCGTTCGTTCCGTGCTTGGCGATCACATACCCGGTCCGTTCGAGCGCGAGGACGGTCGCGCCGTCTCGCACGTGCGCCGGCGCCGCGCTGAGCGCGAACGCGATTTCGAGCTCGCGTGGAAACATCGGATATTGCGGAGAGTTCGCGAACAGCATGACGGCGGCGATGATGACGGTCATGACGCTTCCTTTGGCGTGAGCGACGCCATATACGTGTAGACGATCGGCGTGAGATACAACGTGATCAACTGCGAGACGACGAGTCCGCCGACGACGGCGAGGCCGAGCGGACGGCGCGCTTCCCCGCCGGCACCCCATCCGAGCGCGATCGGAATCGCCCCGAACAGCGCCGCCATCGTCGTCATCATGATCGGCCGGAACCGGACGACGCACCCTTCGTAGATCGCCGCAGACGGCGTCAGGCCGCGCGTCCGCTGCGCGTCGAGCGCGACGTCGATCTGCATGATCGCGTTCTTCTTGACGATGCCCACCAGCATGATGAGACCGACAAAGGAATAGACGTTGAGTTCGTTGCCAAACAGCCAGAGCGTCAGGAGCGCGCCGAGGCCGGCGGACGGCAGCCCCGACAAGATCGTCACCGGGTGGATGAAGCTTTCGTACAGCATCCCGAGCACGATGTAGACGACGCCGATCGCGACGAAGAGCAGCAATCCCAGATTGCGCACCGACTCTTCGAACGCTTTCGCGGTCCCTTCAAACTTCACGGACATCGACGGCGGCAGCATCGACACCGCTTGCGCGCGGATTTGATCGACGGCGTCGCCGAGCGACACCCCGGGACGCAGGCCGAACGAAATGGCCACCGCGGGGAGTTGGCCGGAGTGATTCACCGTCTGCGGGCTGAGATCTTCCGCTGTCCGCATCACCGCCTCGAGCGGCACCATCGCGCCGCGCGGCGACTTGAATGCGAGCGCCTTGAGGGCGTCGACGTTCATCTGATAGCGCGGATCGAGTTCGATCAGCACGCGGTATTGCGCGAGATCGCCGTAAATCGTCGACGACCATCGCGGGCCGAATCCGCTGTAGAGCGCGTTCGACAATTGGCTCGGATCGAGCGCGAGCGCAGCGGTCTTGTCGCGATCGATGATGAGGCGCACGCGCGGACTCTTGATCTCGAGGTCGCTCGACACGTCCTGCACCGTCGGCAGCGCGGCCATCGCCTGCTGAAATCGATCGGCCCACGCAAAGAGCGACGCGGTGTCGCCGCTCTGCAGCGTCACGCTGTAGCTGTTGTCGCCCTGCCGCCCGCCGATCTGGAACGCCGGCGGCAGCGTGACGAACGCGCGGAAGCCGGGAAATCTCGCGAGCAGCGGCCGCGTCTGCTGGACGATCTCCTGTGCCGTATTCACACGGTCGGCGCGCGGCTTCATGCGCAAGACAATCCGCGCCGTGTTCATGGCGGCGGCGCCGCCGGGACCGGCGCCAAGAAACGCCACCGCCCGCTGGAGATTTGGATTCGTGCGGACGATGTTGCCGACGGTCTGGACGTTCGCGGCCATCTCGTCGAATGCCGTGCCCTGTGCCGCGCGCAGGAGCACGTTGACCGAATCGTCGTCTTGTTCCGGGATGAAACCTTTCGGCACGGTGCGGAACATCTGCACGGTCGCGGCAAGAACGGCGACAAACAGCAGCAGCACGGCAAACCGGTGACGGAGGGCTCCGCGCAGCGTGGCGGCATACCCGTCACGGATCGCATCGAACAATCCCCGTCGTGTCGACGCCGCCGCGTTCTGCGGACGATGACGGAGCAAGCGGCTGCACAGCATCGGCGTCAGCGTGATCGAGACGACGCCCGACAGCAGCACGGCGGTCGTGATCGTTACGGCGAATTCGCGGAACAGACGGCCGAGGATTCCGCCGAGGAACAGCACCGGAATGAACACGGCCGCCAGCGAGACCGTCATGCTGAGGATCGTGAAGCCCACTTCGCGCGAGCCCTCGAGCGTCGCGGTCATGGCATCGGCGCCCGCTTCGACGTGGCGCACGATGTTCTCCAGCATCACGATCGCATCGTCGACGACGAAGCCAAACGACAGGATCACCGCCATCAGCGACAGGTTGTTGAGGCTGAAATTCAGCAGCCGCATCACGACGAAGGTGCCCAGGATCGACACCGGCAGCGCGAGCGTCGGGATCAACGTCGCCGACGCGCTCTGCAGGAAGAGATAGATCACGAAGACGACGAGAAACAGCGTGACGACCATCGTGATCTTGATGTCGCGGAACGCTGCGCGGATCGAGACCGCGCGATCCGTGCCCTCGATCAAGTGCACCGACGGCGGCAGCTGGCTTCGGAACCGCGGCAGCAGCCGCTTGATCGAATCGATCACGGCGAGCGTGTTGCTGCCCGGCTGCTTCATCACCGAGATCAGCACGCTGCGATGGACAACGTCGGGGTCGAAGAGCCACGAGGCGCTGTGCGTGTCCTCGACGCTGTCGATGACGGTGGCGACCTGGTGGAGACGGACCGGCGAGCCGGCGTGAAAGCCGACGATCGCCGGACGGAACGCGTCGGCGCTCATCAACTGACCGTTGGCGCGAATCGTCAGCGTTCGCTGCGATCCGAACAGCTGACCGGTCGGCAGGTTCACGTTCCATTCCTGCAGCAGACGATCGATCTCGTTGATGCCGATCGCCTGCGCGCGCAGCCGGTCCGGATCCACCTGGACGCGGACGGCGTACTTCTGGCCGCCGAGGACGTTGACCTGGGCGACGCCGTCGATCGCCGACACCTGCGGCGCGATCAACGTCTCCGCGTACTCGTCCACTTCGGACAGCGGGCGCGATTCGGAACTGAGCGCGATGACGAAGATCGCCTGATCCGCGGGGTTGACCTTGCGAAACGTCGGCGCCGACGGCATGCCCGGCGGCAGCAGCGGCATCGCCTCGGCGATCGCGGTCTGCACGTCGACCGCCGCGCCGTCGATGTTGCGATCCAGCGCGAACTGCAGCGTCACGCTCGATGTCCCAAGCGCGCTCGACGAGGTCATCGAGTCGAGGCCGGCAATCGCGGAAAACTGACGCTCGAGCGGGCTGGCGATGGTGGCGGCGAGCGTCTCCGGATCGCCGCCGGGGAGACCGCCGCCGACGTTCAGCGTCGGAAAGTCGACGCTCGGCAGATCGCTGACCGGCAGCGCGCTGTACGCGACGAGGCCGAAGAAGACGATCGCCAGCGTCAGCAGGCTGGTCGCCACCGGCCGGCGCACGAACAGGGCCGAGACGTTCAAGGTACTAAAACAGTAGT
>Ga0070741_10006977_pt1 | contig 23799 bp, 19 predicted proteins | sample Coa_R1_4_FD_66440 | JGI IMG/M metagenome (GOLD analysis project Ga0070741, IMG submission 66440) | Surface soil microbial communities from Centralia Pennsylvania, which are recovering from an underground coalmine fire - Coalmine... | ecosystem: Environmental > Terrestrial > Soil > Unclassified ...
CCATTTGCCGCAGCCGCCCGCGTCCCGCGCGGGGCGCGCGTCCGAGGCCGCGCCGCCGAGCGGCCATTTGCCGCAGCCGGTGCCGGTGGCGCCGCGCATCGATCTCGACGACCTCGCGCGCCGCGTGCAGCGCAAGCTCGTGCAGCAGCTCGCCGACGAGAGAGTGCGCCGAGGACACGCGCGATGAGCATCGAGAAGGCCAAGACCGGCACGCTGCGCTCGCTCGCCTCCGGCAACGAGGCGCTCAAGAAAGTGGTCATCGAGCACGAGACCACGCAGGCGAACTTCTACAACGGCACCATCGAGGCGCTCTTCAATCCGAGTCAGCTCCGCTACAGCCGCGACGTCTCTTGGGCCATCGAGCCGGTGAGCGGCCAACTGGCGGGCGCGCACTGGGTCGCGTTCCAAGCCAGCCGCCCGCAGACGCTCACCGTCGATCTCTTCTTCGACACCTACGAGGGCGATCCCAACGCCCTCGGGCAGTCGGCGATCGTGCGCGGCGTGCGCGCGCTGCTCCCCGACAATCCGATCACGCGGCGCAACGAGCGGCCGAGCGGCGCCGACGTGACCGGCTACGCCAACAAGGTGATCAACCTGGCCATGGTGCAGCCCGAGCTGCACCGGCCGCCGCGCTGCCGCGTGTGGTGGGGCCGCTACGTGCTGATCCGCGGCGTGCTCACCAGCGTCACCGAGGACTACTCGTTCTTCCTCGCCGACGGCACGCCGGTTCGCACCACGCTGACGTGCGCGTTCACCGAGGCGCTCGATCGCCCGATCGAGCTGCACTCGGCCGACGTCGCCAAGCAGCGCGTGCTCCGCCGCGGCGAGACGCTCGCGCGCATCGCGCTCGAGGAGTACAACGACGCTTCTCAGTGGCGCCTGATCGCCGACGCCAACCGCGGCAAGATCCCGAACCCGCGCGTGCTCGCCGCCGGAATCGTGCTCGAGATTCCGCCGCTGCCGGCGGCGGACGGGTAGCGCGATGGTGTTCGTCGCCGCGGTGGAGATCCTGATCAACGGCGCGCCGCTCGCCCGGCGCGCGGACGTGATGCGCGATCTCATCGACGTCAGCATCAGCGACGATCTCGACATGTCGAGCGTGTTCACCATCCGCTTGCACTCGTGGGACAACGATCGCAGCCGCGTCACCTGGGCCGATCGCGACCTGTTCGCCATCGGCAGCCGCGTCGAGGTGCGGCTCGGCTACGCGGGCGCCGCGCTCGCGCCGGTCATCGCCGGCGAGATCACCGATCTCGGCGTCGACTTCGGCGCCGACCGCACGCCCGTGCTCACGGTGACCGGGCGCGACTTTCGCCACCGCCTCGCGCTCGGGCCGAAGACGTTGCCGTACGAGAACCAGACCAACAGCGAGATCGCGTACCGCGTGGTGTCGCGCAACAACTTGACGCCCGACTTCTCCTCCACCGTCGAGGGACAGCGGCGCAAGCAGCAGGAGACGCAGTACCAGGAGACCGATCTCGAGTTCCTCGTGCGGCTCGCCAAGGAAGAGGGCTACGAGGTGCTGGTCAAGCTCGACAAGGTGTACTTCGGGCCGCCGCGCGACGCCGCGCCCGCGGTGCAGCTGCGCATCGGCAACGACCAGGTCACCGAGTTCAACGCCGCGGTCAACGGCACGAGCCCGATCACGGCGGTGCAGGTCGAAGGCATGGACGATCGGCAGCAGACCTTCACGCAGGAGGCGACGACGGCGCAGATCCCGGGGCTGCTGCGCTTCGACACGCTCCGGCGCCAGACGGTGATCGCGACCGAGCGGCCGGCGACGACGGTGGCCGAGGCGGTGGAGACGGCGCAGGCCGAGCTCGACGCGCACGTGAGCCGCTTCTTGAGCGGATCGGGCACGTGCCGCGGCGACACGCGGCTCAAGGTGGGCGGGCGGGTGCGGCTCGTCGGCGTGGGCGATCGCTTGAGCCGCGAGTACCGCCTCACCGGCGTGAGCCACAGCTACTCGACGACGGGATTGTTCACCACCAGCTTTCAGGTGAACGGCGCGCCCAGGCCGGACACCGCGGCCGAGTCGGCGCTCGCGCCCAACGCGTCGCCGGTGGCGCGCCGCACGCGCGTGAGCGGCGTCTGCACCGCCACCGTCGCCGACATCAAGGACCCGATGAACCTCGCGCGCGTGCGCGTGAAGTTTCCGTGGGACCAGGACGCGGGCCTGAGCGCCTGGGCGCCGGTCGCGACGTCGATGGTCGGCAACCAGTGGGGACAATTTTTTCCGCCGCAGGTCGACGACAAGGTGCTGGTGATGTTCGATCGCGGCGAGTTCGACAAGCCGTACGTGGTCGGCTCGGTGTGGAGCGCCAAGAACGCGCCGCCGCAGCTCGAGGGCAAGCAGCTCGGCGATGTGCGCGTGCTGCGCTCGCGCAGCGGCCACACCGTGATGCTCGACGACACGAAGGACGCCGAGACGATCACGATCGAAGACAAGAACCAGAACCAGATCGTCATCGACACCAAGAACAACGTCGTCACCGTCAAGTCGGTGAACGGGCGGGTGAGCGTCGAGGCCAAGAACGTCGCCATCAAGGCCGACGAGCAGCTCACCATCGACGCCAAGGATCTGAAGATCTCCGGGTCGTCGTCGATCGCGGTCTCGGGCACGACCAACTTCAACAGCGGCGCCCTGGTGATCCAGCCATGAGCTTCGTCCTCACCGACCAGGCCAAGGTCAAGTGTCCGCACGGCGTGGACGCGGTGCCGGCGGGCCCGCTCGACCCGAAGGTCTCGATCGCCGGCGGGCAGGTGGTGACCGCGAACGTGCCGTACAAGCTGCTCGGCGTCTGTCCCAACAAGCCGCCGTGCACCGCGGCCTCGTGGCAGCCGGGCAGCGCCAACACCCGCGTGCTGGTGCGCAATCAGCCGGTGGTGCTCTCGACGTCGCTGGGACCGATGGTGCCGCCGACCAACCTCTTCCTCGTCATCGGCAAGACGCAGGACAAGGTGAAAGGGCCGTAGCGGATGGCGCGACCTTCATTCCTCGGAAAGGGCTTCGCGTACCCGGTCAAGCCGGGACCGACGCCGCTCGGGCCCGTGCCGCCGTCGGGGAACCTGCCGAACCCGATCCTCGGGCCGGAGCTCGACGAGGAGGAGAAGATCCGCCAGTCGATCTGGATCATCCTCACGACCGCGCCGGGCGAGCGGCCGATGCTCGCCGACTTCGGCTGCAGCATCCACTCGCGCGTGTTCGCCAACCTCGACGACGCGTCGATCGGCCGCATCTTGAACGACATCGACGAGGCGCTGGCCGCGTGGGAGCCGCGCGTCGATCTGCTGTCGCTCGACGCCACGCCGGACGACGAGCAGCCGAACCTGCTGCGCATCTCGATCGACTACCTGATCCGCAGCACCAACAGCCGCTTCAACCTCGTCTATCCCTTCTACGTGAGTTGATGGCCAACGATCCGGCGGCGCCCGACCTCGATTCACGCAGCTACGCCGATCTCGTGGCGCAGACGGAGGCGCTGGCGCAGAGCTACACGTCGCGCACCGACACCGCGTGGGGACCGAACCCGCCGGGGCAGCCGCTCGACCTCGGCTCGGTGCTGGTGCGGCTGTTCGCGCGCATGGCGCAGCAGGTGGTGCATCGGCTCAACCGCGTGCCGGAGAAGTCGCACCTCGCGTTCCTCGAGCTGCTCGGCGCGCAGCAGCAGCCGCCGCTGGCGGCGCGCGCGCCGCTCACGTTCCATCCCATCGACGGCTCGACGGAGGAGCCGGTGGTCCCCCAGGGGACGCCGGTCTCGGCGCCGCCGCTCGGCGCGCAGGCGGAGGCGGTGTTCGAGACCGAGAGCGAGCTGGTGCTCACGCGCACGCAGCTTCAGACGGTGATCGTGCGCCAGTCGAGCGCCGACGCGTTCACCGACGCGACGGACATCGCCACGCGCCGGATCGCGGGCACGTACGAGGCGTTCGTCGGCGAAGATCCCGTCGAGCACCTGTTCTATTTGCAGTCCTCGCTGTTCTCGCTGTCGGGCGCGGCGACGATCCAGCTCGAGCTCGGGTTCAAGAGCGACGCGGAGGCGAACGCGTTCGGCGCGCTTCCGCTCGAGTGGCTCTACTCGGGCGCGGGCGGCTGGACGCCGTTCGATCCCAAGACGGTGTCGAGCCACAAGAGCGCGGCGCCCGGCGGCTGGGAGGTGACCGTCACGACGCCGCCGCCGATCGTGACCGCGACGGTCAACGGGCGCACGGGCCCGTTCATCCGCGCCACGCTCGAGGCGCCGAGCACGTCGGTGACGCTGCCGGCGATCCAGTCGCTCTCGACGCAGGTGGCGCTCACCAATCACGCCAGCGCGATCGACGGCGCGCTCTACGGCGGGCAGCCGCTCGATCGCAGCAAGGACTTTTTTCCGTTCGGCGAGCTGCCGCGCTTCAACGACGCGTTCTACGTCGGCGCCTCCGACGCGTTCTCTCGGCGGGGCGTGCAGGTGACCTTGCACGTCGAGCTGAGCGCCTACCTCAAGGCGCCGACGACGGTGGTGCCGCTCACGCTCTCGTGGGAGGCGTGGGACGGCGGCGCCTGGACGTCGTTCACCGGCGCCGTCGTCGACGGGAGCAGCGGCTTCTCGATGACCGGCGACATCAAGATCACGGTGCCGGCGACCATCGCGCCGACGGCGCTCGGCGGGGTGACGTCGTATTGGATCCGCGCGCGCGTGGTGAACGATCCGCCGCCGCCGACCGCGCCGGGCGTGACGCCTGCCGTGCGCGCGCCGTCGCTGCAGGCGATGTCGCTGCGGTACAGCGCCGCGCTCGCCGGCGGGCTCGACGGCGTATTCAGCTACGACGATCTGCACTACGTCGACTGGAGAGGCGGCCAGGCGCCGTTCGCGCCGCCTCCCGACGCCGATCGCGTCGACGCGCTCTACCTCGGCTTCGATCGCGCGTTCGCCAATCGCGCCGAGACGCTCTATTTCCAGGTGTGCCCGCCGACCGCCGCCGACGTGGCGATCGTCGACCCGACGGGCACGCCGCCGCCGGCGGGCAGCCCGACGCGCGTCGTCTGGGAGTACCTGCGCAGCGACGGCACCTGGACCGATCTCGGCGTCGAAGACGACACGCGCTTGTTCGCGCGGCCGGGCCTGGTGCGCTTCATCGGGCCGACCGACGCCGCGCCCTCGACGGAGTTCGGGCTCGCGCGCTGGTGGCTGCGCGCGCGGCGCCAGGGAAATTTCGCGGTGCAGCCGAAGCTGTGCGGCATCCTCACCAACACCGTCTGGGCGGTGAACGCGGCGACCTGGACCAACGAGCTGCTCGGCACCAGCGACGGCTCGCTCGACCAGGTGTTCACCACGGCGCAGGCGCCGGTCCTGCTCGGCCAGCGCGTCGAGGTGGACGAGCCGCGGGAGCCGTCGCCCGACCAACTGCTGGCGCTCGCCGATCTCGACGGGCCGGACGTGGTGACGCTCGTGCCGGCGGCGTCGGGGCGGCCGCAGCAGATCTGGGTGCGCTGGCACGCGGTGCCCGACTTCTACGGCTCGCTGCCGACCGATCGCCACTACGTGATGGACTACCTGAACGGGCGGGTGATGTTCGGCGACGGGCGCCGCGGCCTCGTGCCGCCGCCGGGCGCGAACGTGCGCGCCGCGCGCTATCAATCGGGTGGCGGCGCCGCGGGCAACCGCGAGCCGGGCACCATCGCGCAGTTCAAGGCGGCGGTGCCGTTCGTCGACGCGGTGACCAACCTCGACGCGGCGGGCGGCGGCTCGGACGCGCAGACGCTCGAGGAGCTCAAGGCGCGCACCACCAGCGTGATCCGCCACGGCGACCGCGCGGTCAACGCGCAGGACTACGAGGACCTCGCGTTCGAGGCGTCGCCCGCGGTCGCGCGCGCGCACGCCATCACGCCGACGTTCGCGCCGCTCGATCCGTTCGATCCGAAGGCGCCCCAGCGCGGCCTCGGCTGCGTGCTCGTGGTGGTCGTGCCCGAGAGCACCGTCGCGCAGCCGGTGCCGAGCGTGGAGCTGCTCGATCAAGTGCGCGAGTACCTGCTCGAACGCTGCGCCCCCGCGGTGACGCTGGTCGTCGGCGGCCCGCGCTGGTGCGAGATCACCGTCGCCGCCGAGATCACGCCCGTCTCCGTCGTCGCCGCCGATCACGTGCACGCCGACGTGATCGCCGCCATCGACGCGTTCCTGCACCCGCTCACCGGCGGCCGCGACGGCGCCGGCTGGGAGTTCGGCCGCTCGCCGCACGTCTCCGACTTCTACTGGCTCATCTCCAACGTCGCAGGCGTGGACCACGTCGACGCCTTGAGCTTCACCGAGGTCCCCGATCTCGATCACCTCGATCCCGATCCGCGTCTGGCGGAGCGGATGGCGCGCGAGTACCTCATCTACTCCGGCGCGCACGACATCACCGTGAAGTCGCCGATGGTGCAGCCGTGATCACCGATCTCATCAACCTCGACGATCTCACCTACGCCGCGCTGGTGGCCGAGGCGCGCGCGTCGATCCCGTCGCTCACGCCGGCGTGGACCGATCACAACGAGTCGGATCCGGGCATCGTGTTGGTGGAGCTGTTCGCGTGGCTCACCGAGATCCTGCTCTATCGCTTCAACCACGTCTCCGACGAGAGCTATTGGACGTTCCTGCGCCTGCTCAACGATCCGACGTGGCACCCGGGCGATCAGAGCCTCGAGCAGGCGATCGACGCCACGGTGCGGCTGCTGCGCGATCGCGAGCGGGCCATCAACGGCGCCGACTACCAGCACTTCATCCTCGAGAAGTGGCCGGTGGTCTCGCCGCCGGCGACGCCCGGCGACCAGCTCGCGCGCATCCGCTTTTTGCCCGAGACGCGGCGCGCGCCGACGCCGGGGCCGGACCTGCCGGCGCCGGCGCACGTGAGCGTGGCGCTGCTCAACGCGGTGCCGCCGACCTTCGCGCCGCCGCCGGACTCGGGGCTGTGGCAGGCGCTGGCGGCGTACCTCGACGACCGGCGCATGCTCACGACCAAAGTCCACCTCGCGCCGCCGCGGCGGATCCAGCTCAGCGTCAAGGGCGACGTGTACCTCACCGCCGACGCCGATCTGCCGACGGTGACGCAGGTGTGCAGCACGGTGCTGAACGACTTCGTCGATCCCATCACCGGCGGGCGCGACCGGCGCGGCTGGCCGTTCGGGCAGGACCTGTACCTCTCGGAGATCTACGCGCAGTTGATGCAGGTCGCGGGCGTGGCGTACGTCGACGGCGTGGCGCTCGATGTGGTGACGCCGCCGTACCTCGGCCCGTCGCGCCGGTTCCCCGGCGGGATCGACGTGGCCGACTGCGAGGTGATCGCGCTCGAGCCGATCGCGCTCGTGTTCCACCCGCGCGACGGGAGCCTGTGATGCGCGTGAGCCAATACCTCCAGTACCTGCCGGCGAGCTTCCAGGAGGATCCGTTCCTCGGACAGTTCCTGCTCGCGTTCGAGCGCGTGCTCACCGGCGTGCTGCTCGACGACAATCCGCGCCCGACGACGTCGCCGCCCGAGCTCGGCCTCGAGCAGATCTACGACGGCGTCGCGCGGCAGTTCGATCCCAACACGGCGGATCCGGGCTTTCTGCCGTGGCTCGCCGGTTGGGTGGCGACCAGCCTGCGCCAGGACTGGGACGACGCGCTCCGGCGCCGCTTCATCTCGAACATCGCGTCGCTCTATCGTCGGCGCGGCACGCTCGGCTATCTGCGCGATCTGCTGCGCGTGTACTTGAACGACAACAAGACCGTCGTCGTCGACGACTCCGGCGACCGGCCGTACTACTTCGAGGTCTCGTTCAGCGTGAGCGCCGATCCCACCGAGGTGGCGCGCGTGAGCAAGCTGGCGCAGGCGATCATCGAGCAGGAGAAGCCCGCGCACACCTATTACCGCCTGACGATCAACTTCCCGAAGATGCAGATCATCGATCATCCCGATCCGGTCAAGGGGCCGCACTCGCTGCGCGTCGGCGTCAACACGCTGCTGGGCACGCAATCCTACGAGGTGACACCGTGAGCGACCCGAACTACGACGAGCCCGCGTGGGCCGACTTTCGCATGCGGTACTTCGATACCCAGATGCTCGGCTCGCAGGACTTCGTCGACGAGTCGATGTTCCACTTCGCGACGCTGCACCGGCGCGATCGGCTGCTCACCAGCTCGGGCATCGCCGAGGGGCTCGACGTGACGGTCACGGGCGGCGCGAGCTCGCTGACGGTGGCGTCGGGGACCGCGTTCGATCCGCGCGGGCGGCAGATCCTGCTGGTGCAGGCCGCGCGCGTCGACACGAGCAAGAGCGCGCCCGGCGCGTACGCGCTCACCATCCAGTTCAACGAGGTCGAGGACGACGACGTCAAGCCGATCGAGGGCGGCGAGGGCTACATTCACTGGAAGCAGCAGCCGATCTTCGCGCTCACGCCGCTGACCGCGCAGCCGCCGGCGGACTCGGTGCTGCTCACCAACGTGGCGCTCGCGAGCGGCGGCGGCATCACGCTCGACGCGAGCGTGCGCATGTTCTCGGGCGCCCGGTTGCCGGCGCCGAACGCGCAACAGATCCTCTTGCGCGCGACGGCCGACGAGGGCTGGGCCGAGCTCACCGGCAGCTTGCGCGCGCCGGTGAGCACGCTGTCGGCGCGCTCGCTGGTCGCGACCGGCAGCATCATCCTCAACTCCTCGCCGTCGGCGGCGGCGGCGCTGGACGTCGCGGGGCGCGCGCGGCTCGGCGCCGGCTCGAACGAGAGCTGGTTCCCGGACGTGAACGGCGACGCGTCGATCTCGGGCAACAACATCCGCCTGCGCGGGCCGGCGTCGCAGGGCAGCGCCGATCTCTTGTACGTGAACGGCGCGAACGGGCGGGTCTCGGTCGGGTCGACGCAGAACATCAACTCGCTGTTCCAGGTCGTGGCGCCTGCGAGCGGCATGACCGACTACGGCATGAGCACGTTCCAGGACGGCACGCGCAACGGCCTCTCGTTCGGCTACGACACCGGCAACAACTACGCTTGGATCTACGCGCGCTCCGTCGGCGTCCAGTGGCGCACGCTCAACATCAACAACGCGGCGTACTTCGACTCGGGCAAGGTCGGCATCGGCATCGACTCGCGGCCGCGCTACACGCTGTCGGTGCGGGCGGGCACCGACCGCAACCTGCACGTGCGGGCGAACAGCGACTGGGATCCGACCTTGACCGGCGTCGGGCTGCAGGCCACCAACGACGCGAACAGCGCCAGCGTCGGGCTACGCCTCGACGGCTCGCCGATCCAGCTCATGAGCGGCAACGTCGGCATCAACAACGTCAAGCCGAACTACACGCTCGACGTCGTCGGCGCGGCGAGCTTCACCGGTCCCGTCGGCATCGGCGCGACGCCGCCGGTGAACTCCATCCTCGCCCTCGGCGGCGACCTCACCTTCGGCACGTCCGGCCGCGCCATCTATTGGACGTGGCCGCAGCGGCGCATCGACGAGGTCGCGCCGACGACGACCAGCATGTACATCCGCTTCATGAACAGCGGCACGTACAGCGACTCGTCGAACCCGCTCGGCGGCTTCGCCTTCACCAACCAGGACGGCACCAGCATCATGCGCATCCTGCAGGGCGGCATCGGCCTCGGCAGCGTGAGCGCGCCGCAGTCGCTCCTCAACCTGCCGTACGCCGCGACGGGCGGCGTCAACACGCTGCTCATCGGCAACAAGAACGATCTCGAGGGCTCCAACTACGAGCTCGCGATCGCCGTTCCGACCAACAACGGCGGGCACTGGCCGTTCGGGATCTGGAAAAAGGGCAGCGGCTACCTGTTCGCCATCGACGTCAACGGCGGGCAGCACACGGGCTCGGACCTGCGCCTCAAGGAGAGCGTGGCGGTGATCGAAGACGCGCTCGACGGCGTGCTCGGCCTGCGCGGCGTGCGCTTCAACTGGAAGGACAGCGGCGCCGAGTCGATGGGGCTGATCGCGCAGGACGTGGAGCCGCGCTTTCCCGAGGCGGTGCACACCGACTCCGAGGGCCGCAAGTCGCTCGACTATCACATGCTGATCGCCGTACTGGTCGAGGCGATCAAGCAGCTCAAGCAGGACCACGACCAACTGGAGCGGAAGATCGATGGACGTTGAAAAGCGGCTGCAAGCGCTCAGGCGCGAGTACGAGACGGGACAGAAGATGCTGGCGGAGCTCGACGAGAAGCGCGCCGGCTTGACCAAGACGCTGTTGCGCATCGAGGGCGCGATGCAGGTGCTCGAGGAGATCTTGCACCCGCAGGCGGGCGCGCCGCCGGCGGAGGCGAACGAGCCCGCGCGCGCGGCCGCGCAGCTCGCGTGAGCTCGCCGCGCCCGTCGCTCGAGCTCGACGTGCCCGAGGGCGAGCCGGCGGCGCCGTATCGCTCGTCGGGGGAGCACCTGCTCGCCGAGCTGGCGCACGTCGATCTGCTGGTGCGCATGCAGGTGGCGCGCGCGCGGCAGGCGGCGGGCGACGAGCGGCTGCGCGGTCTCGCCATCACCGAGGAGGAGGTGGACGCGCTGCTCGAGCGCCCGCCGGGCGCGCCCGGCTGGACGGCGGCGCCGCCGCAGCCGGAGCTGGCCGAGGTCGAGCGGATGCTGGCGCGCGAGCTGGCGCTGCGCACGGCGGCGAGCTGCCGCGAGGGCGCGCGGCTCCGGCTGCTGGAGCTGCAGGCCCGCTTCGAGCTGCAGCGCTTCGACGTCGAGCTGCTGCTGATCGCGCTCGCGCCCGAGCTCGACACGCGCTACGAGCGGCTCTACGCGTACCTGCACGACGACGTGACGCGCCGCCGCCCGTCGGTGGAGCTGGCGCTGTCGCTCCTCTGCGAGACGCTCGAGACGCGGCTCATGGCGCGCGTCCGGCTGGAGCCCGACGCGCCGCTGGTGCGCCACGGGCTGGTCGAGCTGTTCACCGACGCGCCGCAGACGCAGCCGCCGTTCATCGCGCGCTACTTGAAGGTGAGCGAGCGCGTGGTCGCGTACCTGTGCGGCTCGGACGCGCTCGACGCGCGGCTCGAGCGCCACGCGCGCCTCGTGGAGCCGTCGCGCGAGCTCGACGCGCTGGTGCTGCCGGCCGAGCTCAAGACGCGGCTGCGCGGCCTGCTCGACGGCGACGCGCCGCCGATCCTGTTCTTGCGCGGCGGCTACGGCGTCGGCAAGAAGGCGGTGGCCGAGGCGCTGGCGCACGCGCTCGGCGCCGGGCTGCTGATCGTCGACGGCGCGCCGGCGCCCGAGGCGCAGGAGGTGGCGGCGCTGGCGCTGCGCGAGGCGCGGCTCGGCGGTCACGTCGTGTACTGGGAGGACTTCGACGCGCTCGAGGGCGGCGCGCCCGAGCGGGTCGCGCGCCGCTTCGTCGAGTACGCGGGCCTGGTCGTGCTCGGCGGCGCGGGCGCGTGGGAGCCGTCGGGGGCGCTGCGCTCGAGCCGCTTCGTGCGCGTGGAGCTGGACGCGCCCGACTTCGCCGCGCAGCTCGAGCTGTGGGCGCGCGCGCTCGCCGTCGAGGAGCCGGGCCCCGAGCCCGAGCTCGACGTCGCGCGGATCGCGTCGAGCTATCAGCTCAGCGGCGGCCAGATCCACGACGCCGCGGCGGCCGCGCGCGGCCTGGCGCGGCTGCGCGGCGCGCGCGCCGTGTGCGCCGCCGATCTCGTCGAGGCGTGCCGCCGCCGCTCGCAGCCTCGGCTCGGCGCGCTCGCCCGCCGCATCACCGCCGAGCACGGCTGGGACGATCTGATCCTTCCGCCCGATCGACTCGAGCGCTTGAACGAGATCGTGCAGCGCGCCCGCCACCGCGCGCGCGTGCTCGACGCGTGGGGCTGGGGCCGCAAGCTGTCGAGCGGCAAAGGGCTGAGCGCCCTCTTCACCGGACCGCCGGGCACGGGAAAGACGCTGGCCGCGTCGGTGCTCGCGCGCGAGCTCGGCCTCGACCTGTTCCAGATCGATCTCTCCGCCGTCGTGAGCAAGTACATCGGCGAGACCGAGAAGCAGCTCGCGCGCGTCTTCGACGAGGCCGAGCGCGGCCGCGCGGTGCTGTTCTTCGACGAGGCCGACGCGCTGTTCGGCAAGCGCAGCGAAGTGCACGACGCGCACGACCGCTACGCCAACATCGAGACCAGCTATCTCCTGCAGCGCTTGGAGTCGTACGAGGGCGTCGCCGTCCTGGCGTCGAACTTCAGCCGCAACATGGACGAGGCGTTCGTGCGCCGCTTGAGCTTCGTCGTCGAGTTCCCGCTGCCCGGCGAGCTCGAGCGGCGGCGCATCTGGGAGCGCGTGTGGCCCGACGGCGCGCCGCGCGCGGCCTCGCTCGATCTCGCGTCGCTGGCGCGCCGCTTCGAGCTCACCGGCGGGCACATCCGCAACATCGCGCTCGCCGCCGCGTTCCTCGCCGCCGACGAGGGCGCCGACATCGAGCAGCGCCACCTCATGCGCGCCGCGCGCCGCGAGTACCAGAAGATGGGCAAGATGATCGACGAGTCGCTGTTCACCGGCAAGAAGTAGCGGCCTATTTTCTCGTCGGCTTCTTCTTCTTCGGTTTCGGCGCGGCCGTCAGATCCGCGTCGCGCGTCTTGCTGGTGCCCGAGTACGCCTCCGGATCGCGCCCCTCGGCGGGCACCGCCTGATCGCCGGGCTGGAGGTAGTCCTTGATGACGAACGCCTTGCCGATGAGCGCCCCGAGCGCCTTGGTCTCGATCGCGCCCGAGCTGTTCTTGTAGTGGACGCCGTACAGCGCGCGCCAGCCGTGGAATGGGCGGCGGTTGATCGTCTCGTCGAGCGGCCACATGTTGTCGTAATCGTCTTTGCCGCTGAACCCGAGATCGGTCACGTGGTCGATGTCTCGGCCGAGGATGTCCGCGCCGATGGCGTAGAGCCCCTTGCGCACGGCGGCGAGCTTGGTGCGCGCCTCGTGGTACGGCCCGACGTTGACGTACTCCTTGTTCTTGGCGAGCTGGTTCGCCGGCGCGACGCTGATCCGCTGCTTCGCGCTTCCGATCTGGATCGAGGGGCCTTTGAACGGCTTGTACCGATCGGCGCGCCCGCGGCCCTGCTTGACGGTGATCGGGTCGTAATCGGCCGGGCGCTTGTACCAGACGATCGGGATCGGATCGCCCGACGCGCCGGTGTGATAGTTCGCGGGCGAGTACGCCGATAGATCCGGCGTCACGAAGGTCTTGGTCGCCGACGGCAGCGTGAGCGAGGCGTCGATCTCGACGAGGCTGCGCTCGATGTCCTCGAGCGCGGTCCGGTGCTCGCCGAGCTGCTCGTCGTTGAAGGCCTTGATCGCCGCGCGCGTGAAGACGTCACCTTCGATGAAGGTCTGGAACGCCGCGTCGAACTCGGCCTCGATGGCGTCCATCTGCGACTCGGCCTCGGTGACGGTGGTCTTGGCGGTGGCGAGGTTGCTCTCGTACTGCGCGGCGTGGCCGGCGTCTTGCGCGCGAATGCTGGCCAGATCGGCGGCGCGCTGCGGATTGTCCACCTTCGCCCGGTACTCGCTCACGTGCGAGCGTGTGCTCGCGATCCGCTGCGCCGAATCCAGGTCCTCTTTTGTCGGTTCGTTGCGGCGGCGTCGGGTGCGCGGGCGCGGATTATCGTCGTCGTCCGGTTCGGCCTCGACCTCGACCTCGGCCGCGGCCGCGGCCTCGACCTCGGGCTCCTCGTCCTCCACTTCGTGCCTGCGCCTCTTGCCCTTGCATTGCAGCACCGGGCGCGCGTCGGCGGCGGGGACGAACGCGTCGAGCAGCGCCTCGGCGGAGCGGCCCTCGACGACGGCGCGCGCGGCGGCGTCGGCGTGACGCTCGAACGCGTCGCCGGCGCGGCCCGCGCCGCCGGGGAGCGCGAGGCCGGAGCGCTGCTGCACCACGTGCGCGGCCTCGTGCGCGGCGGTCTCCAGCGACGGCGCACCGTCGAACGCCACGCGCTCGCCGACGGTGAACGCCTCGGCGTCGAGGCTGCGCGCGGCGCGGCTCGCCGCCGGGCCGGTGCTGGCGCGCACGGCTGAAACGTCGTGGCGCCCGAACGCGCGCTGGATGACGTCCCGGTACGGCAGCGGCCGGCTCGCGGGCGCCTCGATCAGCGAGCGCACCGCGCGGTTGCCGGCAGCCCGCTGTAGCGCCTCGGCGCCCGTCGGCGCGCGCGGCTCGGTCGGCGCGCGCTCGATTCCGCGCGGGCGCGCGCTCGGAGTCTCGTGCATCGGACGCGTCAGTGCGCGCACGCGTCCATCTTGCCACAACGCGCGCGCGGGCACGCCTTCAAACGCGCGTGGCCGCCTGCGCGCGCAGCCGGACGCGCATCGCCTTGGCCGCCTCGTGCGCCGGATCGATCGCGAGCGCGCGCTCGAAGTGGGCGAGCGCCGGCTCCGCCTGGCCGAGCTGGTAGCGGCACAGTCCGACGTAGAAGTGCGTCGCCGCGCGCTCGCCGTACAGCTCCGTCGAGCGCGCGCAGAACGTCAGCGCGTCCGCGTAGTCGCCGAGCCGATACAGCGCCACCGCGATGGCGAACGCGAGATCCTCCGCCTCGCCGATCGGATAGTAGTGATCCCACACGAGGCGCAGCACGCGCCGGAGCTCGCGCCGCTCGCCCTCGCCGGCTTCGTCCAGCGCGGCGAGCATCGACGGCAGGCACGCGTGGAAGAGCCGCGCGTCCCAGCCGCTCATGCGCACGGCCGCCAGCGCGTCGGCGAGCGTCAAGCGATCGGAGTGGCGCTCGACGAACAGCTCGAGCGTGTGGAAGTCGTCGGGGCCGAAGCGCTCCACCGACCGGCGGAACGCGCGGCGCAGCTCGGGCCCGCCGGCGCCGAGCGCGAACGCGGCCACGTGCAGCGACGCGTGGCAGTGCGCGGCGTGCAGCGACTCGCCGCCCGCGTGCGCAAACCAGCGGTCGATGGCGTGGTAGTTCACGCCCATCGAGAACGCGCCGCTGTGGATGGCGAGCGGCGGATCGCCGCGGCCGAGCAGCTCGTCGTCGCGGTGGTAGCCCTTGTCGGCGGTGACCAGCAGGAGCCGGCCGCCGGCGAGCTCCGCCAGCGCGCGCAGGGCGCGCAGCGCCGCGCACGGGAACGAGAGCGTGGTGCCGTCGAGCCGCGCGCGGTACTCGTCGATCACGCGGTCGAGCTCCGGCTCATCGTAGGCCGGCCCGTCGAGCGGCTGGTAATCGTAGGCGAGCTCGAGGCGCGTGAGCAGCCCGGCGTCGGCGAGATCGGGCTCCGGCTGCGCCGAGCGCAGCGTCACGCGCGCCCGCGCCGCGCGTCCATCCGCGAAGCGGAACGCGTCGTGCGGCAAGCTGTCGAAGACGTAGTTGGCGACCACCACCAGCGGCCCGTCGAGCGGCCGCCCGCCGTCGAGCCGCGGCGCGCGATCGCCGCCCGCGTCGAAGCGCGCGAAGTCGAGCCGCCCGGCGTCCGCGAGCGCGCGCAGCGATGGGTGGCCGCGCAGGAGCGCGAGGTTGTCCTCGGCGAAGTCGGTGACCACGTAGTGGAAGCGCACGTCCTCGGCCGCGAGCGCCTTCGCCAGCGAGAACGCGAAGCGCCCCGAGCCTGCGCCGAGCTCGACCACGTTCACCGGCGCGCCGAGCTCGCGCTGCCACGCGCCGATGACGTCGGCGTACGCGGCGGCGATGAACGGGTTGTTGGTGATGTAGTAGGGCACCAGCCCGTCGCCGAACGCGCGCGGGCCGTTGCGCCGGTAGAACTCGCGCTGCACGCTCCACAAGAGCGAACGCGAGAGCGGCTGCTGCGCTTCGAGGACGACGCGGGTGTCGGCGGCGGCGGGTTGGCGGTCCATGGAAGGCGGTGGCGAATCATACTCGATGTCCGCGAGGCTGGAACGTCGAGGAGGAAAGACGCCGACCGCTCGAACCGAATTTGCTACCATGCCGGCATGCAGCACGTGAGGCTGTCGAAGAGCGGCAAAACGCCGCAGGCGCAGGGTGGGCGCCGCGTCGAACCCGCCGCCGGGCCGGCGGTGCAGCCGGTGATGGCGCTCCAGCGCGCGCTGGGAAATCGCGCGGCGAGCGCGCTGCTCGCGGACGCGCAGCCCAAGCTCACCGTCTCGTCCGCGGACGATCGCTACGAGCGCGAAGCCGATCGCCTCGCCGAGGAGGCCGTGCAGCGCGAGGACGAGGACGAGGACGCGGAGCCGCTCGCGACCACGCCCGGCGCCGGCGGCGTGCAGCGCAAGCCGCTGTCGGCGTCCGTCACGCCGCTGGCCGCGCGCGCGCCGCGAACCGCCGCGGCGGGCGCGCGCGGCGGCGAGGTCCCCGGCTCCGCCGAGACGGCGCTCGCCCACGCGCGCGGGCTCGGCACGTCGCTGCCCGCCGGCGTGCGCACGCCGATGGAGCGCGCGTTCGGCGCCGACTTCGGGAGCGTGCGCGTCCACACCGACGACGCCGCCGACGGGCTCAACCGCGCACTCGGCGCGCAGGCGCTCACGCTCGACCGCGACGTCTACTTCAGGCACGGCGCCTACGATCCCGCGAGCGACGAGGGCCGTGAGACGATCGCGCACGAGCTGGCCCACGTGCTCCAGCAGCGCGCCGGCGGCGGCCGGCTCGCGCGCGTGGTCCAGCGCGCCAAAGTCAAAAAAGGAAGGAAGCGCCGCCGCGCCAACCCGCTCGCGGTGCTGAACCCGACGGTGAAGCCGATCTCGACCAAACAGGCGGTGGGCGGAGGAGATCGAGGCGCGTTCGAGAGCCGCATTCAGTGGAAGCTCGACGCTCCGCCGACGAAGAGCGGCTACGTGATTCAACACGTGTCCGAGACGGTGAAGATCACGAACCGGGCGACCACCGTCGACGAAACCGCCGCCGACATGGATACGCAGTTTGGCGGCTATCCGTGGAGAGCCACGTGGAGCTCGTACTACGAGCTGTGGCACGTCGATGCGGGAAAAAAAATTCCCTCCTCTTATAACGGCCGCGACAAGTTCGCGTTCGTGGGCTACCAGAAGGGAGCCGCCGCCGACTACCAGGGCCGGCTGAAGAAGACCGGGACCGCGTGGTTCTTTCCCTCCGACAAGTCGATGGCGGCGCTGGGATTCACGAGCCAGAATTCGCCCGCGGGCGTCCTCTACTGCTCGACGGCGGCGGCGGCGCCTGCCGCCGCCCTCGCGAACTTCGGCACCGCCGTCGATCACCACGTCGACGTCAAGTGGAACGACGGCGTCACCAACGACCAGACCGTCATCGTCAGTCAAACGCCATGAAGCGCGGCGATTGGCCGCTTCCTGCTCGGCCACTCGCAGAACGCGCCCGACCCGAAGACCAGCGCGGGCGGCATCAACATGCCGCGCAAGGAGTGGCTGGAGCTGAGCGACTGGCAAACGTCGACCAATCTCAAGAAGGATCTCGGCATCGCGAACGACGACGGCGAGTGGCGCGAGCAGCGGCGCCAGCTCGTCCTACTGCGGACCCATCCCGAAGGGCTCAAGCCGCGCGCGGTGTGATCGCGGCGCGCGCCGGAGAACGCATGATCGACGTGCGAGCGGCCGCGCCGACGGACGTGCCCGAGCTGGCGGCGTTGCTCGAGCTGTACATGAAGGAGCAGTACGGGCGCGCGTGGAACGGCTCGCCCGAGGCGCTCGAGCGTGACGGCTTCGGCGCGCGCTTCGACGTGATGGTAGCGGCGCGCGGCGGCGAGCTCGTCGGCTTCGCGGCGTGGGCGGCAGCGTACGATCTGCACCACTGCGTCGCGGGCAGCGAGCTGATCGATCTGTTCGTGCGCAAGGACGCGCGCGCACGCGGCGTGGCGTTGCTGCTGATCGCGGCGGCCGCGTCCGAGGCGCGCGCGCGCGGCGCGGTCTACATGAAGGGGCTCGCCGTCGGCGCGCCCGCGACGCGGCGGCTCTACGAGCGGGTCGCGATGTCGTTCGACGGCGCCGACATCATCGTCGGCGGCCGCGCCTTTCGCGCGCTCGCCGAGCTCGCCGGCCGCCCGCTGCGCGAGATGCTGCTCGCGCTGCCCCGCAAGGAATGGAACTATCAGCCCTGAGGAGGCGTGTGATGGAGATCGGAGCTCCCGGCAGCGGAGGCGCGGCGCCGCCCAAACCCGACGACAAGCCGGACGACAAACCGGACGTGCGCGTCGCGCCGCAGATCCACGGCCCGCCGCCGACGGGCGAATCGCCGGCGCAGCAGGAGCACGATCTCGGGGGCAGCCACGCCGCCGCGCTGCTCGACGCGTTGAAGAACAACACGCCGCTCGCGCCCATCCTCGCCACCATGCAAGGCTTCGAGGACGACCCGGCGGCCGGCTGGGCGCTCTTCAAGGCGCTCGACGACGCCAATGCCGCCGGCGACGGCTTCGTCGACGCGATGCGATCGGTGGTGACTCGATTGGTGAACACCGGCGAAGAGCGCGCGCTCGAGACGTTCGATCGCCTGCTCGCGGCGGCGACGCGATCGCCCGCGTGGCCCGCGGCGTACTCGCAAAGCTTTGCCCGTCACACCTGCCTCGACACCGCCAATCCGGTCGCCGAGCTGCTGCGCTGGGGCCAATTCTCCGACGAGTTCTTGGGCACGGTCGCCGATGCGTACCTGATTCCGCCGCCGGAGCCGAATCCCGACCTGCCCCAGGAGATCCCGGTCCAACAGAAGCTGCGCCTGCTCCAAGCGCTCCAGCGCAACCCCGACTTTGCAAACACATATCTGAAGAGCACCAAACATTGGTTCAATGTTTCGATTCGCTGCATTCTCTACATTTGCAAAGACTGGGTGCGGAATCAGAACCCGGTGCTTGGCGGCGAGCTGGCGAACGTGGTGTTCGCCGCGGGCCGGCTGCCGGGGCTGTTGCCGGCGCTCGGCGATGAGGGTTTTGGGTACGTGCCGGACAGCGTGCGCCCGGACGTGACCGCGACGCTGTGCCGCCGCCTCGACGACTTCGTCGGCGAGGGCGTGCCTCCGCAGCGTTGGATGGCGCCCGTCTTCGAGCTCGCGATGTTGAACCAGGATGGCGGCAAAGACGACAACCGCGTCCCTCAAGTGTTGTCGGCGATCAAGGACTACGTCCGCGCGCACATTCCCAAGCTCGAAGGCGGCGAGACGCTCGACGCGTTATTGCAATATCAAACGCGCGTCGCGCAATGGGCGGAACAGACGGGCAAGCTCTTTGCGCTCTACTCCGTTCCGTTATTGAAAGACATTCAACACACCCAAGACGAGGCGGTTCAGCAAGCGCAGCAGTTCTACGGCTTCGTCAACACCGTGGTGAGCCTGCTCGGCGGGGGCCCGGTGACCTCGATGGTCGCGAGCACGCTGGCCGGCGTCGCCGAGGAGGGCGTGCGCGAGTACTGGGCGGCGGTCACCGCCCATTCGCAGCGGAAGCTCGCCGCCGACAACTACAACGCCGCCGCGCGCGTCATGATCGGCATCCTGCACGCGATGAATCCGGAGAGCCTCCCGCGCAGCGTTTGGGACAACTCGTCCGCGCTGCGCAATTACCTGGTGAAGATCGCCGACGCCCCCACCGTCATGGACGCGCTCCTCTCGCTGCGCTCCGCCACCGACGCGACCACGCTGCAAGCGCTTCACGGCGTGATGGTCTACGAGGCCCTGCGCGACATGAAATCGAACCTCGATAACGCGTTCGCCGTCTGGAACGCGACCTGACCGGGAGCTTCGGCGCCGCCGTCTATTGACAGCCCCGCTGGCGGCGGAGGAAAATAATCTCGGCGGCGGCCCTTTTCCGGGGGCTGGGGAGGTGCGAGATGGCGACGCGCGGCGCGTTGGTGGCGGCCCTCATCGCGTTGCTGCATGCGCCTTGGGCGCGCGCGCAGATCGAGATCACCGCCGCGCGGCCGGCATGGCTCGACGAGGAGATCATCGCCGCGTTCAACGCCACGCCCGAGTTTCAGGTGCTGCGCAAGGTTCCCTGCATCGGCTACGTGCGCGAGCAGCTCCTCCCCAACCGGTCGATCCTCACCGCCTATCGCATGAGCCACACGTCGGGGCTGCCGACGTCGGCGCAGATCCACATCGCGCACGGCGACCCCTGGTTGGCCGGGCGGCTCGCGGCCGAGATGCGCGGCTACTATCCCAACGACCGCGCAGCGGCCACGCAGTTCTATCGGACCTTCTCGCGCGGCAACGTCACGTGGGAGTCGGCCAGCATCAACACGTCAGAAGGCGCTACGTCGGGTACCTCGCAGCTGCTCTCCAACGATCGCGGCCTGCGTACCGTCGAGGCCGAGCTCGCGGCCGGGCGCGGCACCATCGGCAAGCCGTACGGATGGTGGGGCCACGTCGATCAGGTCGTGACCGCCAACCCCAACGGCAAGTACTACGTCGCGTGGAACCACGGGCGCCCTGTATTAATGGAGGAGCTCGCGAGCGGGCGTACGGTGGCGCGCGAGTACGGCGACACCGCCGCGCTCACCGCGACGGGCGAGCCGATGAACATGACGCGCATGGCGCGCATCGGCAACGCGCGCGTCCCCTACCTCGGCCGCGCGTTCGGTCTCCTCGGAGTCCTCAACTTCGCGGTGCACGCGGCCAAGGACGGACCCGAGGCCACGCTCGTCGGCTTCGGCCAGGGCCTGATCACCTACGCGATCGCGACGCGCGTGGTGATCGTCGCGTCGTTTGTCGGCGCGCGCATGCTCGGCTCGCGTGTGACCTACGCGGCGACGGCGCGCTTCGTCGGCACGCGCATCATCCCCGTCGTGGGATGGATCATCCTCGCGCTCGACACATTCCTGCTCGCGGCGAGCTGGTACTACGACGTCGAGATCACGTGGGGGAAGATCTGGGAGGCGATCACCGGCAAGCTCGACAAGCCGCAGGTCCTGGCGGGTCCGCCGCCTGCTGCCGATCAGGCGCTCTACCTGGATTGAAATGGGGAGGATGGGGCGCGTGCTCTCCAGATTGGCGCTGGCGCTCGCGGCCACTACCGGCTGCGGCTCGACGGCGCCTGATCAATCGCCCGAGCCCGACGACGGCGTGTTCATCGACGCCGGGCCGAGCGGCGATCCATTCGCCGACGCCGGGACGGACGACGTCGACGGCGCCGCCGCGCCGTGCGACGACACCGTCGGCGATTACTCCTCGTGCATCACGCCCGCCGACGGCGGGAGCTGCCTGACGCCGGACGTGTGCGCGCTCTTGCCGCAGTACCTGCAGCCACGCCTCGCGGGCATCGCCATGGATTGCGTGAACAGCTACCCGCCCGGCTGCGACTCGCAGGCGCTCGGCACCTGCTTGATGGGCGCGGCTTCGCTCGCGTGCGCGCCGGCGCCGGCGGGCACGCCGCCTTGCGACGTGGTGGCCGCGCAATGCCCGAACGGTCCGCCTGATGCCGTCGACTATTGCCTGGGTGCCGCCGCGGCGTTCACTCCGACGGTGGCGAGCAGCCTGCAGAGTTGTCTGCAAACCGCGAACGTGCCGTGCGATGCGACGGTGCTCGACGACTGCGCAGCGAGCCTGTTCGCGCCGCCTGCCGGAGATATGTGAGGCCGAGCATGTACAAGCTGCTCCCCATCGCGCTCCTGCTGCTCACCACGTGCAACCTGCTGCCCAGTCCGCCGTCGTCGGTGGCCGTGGCGGTGTGCAAGCCGGCCGTCCCCGGCGACGCGTACACCGACGACGGCATCAACACGCGCACCGGCTGCATGCTCGTCACCATGACGCTCGGCACCGTCTCGGCGGCCGCCGACCTCACGCTTCCGGTCGCGCTCATCCACAGCGAAGGCAACGCGCCGCCCACCGATCTCTATCCGAAGGCGGTGTACGGGCGCGGCAACTGGTTGAGCGTCGACGAGTACGTCACCGTCGAGAACGACACGCCGGGGGGGCGCTTCTATCGGCTGCACACGCCCCACGGCAATGTCGACTACGACTGGCCGGTGATGATTCCCCAGCCGCTGCTCCCCGGCGAGGTGACCAAGAGCGACCTGGAAAAAAAGAGCGACCTGCAGGTGCCGCTGCGATCGGGCACCTATCGCACGCGGCCATTCGACGGCACGTTCCTCACGCCGATACGCTCGTATCAATACTTCAACGGCGCCATCATCACCTACGGCAATCCGCGCGACTCACGATCGATCCGCAAGTTCTATCAAGGGCGCGGCTTCCCCGACTCCTCTCCCGGACGGCCGTGGATGCTGACCAAGATCAGCAAGTCGAGCATCTATCGCGGGCCGGCGAACGAGATTCGCATCGAGCGCGATTACGAGACCACGCCCGGCGTGGTGACCTTCGAATCGTCGCTCTACGAGAACGCCGCGATCAATCCGCTGGTGGTGCGCGGCGGGCAGATCCGCACCGACGGCAAACCCGGGTTCGCCGTCACCGCGCTCGCCACGCTCCTGCACAAGTGGACCTCCACGGTGACCGCCAACGCCAACGCCGACGGCGACGTCGAGCAGCTGGTGTCGAGCGGGCGCAACGACAAGGAGGTCTCGTTGACCTCGTTCACCTATGACCCGACCAAGACGGCGGGCGTGACCGTGTTCAAGACCATCCTGGAGCAGGAAGGGATCCCTCCCACGGATTTGCGCTCCATCAAGTCGATCGCGATCACGGGACGCGCCGCCTCCGACAGCGCCACCTGGCCGTACGCGGTCACCGGCATGACGGACACGACGATCCCGAACGTCGCTCGCACGTCGCTCGTCAAGGAGTGCCCGCACAAAGACAACAGCTGGGGCTGGGTCGGTCAGACCCCGCGCGACACGTACTTCACGTTCGTATTTCCCGACGGCACCACCTCGGCGTGGGAGTACGCGCGCGACGAAAATCGCAGCGTGCTCGTGCGCACCAGCGACGTGTTCGAGAAGCAGACCTGGTACAACTACAATGATCCCAGGGGGGGCGGCGCGCCGCCGACCAACGCCGACACCGGGTTCGAGCTCAGCTCGGTCTACGCGACGGACAAGGATTCTTCGGGGCCGCCCCTCTACTTCAAGTACCGCTACGACATCTTCAGCGCGCGCACCTATCACCTGCCGCTGGTAGGAAAGATCTCGCACCCGATCACGAGCGGCGATCGCGTCGTCTACTACCGCGCGCTCTATGGCAACTACGACGACAACTGGCAGATGCCCAAGCGCAACAACCAGAGCTTCGACGTGCCGTGGGGCATCGCCATCCCCGACGGGCGGACCCGTTGGGAGTACCGCGGGCTCGACGGGTTCACGTACGAGACGTGGGACGAAGATCTCTTCATGACGTGGTATCGCTGGGTCGATCAGAACCAGCTCGGCGACGGCACGTACGACGAGGAGCCGATCGAGACCTACGTGATGGGGACGCTGCAGTCGCGAACCTATCGCGATCGCTTCGGGAGGCTCGAGAAGCGCATCGACTTCGACGGCGCCAAGCAGGTGACCACGACCTATCACATCACGCCCGAGGGCTTCACCGATCGCGTCGACGACGACGGAACCGGCGAGAGCTTCGTGGTGAGCGCGTGGAACCCGTCGCGGTCGGGCGTCACCCAAGCGAGCCTGACGCGCAACAAACAAACCGTCGCGTCGTTCAACGTGAACCTCGACAACTTCGGCAACGCCGACGGCGCGGGCACGGTCACGCTCGGGCCGGTGATGCTCACGACCAACACCTCGCGCGTCACCGCCGGGCTGCTGCAAAAGACTTCGGTCACCGGACCCAACGGGCAGCAGCTCAGCGCCGAGCTCGGCTACGCCGGCGGCGATTACACGCCCACGTCGAAGAAGATCAACGGCCAGCCGGTCCACACCGTGACGCCCAAGGCGCTGACCGCCGCGGGAGACTGCAAATGAGGCCGCTCGCCTGCGCGCTGTCGTTGGTCGCGGTCACCACGCACGCCTGGGCCCAGGCGGATATGTCGATCAAGGGCTGCAGATCGAACCTCGATTGTCCGCTGGATCCTTCGAGC